>Ga0335071_10003491_pt1 | contig 16541 bp, 15 predicted proteins | sample Lox_Sample_15_FD_206724 | JGI IMG/M metagenome (GOLD analysis project Ga0335071, IMG submission 206724) | Soil microbial communities from Loxahatchee National Wildlife Refuge, Florida, United States - Lox_Sample_1.5 | ecosystem: Environmental > Terrestrial > Soil > Wetlands | place: USA... | reverse complement strand
CGGCTGGTTTGATATCCCCCAGGTTCGTTACGCCGCCATGCTGAACGGTCTGGACTCCCTGGTTGTCACCAAGCTCGATGTGTTGGACGAACTCGAGAAAGTTCCCGTCTGCGTGGCCTACCGTTCGGGGCGCCACGAAGTGACGGATATGCCGGCCACCACTGCAGGCCTCGAAGCCGTCGAGCCGGTATTCGAATGCCTGCCCGGCTGGCGGACACCCACCGCTGGTATTTCTGAGTACGATCAGTTGCCCCAAGCCGCGCGGGACTATCTGGCATATCTGGAAACCCGCACTGGCGTGGAGATCGGCTGCATCTCGACCGGCCCCGAGCGAAACCAGACGATCCTGCGCAAGGGCTCGCGGTTTGCGAAGTTATTTGCGTAGCCGAAAATCAGTTGTGACGCAGTTCCTGTAGAAAATACCTGTTCGGCAGCAGCCAATACACCAACGCGGTTGCAAGCGGATGCATCAGTCCGGCCATGAAGAACACGGGCGCGTAGGAGAAATGCTGCACCACATATCCGGTCACAAGATTGGCGATGATCCCCCCCACCGCGCCACCCATACCTGAAAAGCCCGACGCTGTGCCCATCTCGTGGCCGGGAAACAGGTCGGCGGGAAGCGTCTGGATATTGGAAACGAAGAACGCGTGGCCCACCGTGATAAAGCAGGTCGCGGCGATCGCGAGACCGGCGGTCGGGACAAGCGGCGCCAGGATGGCCACGGGCATCAGCAGCGCGCTGATCAACAGCCCGAATTTACGGGCATTCGGAAGCTTCCATCCTGCCTGCATCATCCGGCCCGAGAGCCAGCCGCTAAACAAATACCCTACGCCAGCCGCGGTAAACGGAACCCAGGCGTAATCGCCAACCATTTTGAGATCGAACCCGCGCTCTTTGCGTAGATATTCGGGGAACCAGAAAATCATGAAATAGATCACCGGATCGGTGAAAAACCGTCCCAGGATCAGCGTGTAGCACTGGCGCATGCGAATGATTTTCCGCCAGTCGACGTGCCGTGCCGCCGAGGTCTCCTCCGCAGGCTGGACGTCGTTCTTGATGACCGCATACTCCTCGGCGCGCAGCAGATGGTTCAAATGTGGGGGCTGATAGACCATCAGCCAAGCCGCGAGCCACACCAGCCCCATCGATCCGACGGCCACGAAAGCGAAGCGCCATCCGAAATGCAGCGTCAGGTAAGCCACCATGGGCGGCGCAATGGCCGAGCCCAATGACGATCCCGCATTAAAGATGCCCACACCGAGCGCGCGCTGGCGCGGCGGAAACCACTCCGCAACCGCTTTTGCCGCCGCCGGCCAGTTGCCCGGTTCGCTTAAGCCCAGCAGGAACCGCACGCCGCCCAATGACCAGATTCCCGTGGTCAGTGCGTGCAGCATCGCGGCAACGGACCAGGTCGAAATGAACAACGCAAACCCGCGCCGTGTTCCCAACCGGTCCACCAGATACCCGGAGCCCGCATACATGATCGCGTACGCCACGAAGAATGCGGTGATGACGTAGGAGTAATCTTCCTCCGTCATGTGAAACTCCGTGCGCATGTCGCGCGACACGATCGACAACGCCAGCCGATCCGCGTAGTTGATCATCGTCGAAAGAAACAGCAAAATGGCGATGATCCAGCGGAGCTTGGGGATTTTCACCGGCCTTCCAGAGTACCGTTCTCAGGCGGGGACGTGTCAAGCAGCATAGAATTGATGGGATGTTCATTAGCTGGTACGCGATTCCCCCGTCCGCCTTGGCGGTTCTGCTCAGTGTGGGCTTCCTGTTGGCGGTGCAGATCGCCGCGACTCCTCCGGTGGCCAAACGCGTCGAGCATCGCGAAGTCCGTCACGGCGAAACCGTGATCGACAACTACTTCTGGCTGCGCGAGAAATCCAACCCCGACGTCATCCACTACCTGGAAGCAGAGAACACCTACACCGAGGCGCTCACCAAGGACCTGAAGCCTTTTCAAGAGGCCCTCTACGCGGAAATGCTGGGCCACATCAAGCAGACCGACTTAACCGTCCCCGAGCGTCGTGGTGACTTCTTCTACTACACGCGAACCGAAGAAGGAAAGCAGTATCCGGTTCATTGCCGCAAGAAAGGCGCCGACGGCCTGGAACAGGTGCTGCTCGATTTGAACGCCTTGGCCGACGGCCGTAAATTCGTCGGACTCGGCGCCTTTGAAGTGAGTGACGACCAGAACCTACTGGCGTACACGACCGATTACGTCGGTTTCCGGCAGTACGACCTGCATGTCAAGGACTTGCGCACGGGTGAGGTCTTGACGGACACGCTGCCGCGCGTCGATAGCGTCCATTGGGCCGCCGACAATCGCACATTGTTCCTCACCACAGAAGACGCCGTCACCAAGCGCGCGGATCATCTGTGGCGCCACGCGCTGGGCGACAAGACCTTCGAACCGGTCTACGAGGAAAAAGACGAGCTCTACCGCATCCGGCTCGTCAAGACACGCGACAAACGATATCTGATGCTGGAAATCACCAGCACAGACACCAATGAGGTTCGGTACCTGCGCGCCAACGAGCCCCAGGCCGATTTTGCCGTCTTCCTGCCCCGCGAGAAGAAGCATCGCTACGAAGTAGACCATCGCGAAGGGCTCTTCTACATTAGGACCAACAAAGACGCAAAGAATTTTCAGATCGTCACCGCGCCGGAATCTGACGTCAGCCCGAAGAATTGGAAAGTTTTCGTGCCGCACAGCGATGACGTGCTGGTGGAGGGCGTCGATCTGTTCCGCGGCTTCGCGGTGGCAATCGAGAAGACACAGGCCCTGAACCGCATCAGGATTTATGATTTCCAATCCGCCACGTGGAAAACGATCCCCTTCTCAGAACCTGTTTACGCGGCTTTCCCCGGTGGCACCCCGGATTACGATTCCACCACCTACCGTTATAACTATCAAAGCTTCATCACTCCTCCGAGTGTCTTCGACTACGATACGCAATCAGGTAAATCGACCCTGATGAAGCAGCAGGAGGTGCTAGGCGGATACGATCCGTCGCAATACGCTTCGGAACGCCAGTGGGCCACGGCGCGCGATGGCGTCAAGGTGCCGCTCTCCATCGTTTACAAAAAGGGATTCCAGCGCGATGGTAAAGGTCCGCTTTTTCTCTACGGCTACGGCTCGTACGGGCTCGGCATGTCGGCCACGTTCTCCAGCTCGCGGCTAGCATTGCTCGATCGCGGCATGGCCTTCGTGATCGCACACATTCGCGGCGGCGACGAGATGGGGGAACGCTGGCACGAAGACGGCATGCTCATGAAGAAGAAGAACACCTTCTTTGACTTCATCGACAGCGCCGAATACCTGATCAAGGAGAACTGGACATCGAAGGATCGGCTGGTGATCGAGGGCGGCAGCGCCGGCGGCCTGCTGATGGGCGGTGTAGTCAATATGCGTCCGGACCTTTTCCACGCCGTGCATGCCGCGGTTCCGTTCGTCGACGTGATGAACACCATGATGGATGCGTCGCTCCCGCTCACCGTGGGCGAATATCTGGAGTGGGGCAATCCCAATGAGAAGGCCGCCTATGACTACATGCGGAGCTACAGCCCCTACGACAATCTCGAGAAGCGCGCTTACCCGGCGATGCTTGTGACCACCAGCCTCAATGACAGCCAGGTGATGTATTGGGAGCCGGCAAAATATGTTGCGCGGCTGCGGACGCTGAAAACGGATTCCCATCCGCTGCTCCTCAAAACCAAAATGGATCCCGCAGGCCATGGCGGAGCATCGGGCCGTTACGACCGGTTGAAGGATCAGGCCTTCGAGTACGCCTGGCTCCTCACTCAGGTGGGGATCACGAAGTAACGAATCCGAACGCCTTGACGGTGATCCCGAAGACCCGCGTGTCCGGCGGATATTGATACGCGGGTGTAGTCCGGAATTCGATCCTGACCCGCCCTGCGGTACCGCTCGGTACCGGCCAATGCACGGTCTGGCAGCCCGGCGTTGCGAAATTCTCCGAGACGAACGACCGTCCGTCCAGCAGAATCTCGACGTGGACCTTTCCGTTCTTCGCGATCTGCGGTTCCGTTGGGCAGGTCACGAGTTCAAAAGTCCGCGCATTCTCTGGGCGGTACAGCATCGCCGTGGCATCCGGCTGCGTCCAACGGATATCCCCCTCCAGCCGGTACCAGCCGGAAACCAGCTGGCCCGCGGGAAGAATCGAATCGATCACGACATACGACGCCGGCTGCAACACTTGCGGGTAGTGCACTACATCCAGCCGGTTGAAAATGCGATTCCAGCGCAACCAGGTGGCATCGCCTCTTTGAATGAGTTCGTCCGCGCCTGGCTCGTCGATGCGGTGCGTGGTGACATCGCGCGCAAGGTACACGCACTCCAAAGCTCCCGTAACGCCAGCGGCGCCGAATCCATCAGGAAGATAATCCCACACGAATAGACGCTGCTGCGGGTTCCGCCGCGCGTATTTTTCGAGCGCTGCCGCATAACCCCGATACTGCTGCTCCTGCCGTTCATTCAGCCGTCGCGCTGCGCGGAAGTGAACGAAGTCCCACGGTATCCACAGCGCGAGAAAAACCGCGGTCGCTACCGCGCCCCACCGCGTTTCGGCCACGCTTGCCAACACAATCGCCGCGCCGATCAGGGGCACGTACCAGTAGACCGCGAACAATCGTCCTGGCAGCAGCGTTAAGGGCGCAATGAACGCACACGTCGCGATAGCACCCAACCACGCTTGACGGCTGCGAACCACGAACGGCAGCGCCAGTAGCAACAGACCCGCGTAAGGGACAAAGAGGAGCTGTGTCGCGTAAAAGCGGAGACTCGTTGACTGCGCTTCCCATCCGACTTTCATCTCATACTGGCCATGACCCGGCCGCACAATCAGTACCTGCAATCCGAACAGCAACGACACCGCGACAAAAGGAATCAGCCGCTTCCAGCGTTTGCCCCCGAACCACATCTCATAGCAGAGCAGTGCCACCGGCAGCATGATGGCGAGTTCTTTCGACTTGTATGCCAGCCAGAACGCAAGCAGGCTGAGGATCCACCGGTCATAAACGTAGAGCAAGAACGCTGCAATCGAAAACGTGCCGCAGAGAAGATCGAAAACGAACATCGGCTTCCACCAGGCGTCGGTCAGCGCCGCGTGAAACCCGAAGAAAAACGCTCCGGCGGTAGCAGCTACGGGACCGAGCCCGAGCTTGCGCAGCAGCAGCCACACCACCCAGATGTTCAATAAATGAAGAACGTGCAGCGGGACCAGGTACTTCGGAAAATCGAAGCCCGTGCTGTTCGTCATCACGTGATAATAGAAAGCGCCGACCGGCCGGAAATTCACCGGCGACATCTGCGGTGTCACCAGCCATTTCGCGAAATCCTGCCACCGCAGCACACGAGCCCACCCCATCGTGTCGAAGTCATCACTCTGGAAGTAGCCTTTGTAAGCCGGCCGATTCAGCAACAGAAACACAGCCACCGCCGCCAGATATAACGACCACCCCGCGCGCTTGCTCATGCCAAAAACCATTGTATGTAGGCCGTCGAGACCCTAGCGAAACATATAATAGGTAACTATCGAGGCATGTCTTGCCGAACGATCTCGATCGAGTTCGCCCCAACGGTGCCGGCATGAGTGGCCGCTCAAAGGCCGTCTGCCTCCTGAGCGGTGGTCTCGATTCCTCCACCACCCTCGGACTCGCTCGTCGGGATGGCTTCGATTGCTACGCGCTCTCATTCGACTACGGCCAGCGACATCACATCGAACTTGAGTCGGCCGCGCGCGTCGCTCAAAGCCTCGGCGCAACCGAGCACCTGGTGGTCCGTATCGATCTCCGCGTCTTCGGCGGCTCCGCGCTCACCAGCGACCTCGACGTTCCGAAAGGCCGCGCACCCAACGAAATGACTGCCGATATTCCCATCACCTACGTGCCCGCGCGCAACACCGTATTTCTTTCGTTCGCGCTCGCCTGGGCCGAGGTTCTGAACGCGTCCGACATCTTCATTGGCGTGAACGCGCTCGATTACTCCGGCTATCCCGATTGTCGTCCCGAGTACATCGAGGCCTACGAACGTATGGCCAACCTCGCCACCAAAGCAGGCGTCGAAGGCCGCACGCGTATCAAGATTCATACCCCGTTGATCCAGCTATCGAAAGCTGAGATCGTAAAACTGGGAGCAGAATTGGGAATCGATTTCGGCCTGACGCATAGTTGCTACGATCCCGATGTCGACGGCCGCCCCTGCGGCGCATGCGACTCCTGCGTGCTGCGCCGCAAGGGATTTGCAGAGGCAGGAATTGCCGATCCCGTTCTTTCCAGGTGTTAAGTGCTGGTTTCCGAAATTTTCCACTCTCTGCAAGGCGAAGGCTCCCTTATCGGCGTCCCGTCCATTTTCATCCGTACCAGCGGTTGTAATCTTCGCTGTTCCTGGTGCGACACGCCCTACACCTCCTGGCAGCCCGAGGGCGAACAGCTTTCGCTCGATCAGATTCTTGAACAAGTCGCCGGCTACCCCTCGCGCCATGCCGTCATCACCGGCGGTGAGCCCCTGATCGCTCCCGATATCGTGCCGCTCAGCCACGGCCTGAAGGCTCGCGGTCTGCACATCACCGTCGAGACCGCCGGCACCGTTTTCACACCCGTCGCCTGTGATCTCATGAGCATCAGCCCCAAGCTCGCGAACTCAACCCCCGAGGGCACCTGGGCCACACAGCATGAACGCCTGCGCTTCCAGCCGGATGTATTGCGGCGTTTTATCGTATGCTACGACTATCAACTCAAATTCGTCGTCGCTCAGCCGGACGATCTGGACGAGATCCAGCGCATGCTCGACCGGATCTCGGCTGATCGAGGCAAAGTGATTCTGATGCCCGAGGGAATCGAACTTTCCGTCCTTCACGAGCGCGGCGCTTGGCTCGCGGAGATCGCCAAGCGTGAAGGCTTCCGTTTCAGTCCGCGCCTTCACGTCGATTTATGGGGCAATCGCCGGGGCGTGTAGATGCCAAAATCCGTGAATATTCCAGTAATTTACCGCTAAAATTTGCCAACGCACGCGTGGCCTCACTAAACTGGTCCTACTGACACGCCATGGAGAATCCTACTCTTGATCGTGAGGTCGTCGTTCTCCTCGCCGAGCACGACCCGGTTATCCGCGCCATGCTGGAGAAGCTGCTGAAGCAGGGCGGCTACGACCTGCTCGTGGTCGAGGACGGGCAGCATGCGCTACGAACGTCCGATGAGCACAAGGGCCGCATCGATATCCTCGTGGCCGACGTCCAGATGCCCGGCATGACCGGAGTGGATCTCGCTAGAGAAATGCGGAAGGCGCGCCAGGAGTTGAGAGTCATCCTACTATCGGCTTCCGAACAAGGGCTCTTGGTGCTCGATTCCACATGGCACTTCCTACAGAAGCCCTTCCTGCCCAAAGCCCTGCTCGAAAGAATCGTCGACGTGATCAAAAAGCCGCCCGCGCCGGCCGTCGATCGCGGCAATTAACTCAGCGGAGAGGCCTCAGGGCTTCAGAGCCCTCGTCTTCCACACCGTTCGGAATCCCCGCGGCAAGTCTAACTTCGTGGCCTTGAAAAAGAACGAGACGACTCCAGGCAGATCGTAAAGAAAGACATTTTCCCTGCTTTGGTATGTCATGCGTGCCCGATCAAAAAACTCTGTCGTCTCTTGTTTCTCCTGGGTCCGAAGCCACGGTTCCACGCCCGGGATCGGCTCGACGTCCAGCGGATCCGCATAAAACCGGTATCGAATGCCGTCCACTTCCACTTCCGTGAACTCCAGCGCGACCACGAAATATGGAAAAGGATCCGCGTAGTGCTCCAGGCGCCGGATCCGCCCGCGCACCGGGGCGCCTGCGCGGATCATTAGCTTGTGTTTTGCCGACACGTCGCCGGCGATCACTCCATCAATCAGCGCCCCAACCGCCATCTCGCCTGAAATCTGCGTCCGCAGCTTCACTGCGACTGTCAACCCTGCGGGCAACGCCCGCAACGTATCATCTATCGACGAGACTCCGAACCGTGGTGTCTGCCCGGCTGCGTCGGGCGCGTCGAAACGGAGCTTGGCTTCCGCGCCAAATGCCTGGCAGTGAGTGAACTCGATTCGGTTGTTTCCGATCTCGCCCGTGAACCTTGTCATGTGGGTCTCCGCCGACTCGGGCAGCATCAGCACCCGGCCATCACCCAGGCGTGTTCGTCCAAACGCGATACTCGTTGTCATCTCCGTAATCGGCAACGTCGGCGGAATATCGTCGGCCACCAGTTTCAAAAGGATTACTTCATAAGTCTTCGGATCCACCCAGTACGATCCGTGCAGCCCCACCCTTCCCGATCCTTCCGGTAGGTGAATCGACTGGCCGCTCCACATCAGCGGCAGACGGTAATCATAGCGGGCCAGGAGCCGCCCGCCGGCCTCCTCTTCCCCTTTGTACGTATTCGATACCGGCTCACTGAGGAGGATATCTTTCATGTACATCGCGAAAATGCTGTCACCGATCATGCCGCTGCCCACGTAGCTGACCGGATGCTCCGCCGAAAATTTCCTACCGCCCGGCGATGCGAAGAGTTCTTTGTCGCCGTCAAACAGAACCTCCAGCCGCACCGTATCTAGGGCCTGCATCCTGCCCTTAGGCTGCTGTTGCGCGCGCTCGAGGGTCTCCAGGCAACTGATATTTTCCAGTCTTGGGAGCTCGTCTTTGAAGTGGTTCTTAACCCGCGATAGAAGCAGCACGCCCGGCGGCACATCCTGGGCAAACAGCACCCCGATGCTCATCACGCCGGCAAGAAACGCGGCACCCTTCATAAAACTCTATGGCCGTCCGGATTCATTATCCACTCGAAGCCGCCCCGCACAAAGCAAGCCGTTTCCCGCGTGTTAGGTTGAAATGGTAATCGGTATGCCCGAACCGCAGACGTTCGACGAAGCCATTTCGCTCTTCCAGGACTTTCTGCGCAAAAATGGCTACTCGCCGAATCTCGTTTGGATTGAGCGCGCCGATGTGTTGATCCCCTTGCGCCGTGAGATCTACGTCAAGCTTCCTGTTTCGCGAAATAGCGTCGATCGTGCACGCGCGCTGTTCACTGTGGGAATGACCAAGCGTCTAGGAGTTCGGTTCGGCACAGTTTGCGCGCTGCGAAACGCAACCTGCTGTCACGCTTGGGTTCCGGCTAACCAGGCCGAACACGAGTCCCGGCTCATGTGCCACAGTCTCAAGTTGCAAGCCAATACCGATCATCTGATTGGCACTGAGGTCAAGAATTGGCTTCGATGGCAGTTCTTGAAGCTTCGCTACCGAAGATTCACCGGTCTAAGTAGAATCCTATTCGAATAGACTGTAGCGCAGGGACACGCGCCGTTTGCGGGTACCTGCGGCCGTTCGGATTCATCGCACCGGAAAATCCGCGGGTCTCCGGCCAACTCCGCGGTATCCGCCTCCTCTATTCCCAAGCCCGCTTCGCCACGCCCCGGTCCCGGTCCTTCACGCGATCGTAAAGATAAAAGGTCGACACCGTGCCCAGCGATTCGTTATACAAACTCGTCTGCCCCAGCGCTTCCCGCAAGTCTTCCTGAAAATCGTGCAGCGCCTTCAGTTCGCTCGCCAGCGCCGGCTTCCGCTTCCCACTGGGCGCGAGGAAGAACATCTGATATCCGCCGTTGGTCAGCGCACCGATCTCCTTGCCCACGACTAACCCCGCGGGCTCCTTCACGCGCGGCGCTCCGTCCTGTAAGTCGAGCGTCACGGCGCAGCCATCCCGGCTGATCCGCACAACGCGCGTCCCAGGCTCCACATCCACCTTGAAACCGGCTTGGCGAAGCCGCCCCAACCGATCCTCAAACGTCAATTCCTTCGGGCGTTCGTGGCGAAAAAACATGTCTCTATTATAATTGCCCGCATGCCCTTCATCCTCTCGCTCGACGAAGGAACCACCAGCGCGCGTTCCGCCCTGTACGACGAGCAGGGCCGCCGCGTCGCCATGGAATCGCTCGCCTTCCCGTCCCGCTATCCGCAGCCGGGATGGGTGGAGCAGGATGCCGTCGAAATCTGGCGTGCTCAGTTGCAGTCTGCTCAAACCGTGCTCGAACGCTCGCGCGTGGACGCCGCGGACATCGTTGCCATCGGCATCACCAACCAGCGCGAGACCACCGTCGTTTGGGATCGTTCCACGGGCGATCCCGTCGCTCCCGCCATCGTCTGGCAGTGCCGCCGCACCGCCGAGTTTTGCACCAAGCTCGCGGCATCTTCTCTAGCCGCCGAAATCACCCGCAAAACCGGTCTCGTGATCGACGCCTATTTCTCCGCCAGCAAAATCCGCTGGATTCTCGAAAACGTTCCCGGCACCCGCCAGCGCGCGGAGAATGGCGATCTGCTCTTCGGCAACATCGACACCTGGCTGATCTGGAAATTGACCAATGGCGCCGTTCATGCGACCGACTTCTCCAACGCCTCGCGCACCATGCTCATGAACCTCGCGACAGGTGATTGGGATGACGATCTGCTGCGCATCTTCGAAGTGCCGCGAACGATGCTGCCGCTCATCGTGCCATCGAGCGGGTTTGTCGGCGAAACTGCTCCGGAGCATTTGGGAACCGGCGTGCCGGTCGCGGGCATTGCGGGCGATCAGCAGGCCGCACTCGCCGGACAGGCTTGTTTCCGCTCCGGCCTTTCCAAAAACACCTACGGCACCGGCTGTTTCGCGCTGTTGCACACCGGTGGGCGTCAGCCCGTGTCGAAGAACCGCCTGCTGGCCACCCGCGCGGCCTCCACCAATGCGCAACCCCAGTTCGCCATTGAAGGCAGCGTCTTCGTCGCCGGAGCCGCCATTCAATGGGTGCGCGACGAGTTGAAAGCCATCGCCAACGCGGCCGAATCAGAAGCGCTCGCCACTTCGATTCCCGATAACGGCGGCGTCTACTTCGTCCCGGCCTTCGTCGGTCTTGGCGCTCCGCATTGGGACCCTGAGGCTCGCGGCCTCATCACCGGACTCACGCGCTCCACCGGACGCGCCCACATCGTCCGCGCCGCGCTCGAAAGCATTGCCTACCAGACGCGCGAACTGGTAGAAGCCATGCAAGCCGATTCCGGCGAGGAGTTGCGCGAGCTGCGCGTCGATGGCGGCGCCGCCGTCAATGACCACCTCATGCAGTTCCAGGCCGACATCCTCGGCAAGCCCCTGGTCCGTCCCGTTGATGTCGAAACCACCGCCCTCGGCGCCGCGTATCTCGCCGGCCTCGCCACCGGATTCTGGAAAACCCTCGCCGAAGTCGAAAGCTTCTGGCGCGCCGAGCGCCGCTTCGAACCCCAGATGTCGGCTCCCCAACGTGACCACTTATTCGCCGGCTGGAAAGCAGCCGTGCGACGCGCACGCACTTGATGTGGCGCACGCTTCAGCGTGCCGTTGCCGGCTTCAGCCGGCAGGATAGAGAGAAAAGATCTTATTCCTGCACTTGCCTCTCAGCAAGATGACGCGAAGGCGGCTGCCGCATATCTATCCCGAAAGCGCCTGGTTGTTCGTCACCTGGCATTTGCATGGCAGTCTGCCCCGGGCGCTATATCCTCCTCCGGGCAAGCACTCGGCCGCGCAAGCTTTTGTCTGGATGGACCGTTATCTGGACACTACCCGGCTGGGACCGGCGTTTCTTCGGCGACCGGAGATTGCGGACGTGGTCGTCGCTACACTCCAACTGGGCCTGAACATGGGCCTTTACGATCTGCGTGCTTTTGTCGTAATGAGCAATCACGTTCACGTCTTATTTCGTCCGCAACGGCCAGTCAGTCGTGTGCTCCAATGGCTGAAAGGCACGACGGCTCGAGACGCCAACCGGATGCTGGCTCGGACCGGCGGCCCGTTTTGGCAGCGCGAATCCTACGATCATTGGGTGAGGGACGACCGCGAGCTGGAGCGGATTGCAGCATATATTGAAAGCAATCCAGTGAAGGCCGGGCTGACGGCTGAGAAGTCCCAATATCGCTGGTCCAGCGCTAGGAAAGCGGCAAACTGACGACATCCGATCGTGGCGCACGCTTCAGCGTGCCGCTGCCGGCTTCAGCCGGCAGCTAAGCTACATAATCGGCGTCGCCGTCAACTCAAGCTGCATCTGGTGCTTGCTTGTCACATCATCCGATGAAAAAATCAGCGTTGGCTTCTTGAGCGGCACCAGTACCTCTGAACCCCATTTATTTTGCCGCACGAAAGGCCGCTCTGTGTTTGTTGTGGACTCTGCCACGCTGCTGACATCAGCGTCGACCCAAAGCGATAGTCCGTTCGCCTCCTCTGTAAGGGACCGGCAATCGATATTCACACCCACAAAGAGGTCCGTGTATTCCTTCCCGGTGAAGTAAGGTACCCGGGCTCCCGTGCGAATCGAACAGGCCTGTCCTCCTTGTTGCGTGGAAACCATTGTCGAGTAGCTTCGGGTATTGACTACCTTGGCACCCTCGACCTCTTTCACTACAAAGTCCAGCTTGTAGAATTTCGGCGGTACTGCATTGTCGGCAAGGCATGCACCTGCCAATAGTGCCGCAAGCATGAAGCCCGTGCAGAAACTTCTTTGTCGCATTTCTCCTCCTACTGCGCGCCATCGCTCTGCAATGGCGGTATCTGAATTGGTTGAATCTCGATGGGTGCATCGGCCCGATTCCGCAAATCGGCAAGTATCTGCTGTGCCTCCGTCGGGTCTCGCGTTACAAGCGCTACGAATGCGCGTTCTTCAGCCGTCATCGGCTCTGGCGCCGGAAACTGCTCTAGCTTCGGCAAGGCCTTCGGGCGTTCTGCGTGTACCCGTGCTGGAATTCTCACTGCTCGCTCAATCATCGCGGCCGTTGGAGCGACACTTGTAACTCGCGCGACCTCGCGCCGCTTCGGCGCCAACCGCTGCTCCGTCCAAATCACAATCCCCAGCACCACAACCGAAGCCGCCACCGCCAACCCCATTCCCCACGCAAGAATCCGTCGCCTCGCCTGCACCGCGCGAACCCGGCTCACCACCCGCCCTTCCAGCCCCGCCAGCGGCTCCGCGTCTGAGTAGCTCGCGAGCGCCCCATCAATCAGCCGGTCGAGGTCCCTCCGCGCATCATCCACGATCCGCCCCCATTTCCGCCAGCTTGTCCCGCAAACTCTGCCGCGCCCGCATTAGTCGTGTCCGCACGGTTCCTTCCGGAATTCCCATCACCTCGCCGATCTCCCGCGAGTTCATCTCTTCCACTGTCGAAAGCGCCAGCGGCAGCCGCAATTCATCCGGCAAAGCATCGATCAGCCCGTGAATCCTCGCGTTCCAATCCACCGCCATCGCCTCCTGTTCAGGGTTCTTGCCCTTCGACACGGCTTCGATCTCGCTCACGTCCACGTGCTCTTTGGGCAGCCGGTCGACCGCCATCCTCCAGGCCGCCCGCGCCAGATATGCGCGTTCGTCCAACATCGCTTCCCAGCCGCGGCCTTTATAAAGCTTGAGGAACGTCTCTTGCACCACATCCTCGGCATCCGGAGCATTCTGAAGAACTGCATAAGCCACATGAAATACGAAACGTCCCTGCCGCTCGACCAATGAAGTAAACCGGGCGTCGCGGCTCGTGGCTTCGTCCTCTTCCGCCCATCGCGGCTCCGCGAACGCAATCTGTTGAGGAGCCTCTCTCATGCATGGGCCACGTTCATTAGCTAAGACCGGTAGTGCCGCCGAAGTGTTCAGGCTATTTAGAAACATGCGTAAAATTCCCTTAAGGCTTGTAAAGACTTAGTAAATTCCCACTCCCCTGCGGATCGCTCCGACTCAATCTGACTTATTCTGACCCCACGGACTCGCTGATATGACCAAACGATCTTTCGCACTGAAATCTGTGTGTGTCTTCACGCTAGTGGCCTCGTGCTCACTCCGGGCGAATGATGCATACCTCGTACATAACCTGGTTTCCGACATCCCTGACCTGGCCGATTTCACCGATCCCAATCTGCTCGGTGCCTGGGGCATCTCCGAGTCGCCAGCCAGCCCGTTCTGGATTGCTGATGCCGGTTCCGGCTCCTCCACGCTCTACGGCACCAGCGGCAGCCCCGTCGCGCTGGTCGTGAAGATCGCGCCCTCCAAGGCGTCGGGAACCGGCGCTCCGGGCATTCCCACCGGAACCGTTTGGAATCTATCGACCGGCGGGTTTGAGATCGCGTCCGGCAAAGCCACGCCGTTCCTTTTCGCCACCTTGGATGGCACCATCCAAGGCTGGAGCTCGGCGGTGGATGCCGCTCACAGCAAGATCATGGTCGATAACTCCGCCTCCGGCGCCGCCTACTTCGGTCTGGCAATGGCCACGGACCCTGTCAGTTCGAATACCTATCTCTACGCCGCTAACTTTCACGCCGGAACTGTCGACGTTTTCGATGCCAACTACAACCAGCTCAACCTGCCTGGTACATTTAGAGACCCATCCATTCCTTCCGGTTACGCTCCGTTCAATGTGCAGAATCTCGGCGGCAATCTGTACGTCGCCTTCGCGCGCCAGAACGCCAACCAAAGTTTCTCCATGAGCGGTCCCGGCTTGGGCTACGTCGATGTCTTCGCTACCAATGGCGTTCTGATGCAGCAGTTGGTCGCCAAGGGACCCTTGAACGCACCGTGGGGGTTGGCAATCGCGCCCAAGGGCTTCGGCGATTACGCTGGTGATCTGCTCGTGGGCAATTTCGGAGACGGAACCATCAATGTGTTCAATCCCACCACGGGGGCGTTCATCGCCCAATTGAACGATCCAATCGGCGCCCCCATCACCATTCCTAACCTCTGGGCTTTGCAGCCAGGCAATGGCGGCAGCGGGGGCGAGAAGGCCGCCGTCTACTTCACCGCGGGAATTCCAGGCCCTGACAACGGAAATCATGGTCTGTTCGGCCGCTTGCACGCCGGCCCGCAGATTGCCGCGAACGGCGTGGTCAACGGCGCGAATCCACTAGGCGCCATCGCTCCGAATACCTGGATCAGCATCATGGGCCCGAATCTCTCGGAATCGACGCGCACGTGGAACCCGAGCGACATCGTAAACGGTGTCCTGCCGGTCGAGATCGATGGTGTCCGCGTCACTATAAACGGGACGGCCGTTCCCATTTACTACGTCAGCCCGACCCAGCTCAACGTTCTCACTTCCACGACGTTGGCCACAGGCACGGCCACGGTCGAAGTCAACAATAATGGCCTCGTCAGCACCGCTGCCCAATTTCAGGTGCAGGCACTAGCCCCGGCGTTCTTCCTCGGCAGCGATGGAAAGCACGTCATGGCAACCCATGCGGATGGTTCCGCGGTGACCACCCAGAGCCCGGCGCAGCCTGGCGAGGCCGTCTGGCTGTACGCCACCGGCTTCGGCCCAACCAATCCGGCAACTCCAAATGGGATGATGATCATGACTTCCCTGCCGGTCGTGAACACCCCGACCGTCATGATCGGTGGCGCGGTCACCCAGGTAGCGTCCGCCGACCTGACCAGCGCCGGCATGTACCAGATCGCCGCCACCGTGCCCGCCGGCGCCAAGAGTGGCGACAACCAGGTCGTCGCCCAGGTCGGCGGCGTAAGTTCGCCGGTTGCCTTGCTTCCAGTCCAGTAAGGGCTCGCGCGGCACACTAAGGGAACCAAACCCGACCTGCCAGGCATCCAATGAAGTTGAATAGAGCCTCACAGGACTGGTAAACTACGATCTTGCAACTAGATAAGAAGCTTCTGCGCGGTGCAATCTTCTTTGCGCCGCTCATTTGCGTCCTTCGCGCGGATGCACCGGTAGCACAGCCGTTGTCGCTAGTCGATACTTACACCGCGGTTTCGAGCACCCAGAATGAACGCATGCGCGGCGCTTCGATGGAAGTCGACATCGAGGCGAGCCTACCCAAGTTGAAGAAACACGGTCGGTTACATGCTCTGCGTCGGGTCTCCAAGCTTGGCCGCATTACCTACGAAATCCTTCATTTTGAGGGCGATAACACGGTCAAAACGAACGTCATCGCCCGCTATCTCGCAGCCGATGTGCAATCCCAGGCGAGTGACGATTCCTCGCTGGCCGTGACCCCCGCCAACTATAAGTTCAAATACACCGGAATCATCAGCGACAGCGGGCGTCACGTCTATGTCTTTCATTTGACACCCCGGAAAAAGCGTGTGGGCGCGTTCAAGGGCGAGCTGTGGCTGGACTCGGAAACCTGCCTGCCGGTGCGGGAATCGGGCCGCTGGGTCAAAAATCCCTCGTTTTTTGTGCGGCGAATCGATTTCGTCCGGGAGTACGATATTGAGAACGGCCTTGCCATTCCGCGGCAGATCGAAAGCACGGTAGACACACGGCTGGTGGGGAAAGCGGAGCTGACCATCCGCTTCCACGACATCGCATTAGCCGGAAGTCCTTCGCTATCTGCAGGGGCCGGTTCTGGCCAGTAGCTTCGGAGAGAACGGAAATTCATGCGAACACTGTTTCTGAATCCGCCTTCGTTTGAGAATTTTGACGGCGGCGCGAGTTCGCGCTGGCCTGCCACGCGCGAGATTGAGTCGTACTGGTACCCGGTATGGCTGGCGTATCCCGCAGGGATGTT
>Ga0335071_10003490_pt1 | contig 16543 bp, 9 predicted proteins | sample Lox_Sample_15_FD_206724 | JGI IMG/M metagenome (GOLD analysis project Ga0335071, IMG submission 206724) | Soil microbial communities from Loxahatchee National Wildlife Refuge, Florida, United States - Lox_Sample_1.5 | ecosystem: Environmental > Terrestrial > Soil > Wetlands | place: USA: Florida... | reverse complement strand
GGAGCGCCCCACCTGCGCCACCTCCAGCGTATGGGTGAGCCGGGTCCGGTAGTGGTCGCCGCGCGGGGCCAGGAATACCTGGGTCTTCCCGGCCAGGCGCCGGAACGACTTGCAGTGGAGGATCCGGTCGCGGTCGCGCTGGTAGGAGGGGCGCTCGACGTCGGGCTCCTCGGGCCGATCCCGTCCCCGGCTCCTCGACGACCGGGCTGCGCGCGGGTGGAGGGTCCGTTCCTCCAGGTCCTCCAGCATCTCGCGGATGGAGCCGGGCACCTGCGGATTGTAGCCCCGGACCGGGCCGCCTGCGGCCCTATCCGTAGAAGCTCGCCTCCAGCACCTGGATGAGGAGGTTCGACAGGGCGTGCGCCACCACCGGCGCGGCCACCCCGCCGTGTCGCTCGCGCAACCACCCGAACCAGAGCGCGGGGAGGAAGGTGCCCAGGCGCCAGGGGACGAGCACCACCAGGTGGCCGGCGGCGAACAGCGCCTGGGTGGCGAGGAAGCCCGCGCCGAGCCGGGCGCCCAAGACCCGCACCCCGCGGGAGGGCGCGGTCCGGGCCCAGGCGGTCTGGAGCCAGCCCCGGTAGAAGAGCTCCTCGGGGAGCGCCACCACCAGGAGCTGGAGCACTGCCCGCAGCCACAGGTCTGCGGGGAGGCGCAGCGCCGGGTGGCCGGGCGACGCGTAGGGGGCCAGGGTCCGGGCCAGGCCGGGGGCGAGATGGGGCAGCGCCCAGGCGTAGGCGGCGAAGCAGAGCGCGAAGGCGGGGAGGACCACCGCGCTGGAGAGGAGTCCGGCCAGGGCACCGCGCCCCCAGGGCGCCCAGGTCGCGGGGCGCCGGAGATCCACCGGCGGCGCGCCGTGGTCGCGCCACGACTCCCCGCGCGCGCGGAGGCGGCCGTCGGGCAGCATGATGAAGAGGAGCGCCGCCACCCCGGCCAGGTTGGCGGCGAGCACGCCGGTGGGCTCGACCAGCGAGACGAGCCGCGCCACGGCCAGCCCGCCGATGGCCAGGGCCCAAGTGAGCACGAGCCTCCGCGGCGGGTCCGGCGGCGGAGGGAGGCTCCCGGTATCGGGCGGCGCCGACAAGCCCGCTCCCCATGGCACGGCGAGGTGGGCCCGTCAACGCCCGCGGCCCCGCGCCTCCTCCCATGTGCGCCGACGTACGACCTTCCCCAGCCCAGGCCCGTCACTCGGAGCACGGATGGTCAACGTGGTACTCTGCGTGGTCAGGAGCGCCATCATGATCCACTCCCGTCCGAGCGTCCGGCGCCGGGTCTTGGCCGGTCTCATCCCCCTGGTCCTGGCCGCCGCCGCCCTGCCGCTCATGGCCCCGACCTGCGGCAGCCTGGCCCCGGGGATCAAGACCTTCTCGCGCGGCTCGATCGTCATCCCCATGGACGTCTGCTACCAGTCCATGAGCGACGACCTGCACAGCGACTCGAGCGGGACCGGCTACAGCCCCTACGCCTGCCCCCAGGGCAAGGCCAGCGGCGACGTCATTCGCGCCTACGGCCTGGTGTACCAGCTGGTCCGCAACAACATCGCGGTCTACTGGATCATCAATCCCTCCAAGACCGCCACCACCGACGTGGACATGTCCATCCAGTACGGCAACGGGCCGCCGGCGCTTCTCTACAACTGGGGCAACGGCACCATCTCCACCACCGCACCCACCTCGGCCAGCAAGATCGACTATCGCGGGGGCCCCTTCGTCGTCGACGGGTCCGACTTCGCCAAGGCCAATGCCATCCTCCAGGCCTACAGCGCCACCTTCTCCGGGGTGAAGGTGCACGTCTCCAACGTCGCCTTCCAGGGCTACGTGGCCAAGACCATGGCCGGAGGCTGGAGCGCGGGCGGCACGGTCCCGCCCAAGCTGGCCCTCCTCGACATCGGCAGCGACGGCGCCGGCAACAAGAACGCCGAGCCGGTCATCCAGGGCTACCTCACCCGCGCCGGCCTGGACACCGCCGGCGCATCCGGCACCGCCACCGGCACCCACGGCCAGATCTACGACAAGCTGACCATGGAGGACTTCCTCCCCGCCGTGGCCGGCGACTGGACCACCTCCAACCTCTACAAGAACGGCTACCAGGTGCTGTGGGTGCCCCACTGGGCCGCGCCCAGCTCCTGCAGCGACTGCACCGGCTTCACCAAGGCCACCTGCCCCTGCACCAGCAAGTACGCCGCCTCCACCATCGCCGCGGCGCTCGCCACCATCGGCTCGTTCTCGGCCGCCGGGCACGACGTCTTCGCCGAGTGCGCCGGCCTGGGGAGCTTCGAGGGCGTCTTCGCCAACACCGGCACCACCACCAGCTTCAGCGGCACCTACAACTCGGGCGGGACGGCCACCCACTTCGAGACCTCCTCTCCCACCGGCTTCTGGATCAACCTCTGGCCCCAGATCTCCCGCCAGGACGCGGCCACCGACTCGGCCAACCTCCTCACCGGCTTCCCCTCGCCGCTCATGCAAATCGGCGACTTCCCCTTCGTCGCCACCAGCGGCGCCGTCGAGGACTACAAGCCCTCGGCCTTCAAGCCGGGCGTGGTGGAGTTCATCTCCGACGGGACCCACTCGGACTACGCCATCTTCTCCATGCTGCCCCCCTCGAGCGGGCGAGGCACCATCGTCTACCTGGCCGGCCACAGCTACTCCGGCACCGACGGCTCCTTCGAGGTCTCGGGGAGCCGGCTGGTCCTGAACACCCTCTTCAACCTGGGGGCCGCCTGCGTGGAGAGCGGGGTGGCCTGCAACACCGGGCAGCTGGGCGAGTGCGCCAAGGGCGTCATGAGCTGCGACTCCAGCGGCTCGCCCTACTGCAAGCCGGTGAACACCCCCCAGCCCGAGGTCTGCGACGGCAAGGACAACGACTGCAACGGCCTGGTGGACGATGGCCTGACCGCGAACTGCTACGACGGTCCCGCCGGGACCCAGGACGTCGGCCTCTGTCACGGCGGGGTCAGCACCTGCGTCCAGAACTCGGACGGCAGCTACGGCATGTCCGCCTGCACCGGCGAGGTCTTGCCGGCGACCGAGATCTGCAACGGGCTCGACGACGCCTGCACCGGCCACCCCGACCAGGTGCTGGTGAACGGGTCCTGGGTGCCGCTCTCCGGCTCCTGCTACACCGGGCCGTCCAGCAGCATCGACCCGGCCACAGGCCAGCCCCGCGGGATCTGCAAGCCGGGCATCGCCGCCTGCAGCGCCGGGGCCTGGGGCGCCTGCGCGGTGTGCCCCGCCGACGCCTGGAAGAACCCCTCCGCCTACCCGAACTGCGAGATCCTGCCCCAGGCCCAGACCTGCGAGACCGACAGCAGCGGCTCCTTCGTGGACATGACCTGCACCGGGGTCATCCCCTCCTGCGGCTGCACCGACGGCCAGACCCAGCCCTGCTACACCGGTCCCGCCGGCACCCAGGGCGTGGGCATCTGCCAGGCCGGGACCCGCACCTGCACGGGCGGCGCCTGGGGGGAGTGCAGCGGCGAGCAGACCCCGCTCCCCCCGGACTGCTCCAGCGCCACCGCCGACGACAACTGCAACGGCGTGCCCGACCACGAGGAGCCGGCCTGCAACGCCTGCCCCGCCTCGGGCGACCCGTCGCTCGTCTGCTTCGGCCCCGCCTCCTGCGGCACCTACCCCGACGGCACCGCCTGCAAGGTCGCCTGGGTGGTGGAGGACGCCCCCTGCACTGATTCCAGCACCTGCACGGGTGGTTCCACCTGCCTCCAGGGCTACTGCCGGGTCTCCTGCACCAGCACGGCCACGTGCCCGACCGGCAAGACCTGCGTCGACGACCTCTGCCGGGCCAGCTGCAACCGCGGCGACGCCAACTGCGAGCCCGCCGGCCAGTGCCGGAACGGCACGCGCAGCTGCGCCGCCGGCGTGCTGGGCGACTGCTCCGGGACGGTGCTCCCCACGCCGGAGATCTGCGACGGCAAGGACAACAACTGCGACGGGCAGATCGACGAGAACCCCGACACCCTGTGCGGCTCCGGCTTCACCTGCGTCTCCGGGGTCTGCGTCCCGGGCAGCTGCGGCGTGGAGCAGCCCTGCCCCGGGGGGTTCTATTGCAACGGCGGAACCTGCCAGCGCGGCCTGTGCGGCGGCGTGCTCTGCCAGCCCGGCGAGACCTGCCTGTACGGCACCTGCGTCGACCCCTGCGCCGGGGTGAGCTGCGGCGTGGGCGCCACCTGCGCCAGCGGGGTCTGCACCGGCGGCGGCTGCTTCCTCTCCGGCTGCCCCACGGGCCAGATCTGCCAGCAGGGTTACTGCGTGGCCGACCCCTGTGCCGGCACCTCCTGCCCGGTGGGGACCTTCTGCCGGGCCGGGGACTGCGTGCAATCCTGCGTCTGGTCGAGCTGCGCCAGCGGCCAGAAGTGCAGCATCGACGGTTTCTGCGAGGCGGACCCCTGCGCCTCGGTGAGCTGCGACCCGGGCCAGATCTGCTTGGCCGGGAGATGCCAGACCGACCCCTGCGCCACCGTGGGGTGCGGCAGCGGCCAGACCTGCGTCGACGGCGTGTGCCAGGACGACCCCTGCAACGCGGTCGAGTGCCCGGTGGGCGCCTGCTCCGGCGGCCAGTGCTACCCGGTCACCCAGCGCGACACCTCCTCGGCCGGCACGAATTCCTCGAGCGGCTGTGGCTGCGGCACGGGCGCGGCCAGCCCGCTCACCGCGCTGCTCTTCCTCCTGCTGGTGCCGCTGGCGCGCCGGCGCCTGCGGCCGGCGCCTGGCGCGGCGCCGGCGGGAGGCGCCCGCCGCAGCTTTCGGGGCCGCCGGGGGGGCGGGGCGGCGCTGACGGTCCTCCTGGCCGCGGCCGCGCTCCTCTCCCAGGGCTGCGGGAAGGGCTCGAGCTCGGTCGACCTCTCCCGATGCAAGGCCACCTGCGGCGAGCAGCAGTGCATCGACCTGAACTACGACCCGGCCCACTGCGGCCGGTGCGACACCAGCTGCGCCTCCGGCCAGATCTGCCGGGACGGGGCCTGCGGCCCCTCGTCCGCGGTGGCCCCCTACATCGTGTCGGTCAGCCCCTCCCAGGCCACCCATGGCGCGCTGGCACCGGTCCCCATCACCCTCACCGGGCAACGCTTCGCCTCCGGGGCGGAGGTGCGGGCCATCTCCACCGGCGGGACCGCCACCTACTCCACCACCTTCGTGGATTCCGGCCACCTCACCGCCTCGCTCGACCTCTCCGACGTGCCCGTCACACAGCTCGAGCTCCGGGTGGTGAACCCGGACCTGGTCATCTCCAACGAGGCCCCCTTCGACGTGGTGGCGCTGGCGGCCACCCTCACCGGCGTCACGCCCAGCTCGGTGAACACCGGCACCGTGACCCCGCTCGACGTCACCGGCAGCGGCTTCACCGACTCCAGCCTGTGTCACATCCTCAACTCCAGCATCTCCGAGACGGCCCTGCCCTCGACCAGCGATGGCAAGGGCGGGCTCACCTGCACCCTCGACGCCACCGGCCTCGCGCCCGGCAGCTACGACCTGTGGGTGGTGAACGACGGCACCGTCGCCTCGAACCACCTCACCGTCCAGGTGAACAGCCAGAAGCCGGTCCTGGCCGCGCTCAGCCCCTCCTCGGGCGAGCCCAGCGCCGTCCTGGACATCACCGTGGTCGGCTCGGGCTTCGACGTCACCTCGACCGTGTACTTCCAGTGGGGCTCCGCGTCGGCGGTGGCGGTGCCCACCACCTACGTGGACGCGACCCACCTCCTGGTCTCGCAGTTCACGCTCCCATCCAGCGCCCAGGCGGCCAAGGTGTACGTGCAGAACGGCTCCACCGCCTCCAACGAGCTCGACTTCGCCTGCGTGGCCGGCCTGCCCAGCATCACCAACCTGAGCGTCTCCCCCTCCCCGCTCTACCAGGGGGGCTCGGTCCAGCTGACCTTCGGCGGATCCGGCTTGTGGACCGGCACCCACTCCGGGCCGACCGCTCCGGCCATCACCCTGCTGACCCCGGCGGGCGCCCCGCTCTCCGCCCCCTCGGTCTCGGTGACCGCCACCAGCGCGGTCGGCACGGTGAGCCTGGCCGGCCAGCCCGCCGGGCTCTACTCCGCGTACCTGACCCTCTCCGACGGCTCCAACGTCTTCACCTCACCGAGCTTCCCCGTCCGCGTCCTCTCCAACGTGGCGGTGCTCTACTCGGCAACGCCCGGGGGCGGCAAGCAGGGAACCAGCCTCCCCGTCACCCTCACCGCCTCCAACCTGCGCGGGACCGCCGCCAACACCCTGGTCCTCTTCACCGGCCCGGGCAGCACCGCCCTCTCCATCCCCCCCAGCTCGCTCTCCGGCACCACCGTGGTGGCCACCTTGCCGCTCACCGGGCTCGACACCGGGGTCTACGCCCTGGCCATCCAGAACCCGTCGGCCGGCTCCTCCAACCAGGTGTCCTTCACCGTCATGCCAGGGCAGCCCACCGTCACCTCGGTGACCCCCGGCTGCGCGGTGCAGAGCGACACCCCGGTGACCGTCACCGTCACCGGCACCAACTTCGCCCTGGCCGACGCGCAGGGGAACCAGGTGTCGCAGCTCATGTACTCGGCCGACGGGAGCACCTGGTCCACCGTGCCGGCCACCGTGACGGTGACCGACGCCTCCCACCTCACCGCCGTCCTCGACACCCGCAGCGCGGTGGCCGGCACCACCTACTCCATCGCCGTCTGGAACCCGCCCGGACCGATGAAGTCCAACTCCGACAGGACCTTCACGGTGTCGGGCAGCACCTGCCCCTGAGGGTGGAGCCCCTCCCGGCTCAGCGCCTCGCCCGCGCGGCCAGCGCCTCGCCCACCAGCCCCACCACCTGGGCCGGGTCGAGGGGCTTCTTCAGCACCTGGTCGGCGCCGATGCGGCGGTAGACGTCGGTCTCCCGATCGCTGATCCGCGAGGACATGAGCACCAGGAAGGTCTTCTTCCAGTGCGGGTGCGCCTTCACCAGCCGGCACACGTCCGCGCCGTTCAGCTTGGGCATGTAGATGTCGAGGAGCAGCGCGTCCGGGTTCGACGCCGACATCTTGCGGAAAACCTCCTCACCGTCGAGGGCGCTGGCCACGTCGTAGCCCGCCTCCTCGAAGGCCGGGGTGAGCGAGTCCAGGACGGCCTGGGAGTCGTCCACGATGAGTACGGTCTTTCCGGCCATCTGCAGCCCGTTATACTCCATCGAGCCATGATCCGGGAGCCGGCGGTGGCGGGGGCGTTCTACCCGGCGGCGGCGGGCGCCCTGGCGTCCGCGGTCGACCGCTTCCTCGGGACCGCGACGCGCCAGGCGCCGCCGGCCCTGGGCCTACTCGTCCCTCACGCGGGGTACATGTACTCCGGGGCGGTCGCCGGTGCGACCTACGCCGCCGCCTCCGTCCCGCCCCGGGTGATCGTGCTCGGGCCCAACCACACCGGCCTGGGGAGGGCCCGGGTGGCGCTGGCCCCGGCCGACGCCTGGCGCACGCCTCTGGGCCAGGTCCCGCGCGACCAGGCCACCTGCCAGGTGCTGGCGGAGGCGCCCGGGGTGGCGCCGGACGCGGCCGCGCACGCGCGCGAGCACTCGCTGGAGGTGCAGCTCCCCTTCCTGCAGCGGAGGAGCCCGGGGTTCTCCCTGGCGGCGATCTGCCTCGCGCACCTCTCCTACCCGGAGTGCGAGGCGCTGGCCGCGGCCGTGGCCGCCGCCGCGCGGGCGGCACAGGCCCTCGTCGTCGCCTCGTCGGACATGAGCCACTACCTCCCCGCCCCGGCCGCCCGCGCCGCCGACCAGCGGGCTCTGGAGCCCCTCCTGGCGCTCGACGCCGAGGGGCTCTATCGCCGCGTGCACGACGAGGACATCTCCATGTGCGGCGTCATCCCCGCGGTGGTGATGCTGCTCGCCGCCCGGGCGCTGGGCGCGCAGCGCTCCGAGCTCGTCCGCTACGCCCACTCCGGCGAGGTGAGCGGCGACGACGACCAGGTGGTGGGGTACGCGGGGGTGGTGGTCCGGTAAGGCGTCGCGCGCCCACCGGCGCGGGGCGGCTATGGTAATTTCCGCCCCCCATGGACAAGCCCCGCGTACGCTTCGCCCCATCCCCCACCGGCTACCTCCACATCGGAGGCGCCCGCACCGCCCTGTTCAACTGGCTCTGGGCGCGGCGGACGGGCGGGACCTTCATCCTGCGCATCGAGGACACCGACCGGGAGAGGTCGACGCAGCAGGCGGTGGGAGCCATCCTGGAGGGGCTGCGCTGGCTGGGGCTCGACTGGGACGAGGGGCCGGAGGTGGGTGGCCCGCACCCGCCCTACTTCCAGACCCAGCGGCTCGACCTCTACAAGGCCCACGCCGAGAGGCTCGTCCGCGAGGGCAAGGCCTACGCCTGCTACTGCACGCGCGAGGAGCTGGAGGTGCAGCGCAAGGCGGCCGAGGCGGCCAAGGTCCAGTTCCGCTACCCCGGCACCTGCCGCGGCAAGCCCTACGACCCCACGCGCCCCCACGTGATCCGTTTCCGGGTCCCCGAGCACGGGGCCACCACCTTCGTCGACCTGGTGAAGGGCGCCATCGCGACCCCCCATGACACCCTCCAGGACGAGGTCATCCTCCGCTACGACGGCGTGCCCCTCTACAACTTCGGCGCGGTGGTGGACGACGTGACCATGCAGGTGAACCTGGTGGGGCGCGGCGACGACCACGTCAACAACACGGCCCGGCAGATCCTCATGTACCAGGCGCTCGACTACCCGGTCCCCACCTTCGCCCACTTCCCCATGATCCTGGGCGCCGACAAGGCCCGGCTCAGCAAGCGCCACGGCGCCACCAGCGTCACCGCCTACCGCGACATGGGCTATCTGCCCCAGGCGGTGGTGAACTACCTGGTGCGTCTGGGCTGGTCGCACGGCGACCAGGAGATCTTCACCCTCGAGGAGCTGGTGAAGGTCTTCGACCTGAAGGACGTGGGTCAGACGGCCGGCGTCTTCAACCCGGAGAAGATGGCCTGGGTCAACCACGAGTGGCTGAAGCCTATGTCCGCCGAGGAGCTGGCCCGCCGCGCCCTGCCCTACTTCCAGGCCGCGGGCCTGGGGGCCGCGGACGACCAGAAGCTCCGGCACGTCTGCGCGGTGGCCCGCGAGCGCGCCGCCACGTTCGGCGACTACGTACGGCAGTTCCGATACTTCTACGAGAGGGTCGAGCTCGATCCCAAGGCCAGGGCCAAGTTCCTCACCGCCGACACCCGGCCCGTCCTTTCCCAGATCCGCGACGGGGTGGCGGCGCTCGCGACGCTCGACACCGCGCCGCTCGAGGCGCTCTTCCAGGGCACGGCCGAGAGGCGCGGCGTGGGGCTCGGCAAGGTGGCGCAGCCGGTCCGCGTCGCGCTCACCGGCGGCACCGCCTCGCCCGGCATGTACGACGTCATCCAGATCCTGGGGCGCGAGGAGACGCTCGCCCGGCTGGACGCGGCGATCGCGTCGATCGGCTGACGGCCGGTAGCGAGCCTCCTTCGGCGAGCTCCGCGCCGGGAAGCCCGATACCGAGCCGGGGTCCTGCCCGGCTCCCCCTGGGGGTCCCGAGCGCGCCGCGTGAAATAGCCACGGGCCGCGGCCGTAAGGGGCCTCGAGCACTCCGGAGGCCGCCATGCTCCCGCACCCCGCCGTCGCCGCTGCCTTCCTTGCCGCCGCCGTCCTCGCTGCCGCCGTCCCGGCCACGGGCCGCGATGGCCAGACCGGCTGCACCATCCAGCTCGGGCCGCGCGAGCGCCTCGAGCAAGGGCGCGACGCGGTGGTCCTGCCCGGCGAGCATCTCGCCAGCGTCACCGCCCTGCGCGGCCGGGTGGTCGTCCGCACCGGGGCCGAGGTCGACGAGGCCATGGCCCTGGGCGGCGACCTGGTGCTCGAGCCCGGCGCGAGGGTGAACCGCTCCGCCACCAGCGTCGGCGGGAACGTCATCCTCGAAGGCGACGCCTGGGTGGGCGAGAACGCGACCTCCCTGGGGGGCGAGGTGCAGCGTGGGCGCGAGGCCTGGGTGGGCGGCAACGTGGTGGCGCTGGCGGTCAAGGTCGGCGACGACACCCTGTCCCAGGCCATCTCCCGGAAGCTCGGCGACCTGGCGGGTTGCAAGGTGGTGCAGGCGCGCCTGAGCGCCGGCGGCGAGGCGCGGAGGGGGAAGGAGCTGTAGGGCCTCGCCGCTCTATCCCCTCCGACCCCCGGTCGGCCGCTGCCCGGCCACGGAGCCTCGAGCTCCGGGCCCTCCGGAAGGGAGGAACCGGTCGGCGTCGCCCCGCGCGGCCACGGGTCCGGTAACGGATCGTCCGGCTGTCGGCCTGGCAGGTGGCGCCCCGGGCGGCGCCGAGCGGGATCTCGCGGGGCGACGAGCCCGGCGCCAGCGCCCGGAGCACGCGCTCCCCCTCCGGCAGGTGGACCGGGGCCTTCCTCGCGGAGCGCGCGGGGGAGCTTGCGCCACTGGCCCGACATCCCGGCCAGCTCGCGGCGGAGGGCCTTCGAGGTGGAGGGGCTCTGCCGGTTCCGGCCGTCCTCCTCGGGGAGGTGCTCGGCGTGGGCGGTGGAGGACGGGTTGCTTCGAGTCCTCCGCTTCCAGGGGCGCAGCAGGAGCCGTCGAGCCCTGGCGCTCCACGCCCGCTTGCAGAGGCAACCCTGAGATTGGCCAGGGACATCCTCGCGATCGCTGCCCTGCCAGGCCTCCCTCTGACCTCCCCCCGGGGCCGCGGCGTTCCGCCGCCCTCCCGCGGCGGGATGCCTGCCGACTTTCTCAGCAACGGTGCGAGGTTGCACCCTTCATCTGGGTGGGATACCAACTTCCCCCGACCTATGAGCGAGCCTGCGCGACCCCAGAACTTCCTCGCCGACATCATCGAGGAGGATCTCCGAACCGGCCGGACCGGCGGCCGGGTGGTCACCCGCTTCCCGCCCGAGCCCAACGGCTACCTACACATCGGCCACGCCAAGTCGATCCTCCTGAACTTCGGACTGGCCAAGGCCTACGGCGGCCGGACCAATCTCCGTTTCGACGACACCAATCCGGTCACCGAGGACACCGAGTACGTCGAGTCGATCGAGGCCGACGTCCGCTGGCTGGGCGGCGACTTCGGCGACCGGGTCTTCTACGCCTCCGACTACTTCGAGCGCATGTACGAGTGCGCCGAGCGGCTGGTCCAGGAGGGCAAGGCCTACGTCGACAGCCAGAACCAGGACCAGATCCGCGAGCAGCGGGGCTCCTTCGATCGGCCCGGGGTGAACAGCCCGTTCCGCGACCGCCCCGCGGCGGAGAGCCTGGACCTCTTCCGGCGCATGCGGAAGGGGGAGTACGGGGACGGCGCCTGCGTGCTTCGCGCCCGCATCGACATGGCGCACAAGAACGTGATCATGCGCGATCCGCTGCTCTACCGGATCCGCCATGCCCACCACCACCGGACCGGCGACCGGTGGTGCATCTACCCGATGTACGACTACGCCCATCCCCTCGAGGACGCCTTCGAGGGCGTGACCCATTCCATCTGCACCCTGGAGTTCGAGTCCAACCGCGAGCTCTACGACTGGGTGCTCGACAACCTCGGCCCCTGGGACCCGCGCCCGCACCAGTACGAGTTCGCCCGGCTGGCCCTGGGCTTCACGGTGATGTCCAAGCGGAAGCTCCTCCAGCTCGTCAACGAGAGGCGGGTCTCGGGCTGGGACGACCCGCGCATGCCCACCGTGGCCGGGATGCGCCGCCGCGGCGTCACCCCGGAGGCGCTGCGGGCCTTCGCCGACCTCATCGGCGTGGCCAAGAACAACAGCCTGGTGGACATCGGCAAGCTGGAGTACGCCATCCGCACCGACCTGGAGGCCCGCTCGCCCAGGGCGCTGGCGGTCCTGGACCCGCTGCCCGTGCGGATCGAGAACTGGCCGCGCGGCAAGGAGGTCGAGCTCGACCTCCCCTGGTGGCCGGGCGAGCCGGAGCGCGGCGGGAGCCGCAAGGTGCCCTTCGGCGGCGAGATCCTGGTCGAGCGGGAGGACTTCACCGAGACCCCGCCCCGCGACTGGCGGCGGCTGGCCCCGGGGCGCGAGGTGCGTCTGGCCGGCGCCTACGTGGTCCGCTGCGAGGGCGTGGAGCGCGGCGAGGCCGGAGACGTCCAGGCGCTGCGCTGCAGCTTCGACCCGTCGTCGCTCTCTGCCGAGCGCGGGCGCAAGGGCATGGGCGCGGTCCACTGGGTCCACGCCGCCCGCTCGGTCCCGGCGACGGTCCGCCTCTACGACCGGCTCTTCGAGGTCGAGCAGCCCGACGTGCTGGCCACCAGCTTCCTCGACGCCCTCAACCCCGCCTCGCTCCGGGAAGCCCCGCAGGCTCGGGTCGAGCCAGCGCTCAGGGACGCCGCCCCCGGCAGCCGCTACCAGTTCCTGCGCCAGGGCTACTTCTTCGCCGACCCGGTCGAGTCCCGCCCCGGCGCGCCGGTGTGGAACCGGACCCTGACGCTCAAGGACACCTGGTCGGCGCGGGCCGCGGAGAAGCCCGCCGGGCCCCGCGCAGCGCGCGAGCGCCGCCCGGCGCAGCCCGGCCCCTCCCGCGAGCCGGAGCTGGACCGCGACGAGGCGCGGGCCCAGGCAAGGGCAGCCGATCCGGCCGTGGCCGCCCGCTTCGAGCGGCTCCGCGCAGCCCACGGGCTGCCCGAGGGCGAGGCCCACCTGCTCGCCTCCGACGCCGCGGCGGCGGCCTACTTCGATGGGGCGGTGGCGGCCGGCGCCAGGGCCGCCTCGACCTCCCGCTGGATCCTCAACGAGCTCGCCGGGGCCTCCGGAGGCGCTCCCCTCGACGGGCTCGGGCTCCCGGCGGCGGGCTTCGGCCGGTTCGTGAAGCTGGTGGACGCGGGGCGGCTCGCCCCCGCCGCCGCCAAGGTCCTGCTCGCCGATCTGCTCAAGGGCGGCGGCGAGCCCGAGGCGCGCATGCGCGCCTTGGGCCTGGAGAAGGTCGTGGACCGCGGCGCGGTGACGGCGGCGGTGGACCGGGCCCTGGCCGCCCAGCCGCGCGAGGTCGAGCGCTATCGGGCTGGCGAGAAGAAGCTCCTGGGCGTGCTCCTCGGCGCCGCCATGCGCGAGTCGCAGGGGGCCGCCGACCCGGCGCTGGTCCGGCAGGTACTCCTGGAGCGGCTCGGCGGCTAGAGCGTCGTCTCTCCTCGACCCGCGGTGGCCGCCCGGCGGCGCACGCGGAGTGGGGTCGAGGTCGCGCCCCACCCCGGGCCACCCCGGCCCCTCCCCATCGGAGCGTCCCCCCGCCCCCGGCGGCCCTCGGGGCGAGCCACCCCACGCGTTACACTGGCGGCGGGGGCGGCCCCGGGCCGCGCACGGCGGCGAGCCGCCGAGGCAGGGTACCGCTCGCCAGGAGGTGGCCTCGTGGAGACGTGGCGGGTCGCCCTGGCTGCAGGCCTGCCGCTGGCCTTGCTGGTGGCTGTCGCCGCCTACCGCGCCTCGCGCCGGCTCCGGGACGCCCTCGACGGCCAGACGGCTGCGCTCCGCGATCTCCAGGCCATCCGCGGCCGCCTGGCCGAGTCGGAGCGGGCGGAGCTGGCGGGGCGGCTGGCCGGCGCCCTGGCCCACGATCTCAACAACACGCTCACCCTGGTCATCGCCAACGCGGAGTGGCTGACCGAACGGCTCCAGGACCGGGAGGCCGCCGAGGCGGCGGCGGAGATCTCCGGAGCCGCCCGGAACGCCGCCACCCTCACGCAGCAGGTGCTCCTGGCCTCCCGGGCCGGCATGGCCCAGCCTCGCGCCCTCGACCTCGCCCGGGCCACCGCCGCCGCGGCCGGCGCGCTGCGCCGCCTCCTCCCGCCCGACATCCAGATCGAGACCCGCCTCGACGAGCCGGTCTGGACCCACTTCGACCCCGGCCAGCTCCAGCAGATCCTCCTCAGCCTGGCCCTCAACGCCCGCGCCGCCATGCCCGGCGGCGGCACGCTCATCCTGGCCGTGCGCGCCGGCACCGCTCCGGGTGCGGGCACGCCCTTCCCGCCGGCCATCCTCGAGGTCTCCGACACCGGCTTCGGGCTCGCCCCCGAAGAGCGGCGGCGGGCCTTCGAGCCCCTGCCGCGGCGCCGGGGTCGGCCCGACGAAGGGTTTGGTCTCTCCTCGGTGAAGGAGCTCCTGGAGGCGGCGGGCGGCCAGGTCCGGCTCCGCTCGGTGCCCGGCACCGGGACCGTGCTCACCCTCACCTTCCCCGGCGCCGCCCCCGAGCCCCAGGTGCCGCTGGCCTCGGCGCTGCACCCGAAGGCGCACGTCCTGGTGGTCGAGGACGACATCCGCGTGCGCGCCCTCGTCTGCACCGCCCTGGCCGAGGCCGGCCACCGGGTGAGCGAGGTGTCCGACGGCACGCAGGCCATGCGGGCCATCGAGGAGATGGGGCTGGTCGACCTCCTCGTCACCGACGTGGTCATGCCCGGCGCGCCGGTGGGCGAGGTGATCGCCACCTTCCGCGCGCGCCACCCGGACGGGCGGATCCTGGTCTGCTCCGCCTTCTCCGAGGACGAGAGCCTGCGGCGGCGGGTGTTCGACGGCGAGTGCCGGCTCCTCCCCAAGCCGTTCACCCGCACGGAGCTGCTCGCCGAGGTACAGGCCCTCCTGGCGAGCCAGCACACCGCGGGGGGCACGCCCATGCCCGCGCCTCAAGGTGCCCGCGCCCAGGCCTGATCGGACCCCCCGTGCGGGCTGCTAGACCCTGGCGGGGTGCCTCCAGGTGCCGCACCCCGAAACGCTTCGCGTGCTCCGGTGTTAGTGGATGCAGCTGATGCGGAGGATAGTCCGATGAGCGCGAAGGCACCCATCCTGATCGCGGCCGCGTCGGCCCTGGCGCTGACGGGCTGCTACACGACCGAGACCTACAGCCGCCCGGTGGGGAGTCCCTACTACGCACCGCCGCCGGCGTGGTACCGCGACGGGCGCATCGAGAGCATCCGCGAGACCGTTCGCCACACCGAGGGCAGCCCGGTGGGCGGCGCGATCGCGGGCGCGGTGGTGGGCGGGCTCCTGGGCCACGCCATCGGCGGCGGCGGCGGCGCCGTCGTGGGCGCCGCGGGTGGCGCTGCCACCGGCGCGGCCGTGAGCCAGGGCTCGAGCGAGGAGCGGTTCTACGAGGTCTTCGTCCGCTTCGACGACGGCGGCCTGGGCAGGTTCACCTACCGGGGCCCGGTGCCGTGGCGGGTGGGCGACCGGGTCCGCCAGTCGCAGCGCGGCCTGCGCGGGCTCGGCCCCGGCCCCCAGGCGCCGCAGGCGCCGCCGCCGACGGCGCAGCCGTCCCAGCCGCCTCCCCCGCCGCCGGCCAACCCGCCGCCACCGCCCGTGGACTAGCGCCCGCCACCCCGGCGCGAGGGCATCCTCGACCTCGAGGCCCGCCCGTGCAACCCTGCCCGGGGTGCGCTCGGCTGCCTCGTGAGGCCTCCGCCAGGCCGTGATGGGCCACCGGAGGGTGGATGTTCCTGGGCATCGACATCGGCACCACCGCCACCAAGGCCGCGCTGGTCGACGACCGCCAGGCCACCGTCTCCTCAGCCACCGCCGGCTACGAGGTCAGCCAGCCCGAGCCGGGCACGAGCGAGCTCGACCCCCGCCGCTGGCTCGACGCGGTGCGCACGGCCATCGGGCAGATGCGGCGAAAGGCACCCCGGGAGCTGGGCGCGGTGCGGGCCATCGGCCTCTCCGGCCAGATGCACACCCTGGTCCCCCTGGACGCGCGGCGCGAGCCGGTCCGGCCCGCGCTGCTGTGGAGCGACAGCCGGGGCGCGGAGGAGGCGCGGCGGCTCCGCGCGGCGCTCCCCGGGATCGGAGAGCTGACCGGCGTCCTCCCCATGCCCAGCTTCACCGCGCCGAAGCTCCTCTGGCTGCGGCGCGCCCGCCCCGACGAGTTCCGGCGCATCGCCCACATCGTCTGGCCAAAGGACTTCGTGCGCCACTGGCTCACCGGGGAGCTGGCCACCGATCCCTCCGACGCCGCCGGCGGCCAGCTCCTCGACGAGCGCCGGCGGGTCTGGGCCGAGCCGGTCCTGGAGGAGATCGGCCTCCCCCGCTCCTGCCTGCCCCGCCTCCTGGAGGGCACCGAGGTCTCGGGGGCGCTCCGGCCCGAGATCGCGGCCGAGCTGGGCCTGCCCGCGGGCATCCCGGTCGCGGGCGGCGGGGGCGATGCCGCCACCTCGGCGCTGGGTCTCGGCTGCGTCGAGGAGGGCCGCGGCTTCATCTCCCTGGGGACGGGCTCTCTCTACCTGGCGGCCCAGGACGCATACCGGCCCTCGCCGGAGTCGCTGGTCCACGCCTTCGCCCACTGCCTCCCCAGGAGGTGGTTCCGCATGGCGGCCATGTTGAACGGCGCGAGCTGCCTGGCCTGGGCGGCCCGGCTCTGCAACGAGCCCGACCTCGACGCCCTCCTGGAGCGGGTCGGGGCGCGGGGCGACGGTCCGGGCCGCGTCCTGTTCCAGCCCTACCTGAGGGGCGAGCGCACGCCCCGCGACGACGTGGCGGCGCGCGGGGCGCTGGTCGGGCTCGACCCCGCCTGCGACTCCGTCGACCTGGCGCGGGCGGTGCTCGAGGGCGTCGCCTTCTCGCTGCGCCTGGCCCAG
>Ga0335071_10003489_pt1 | contig 16550 bp, 16 predicted proteins | sample Lox_Sample_15_FD_206724 | JGI IMG/M metagenome (GOLD analysis project Ga0335071, IMG submission 206724) | Soil microbial communities from Loxahatchee National Wildlife Refuge, Florida, United States - Lox_Sample_1.5 | ecosystem: Environmental > Terrestrial > Soil > Wetlands | place: USA... | reverse complement strand
AAGCCACCAACAGCAGGACAAGCGCGCTCAGTCCGTCCACGGCAATCCACCGCCAAAGCCCGACATTCATAACCGCGGTCTCGAAGTGACCCGCTGCCGTGGCCCAAACCAGGCGTACGGCCAGGGCCAGGCCGGCCAAGTTGGCCGCCACCGTCACGACCGGCGCCCAGAGCCGGTGGCCTCGGACACAGGCAAGGGCGGCCGCGATCAACGGGAGCAGCAGGATGATGAGGACGCTCATTCCGCCCCCTCCCGTCCGGTCGTTTCCGCGGCCGACTCTTTCAGGCTCGCCAGCTCTCCCACCGCCGTGGTGCCGACGTGCTGCTCCACCGCCCGGGTCAGCACGCCGACAATGACGACAATGATCAATCCGTCCGTGGCAATGGCGAGTTCGACCAGCATCGGCAGGTCGCGCGCCAGGGCGATGCCGGTGAGAAAGGCGCCGTTTTCTATGGCCAGGAGCCCCATGATCAGCGGCACGGCTTCCCGGCGCACGGTCAGGGTGTAGGCGCCGAGCAGCAGACCGGCGATGCCGATCGGGACGTTCGGCCCGCGGAAGTCCGGTCCGACCGCGGCCGCCAGCGGCTGGGCCAGAAAGAAGGCGAAGATCACCAGCGCCAGCGCGATGAGCAACGAAGTTGGAATGTTCAGCGCCTGGTCAATCTCCCGCCGCGTGTAGATTTCCGCCGGCGCGGTGCGGCGCAGAATCCAGGGAACGATGACCGGCTTGGCGACCACGTTCACCAGCGCCACGCCGAAAAGGTGCACCGAGTGATGCAGCCATCCCAGCAGAAAGGCGGAGGCCGCCAGCAGCAGCGATTGCAGGATGAACCAGTTCAGGCAACCCCGGGCCTGGCGGGTCGCCACCATACCGAAGGCGCAAAGCAGAAACAGCCCGCCGGCCAGGGCGTTCAGATTGTCCAATAACGGTGTCAGCGCGTTCATGGACGCTCAGAAGTTCAGCAGGCTGGTGATCATGGCGGTCACACAGGTGATGAAGGCCGCCCCGAGAAACTCGGTGATGCGGAACAGCCGCAGTTTCGCCAGCGACGATTCGATCCCCACCAGCACCAGCAGCAACAGCAGGATTTTCAGCAGCACGAGCGGGACGGCCAACAGCACGGCGGCCAACGTCTGCCCCTGCGCCAGGCCCCAGGGGGTAACCAGCACATTGAGGTAGATGCACAGGAGCACCATGAGCTTCATGTAGCCGCCCCACTTCATCAACGCGAAGCCCCGGCCCGAGTATTCCAGCGACTTCGACTCGTCGATCATCGCCAGCTCGAAATGCCCCGTCGGGTTGTCCACCGGAATCCGCCCGCCCTCGGCCAGAATCAGCATCAGAAAGGCCAGCAGCAGCAGCAGGTGCGACGGCGCGTAAAAGTTGGCCGGCGGAGTGACCCATTTCTGCTGCACGATGTAGGGGATGGTGGAACCGGCGACGAACGAGACCGTAAAGAACACGATCATGAAGACGGGTTCGGCCAGAAAACCGACCATGCGCGTACGGCTGGCGCCGACCGGTCCGTACGGATTGCCCGTGTCCACCGCCGCCACCGTCGCGAAGAAACCGGCCAGCGCCAGCACGAAGCCCCCGCCCAGCATGTCACCCATGAAGGCGAAGAAGAGCGGGTAATCGGTGAGCACCGGGATGAGGAGCGTCACGAAGAGCGGGGCGACAAAGACCACGTAGGGCGTGAAGCGGAAGATCCAGGAAGCCTGCTCCGACAGCACCTGGTCCTTGTGGAAGAGTTTCCAGAGGTCGCGGTACGGCTGGAGGATGCTCGGCCCGCGACGGGCCTGCACGCGTTCTTTCATCCGGGCGAGCACACCGGCAGCCAGCGGCGAAAACGCCAGCACCACGAACATTTGCAGCAGATTGAATGCAATTGCCCGCAGCATGAGCAAACCGGGCGTCAGTTCGCAGCCGTGGGCGGCGTTGCCCCGCGGTAGTGCAACACCCGGACCTTTTCGAGGGTGACAAGTCCGCTGCCGATCATCTCGTCCAACACCGGCAGGAAGCCGTTGATCTTTTCCTCGCCGTCCACGATCTCGATCACGAGGGGAAGATCCATCGAGAGACGCAGGATCTTGCTGGTGTGCAGCCGGCTGGATTTGCCGAAGCCCATCGCTCCGCGCAGGACGGTCGCGCCGGCGAGGTGTTGCTCGCGGGCCTTGAGGACGATCGCCTCGTAGAGCGGCTGGTGGTGCCATTTATCGGACTCGCCGATGAAGATGCGGAGCAGGACGGATTCGTGGGGTAATTCCATGGGGCGGATCTCCAGTTCCAACGTTCAGGTGGCCTTCAGGGCATTGATGGAAGCGGCCGCCAGATGCCCGAGCCAGACGGCGACGAGGCAGCTGACGAGCGAGAGGACGGCGTTGCCGCCGGCCTGCAACCATTCACCGTCAGTGGCCAGGTTGAGGGTCTGCAGACTGAATGACGAGAAGGTGGTATAGCCGCCGCAGACGCCGGTCATGAAAAACTGCCGGCTGTCGCTGCTGGCGAAGACCCGACCGTCGGGGCCGGTCAGGGTGGCGAAAAAACCGATCACGAACGATCCGGTGACATTGACGGCGAACGTGCCCCACGGGAACGTGGTGCCAATCTGGTTGGCTACCAGACCCGAGACCCAAAACCGGGCGACACTGCCGATTGCACCCCCCAAAGCGACGAGTAGATAGAGGACCATGATTTTCCTGTAACAGTTTCAACTGCAACAGGAGTCATTAGCGTCCGCAAGCGCGGGGCGGTTTACCCTCTCGGGTCGGCGGATTCCATCGCCGTTCGGGGGTAGGAAGTGGAATTCCGCGGAAAATGCAAGCCGCGCGAAAGCGGGCTCGAAAACCGGGGGCGCCCCCGTACATTCGGCCGGATGCAGCATTGCGGCAGATGGTGGCTGGCCCTGGGCCTGCTCGCCGGCCCCCTGGCGGCCCCGGCCCGCCCGACGCCGGACACCGCGGCCGACCTGGCCCGCCGGGTCGTGATCCTCGCCAACGCCTCCAGCGCCGACTCCCTGCGCCTCGCCCGCTATTATGCCGCCAAACGCGGCGTGCCCCCGGCCAACATCATCGCGCTGCCCCTGTCGCTGGACGAGACGCTGACCTGGCCCGAGTTCATCGCCACCCTCTACCAGCCGCTGCAGGACCAGCTGGTGGCGCGGGGCTGGATCGACGCGATCCCGACCAGCCTGACCGACAGCCTCGGGCGCAAGCGCTACGGCATCTTCACGCACCGTCTCAGCTACCTGGTCGTCTGCCGGGGCGTGCCGCTGCGCGTGGCGCATGATCCGGCGTACTACCTCGACGAGCCGCGGCTGCTGCTGCGGGCCGAGTTCCGCACCAACCAGGGCGCGGTCGACTCCGAGCTCACCCTGCTCGCCCACAGCACCTACAACATCAACGGCTGGGTGCCCAACCCGCTCTTCCGCGTCGAGCACCCGTACCCCTTCGAGGCCGACCCGGTGGTGAAGGTCGCCCGCCTGGACGGCCCGACCGAGGAGGACGCGCTCGGGCTGGTCGACCGCGCGCTGGAGGCCGAGCGCACCGGCCTGCTTGGCCGCTTCTATGTCGACGAGCGCGGGACGCACACCGATGGCGACGAGTGGCTGGACCTCGCCCTCCACCAGCTCCAGGCGCTCGGCTTCGACGGCGACGTGAACCGGGTCGATGAGACGTTTCCGCCCGGCGCTCGGTTCGACGCGCCGGTGCTCTACTTCGGGTGGCACGACGCCGACCTCGACGGGCCGATGGCGCTGCCCGGCTTCCGGTTCCCGCCCGGCGCCATCGCCCTGCACATCCACAGCTTCTCGGCGCAGACGCTGCGCTCGACGACGAGCGGCTGGTGCGGCCCGCTGGTCGCGCGCGGCGTCACTGCCACGTTTGGCAACGTCTTCGAACCCTACCTGCAACTGACCGTCGAACCGCAGCTGCTGGTGCGGGCGCTGGCGCTGGGGATGAACCTGGGCGACGCGACCTATTTTGCCGAGCCGGCGTTGAGCTGGCAGACCATCGTGATCGGCGATCCGCTTTACCGGCCCTTCGCGGTGGGCCTCGAGGCGCAGCTGGCCCGGCCCGAGGCGCTCCCGTCGGCGCTGGCGCCGTACGCGGTGCTGCGCCAGGCGCACCGGCTGGAGCAGGAGGGCAAGGCCGCGGCCGCGCGCGAACTGCTGGAGGCCAACCTGGCCCGGACGCCCGGCTGGGTGCTGGCCCTGGCGGTGGCGGAGCGGCGCGAAACCGCCGGCGACCGGGCGGGCGCGCTGCGCGCCCTCGAGGCGGTGGCAGTGCCGGACGCCTGCGCGCCGGGCGAGGTCCCGCTCCTGCAGCAGGCGGCGCGACGGTTTGTCGCGGGCGGGGCGGCCCCGCGGGCGGTGGCGCTCTACCAGGCGATCCTGCGCAACGACGGGCTTGAGCGTGAGCGGCGCGCCGCGCTCCTGCGCGACGCGATCGCCGCGGCGATGGCCGCCGGGGACGGGGCGCAGGCGCGGCGCTGGGAGCGCGAATTCGGCGAATCCCTGGCGCCCTCCGCCGCCGGCGGAAAACTGTAGCGCCGGCCCCGGGGGCCGGCGGGCGTCACAGCTTCTCGACGATCCGGTCGGCGAGGCCGTAGTCGATGGCCTCCCGGGCGTTCAGGTAGAAATCGCGATCCGAGTCGCGCGCAATCTTCTCGATCGGCTGGCCCGACGCGGCGGAGAGGATCTGGTTCAGCTCGTGCCGGAGCTTCTCCATTTCCTTCGCCTGGATGTTGATGTCGGTGGCCGGCCCGATGAAGCGCCCGGCGATCAGGGGCTGGTGGATGAGCACGCGGGCGTGCGGGAAGATCAGCCGCCGGCCCTTCGGCGCCGCGCAGAGCAGCACCGAGGCCATCGAGGCGGCGAGGCCCGTGACGACCACCGTGACCGGCGAGGAGATCAACTTGATCGTGTCGAAGATGGCCATGCCGGCGGTGATCGAACCGCCGGGGGAATTGAGGTAGAAGGTGATGTCCTTGCCCGGCGCGGCGGCCTCCAGGTAGAGCAGCCGCTCGCAGACGTCCTTGGCGGTGTCATCGGTCACCGGGCCCCACAGGAACAGCTTCCGGGCCTCGAGAAACTTCTTCTGGATCAGGGCGCCGACAGCGGGGGGCAGCGGCGCGGCCTTGGCCTCCTCTTCGCGCTCGTCGTCGTCGTCATCGAGGCGCGGCGGCGGGGACAGGGGACGGTGATTGGGAAAAGTGTCAGGTGCGGACATAGCCGTTCAGACTGTGCGCGGCCGGTCGGGGTTGTCCAATGAAAAGGCGCCGTCCGGGGGGCGGCGCCGAGAGAGGCGGGGCGCGACGGGCTGGATGATCCGCTCAGCCGCGGAAGTAGAGGTACGCCCCGAGGATGCAGAGGAGGACGAAGGCCGAGGCCGCGAGCTCGCGCCAGTTCCAGCTGGCGTAGGTCTTCGCCCGGTCCTCCGCGGTGACCGTGCCGAAGGTCAGGCTCTGGATGCGCCCGTAGTCGGGCTCCGTGGTCGCGAAGCTCACCAGCACCATCACGGCCGCCGAGACCAGGGTGATGATGATGCTGAAATACTGGAAGTTGATGTTGTTGACGATCCAGAGGAACGAGCCGGGCGTGTAGCCCTGGGCGAAGTGGCCCAGCTTCATCGTGACGGGCGTGTCCACCAGCATGCGGAAGAGCCCGAGGGCGAAGCCCACGACCATGGCCCACAGGCACCCGCGGGCGTTGAGGCGTTTCCAGAAGACCCCGAAGAAGAACACCACGAAGATCGGCGGGGCGAGGTAGCCCTGCACCGCCTGCAGGTAGTCGTAGAGGCTGTGCGCGCCCTCCACCACGGGGATCCACATCAGGGCGATGAGCACCATGATGGTCGTGGCGATGCGCCCGGTGCGCACGATCTGGGACTGGGAGGCGGCGGGCTTGAGCTTCTGGTAGAGGTCGACGGTGAAGAGGGTGGAGCAGGCGTTGAACACGCCGGCGAGCGAGCCCATCAGCGCCGAGAGCAATCCGGCCACGACGATGCCGCGCAGGCCCGGCGGGAGCAGGTACTTGACCATGAGCGGAAACGCGTTCTGCGCATCGAAGTGGGCCGCCATCGCCGGCACCTTGCCGCTCTTGACCAGGGCGAAGCAGATCATGCCGGGGATGATAAACAGATAGGGAGGCAGCAGTTTCAGGCAGGCGGCGAAGATGCTGCCGCGGCGGGCGGTCTGCTCATTGGGCGCCCCCAGCGCCCGCTGCACGATGTACTGGTCCGTGCACCAGTACCACAGGCCGATGATCGGGGCGCAGATCAGCATGCCGAGCCAGGGATAGTGGGAGTTGAAGTACCACGCCTGCTTGACGACGTGGCCGTCGGCCCCGTGGACCATGACCGGCGACCAGGTGGACTCCACGCCCGGCGGCGTCATCGGCTTCCACAGGTTGAACATGTCCGAGCCGCACAGCACGCGCAGCTCGTGCCAGCCGCCGAGCTTGTACAGGCCGTAGAACGTCAGCGTCAACGAGCCGCAGATGAGCACGAGCACCTGCACCGCGTCGTTGTACGCCACCGCCCGCATGCCGCCGAGCGCGGTGTACAGGCCGGTCAGCAGGATGACCGCGACCGAGCCGATCCAGAAGCTGTTGATCTCCATGCCGCCGACGTGGAGGTTGATTTCCGGGAGCAGGGTGGAGAACACGACGCCGCCGGCGAAGATGCCGACCGCGATCTTCGACACCACGAAGGTGACCAGCGAAACGATCGACAGCACGTAGCGCGACCCGGGCGAGAAGCGGCGCTCGAGGAACTCGGGCATCGTGAACACCAGCGAGCGGGCGTAGAAGGGGACGAACACCCACGCCAGGATCAGCAGGCACCAGGCATGCAGTTCATAGTGCGCCATCGCGACGCCGTCCGTGGCGCCCGAACCGGCCAACCCCACGATGTGCTCCGAACCGATGTTGGAGGCGAAGATGGAGGCGCCGATGATCCACCAGCCCAGGTTGCGCCCGGCGAGGAAATAGTCCGCCGCGGTGTCCTTGCCCTTCTTCACCACCCACCACGCGACGCCCAGCAGGATGCTGAAGTAGAGGAAGACGGCCAGCCAGTCCCAGCCGCCCAGGGTGGCGGAGGCCGTGTCGGCCGCCAGAATCGGAGTCAGGATGTTCATGTTGGGGAGGTCGATCAACGGGGGGTGCCAAAATCAGCCGCCGGGGGGAAACCGGGCGCCCGACGGGCGCCTCAGGCGGGGCGCGGAGCCGTCAGCCGCGCGCGCGGCGGGGGTCGGGCGGGATCCTCACCCGGGGGGCGACGGCATGCTTTCATGCGCAAGACGCGGGCAGTCTGCGAATGGCCGGAACCGAGGCGAGCACAAACATTCTGCGCCGCGGCTCATGGCAGCGGGGTGAGCGCGACGTTCCGCAGCTCGAAGGGCGCGCCCTCGAACTGGAAGCCGACCTGGCCGGCGGCCGGCGCGCACCGGGTGACGCGGTTTTGCGGCACGCCGTTGACCGAGCACTCGATCGTGCCGTCGCGGCAGACGATGTCGCAGGTGTTCCAGGCCCCGGCCGACTTCTCGGCGTCGACGCCGATCTTGTCGACCTGCGCCGCGCCCGGCGGGCTCTGTTCCGCGCAGGTCGCCCCCGCCATCGGCAGGATGTCACCGGCCCGGTGCACCTTCAGCTGGATCTGGAAGCACAGCGGCCATTGGCGGTCCTTGGGCCCGGAGCTGATGTGCACGAGCACGCCGCCGTTGCCCGGCTTCTCCGGCCAGCGCCATTCGACGTGGAGCTTGAAGTTCGTGTAGGTGTCCGGGCCGGCGAGCAGGTAGCCGATCGGCCGGCCGGCCGCGGCAAGGGCGCCATCGGGCGTCGCGTGGCAGACGGTGGCGATGTCCACCGCTGGGCTGGTCACGAAGGACCAGCCGGCGAGATCGTGTCCGTTCCAGAGTTCGACGGCTGACGGGGCGGCGCAAATCACGGCCGGAGCCAGGAAGGCGGCGAGGACGGGGAGAAGGCGGCGCATGACGGGAGGGTAGACGATCCGGCGGCGGGACTCAACTCCACCAGCCGATCAGGATCAGGGTAGGATGGGCATTGACGTAATAGCCGGCGGGCAGGAGGAGGTTCAAGGCGGCCATCGCCGGCAGCCAGGGTTTCGCACGGGGATGGGCGGCGCCGACCAGGAGCAACGGCAGCAGCGCCGCGATGCTCTTCGTGGTGTCAAAGGCGAGCAGGCCGAGGGCCGCGGTTCCCGCCAGCAGGGCGACGGGCAGCAACCACCGCGTCCCGCGGCGCAGCGCCAGGAAAGCGGAGCCCACGCCAAGGCCAACCATCAGCCATCCGCACCGAAAACCGAACAGCCAGCCCCAGGGCAACTGCGGCAGGTAGTCACCCAATACCGCCTGCTGCATGGCCAGCTGCCGGGCGACCCCGCTGTCGCCCGCCCCCCACGCCACCAATCGCACCAGGCAATAGGGACTGATGCCGAGCACCGCCCACCGCACCCAGGCCCACGAGGGCTCGCGGCCCCAGCGCACCAGGGCGCAAAGGGGAAGAACCAGCAGGAACTTCTCGTCGATCCACGGCCCAAGCAGGCACGCGCCCAGCGCCGGCAGGTTGGAGGGCGAAAAGGTGAACACCACCAGGGCGATGAGATAGAAGGGATCCATCATGCCGATGCTGTTGGCCGCACAGAAGAACGCCGCGCTCGTTCCCACGAGGATTCCCGCGGCCAGAAGCCCTCCGTCGGCCAGCCCCGCCCTCCGGAGATAGTGCACGGAAATCCACAGCAACCCGAACAGGCCGACCCAGGGCAGGCCAAGGTAGGCCGGGGCCGGCAGATGCAGGATATGCCCGACGGCCGGCAGCAGCAGGCGCCAGCGCAGGGCGTTGTCGCTGAAATACGGGTCGGTCCAGAACGCAACATCCCAGCGGCCCGGGTCGTGCAGCTGCGCCAGCAGCGACGGCACGCGCCCGGTCTCGTAGGTCCAGACCGAAACCGTCCGCCAGTCGGTCCCCAAGGAGTATTTCGGCGGAGCGGCCGCGATGGCGGCGAGGAAAAGCAGCAGACTGAAGCCCGCGGTCTTCAGTTGGCTGTTCATGGCGGCGTGTGATTGCACCAGACGGGGTGTCGATGGGTTCCAGGGGACGGCGCAGGCGATTTTCCGGGGGCGGCGCCCGGCCCGCGGCGTCGTCCAACCGGTGATGGGCCGTTGTTAGGACAACCACGGCCGCGAAGCCACCCGATTAATCGAGTGGCGCGCGTCTCATGGTCGGGATTGGCCGCGCGAGGCCTGCGCGGCGTCCACCGCGGCGCGCAGGGCGCGGGCGGCGGCGCCCGGATCGGAGGCGGCGCAGATCGCGGACACGACCGCCACGCCGTCGGCGCCGGCGGCGATGGCGCGCGCCGCGTTGGCGGCGTCAATCCCGCCGATGGCGACGACCGGGCACGGCAGCCGGCGGCGGAGGGCGCGGAAGCCGGCCTCGCCCAAAGCCGGCGCGGCGTCCGGCTTCGTGCCGGTGGGAAAAAGCGGCCCGAGGCCGACGTAGTCGACCGCCGCGGCGTCGAATTCCGCCAGGCGGCCGGGCGCGTCGATTGAAAATCCGATGAGGGCCCCCGGCCCGAGGACGGCGCGGGCGGCCGCCGGCGCCGGATCGTCCGGACCGACATGGATGCCGTCGGCCCCGATGGCCTGCGCGACCTCGATCCGGTCGTTGACGATCAGCGGGACGCCCAGGGGGGCGAGCAGCGTGCGCAGCGCCCGGCCGGCCTCGATCACCGCGGCCGTCGGGCTCGTCTTGTCCCGCAACTGCACCATCGTGACGCCGCCGGCGACCGCGGCGGCGACGGTCGCGGCGAGCCCGCGCCGGGCGGTCATGGCGGGGTCGGTGACGAGATAGAGTGACAGGTCGAAACGACCGCTCACGTCACGATCTTCAACCGCTTCGCAATCGTGGTCGAGTCCAGTTGGTGCAGCGCGTCGAGCAGATGGACCTGGAGCGAGCCGGGGCCGGGGCTCTTCTCGGCGGCGATCTCGCCGGCGAGCGCCAGGAAGGTCAGCCCGGCGGCGGCGGCGGCGAGCCGGTCCGGCTCGACCGCGAGCGCGGCGCCGATCAGCGCCGTGGCGGTGCAGCCCAGGCCGGTGACGCGCGCCATGAGTGGGTGGCCGTTGGCCAGGCCGAGCAGGGCGGTGCCGTCCGTCACGTAATCGGTGGCGCCGGTGACGGCGACGACGGCGCCGGTGGCCTGGGACAGGCGCTTGGCGGCGTCGAGGGCCTCGTCCGACCCGCGGGTCGAGTCGACGCCCTTGGTCTTGGCGGCGGTGGCGCCGGCCAGCACGAGGATTTCGCTCGCATTGCCGCGGATGCAGGCGGGCCGGAGGTGGGCGAGCGCGGTGGCGGTCTCGGTGCGGTAGCGGGTCGCGCCGGCGCCGACGGGATCCAGGATCCAGGGGATGCCGCGGGCGTTGGCGGCGCAGGCGGCGGCGTCCATGGCCCGGACCCAGGCGGGCGAGAGCGTGCCGATGTTGATCACGAGGGCGGAGGAGATCCCGACGAACTCCTCGACCTCCTCCTGGGCGTGGACCATCGCCGGCGAGGCGCCGAGGGCGAGCAGGGCGTTGGCGGTGTTGTTCATCACGACGTAGTTCGTGATGTTGTGCACCAGCGGCTGGCGGGTGCGGATGCGGTCGAGGACGGAGGAACAGTGCGTGGCGGTGAACATGGGGAGGGTGGGGGCCCGGCGCCGGTGCCGCCGTGGCCGGCCCGACGCATGCCGCGCCGCGGTCGGCCGTGACGATTCCTTCGCCGGTATGATCCGGATCAGGTTCGACGGGTATGGTCTCAGTTCCTGCCCATGGGAACACCCCGTGTCACGTGACGGGGTCACCTTCGCCCGAATTTGGGCCGTGTCAAACGCCCCCAGGGGCCGGCATTGCTGGCGCTCAGACGAGACCCAGCCGCATCTTGCCCTCTTCGGAGATCATGGACTGGTTCCACGGCGGCTCCCAGACGAGATGGACGTCCGCCGAGCTCACGCCGGGCACGACCAGGACCTTGCTGCGGGCGTCCTCGGCGATGGCCGGCCCCATGCCGCAGCCGGGGGCGGTCAGGGTCATCGACACGTTGACGTGATGGCCGCCGTCCGGGGCCTGCTCGATTTCCATCGAGTAGACGAGACCGAGGTCGACGATGTTCACCGGGATCTCCGGGTCGTAGACCTTCTTGAGCTGGTCCCACACCGACTCGGGATCGGGGGCCTGGTCGGCGGCGGGCGCGGGGGCGGCGGCGGGCGCGTGGTCCGTCACCGTTTCGCCGAGGGCGTCGGCGTCCTTGCCGTCGATGCGGGCGAGGCCGAAATCGATCAGCACGGTGAAGCTGCCGCCGAGCGTCTGGGTGATGTGCACCTTGGTGCCGGCCGCGAGGGTGACCGGGGCGCCGCTGGGGATCTGCGTCGCGACCACGTCGCGGGAGAGGATGCGTTCCTTGGACATCGGAGTAGCGGGTAACGAGAAGCGAGTTGGGGACGGAGGCAAGCGCCGGTTGCGCCGGTCGCTCACGACCCGGCGAACCCGGCCTTGATCAGCTCGCGCAGCGAGGCGTGCAGCGCCTCGTCCTCCAGCTTGTTGAGGACCTCCTCGAAGAAGCCGAAGACGAGCAGCTCGCGGGCGACGGGCGGCGGGATGCCGCGGGACTCGAGGTAGAACATCTGCTCGTCGTCCACGTGCCCGCTGGTGGCGCCGTGGGTGCAGCGCACGTCATTGGCCTGGATCTCGAGGCCGGGCAGCGAGTTGGCCTCGGCCTCGTCGCTGAGCAGCAGGTTGCGGTTGCTCTGGTAGGCGTCGGTCTTCTGCGCCTCGGGGTCGACGATGATGAGCCCGGAAAAGATGGTGCGCGCCTGGTCGAGCAGGGCGTTTTTGTAGAGCAGATTGGAGCCGGTGTGCGGCGCCTGGTGACTCTGGAGGGTGCGCTGGTCGAACTCCTGCGCGCCGCGGGCGACGGTCAGCGCCAGCATCTCGCTGAAGGCGCCGGCGCCCTGCAGGCGGCTGTGCGACTCGTGGCGGGCCTGCCGGCCGCCGAGGTGGACGTTGAGCGAGAGGACGCGGGCGTCGCGCTGCACCACGGTGGAGTTGAGCTGGAAGGCGAGCGTGTCGCGCGACCAGTGCTGGGTGCCGACGTAGGTGAGTTGCGCCCCCGGGCCGGCAAAGAGATCGTTGACCCCGGAGGCGAAGCCGGGGCCGGCCGGGGGCGCCGTCCGGAAGTTCTCCACCACCGTGGCCTTGGCGTTGTCGCCGAGGATCACGAGCGTGTGGGGGAAGACGGCGGCGTCGGCGCCGGCGGCGGCGTGGTTGACCACGAACGGCGCGGCGACCTCGACCCCGGCGGGCACGTGGAGGAACGCGCCGCTGGCGGTGAGCGCGGCGTTGAGGGCGGCGAACTTCTCCGAGCCGAGGTTGACCGGCTGGGCCATGAAGTGCTGCCGGAAGAGGTCGGCGTGCCGGAGGATCGCCTCGTCGAGCGGGCAGAAAACGACGCCGCGGCGGGCCCATTCGGCCGCGAGCGCGGAGCGGGCGCCGAGGCGGTTGTTGACGAACGTGAGTTCCGCCGCGGCGCCCGGGGTGGGCGCGGCCGCGGGCGGGGCGGCCGGGTCGGGCGGGGCCACGCGGGTCGGCAGCTGGAGACCGGTGACGGTGCTGAAGCGCCAGAGCTCGTCGGTGCGCCGGGGCAGCGGCAGGGCGGCGAAGCGTTCCCACGCCTCGCGCTTGCGGTCGAGCCACCAGCCCGGGAGGGCGCCGAGCGCGGCGAGATGGGCGGCGAAGAACTCCGCGGTGAAGGCGACCGGGGCCGGTTCGGAAGTCCGTTGGGAAGCAGGAGCGGCGGGCATCGGGAATTGGGGATTGGGGAGGTCGGATTGCGGATTGGGCCGATGGCGGACGCGGGCCAATCCGCATTCCGCAATCGCCAATCCCCAATCGGCTCAGCCGACCGAGCCCTCCATTTCGAGGTCGATCAGGCGCTTGAGCTCGACGGAGTACTCCATCGGGAACTGGCGCACGAGGTCGTTGACGAAGCCGTTGACCGCCAGGCTCATCGCCTGGGCCTCGGTGAGGCCGCGCGACTGCATGTAGAAGATCATCTCCTCGCTCACCTTCGACACGCTGGCTTCATGCTGCGCGGCGTGGTCCTGGCCGCGGACGGTGATGGCCGGATAGGTGTCGGTGCGCGAATTGGTGTTGATGAGCAGCGCGTCGCACTCGGTGTTGTTCTTGCAGCCCTTGAGGTGGCGGGGGATGTGCACGAGGCCGCGGTAGGTGGCCCGGCCCTGGCCGACGGAGATCGACTTCGAGACGATGGTGGAGGTGGTCTCGTCGGCGGCGTGGACCATCTTGGCGCCGGTGTCCTGGTGCTGGCCGTCGTTGGCCAGCGCGATGGAGATGACCTCGCCGCGCGCCTTGCGGCCGCGGAGCACGACGCCGGGATATTTGATCGTCAGGCGGGAGCCGATGTTGCAGTCGATCCACTTGATCTCGGCCTCCTCGTGAGCCAGGCCGCGCTTGGTGACGAGGTTGAAGACGTTGGGCGCCCAGTTCTGGACCGTGATGTACTGGATCTTGGCGCCCTTGAGCGCCACGAGCTCGACCACGGCGCTGTGCAGGGTGGAGGTGGAGAACTTCGGCGCGGTGCAGCCCTCCATGTAGGTGACCTCGCTGCCTTCGTCGACGATGATGAGCGTGCGCTCGAACTGGCCGAAGTTCTCGGCGTTGATGCGGAAGTAGGCCTGGAGCGGGTGCGACACCTTCACGCCCGGCGGCACGTAGATGAAGGAACCGCCGGAGAACACGGCGCTGTTGAGCGCGGAGAACTTGTTGTCGCTGGTCGGGATCACCTTCCCGAACCATTTGCGGAAAATCTCCGGGTGGGTCTTCAGCGCCTCGGAGGAATTGAGGAAGATGACGCCCTGCTTGGAAACGGCCTCCTTGATGTTGGAATAGGCGGCCTCGCTGTCGAACTGCGCCTCCACGCCGGCGAGGAACTTGCGCTCCTGCTCGGGGATGCCGAGGCGCTCGAAGGTCTTCTTGATGTCGGCCGGCACCTCGTCCCAGGTGCGCTTCGGCTTCTGGCCCTGGGCGAGATAGTAGCGGATCTTGTCGAAGTTGATGTTCTCGAGGTCGCGCGAGGCCCAGTGGGTCGGCAGCGGCTTGGCGAGGAAGGTCTTGAGGGCGTTGAGGCGGAACTCGCGGATCCACGGCGCCTCCTGCTTCGCCTCGCTGATGTAGTGCAGGGTGCGCTCGGAGAGGCCGGTGCCCGCGTCGAAGTCGTATTTGACGTCGTACTTGAAGTCGCCGACGGACTGGTCGATGCCCGCGACCGGGCTTTCGGCCAGGGCGGCGTTGCCGTGATTGTCGCTGTCGGTCATGGGGGAGGTGGGTTTCAGGCGTGGGCCAATTCCTTTTTCAGCCAGCCGTAGCCCCGGGCCTCGAGCTCGAGGGCGAGGTCCTTGCCGCCGCTGCGCACGAGCCGGCCGTCGTACATGACGTGGACGTAGTCGGGCACGATGTAGTTGAGGAGGCGCTGGTAGTGGGTGATGAGGAGGATGCCGAGGGCGCTGCTGCGGAGCTTGTTCACGCCGTCGGCGACGATGCGCAGGGCGTCGATGTCGAGGCCGGAGTCGGTTTCGTCCATCAGCGCGAAGCGGGGCTCGAGCAGGGCCATCTGCAGGATCTCGCAGCGCTTTTTCTCGCCGCCGGAGAACCCCTCGTTGACCGCGCGGGAGGTGAACTTCCGGTCGATCTTCAGCAGGTCCATCTTCTCGTAGAGCTTCTTGTAGTAGCCGGTGGCGTCGAGCTCCGCGCTCTCGCCGAGGCGGGCCTGGAGGGCGGCGCGGAGGAAGTTCGCGATCGTCACGCCGGGGATCTCGCTCGGGTACTGGAAGGCGAGGAACAGGCCGGCGCGAGCGCGTTCATCGGGCTCCATCTCGAGCAGCGGGCGGTCGTCGAGCCGCACCTCGCCGGCGGTGACGGTGTAATCGGGGTGGCCGGCGATGGCCTTGGCCAGGGTGGACTTGCCCGTGCCGTTGGGCCCCATGATGGCATGGACCTCGCCCTGGTTGATGGTGAGCGAGACGCCCTTGACGACGGGTTTGTCGCCGATGGCGACATGCAGGTCTTGGATGACGAGTTGACTCATGGAAAGCGGGCCGGGGAGTTTCAGGCGGGGGGAGCGGGCTGGTCCGGGTCGGCGCCGGCGGCACCGCGGAAGCTGAGGTCGACGCTGGTGGCCGCGTAGCCGGCGGGCAGGAGCGCCCGCAGCCGGTCCATCACCTCGGCCGGAATCTCGATGTCGTGGATCCGGCCGGTGGCTTGGTCGTGAAAATGGGCGTGCTCGTGGAGATTCGGGCAGTAGCGGGTCGGCTCCCGCACGAAGTTGACCTGTTTGATCAGCCCGCATTGCACCAGGGCATCGAGGCAGTTGTAAACCGTCGCCAGCGAGATGCCGGGCATCGGCGCCTTGACGCGGTCGAAAACTTCCTCGGCCGTCGGGTGATCGCGTTTCGAGAGAATGACCTGATAGACCACCTCCCGCTGCGGCGTGGGCCGGAGCCCGCTGCCGGAAAGGCGCTGGCTAAGCGTTGCGGTCTGGACCTCGGTAGTCATCTCTGCTGAAGAGAGAATTGGAATCGTTCCAAATATCAAGTGAGAATTAGAATTATTCTAGGTAATCTCTTATTTATCATGAGATCAAGAAGTTGAAATGCAATTCGATTGACTCGCCGGCGCGAATTGAGGCCAGCTTGGCACCGCCGGATACAGCAATGCCGTGCCTCGTGCCCCAAGCGACTGGCCGTGAGAACAGGCTTGTCCTTGCCCGCACCCTTGGGATCTCTTGCCTCAGGCGGCCACCGGATTCTTGCGTCGGTCGAGCGCCTTCCGGACCAGGGTGAGCAGCGCCTCCGTGGTGTACGGCTTGGCGAGGAAGTCCTTCACGCCCGCCACCGAGGCCTTGGCAAGGGTGACGTTGGAGGCCAGGCCGCTGGCGGCGACGATGGGCAGGTCCGGCTCGATGTGCAGCAGGGCGTTGATCGCGCTCGGGCCGTCCATCACCGGCATCGCCATGTCAATCACCACGACCGCGATCTTGGCCCGGTGCTGGGCGAACACGGCCACGGCTTCCACCCCGTCCGACGCCGTGAGGACCTGGTAGCCAAAAGCCTCCAGCGACCGCCGGGTGACCATCAGGACCGGCTCCTCGTCGTCCACCACCAGCACCCATTCGCCGTTGCCGCGGGGGACATCGCCGGCGTTCTTGGCCGGGGGCCGGTGCGCCAGCTCGCGATCCGCGGGCAGGTAGATCCGGAAGGTCGTGCCGCGGCCGATGGCGCTTTCAACCTGCAGGAAGCCGCCGTGGCTCTTCACGATCGTGTGCACGGTGGAGAGGCCCAGGCCGGTGCCCTTGCCCCGTTCCTTGGTGGTGAAGAACGGCTCGAAGATCCGGTCGCGCACCTCCGGCGTCATGCCGGTGCCCGTGTCGGAAACGGCGAGCACGACGTACGGTCCGGGCTGGTTGCCGCCGATGGTGCTGACGAAC
>Ga0335071_10003488_pt1 | contig 16555 bp, 10 predicted proteins | sample Lox_Sample_15_FD_206724 | JGI IMG/M metagenome (GOLD analysis project Ga0335071, IMG submission 206724) | Soil microbial communities from Loxahatchee National Wildlife Refuge, Florida, United States - Lox_Sample_1.5 | ecosystem: Environmental > Terrestrial > Soil > Wetlands | place: USA... | reverse complement strand
CGGAGACATGTAGTCGACGGTCCCCACCAGCGCGCCGGTCTGGGTCATGCCCTTGTCGTCTTCGATGGTTCGCGCCAGCCCAAAGTCCATCACCACCACGCGGCCGGCGTCCTCACGCATCACGTTTTGCGGTTTCAGATCGCGATGCAGAATGCCCACACCGTGCGCTGCCTGCAGGGCAAAGCAAATCTGCTGGAAGATTTCGACAGCCTCATCGGGCGGCAGCTTGCCGCGCTCTTCCAGGATGCTGCGCAGATCGCGCCCGGCAACCATTTCCATGGTCACAAAGCGCATCCCAGCGTCTTCCGACAGGTCGTACATGCGCACCACGTTGCGGTGCGTGACTTTGTGCGAGAGGCGAATCTCCTGCTTGAACCGGTCCACGATCGCCGGATTGCGTGCAAGCTCCGGCCGAATCACCTTCAACGCCACCAGACGGTCCAGCTCTTTGTCTTGGGCCTTGTAGACAGACCCCATGCCGCCCGTGCCCAGCACGCTCAGAATCTCGTACCGGTTGGCGAGAGTCGTGCCAGGTTCCAGCTCGGGATTTGTCTCGCCCCATCCGCCAGACCACTCCGTGCGGGTTGCTCGCGTCGCACGTGTGCCTTCTGCACCGGTGATGATTGTCTCGTCCGAACGGGTTGTGGGAACCATCGTCTGATCGGATCGAGAGGGAGGAACCATGGTCTGGTCCGAGCGCGACGGCGGCACCATCGTCTCCCCCAAACGCAGATTGTCCGCAGAACTGCTCAACGCAGTGGACGAACCAAACTGCGTGGGCTGGTCACTCGGCGGACGCTTGGGAGTCTCTTCCATGCCAGTACGATCAAATGATGGCGAAACGGGGAACCATAGCCCGTCGAGGGGGGCTCGTTTCTCTCTTGGGCTATATGCATAGAATATAACGATTTGCAGAGCTTGTGCCGTACTTTCGGCATCTGGAGCTCCATTCTCGTGCCCCGGTCGGGTCCAGTTTCCGACACTCGACCCGCTGCCGGGGCCGAGTGTCGGGCCTGGAAACTCGCGCGCTAAAGAGGAGTGGAGTGCTTTACTTCGCCGGCTGAAACAGTCGTGGAGCAAAGTCCTTCAAGTCGCGGCGCCAGGTTTGCCACTCATGCGAGGTGCCTGGTGATTCGTAAAAGACGTGGTCGATATGCGCTTCAGTCAGCGAGTCGTGCAGGCGGACAATGCCGGCATGCATCATCGCCGGTTCCTCTGTGCCGACGCCGATCCATAGCAGGTGCACACGCTTCGCAAACGCTGCCGGATCGGCCAGCGCTCCATGAAAGTCCGTTTTCGGATCGAGGCTGCGATTGCCCAGCACCATTGGGCCCGCAGCTCCACTGAATCCGCCAATGTACGAAAACATTTCGAGATGGTCGAACGTGACCTGGAATGTCTGCATGCCGCCCATCGACAGTCCGGCCATGGCTCGGTGATCGCGGTCCGCAAACGTCCTGAAGTTTTTGTCGATGAAGGGAATCAGCGCCTGCGTCACATCGTCTTCAAAGGCCTGCGCCATATCCTGCATAGCCTTCATCATCTCCGGCGAGCCAAAAGGCTTTCCCGTCAGATCGGGAACCGGTACACCTGCCCGCCGCGCATACCCGTTGGCCATCACAATCAGCATCGGCTTGCACTTTCCGGATGCGACCAGGTTGTCGAGGATGAAGTTCGCATCTCCTTGGCGGATCCAGCCAGTTTCGTCTTCGCCGCCGCCGTGCTGCAGATAGAGCACCGGATACCGCATCTTCGTCTGTGTGTCATAGCCCGGTGGCGCATACACCAGCGCATGGCGCCACGTTCCCGTCACGTCAGAGTGATACCAGACCTCGCGGACCTCTCCATGCGGTACATCCTGGATGGAGTAGTAGGTCGATCCGGCTTCGGGAATCTCGATCATGCTGGCATCGCGGCCGCCACCATAAAAGCTGTGGCTCGATGGATCGGCAACCTCTGCGCCATCGATGACCAGCGTGTAGTAGTGCAGCCCCGGCACTAGGGGCGTCGTCGTTGCCGTCCAGAAGCCGTCCGCCTGCTTCTCCATATCCAGCTTCGGCCCGCTCCAGAAATTCAGCTTCAACTTGCTTGCATCGGGTGCCTTGATGCGGAACTCCGCTCGGCCCTGGCTATCCACGCGCGGATATTGCGCGTCCTGAACATTCGTCGTTGCAGGCTTGAAGTCACCCGCATCCTGTGCCCAGCACACGCTCGCGGTGAGCAGAACTGCAAATCCCAACAGTTTCATTCTTTCCTCCTTCTCGAAAGCGCTTTCCAGCATCCACGAACTTTCATGTTGGTGGCGGAGGACGCTCTCAGGCCATGCGCATGCTACTCGATTTTCCTGTTGGAATAAAGCGATTTATTTGGTTGCGTCTCTGCCGACCTTCTGGATATAGTGTGTGTCGATTCGAGGATGGCTGAAAAATGATGAGAAAATCCGCTGCGATTCTGGCATTTTTGGTAAGCGCTTTCTTCGCCGGGCAGCTCCAGGCCCAGGTGCAGACTGAAGTCCCCGCTCCGGTCCCAGGCGCCAAACCCGTCACCGTCGACCACATCAAGATCCACGGTGCGTCACTGGAGGGCAATCTTGAAGGCGACGCCGTCGATCGCGACGTCTTTGTCTTCCTCCCGCCCAGCTACGCCAAAGACAAGCACCGCCGTTATCCCGTCGTCTATGCCATGCACGGCTACTCCATCGGCGCCGAGCAATGGACCCACGAGATTCACGTCCCGCAGACGATTGAAGGCGCCTTCGCCCAGGGTGCCAAGGAGATGATCGTCGTTCTCCCCGACTCAAAGACCATCCACAACGGTTCCATGTATTCGAGCTCCGTCACCACCGGCGACTTCGAGAACTTCATCGCTCACGATGTGGTGTCGTATATCGACGCGCACTACCGCACTTTGCCGAACCGCCTCAGCCGCGGCCTGGTCGGTCACTCGATGGGCGGTTATGGAGCGACCCGCATCGGCATGAAGCACGCCGATGTTTTTGGCAGCCTCTACATCATGAGCCCCTGCTGTCTGGCTCCGCGCCCCGCTGGCCCTGCCAATCCTGAACTGGAGAAGGCCCTGGAAGCGGTGAAGACACCGGAAGATTCCGCAAAGCTGCAGTTCTTCGCCCGGGCCCAGCTTGCCACCGCCGCCGCCTGGTCGCCCGACCCCAAGAATCCACCGCTGTATCTCGATCTGCCGACCAAAGACGGTGTGGCTCAGCCCGATGTCCTGGCCAAATGGACAGCCAACGCTCCGCTGGCCTTTATCGATCAGTACATCGGCGGCCTGCGCCAATATCGCGCCATCTCTATTGACGTGGGCGATCAGGATGGCCTGCGCACCGACACGCAAAAGCTCCACGAAGTGCTCGACCGGTACGGCATCGCCAACAACTTCGAAATCTATCACGGCACGCACACGAGCGCCGTTGCCGATCGCTTTCAGAATCACGTGATGCCGTTCTTCAGTAAGAACCTCTGCTTCTCGTCGGACTGCAAGTAGCGCGTTGGCCGCTTGGCAACGGGAACTGAGGAGCAAACCCATCACCCACGATCGGGCCATCGGCTCGAGGGGAGTAAGTCAGATGCTCAGAACGATGCAACACGCCTTCCTACTGGCTGCAATGCTTGGTTCCGCATGCGCTGCAGCGCTGTCTCAAAACGCAGGATCCGCAACACCGCAGCCAATCTCCGTCACGATCGATGCGCAGCAGACGGCTCCGGCAGTGACACCCTACGAGTACGGCCAGTTTATCGAGCACATTGGCAGCACGATGTACAGCAGCCTTTGGGCCGAAATGCTCGACGACCGCAAGTTCTATTTCCCCATCAAAACTGAAGAACCAGGGGCTGCTCACCGGCAGGGCGGCCCATTCGGCATGCCGATGCGCAAGTGGCATCCCGTCGGGCCTGACAGCGCAGTCGCGATGGACAAGGACAAGCCTTTCGTGGGTGATCAAAGCCCGCGGATCGCGCTCGATGCTTCCGCGCCGCATGGGATTCGGCAGTCTGGCATCGCGCTCGTCAAAGGCAAGCAGTACACGGGCCGCATCTACCTGCGCGCCACGCCCGGCGCCAAGGTGAGTGTGACTCTCCTCTGGGGTTCAGGCACAAACGACCGTCAGACCATCGCCATCGGCCCACTCACCGGCGAGTACAGCAAGTTTCCGCTCAGCTTCACCTCGAAGGCTGACACCGAAGACGCGGCCCTTGAGATCACCGGGACGGGTGCAGGCAACTTCCACATCGGTGCTGTCTCGCTGATGCCCGCCGACAATATTCAGGGATTCCGCCCCGACACAACATCCCTCTTGCGCCAGATCAAGATGGGCTTCTGGCGCTACGGCGGCAATTACACCTCCGGCTTGATCTGGTACCACATCGTTGGCGATATCGACAAGCGACCGCCCGACTGGGACTACGCGTGGAATGCGATGCAGACCAACGATCTGGGTCTGGATGAATTCATGACCCTGTGCAAGCTGATCGATGTCGAGCCTTACATCAGTGTGAATGCCGGCTTTGGCGATTCGCACTCCGCCGCGCAGGAAGTGGAATACATGAACGGCTCGGTGAATACACCTATGGGAGCGCAACGCGCCAGGAACGGCCACCCGGAGCCGTATCGCGTCAAGTTCTGGAACATCGGCAATGAGCCGTGGGGTGCGTGGCAACTCGGTCGTACCGATCTGAAGTACTTCATGATCAAACACAACGAGTTTGCTAAAGCGATGCGAGCCGTCGATCCCTCGATCACACTGATCGCGTCCGGGCTGATGCTGCAGAACGACAACGTCCCAGGCACGCTCCGGGCAAAGTATGTCGGCAATCTCGATGGGCTATACGGCTCGGATTCCGACTGGACCGGCGGATTCTTGAAAGATTGCCTGGGCAACTTCGACATCATTGCCGAGCACTGGTATGCGCAGGGCGGCCATCACTGGGACATTGAAAAAGGCAAGAACCTGGGACCCGATGCTGCCTCCGACGATGCGTATGTGAAAACCGACCAGACGCTGCTCGAAGCAGCTCGCTATCCTGCCGACACTGTACGTCTCAAAGCGGAAGAATATGAGGGCTATCAGACGCGTTTTCCAGCGATGGTTGAGAAAAAGATTCCGCTTTCAATCGACGAGTACGCCTACTTCAACTTCGTTCCCGGCAGCGACGGACCCTTTGGCGGCATGACGCTCAAGCAGGGGCTCGCCTACGGGATGATCCTCAACGAGATGCTCCGACATACCGACATCCTCACCATGGCGGCGCAGACAACCGGCGTCGCACTGATCACCTTCAACCGCACCACTTCGGTGATGAATACGCTCGGGCTCCTGTACAAGATGTACGGCGACCACTTCGTGGGTGCGACTCCGGTGACTCTCACCGGCAACTCGCCGCAGCCTGCATCGAAGTATCCGGCGGGTAGTCCCGATCAACCCCAGACGCCCTCCGGAAGCCCAACGTATCCACTCGACATGGTGGCCGCGTTGAGTGCCGACCACAAATCCCTGATCCTCTCGGTCGTGAATGCAACAGAGTCCGAACAGAAGTTCGATCTGAACATCGAGGGACTGCGCCTGGCAGGGCAGGCGAAGCTGTTGCAGTTGACCGGCAGCACTCCGGAGTCTGTGAACCGCGTCGGCCAGCCGGCTCAGGTTGAGGTGAAGGAGAGCACACTGGGCGACGCGCCGCACAGTGTCACCGTGGCGCCCATCAGCGTGAGCCTCTACGTGTTCCCGGTGGCCGACCAGAAATAGTGAGCGCAATGCATGCCGAGTAGGGGAGCCCTTTCATGGGCTCCCCTCGTTATTGCTGTTTAGCTTTTAGAAATACCTGCAAGTGATTCTCTATCAACGAATTGATTGTGGCCACCAGACCAAGTCTCACAAGACTTGACAATCCTATAGGATCAGCGAGATTCTAGGCGAACAAAAGGCGAAAATGCCTTGCCGCCGCCATGCCTTCCTCTGCTGCCCTTCGACTCCAGATCGAGCGCTCTCTCGAAAACCGCTTTCCCGCGGCCCTTTCGTTTGCGGAGTACAGAGCGCAGGATGTCGCCTCCACAGGGATCGCAAAAGTCGACAGCCTGTTCGAAGGTGGCCTGCCTGTCGGCGCTATCAGCGAACTGACCGGACCGGCGTCTTCCGGCAAAACTTCTCTCGCGCTCTCCTTTCTCGCGCAGAGAACGCAGAACGAGCAGGTGTGTGCCTGGATCGACGTCCACGACGCTCTCGACCCGGTCTCTGCCGCTGCCTCCGGTGTCTTTCTATCCCGGCTCCTGTGGGTGCGATGCCGGGAGTCCAATCCGCGTGGTCAGGGCAAACCCTGGCCACGTCTCGAGCAGGCGCTACGCGCAACCGATCTGCTCTTGCAGGCAGGTGGTTTCGCCGCTATCGTTCTCGATCTCGCAGACACAAAGTCCGAGCACGCCTGGCGCATTCCCCTGGCCACTTGGTTCCGCTTTCGCCAGGCTGCGAATCGCTCGCGCACTTCGCTCATCGTGCTGGGACAGGAAGCCTATGCCCAGTCCAGCGCCGAAATCGTCCTGGAATGTTCCGCCCTCAGTCCTCTCGTCGAAGGCGAGCAGGTTCTGACAGGCTTTCGTTTCGGAGCGCACCGGAAACGCATGCGCACGCTCTCGGTTCTGAACAAGAAAAAGCCTCCGGTCTCTACGTGGTCTGCCAACGCCCCATGGCAAGCGAGGCAACACCCATGACCCGCACTCTCTACGCCTGCATCCATGCCGCGGAATTTCCGGCTCAGACACTGGTGCGCCTGCGTCCCGAACTGCGTGCCCAACCTGTCGTGGTGCTCGATGGCATTGCCCCAGAGGAAACCGTCTGCTCGATAAATGCGCATGCCCGCAGACAAGGTGCGGATCTGCATCTGACAAAGTTCGAAGCAGAGGCCATCGCCGGACTTCATTTGTTGCGCCGCTCGATCGCGAGTGAGTCCACAGCGCGCACCGTCTTTCTTGAGTGCGCGGCCAACTTTTCTCCGCGCATCGAAGATGTCAGCTTCGGAACTGCCTGTGCCTGCGTACTCGACATCGCAGGAACAGAAAGCTTGTTTGGCCCGCCAGACAAGCTTGCTCAACGCATCCGCGCCGCAATGCTCTCCGCCGGCTTTCATGCATCGATCGCCGTGAGTGAGAACTTCCACTGTGCGCGCCTCAAGGCCGCCCATGCGCGTGGCATCTCGCTGGTCGCGGCCGGAGAAGAAGCCGGCGCTATGACTTCCTTGCCCATCCAGGCGCTTCATCTGGATGAGAACGCTACAGAGACATTTGCGCTCTGGGGAATCCGCTCCCTGGGCCAGCTGGCCGCACTTCCGCAACACGATCTCGTTGCTCGCTGTGGCCAGCAGGCAACGGCCTGGCGCGAGCTTGCAATGGGTGTGTATGCGCATGCCTTTCAGCCCATCGAGCCTGTTTTTCAGCTGTCGGAGTTCTGTGAGTTCGAAACACCCATCGAGCAGATTGACTCGCTGATCTTTGTCGGCGCCCGCATGATCGAGTGCCTCGTTGCCCGTGCCTCCGTACGCGCGCTGTCGCTGGCATCCCTCACGGCCGAGATGACCCTGGAAGGAGGGAAGGTCCATCGCTGCGTACTCCATCCTGCTCTTCCGTCGACCGACCGCAAGTTCCTGCTGAAGCTTCTCCAGTTGGAAATCGCGGCGCATTCACCGCAATCCGCCGTCTTCGCTCTAGCGCTTTCCGCCGAGGCAGGGCAATCGAGCCAAGTGCAGCTTGGGCTCTTTGCCCCACAAACACCCGAGCCCTCGCGACTCGACGTAACGATTGCCCGCCTCAAGAACCTCGTCGGAGAAGATCGTGTCGGCTCCGCAGTACTTCTGGATACACATGCCCCGGAAAACTTTCGCATGGAGAATTTCGGACTCGACAACACAACCACCATCCCATCTACTGCTCATCCGCGCTGGACCCTGCGTCGTGTCCGTCCGCCGGTTCCGCTTCGCGTCACGCTCGAATCCTCGCTGCCGGTTTCCTTCCGCGATCGCGACAAGCGCTATGCCGTGAAGGAAGCCTTCGGCCCTTGGACGACGAGCGGTTCCTGGTGGTCGATGGGCCGCTGGAATGTGGAGGAGTGGGACGTGCTGGCCGAAACCGATCTGGGTGCACCTATCGTCTGCCTGTTGGTCTTCGATCGGCAGAAGAAGGACTGGAGGCTCGAAGCGTACTATGACTGACCTCAGCCTTCACATTTCTAACTCACGCTCCGCAGGCACACCTGTCTGTCATCCCAACGATGAGTATGTGTCGACTCGCGCACACGATACCGCGCCACCAACTCAGTCCGCAGCCAGGCCCAAGCCAAGCGAGTACGTCGAGCTGCATGCGACCAGCGCCTTTAGCTTTCTTGAGGCAGCCTCGCAGCCTGACACCCTGATCGACCGCGCGGCTGAACTGGATCTGTCCGCTGTCGCTCTTACCGACCGCAATGGCCTGTACGGCGCAGCACGTTTTCATTCCGCGGGGAAGAGAACCGGCGTGCGCGCCCACATCGGCGCCGAGATCGCCATTCGCTCCTTCGGCGATCGCCTTACACCACCCGATTGGCTCCCACATCAGTACCCCAAAGAGCCTCCCCGCATCGTGTTGCTGTGCGCCTCGCAGGCCGGATATCAGAATCTCTGTCAACTCCTCACGCGCATGAAGATGCGCGAGCCATCCAAAGGAGAAGGTTCGGCAACACTGGACGATCTCGCTGAGTTTTCTGCGGGTCTCATCTGCCTTACGGGCGGCGACGAGGGCCCTCTGGCCTCCGATCTCGCACGCGGCGGCGATTCCGAAGCCCGCTCAACACTCGACAGGCTCGTGTCGATCTACGGCCGCAGCAATCTCTACATCGAACTGCAGCGTCACCATCAACGCGACGAAGAGGCCCGCAACCAGGCCCTGCTGAATCTCGCTTCCAGCCTTCGCCTGCCCGCGATTGCCACCAACGGTGTTCGCTACGCCACAGCGAAAGAGCGCGAGATCCTCGATGTCTTCACCTCGATCCGCCATCACACAACCCTCGATCGCGCCGGCCGTCTGCTCAATTCAAACTCCATGCGCCACCTGCGCACCGAACAGCAGATGACGATTCTCTTCCGCGATATTCCTGAAGCCATCGCCAATACGCGCATTGTGAGCGACAGACTGGAGTTCTCGCTCGAAAACCTCGGCTACAAGTTTCCGCATTATCTGGTCCCTGAAGGCGAGACCATGGTCAGCTTTCTCGAAAAGCGCGTCGAAGAAGGCGTCCTGAAGCGCTACGGCGTACCATCCAAACGCGACCTGCTCGACAGGGCGCGCACACAGGTTCGCCGCGAACTGGCTCTGATCAAGCGGCTCGGCTTCGAAGGCTACTTCCTCATCGTCTGGGATATCATCCGCTACTGCCGCCAGCATGGCATTCTCGTGCAGGGACGCGGCTCCGCAGCCAACTCCGCTGTCTGCTATGCACTCGAAATCACAGCCGTCGATCCTGTCGGCATGGAACTGCTCTTCGAACGATTCCTCAGCGAGAGTCGCGGCGAATGGCCCGATATCGATCTCGACCTTCCCTCCGGCGATCAACGCGAACAGGTCATTCAGCACATCTACGAAAAGTACGGCTCGCTCGGCGCAGCCATGACCGCTAACGTCATCAGCTATCGCGGCCGTTCGGCCGCTCGTGAAGTGGGCAAGGTACTGGGCTTCGATGAGGATACGCTCGCACGGCTGTCTGGCCTGGTCGGCCGATGGGAGTGGCGCGGAAACAATGACACCATGGCGCGCAACTTCGAACATGCCGGGTTCGATGTCCACCACGCAAAAATTGCCTGCTACCTCGACCTCTGTCTTCGCATGCAGGATCTGCCCCGCCATCTCGGCCAGCACTCCGGCGGCATGGTCATCTGCGCAGGCATGCTCAATCGTGTCGTTCCCATAGAGCGCGCCTCGATGCCGGGCCGCACGGTCGTGCAGTGGGACAAAGAAGACTGCGCCGACCTCGGCATCATCAAGATCGACTTGCTCGGCCTGGGCATGATGGCGGTGCTGCAGGATTGTCTTCAGCAGCTGCCCTGCCATTATGGCGATCAGGTCGATCTCGCCGCGATGCCCGAGGACCCGCTGGTTTACGACACACTCTGCAAGGCCGACACAGTGGGCATGTTTCAGGTCGAGAGCCGGGCGCAGATGGCCTCCATTCCGCACAATGCACCGCGCAAGTTCTACGACCTCGTCGTGCAGGTAGCGATCATCCGTCCCGGCCCGATCGTGGGAAGAATGATGCATCCCTACATGAATCGCAGGCAGGGCAAAGAGAAAATCACGTATCCGCATCCGTCGCTGGAGCCGGTTTTGAAGCGCACACTCGGGGTTCCGCTCTTTCAGGAACAGCTGTTGCGCATGGCCATGACCGTTGCCGACTTCAGCGGGGCGGAAGCCGAAGAGCTGCGCCGCGCTGTTGGCATGCGCCGCTCCATGCAGCGGATGAAAGATCTCGAAGGCCGCCTGCGCACCGGCATGACGCGCAATGGCATCGTGGGTGAAGCACAGGACAACATCGTGCAGGGCATCTCTTCCTTTGCCATGTATGGATTTCCTGAGTCACATGCTGCCAGCTTTGCCCTGATCGCCTATGCCTCGGCCTATCTCAAGGTCTACTATCTGGCCGCTTTTACCTGTGCATTGCTCAATAACCAGCCCATGGGTTTCTATTCGCCTGCTGTTCTGGTCAAAGATGCGCAGCGCCACGGCCTGCGCGTACGGCCCATCGATGTCCAGCGCTCTTCTGGCCTTTGCTCAGTCGAAACGGAACAGGACGGATCGCATTCCCTCCGTATCGGTCTCAACTATGTCAAAGGCCTCCGTCAATCCTCTGCTCAAGCGCTTGTCGAAACACGAGACCGCGAGGGCCTCTTTGAATCCGTCGATGACATTGCTGAGCGCATTCCTGAATTAAACCGCAAAGAGCTTGTCGCGCTGGCGCGTATCGGTGCGCTCAACTCTCTGGGCGAAATCCGGCACCGCCGCGATGCACTCTGGCAGGTCGAAGAGGCAGGCCGGTTTGCCGGTCCATTGCTGCAAAGGAAAGAGGCCACTCCAACTACAGCGCTGAGCAAATCGCCGCTCAGGCAGATGACCACCGAGGAACGCCTTGCCGCGGACTACGCCGGATCTGGACTAACAACAGGCCCGCATCCGATGGCCTGGCATCGATCCATATTACGCAAGCAGGGGATTCTGTCTTCGGAAGAGCTGCAAGGGAAACCAAATCTGAGCCGCGTCCGCATTGCCGGTTGTGTCATCGCGCGTCAACGCCCGGGGACAGCCAAAGGATTTGTCTTTCTATCGCTCGAAGACGAGGCCGGCATCGCCAACATCATCATCACGCCCGATGTCTTCGAACAGAACCGCGTCGTCGTGACGCGAAGCAAGGTTCTGCTGATCGATGGACAGCTCCAGGTCAACGATGGCGTAATCCACGTGAAAGCCCGAAGGATCTCATCCCTTGAGATCACCGACGCCGATATCCGCTCACGCGACTTCCACTAATGCTTACTGGCTCTCGCGCGCTGACCGTTCGTTGTTCTTCTGAATAGGATGATCGTTCGGGTCGAGGACTTCGATCAGGCTGGGCAACTGAATCGGATTCGACTTGTGGAGTCCCAGCATATTCACCGACAGGATGAGCCCATAACGATTCTCAGCCACTCCACGATAGTTCTGCGGATTGAAGATCGGCGGAATATGCCACCACAGGCGATAATCGTGATCGAAGAGCCACTGGATGAGCGCCGGTGATTTGTCCAGCTGGTCATTCTCGAGATAGAGAAACGGCTGGCAGCGGGTCAAAATCCCTTCGCACCCTTTCAGCACCTCCAACTCGAACCCTTCGACATCAACCTTCAGCAGACCGACCTCCCCGCTGTTGAAAAGATCGTCGAGACGCACACACTGCACGATCTCCTGTCTCGACGTCGCTGTCTGCACCCCTCTCAACTCCATCTTCCCGAAGTTGCCCGGTTTGGAGTAGTCGGGAATATCGAACATCAACGCGCCATGAGCGCTGCCACAGGCATAGGGCAATGCCCGTACATTCGTCAGCCCATTCAGAGCCAGATTGGCACAGAGTTGCTGGAATATGACCGGCTGCGGCTCGAACGCATAGAGCATGCGGCCTGACTTGGCCAGTGCGGCAGCAAGGGGCACAGTGTGCATGCCCATGTTCGCCCCGGCTTCGATCACCACCCCTGGCTTTTTGGCCAGGGTTAACAGAAACTGCAACTCGAGCTCGGAGCATTCGCCGTAGACCAACAGCGACTGGCCCATGTAGTAGTCGTTCGGGTTGACCAGCATGAGGCCGTGTTTTGTTTCTGTGAGCACGTAAGGCTCGGCGACAGGCATTCTTCTTCTCGGGCTCCTTGTTGGCAACTTTAGCATCGCAGACACGGCTCGAGCAGTGTTGCGGCTGCCTCTCGGCCCCAGAGTGATCTTCTGTGTAACGGCGCGGCGCTCCGCAGTTTCTCTCGCCCCGCGGGACGCATCGGGCGACTATGATGAGGAGCAGGTTCAGGAGCGTTCGAAGAACAACATGGATGTTCTGGAAGGATTGTTTGCCCGCCATTTTAAGGTTCCAGCCGAGGAAGCAAAACCCCTGCAGGGTCAACTGGGCGGTTCGGGACGTGCGATTGTGCGTCTCACCGGCGGAGGGTTTCGGGCCATCGGCATTGTTTACTCGGTCCGCGAGGAGAATGTCGCTTTCCTCGAATTCTCGCGCCACTTTCGCCGCAAAGGGCTTCCCGTGCCGGAGATCTATGCCGAAGACCTGAACCACGGCGCGTACCTCGAAGAGGATCTGGGAGACACCACGCTCTTTGAGTTCCTGAGCAGGCATCGCAAGGGCGATACGATCGCGCCCGATGTAGTGGATGCCTATCGTAAGACCGTTGCGGCGCTGCCACGCTTCCAGGTCGACGCCGGCAAGGACCTGAACTACAAAGTCTGCTACCCCAGAGCGAGTTTCGACCGTCAGTCAATCGCCTGGGACCTGAACTACTTCAAGTACTACTTTCTGCGTCTGTCCGGAGTACCGTTTAATGAGCAGGCCCTCGAGGCGGACTTCAGCCGGCTGACCAAGCTCCTGCTCGCGGCGCCACACGAGTATTTCCTCTATCGCGACTTCCAGAGCCGCAACGTGATGCTGCGCGACGGACAGCCGTGGTTCGTCGACTACCAGGGGGGACGGCGAGGCGCTCTTCAATACGACATCGCTTCGCTGCTCTTCGACGGCAAAGCCGATCTGCCGCCCGCGCTTCGCCAGGAGCTCCTCGACTATTATCTCGAGTGCCTTGCCCAACACATCGATCTCCGGCGCGACGCCTTCATGGAGCACTACTACGCCTACGTCTACGTTCGAATCCTGCAGGCGCTCGGAGCCTATGGGTTCCGCGGCTTCTACGAGCGCAAGGCGCACTTCCTCCAAAGTGTGCCCTATGCGTTGAAGAACCTGCGCTGGCTAGAAGAGAATGTGAAGCTCCCCGTCGCGTTGCCCGCCCTGCTCGATGCGTTGAGCAGTCTCTCGAAGTCGGAGAAGCTGGAGTCGCTTGCTACGCCGCCCAGCGGCTTGACCGTGCGGATCTTCAGCTTTTCGTTTCACCGCGAAGCTCCGAAAGATGAGTCCGGCAATGGTGGTGGATTCGTCTTCGATGCGCGCAGCTTGCCCAACCCGGGAAGGGAAGAGCGCTTTCTTGCGCTGACTGGCAAGGATACCCCCGTGATGGACTATCTGGCACAGCAGGGAAGCGTCTCTCAGTTTCTGCAGAACGCGGAGTCGCTTGTCGATGCGAGCGTCGGTGCTTACCAGAAGCGTGGCTTTTCGAGTCTGATGGTTTCGTTCGGATGCACCGGCGGCCAGCATCGCTCTGTCTATCTGGCCGAACAACTGGCCAGGCACCTCCGCGCGAAAGAAGGCGTAAATGTCGTGGTTCGGCACGTGGAGCTGGAGAAGATGGGCCGATGAAGGCGATGGTGCTCGCCGCAGGCCTCGGCACGCGCCTGCGGCCACTTACGGATGATCGCCCCAAAGCTCTCGTAGAAGTTGCCGGACGAACCCTGCTCGAAATCACCTTGACCCGTCTGCGTGATTTCGGCATCCGCGAAGTGATCGTCAATACCCACCACTTCGCCGAGATGATTCCTGCGTATCTCGAAGAGCACGACAACTTTGGTATGCGCGTCGAGATCTCGCATGAAGAGGTGCTCCTCGACACGGGCGGCGGGCTCAAACACGCAGCCTGGTTCTTTCTCGAGGGCAACTCAAACGAGCCCTTCCTGCTCCACAATGTCGATGTCCTCAGCACCATCGATCTCGGCAGGATGGTCGAGTCCCACCGGCAGCAATCCGCGCTGGCCACAATCGCCGTGCAAGACCGAAAGACCTCCCGCCCACTGCTCTTCGATCAATGCGGACAGCTCAAGGCGCGTGCCGGCCAAATAGCACATCCGCAAGGGATGCAGGCTCTGGCATTCTCAGGAATTCACGTCATCTCGCCGCGGATTTTTCCGCTGCTGACCGAGACGGGAGCGTTTTCGATTATCGATGCCTATCTTAGGCTCTCCACGCAAGGGAAGAAAATTCGCGCGTTTCGCGCCGACGAGTACAAGTGGCGCGATTTGGGCCGTCCCGACAGCATCGCAGCGGCCGCCCAGGAATTCGCGTGATGCCTAAGTCGCCGCAGTTAGTCTAGAGAACTTTCCCCACGCGCAGCAGCACACGCACATTGCACGCCCGGCCCGTTCTCCGGCTGGCCGGGGAAGAGAACCGCGAGATCGACGGGAAGAGGATGTCGCGCAGGTCCTGGATGCGCTCAACGAGACGCGACTCTTTCTCAATCACAGATGCCGTGATCCACTCCGGAGGCAGCGTGTCGTGCGCATGCGCAACCGCCGCGTGCCCGTTCTTGCGGATGTGCTCGATCCAGTCGTGCAGGCAGGTCACCATCTCCGATTCCGGATAGATGAGCCGGTCGGCGTAGAGGCACGACGTCAGCCGGGCTACTTCCTTCGATCCAAGCAGCGCAAACGAACTGCCGTGATCGATGAACACCGCTCTCAGGTTCGAGGGTGAGTCGTCGGGAACAAAGACCGCCTGCCGAATCTCGAAGCGTTCGGTCCACACATCGGCTGCGTAGGCGCCCCAGAAATCGGAACGGTTCACGACGCGCGAGAACATCCGCGAAGGAAGGAACTCGTAAAATGCGCCGCTGGGCGACGAAACAAAGCGCGAGGCGAAATGAATCCCTGCATCGGGGCGGATCAGTCCCTTCGGCGAGCTGATCCACATCTCCGGATGCGCGTCGATGAGCTGGTCGGGAATGTCGATTGTGGTCCAGGTCGAGACGGGTAGTCCCAGATACTGATAAACAGAGTTGCGCAGCGCCTCGAGCCGCACGCTGATGGTGGAACGCGGCCCGTGCATCCACTTCACCACGTATTGCTCATGGTCGCTGGCTTCGAGCAGGGCAGCCTGCGACTTGCCCTGCATCTTGCGCACAAAATCGACCGCGTAAATCGTGCCACTCGGACCAGAAATCATAATTCCTCTCGCAGAGCCCACCATTGCTCCGCACAGCCATACCGGTGGAGCAGGAGAGGAAACTGCCCAGCAATTCGTCCAATGCTGAGCGGCTGCTGAGTCTCTGCCGAAGCGGCGGCTTTGATTTCTAATCTGAGGGGTATGTGCCCGGAATGGAAGTGATTCGAGGCACTCGGAGGATAACAAAAGTACTGGTGATTTTCCGCAATGAAGTACGGCTGGCCTTCCGCCTTCACACGGCGACGCTGCGTTTCATCGGTCGACAGCCTGCAGCGCGCTCAGGACCACTCGCGCCAAAGCGCCACGCCGCCAAGCAGACCCGCCTCGTTCGAGACGATCTTGACGCCTTTGCCCGGATCAAAATCGATCTTCTTGGTGTTGCCGCCGCCGATGTAAAGGTGGTCCCAGTTGAACAGCTTGGCCGTCTGTTCAATTGCCTCCTGCAGCAGCTTGTTCCAATGCTTCTTGCCGTACTTATCGAGCCCGCGGCGGCCGAGAAAGTCCTCGTAGGTCTTGCCCTTTCTCCAGGGATGGTGGGCCAGTTCCAGGCCCGGGCAAAGGCGGCCGCTCGTAAACAGCGACGAGCCCAGGCCAGTGCCGAGTGTCAGGGCCAGCTCCACTCCATCGCCGGTGATCGCCCCGTAGCCTTGCACAGCAGCATCGTTGGCCACGCGCACGGGTTTCTTCCAGCGCTTTTCCAGCTCCACTTGCAGCGGGAACCCGACCCATCCCGGATGCAGATTGGCTGCCGTGAATGTTGTCCCACGCTTGATCACGCCCGGAAACCCGACCGACACCCGGTCAAACGGAGGAAGCTGCTTGCGCAGTTCTTCCAGCCCGGCCAAAACCAGTGGTGGTGTGGGCACTGCCGGTGTATCGACACGCTGGCGCTCGCTCACCGGCTTGCCAGACGCGTCGAGAAGCATTGCCTTCAGGCCGGATCCGCCAATATCGATGGAAAGTGTG
>Ga0335071_10003487_pt1 | contig 16556 bp, 22 predicted proteins | sample Lox_Sample_15_FD_206724 | JGI IMG/M metagenome (GOLD analysis project Ga0335071, IMG submission 206724) | Soil microbial communities from Loxahatchee National Wildlife Refuge, Florida, United States - Lox_Sample_1.5 | ecosystem: Environmental > Terrestrial > Soil > Wetlands | place: USA... | reverse complement strand
TGTATACCGTGACGCACCTGATAAGGAAGAATACATACTTCTCAGATCGTAAGCAATCGTTCTCATACTTGTGGTCTACCGCCACGAAGGGGGCTCGGGTCTGCCCACGATCGAAACTGGATCCTCGCCTCCGTCCGCTCCTGCGGCGGCAGCGTACGGCTCAGGTACGGTGCCACCATCCCGGCCAATAGCGACCGACTCGCATCCGAACGAAGTGCTGTGTCACAAGCCAGGTCGACATTTCTGCCAGTGTTCGGCGTTGGGATCATGCCGGACATGAACCAGTACGGCAGGATGTTCGCCTCGCCCTGCAGCGCGAAGCACATGTGGAGTAGGTTGTCGGTGATGGCCTCCTGCGCATCAAAATTCCTTGATTGCGCACGTCTCACAGGCCGCGCCGAGCGGCGCCGCGCGACGGCTGCGACCAGCGGCGTCAGCAACTGCACATGATTGATGTGGGCGCGCAGCGCAAGCTTGACCCGGCGGGGAAGTGGCAAGCAGGGCAACAGGATTCACCTCTTGTTGCGTGGGGTCATCGTGCCGTGACCTCGCGCCAAGCAGTCCTCAGCTCAGCGCCGTAAAGCAGTTCGTGTGCGACGCGCCGACCCGACCAGATTGCCCCCTCCATCAGACCGAAGTACTCCACAGTGGTTTCGGTGCCGGCCCAGTGGACGCAGCCACGCGGTTTGATCAGCGTCGGGCCAAGCCGCAACCAGTCACCCATGCCCAACAGGGATGCATACCAGCCCCTGCCGTATTTCTGGGTCAGCCAATTGGTCACCGAGCATCGCGTCGGCGACGGCAACTGGGGAAAAGCCGACGGTCATGTGCCAGCACCGCGTCTCGCTGGACCTCCGGAGACAGCGCGCGGAAGGTCGTTGCCGCCTTGCCGGTGACGAAACCCGTTAGAATGCCCCCAGATTCATCTGCCGGCGAATCATCAACCGTGGACAACAGCGGGCCCTGCGCGCTCACCGACCACCCGGACAGGCCATGGTCACGCCACACCGGTTCCGGATAGCTCAGATGCACCTTGACCGCGAGCGCCCGCTTCCACCAAAGTCGACCGCCGCGGACAGTCCGGCAAGGCCGGCACCGACAACGACAACGCGCATGCATCCGCTGTTCATCGCACCGCGACAGCCACTCTTGCGAATAGCCTTCAGGCGAAGAGTCTTCGACGAAATCCTCATACATCAATCCCTCCCAAATTCCCGCGCGATCGCGCTGAGCACCCGAGTGGCCAGCAGCGAATCACCGCCCAGTTCAAAGAAGTCGGAATCCACGTTCACTTCGGGCGCATTGAGCAACCTACGGAAGATTTCAACGATGTAATCGGCGCTCATACGCTCGCTCCTCTTTGTCGTAATCCCTGCGGCACGTACTGTTGTCGCTCGATCAACTTTGCCCGTGGGTGTGTGAGCCGGCGCGGCAAATTAGCTTCACGTGGCGAGGCAAGAAATTGCCGGATGGGCGCTCACGCAGGCAACGCTTCAGTTCAGCCGAAGTTGTCTCCGCTGCCGGAGTAACACACGCTGTCAACGACGTGCCTCCGGGGAGCCGTTCGCCGAGCACGACGGCGCCCGCGAAGGCGGGGTAAGTGTTCAACTGCGCCTCCACCTCACCCGGATGAATGCGCACACAAGGACTTTCACCCGTTCGTCAGCGCGCCAAGACAGCAGAACGGCACAGACCGCATCAAGGACCAACCCGACTCCGGGCACTTTGGCTCTCAGCAATCATCACCGACACATCAACGGCCTCCGAGAGTCCTTGGCCCGCAAATCACTTTGTCAAGCCACCGGCTCAACTAGCTAAGCACACCAACCGCCCTAACGCTCGTCCGTCCACAGGCGCTCTGTCAAATCTTCGAATGTTAGCAGGACAACTTGATCATCACGCCGCATTAGCGCCGACTTGCTCACCCTTGCCCGCACGGTCCAGCCTTCGCAATGTCCCAGTTCCACAACCAGATTCGAAAGTGCGTCGACGCCAGAAAGTGCGAATACCACGGCTGGCACGGTATGGAAGAAATCGGGGAACACCAGACCTTCCAACGCGTCCGGCAGATAACCCACCATCTCGGCAAACGCCGTATTAGCAAACAGGATCATGCCGTCCCGCGTCATGGCGAGCGAGGGAACCGGAAGTCGCTCCAACACGACAAGGGCAGGCAACCGCGTCAGAATGTCCATCGGCGCATCACCGGGAGCGCCATGACGCCGGCGCTCAATCGGCTGGCTCCCGTCAAGAGAAACGCCTTCGCGTGAGCCGCTGGCAAGCAACCACGCGTTCGACGTGGAGGGCGCAGTGGTCAGCACCTGCGGGTGAGTAGTCACGACTGACATGGGCTCCTCCTAGCGGAAGCGGGCTGGACCCGAAGCTCCGACCACGTGCCTGGCACCACTTGGATCGGTGGATACCGATTATGTATTTGAGGAGTAGGATACATACTAGTTGACATATCGTAAACCGCTCAACAAACTTACAGTCTACCAGTAATGTCAGAGATCATGGGTAGGCGTGGATTGCCAGGTACAAAGGAGGCCACAACGGAGGGTTCCGAGCGACCCCGGCGCCGTCGACCCAGGCGGGTCGCCGCCGGCGACGGACCATCGCCCTCTATTATTGAAGGGAGGCACCGACTTGGGGGCACGATTGCCTTTGCGGGAAACGCTCCCGCCGCGCGGTGACCGCGATGAGACAGGACGGGCGATGACCGAGGCCAACGAACGGCGAGCCGGCAATACGCGCCAAAGGCTCATCGCGGCCGCGTCACGTCAGTTCGCCCACCGTCCTTACAGCGTGGTCAGTCTTGATGACGTGCTGGCGGAGGCCGAACTCACCAAGGGAGCGATGTATTTTCACTTCCAGTCAAAGCAAGCGTTGGCCTTGGCGATCATCGACCATCTCACCGAGATGAGTAATGCGGCCGTCAAGGAGTTGCTTGCCCGCAAAATGTCGGGACTGGAAACATTGATCGATCTCGTCTACCTGCTTGCCGTCCAAAACACGCAAGACGAGGTGGCCCGAGCCGGCGTCCGATTGCTCGAAACCCTGGACAGTGCCACCGACATGCCCAACGCACTGTGGCAATCATGGATCGATTTCGTCACCACAATGATCCAAAAAGCGGTCAATGAGGGCGACGTCGTCGATCGCCTGGATCCGCCAGACGTCGCCAAAATGCTGGTGGCACTATGGGTGGGTATTCGCCGCATCAGTGACGCCGACCACCCGGAGCAACACCTCGATAACCTCGAAAAGACGTGGATACTGGCATTGCCGAGCTTCACCAATGCCGACCGAATCGACTACTTCGTCCAATTCATCAAACGACGCCACTCACTCGCCGTGAAAAAAATTGCTTCTGAGCCACCCTCACTCGATCTCCACGCCACCGTCGGCGCCTCGGCACGCGCGGACCATTAGCTCGCCACTGCGGGGCCTCAGCCGCCGACAACGGTATAGATTGCAACGAATCGGCAACGGCGGCAGCACACCTATCGCATCCGGAGGTCTAGGGACAAATGGTCGCCCAAGCCCGGTCTGAGATCACGCGGCAGAAGATCATCGATGCGGCAATAGATTCGTTCAGCGAAGTCGGGTACGCCGCGGCTGGGCTAGGCGAAATCATTGATCGCGCGGGAATGACCAAGGGTGCGCTCTATCACCACTTCGACTCCAAGGAAGCGCTGGCTACCGCCATCATCGAGCAAGGTGCCGGCCTTACCGGAGGCGCGTTTCGACAGGTGTGCGAATCTTCTTCTCCTGCACTCGAAAACATGATCCACGGTGTCTTCGCCGTCACCGATCTGCTTGTCACCGACAAATCGGCACGCATAGCAGAGCAGCTCACTCACGGACTGGCCGAATACAACACCGCGGCGTCCCAAGTCTGGAGGAACAGGCTGGACGCGATGACCACCCAGGTCCGCCTGGCGGCTGAAGAAGGTGACCTCCGCGAAGGTCTTGATCCTTGTGTAGTCAGCGAAGCCATCCTCAGCGCTATGCTCGGCGCCCAATTGCTCTCCAAAGCGTGGGCCGACGGTGACCACATCACACGGCTGACCCGATCGCTGGAACTTCTGCTGCCGGCGATTGTCGCCGAAACGTCGCTGCCTTACTTCCGGGAATTTCTTGCCCGCGAGTCCCTACGCCACCACCAAGCCACCGGTTCGGCTAACTGAGCGCACCAACGATGCTATCGCTCGTCAACCCAGAGCCGCTCCGTCAAATTCTCGAACGTGACCAACACAACGGGGTCATCGCGGCGCATCAGCGCCGACTTGCTCATCTTGGCCCGCACTGTCCAACCCTCGTAATGCCGCAATTCAACCAAGAGATTCGCCAGTGCATCGACGGCGGAAAGCGCGCCTACCACGCTCGGCACAGCGTGGAAGACCTCGGAAAAAGCCTGCCCCGCCAACCGATCCGGTTGATAACCCACCATCTCGGCAAACGCTGTGTTCGCAATCAAGATGATGCCGTCACGGTCCATGGCGAGGGTGGGTACCGGCAGTCGCTCCAGCACCACCAGAGCGGGCAACCGCGTCAGGACTTCCGTCGGTGTATCGCCGGAACCCCCGCTACGCCGCCGCTCGATGGGCCGGCCGCCTTCCATACCAGCGCCCTCGCCGGCATGGCCTTGTGAGCCGCTGTCAAGTAAACGCGCATCCGACATAGACGGACAGTAGCAACCTCAGGGCATCAAATCATCAAAACAGCCAAACTTGGCCGACGCAGCGTACACCCACTTGGGAATTGATTCGCCTCGATCAACCTCGGCCGATGCTGTCAAGGGGTATGGAGCGGCAGGCAGGATACGACCCACTCACCAGCCCCTCAAACGTGGGCGAGCGCAAACGGGCGAGCATCGAGGACAGCGCGCAGCCAGTCGACCGTGCATTTGATGCCTTCGCTCAAATCAGTGTCGGGTTTCCAACCCAGCACCCGGCCCGCCAGGGTTGGATCCAGTGCGCTTGCATGAACCTCGCCGGTGCGGGCCTCGGCGTAATCGGGCTGGCGCGCGCCGCCGACTGCCGCTGCGATCAGCTGGTGCAGCTCGGTGACCGTCGTCTGTACGCCAGTGCCGATGTTGAAGGTGCCGGTCGTCGTGACCGGCGCATCGGCGGCACACAGGAAAGCAGTCACAACGTCGTCGACATAGACGTAGTCGCGGGTGGCGCTGCCGTCGCCGTAGATGGTCGTGGGACGGCCGGAGATCATCGCACTGCCGAACAGGGTGACCACACCGGCTTCCCCGAATGGGTCTTGGCGTGGACCATAGACGTTTGCCAGTGCAAGACAGATGGGGGCCAGCTCGTACATGGTGGCGTAGGCGCGCATATAGAACTCGCCGGCGACCTTGGCCGCCGCATACGGGCAACGCGGGTCTAAGGGAGTGTCCTCGGTTGCGGGCAAGGTTGCCGGCGCACCGTAGCGAGAGCCGCCCGAGGCCGCATAGACGATCTTCGGCACTCGCGCCCGCCGGCTCGCTTCCAGCAGGTTGATTGTGCCCAGCACGTTGTTGCGGGCGTCGTGTTGCGGATCATCGACGGACCTGCGCACATCGATCTGGGCGGCCAAATGGAGCACTACGTCAGGGTTGGACCCCGCGACGATGTCGGACAGCTCGGGGTGCCGGACGTCCGCCGCGACGAAGGTAAAGCGACCGGGGCCTTTGTGTCGGTGGGCTGATTCGAGGTTGGTGGCGGGGGCACCGGCGCTCAGGTTGTCGACTCCCGTAACTTGGTGTCCTTCCTCCAGCAGGCGGTCGACGAGGGTGGAACCGATGAATCCGGCAGCGCCGGTGACGAGGGTGCGCATTATCGGCTATCTCCAGTTAGACGGTGAATTGTGGACGGCGGCAACCGATTTGAGGCGGAATCGGGGATGACGGCGCGGCGAGATCCAGGTGCACGGGCGCGCGTGGTACAAACCGTCACGCGGTGGTACGGGTCGGTTGCCTCGCGGATGTAATTGCCAATTTGGCGCAACGACCGGTTGGCCTCCGGCACCATCGGCGCGGCGATCTGGAAAACGTGCATCTGGCCAGGCCACACCCGCAGCTCGACCGGTACTCCCACCGCGGCCAGCCGCCGCGCGGCCAGCCGAGCGTCATGCAGCAGGACCTCGGAACCGGATACATGGATCAACGTGCGGGGCAGACCGGCCTCGACGTAGTCGAGCGGCTCGTAGATCTCCTCGGGGCGTCCGTCCATGATGTGACGCTGGGCCGCCTTGGCAATCAGGTAGACGAATGCGTCGAACGCCTTGACCGGGAACATCGCATCGCTGCGGATGTTGGGGTGTGCCTGCTTGGGAACCTTGGCGATCTGCATCAGCGGTGACATGCAGACTATGGCCGCGGGCTCCTCGCCTTCACCGAGCAGCCGTTCGGCCAGCGCGAGTGACAGGTAGCCTCCGGCGGAGTCGCCGGCCAAGACGATCTGGTCGGGCCCGTAACCCCGGTCGCGCAGCCATCGGTAGCCGTCGTAGCAATCATCGATCGCCTCGCCGATCGAATGCTTGGGGATCATCCGGTAATTCATCACCAACACCGGGGTATCGGCGTACTTCGACAACGCTGTGACGAGCCGGTCATGCGTGTTGGCGCCGCAGGTCAGGAAGCCGCCACCGTGCATGTACAGCGCAACACGCCTGCTGCCGTCGGCAGGCAGAACACCGGGAGCTCGGACCAATCGTGCGGTGCAGTGCGGCAGCCGAATCGTGGCGCGAACGCTGCCCGGCACGGGCGTCACGGCCCGGGCAGCGAAGTCGACGAGGCCCCATGGCCACGGCAGGTTCGCCAAATGGCTACCAATTGCCAGGGCTGGCCGGATGGTAAGCCGAGCGCCGAGCCAGGCAAGCCGGCCAGCGACGCTCGGATCATCCTCAACGACCTCCCGAAGCATCGCTGAAGCTCGCTCGTCGAACCTGATTGACTTTGTCCGGTGAGCCGTGGCTGCTGAATTGGCGCCGACAGCAGCTAGGCCACCGGGTGGACCATGTTCTGTGAGTGTTCGTTGTCCGTTTCGCATGGTGCCATCGGCCTAATTTCCCGGGGCCTGTGCGGCAACCTTGGCGGGCCTTGACGTGGTCATCGGTGCGCCACCGCGGCCTGAGCGGGTCGACGCGCTTGAGACATCCAATCCGTGCCCCGCAGCGACGGCGTCAAGCACTGGAGCCGCGTTGGTTGCCCACCAGATGTGCTGGTTTGGCCGGGTGGCGCGCTTGCGCCACACGTCGGCAACATGGTGCAGCCAGGTCAGCAGAATGGCAATGCGCTCGTCGATGCGTTCATTGATGCGCTCATGGAGGCCAATTTCCGCGTCGGCTCGGTCGCGTGCGGCACGCAGCACAGTACGTTCTCGGTCTGAAAGACCGCCCGCCCGTAAGCGCTCCGCAACCACTGTGCCCAGATCAGCTCCCTCCACCAGGTAGCTCACCGTCAGGATCATCAGGTACTCGTCGATCAGCGCCAATTGGCCCGGTCGCGCCCCGCCCCATTCCACGATGCCGGTGACCGGGCCCTGCGCGCCGGCCACCCGAACGTTGCCGGGGCTGTAGTCGCCATGCGTCCAGCTCACCGGCATCCGCCAGCCAATAAGGGCTTGCCGTAACAACTTTCCAAGCCGGTCCACCTCGGGAACCAGGCCGGGATCTAGCCGCTGGCACATGTCGGTCAGGTCCGCCAATGGTTCGATGACCCATCGCCGCAACAAGCAGACGTTGTCGACGATGACGAACGTGGCAGTCCGCCGGTGCAGCGGTGCGATTGCGCTCAGGGCCTCAGCGGTCAGCTCGTCGACACGGTCCGGGTGGCGCGCCAGCACCTCTGCCAGGTCTAGTCCTGGCTGGTAGGACTCCACCCACACGGTCGCATCCCTGCGCTCGTCGAAGGCGAGGATCCGCGGCACGAGGTCGCGCCATTCCTCGGTGAGTCCTTGGTGGATGGCCAGTTCGGCGAGCACGCGCCGCTGCGTGCGCAGTTGCAGGGCTCTCAGCGGGCCACGAGCCACCTTCAAAACCGCCGCGTGCGGTCCGCGCTCGGGCCCCAGCATGACCACGGCCGTGCCGCCGACGAGTTCGGCCGGCGGATTGTTCAGTTCGACGTCGATGAGACTGATCGGGAGATCATTGAGGTCGATCAGCCTCGCCGATGGGGATGACGCTGGCGATCGGTTCTGCCTTGTGCTCATGGTTCGCCGACCAACGCCGACGTAGTACGCCTAAGGTCCATGTCGCTCCTAGCAAGCCGAGGTGAAGGCGGGCCGCGGCTAGGGCGGCAGCGCCTGTGTGCGATCATACCGATGATACACTGATGATAGGATTTTACATACTAGTTGGCAGTTTTTATGCACATTGCTAGCCTTCCAGTCTTTTAATAGCCGTAAAGCGTCCGTAAACTCGAAAGAACAGACCGCGCGGACCGGCAGAAGACTGCGACCGAAAACGCGCCGGCCCAGCGACTCAGCAGGTGGTCGACATGCAAACGTCAAGGGCGCGAGGAGCGGGCCTCAAAGCAGGCATCTGAGAAGATCTGCACATCGGCACTTTGAGAAAAGGCTTCGGGCTACTGCTGTTCTCACCGAGTCGACATATCGCGTTGGTCATCGAGTCCCGTGGTCTCGAACGGAACACCTACACCAACTCTGGCGCGGACGGATTGATCAGAGTGAGTCGCCAAGGCGAGGCTGCCGAGGCTGACGAACACCCCGGCCAGAAGCGCTCCCCCCAAGACGTCGCTGAGCCAATGGACGCCAAGACACAACCGGCTGAAGGCAACGACCACCACGCCAGCAACCACCGAGGCCGTCGCCAGGGCCTGCACAATACGGCTCCGTCCGACCACGATGCCTACAGCGATGATTCCGAGCAGCGCGCCGATCCCGGCCACGTGCCCGGACGGAAAGGTGTGATGCACGGTACTCAATCGCGGTAATGCTCGGATTTCCGCTTCGGTCGGTGGGCGGTAAATGACCGCCCTGATCGCGGTGTTGGCGAGCACAGCCCCGGCGACCGTGCCGATCACAACGACTCCCGGCCTCAATGAACGAGCACGCCAGATCAGCAGTGCTCCGCCGACTAGTCCGGCCGCGGCCACCGTGACGGGGGTGCCGAGGCGCGCGGTTATCAACGACGCTTCGGCAAGGCGGTGTGATCGATGAACGCTGTTTTCGATCCAAGACGCGGTCGGAGCGTCGAACGCCGTTGCCCATCCGTGGACGTGCACCCCGATCGCCAGCCAGGTCAAGACCAACACGAGCCCGAGCAGAACAAAGGCGGTGAGCATCCGCCAGCGACGAAACAGCGCATCAACAGCCAACAACAACTCCGATTCCCCAGAACCCGACGGCCCGGTCTGCGGCCGGCCGCCGAGCACTAGCCTACGTGGTTTTCGGTGGAGCTAAGGATATGTGAGTTCACGACATAGGTGACAGATGAGTTGCGCTACGGGTTACGGCCGCGAAGGCGCTCCGGTGAGTCGCTCCGCAGCGGGCTCCAAGCCGGAAGACCGTTCGAAGTCGCCTGCGGCCCAAGCAATTTCACCGGATCGCTGGCAGAACGACTACCGGATAGAGGCCTCGCCGCCGGTTCGACATCTCCGAGCCATGCTGACGCGCGCGGTACTGGACCACAACGTGCGCGCCTGTTATGGCCGCGGCGACGCTCGCCTGCTGTCGTTCGCCGACGCGTCATCCGACGCGGTCTGCTGCTTGGGCGCGCTTTACCTGATGCCCGTGCCGTACCGGCGGCAGGTTCAAAGTGCGACGGCAACGCGGCACACGTGCTCGAACAGATCGTTCGAAGGACCAGTACCCGGCGCCGGGTGTCGGCAATCCCTATTTGCCGGGTCGCGACCAGAGCGCTGCGGGTCTACTGCGTGGCCGCAGGCGCGAAGTTGCCGGTTGAGGAGACCAAGCCAGGATCACCGACGCAGCGCGCGACGTCCACGTTTGCCCCCGCGACTCCTACCTTGGCCACCGCTGCGGCACCGGCAGCTCCGCGGGTCGGACCCCATCCCCCGACGAAGCTTCGACCATCGTCCGAGAGCGCCACGCAGCCACCCCGGCCCTCGGCAAGAACGCGGCAGTCGGTTGCGCCATGCCGCTCGGCGCAATGGCTCAGCGCATACGCCTCCACATCACCCAGACTGGCAAGGCTGCCGCCGACGGTGGCTTCGACGGCATGGGTGGAATCTGACCCGGCGATCACGATGTAGCCGCCCTGGGCTTGTGCCGGTGCTGCCAGGCCGACGGCACAGACAGCAGGAATTACCGCGAACCCGAGGAGCTTGAACACGCACTTCCTTCCGCAAAGTGTTCGGGGACGCCGCCCACGAGCTGCGTCATGCTTTAACAGTGCTGGTGTAACGGGAAAGTGGCCACCGTCTTAACAAAGCCTTCACACCCGTGTCGCAAATCTTCACAGTTGCGGCGTCCGGCCTGTGAGGCGCGGCGGGCGTGAAGGATCGAACGGTCGCCTCAGCTTGTCTGGTTGGGATCTTGCGCCCAGTGCTGGGCAAACCGCTGCGCGCTGCCTTGGGCGTGGAAACCGCCTTCCAGCGGCTCAACTTTTGCCCTGTACCGCTTAAGGCGGCCGCCTCACCCTGCGTCAACCGGCAAAGACTGCAAGTCCGCCAGGGCCTAGGCCTCGCCGGTCTCCGCGGTCCATTGCGCGTACTCGTTGCCAATCGAGATGGGCCAGAAAGTCGATGCATGCACCGAGCCATCGTCGCCGAACGAGTAAATCTCGATGCTTTCGACGGTCATCGCCTCGCCGTTCACGGTGCCTGAATTGCGAATGACGGCTGCGCCGGTCGATCCACATACGTATAGAAGGCCGATGCCCAACTTCCAGTCAGCGTTCGCTCGGTCCCAGGCCTCGCTCTGGACATCCCAACCTCGCTTAAGGGGCGTGCCCACTGGGTCCTCCATCGTGACCTCGCCCGGCACGACCCGCTTCCAGTGCGCCAGCCAAGCCTCCTTGTCACCGGCGTTACACAATTCGACGTGCCGCTCGACTGCGGCGCGGATCTCCTCGGCAGTGGGTGCTGACATGTCGCTTTCTCCTGGCTCAGTCCCTTATTCGGTAGATCATGACGCCGCTGAACGAGCCTGCATAGGGTGTTCCTGCGGTGGCGGTCGATCTGGATGCCGCGATTGCTTCCTGCCGGGGACCGGTTGGGCACCGAGCCGAAATCGGAACCCTCGTACCCGGCCAGATACCGCGCCCCTACGCTCTCGATCAACCAGCCTCGATGGCGGCAACGGTTGCGGCCGCGTCGGGCCCACAGACGCTCTGCAGGTTCACGCTGCCAGCGGCGAGCAGATCGTCGATGCGGCGCTTAAGGTCGCCGGAGGAGATATGGCTGTACAGGTTTGCTCCCGGGCATGACGTTTGGGCCAGGTCGCGGTGGCCAGCCAGGCTGTCGCTGGCGATGTGAAAGGTCTGGGCGGCCCAGGCGAAGGCGAGTGCCGCTCCGTGAAGTTGGGCTTCCGAGACGACTTCGTTGTCGAAGTCTCCTTCGCAGAGGACCAGGAAATGCCCTGTCGTGTCGTAGTCCGTCGCGGTGTCACCCGCGATCTCAGTCGTGCGCAGTTCGTAAATGTTGCCATTGCGATCAATGCCGACGTGATACGCGATGTCGACCCACCCCAGTTGGTCTTGGTGGTAGCGCTGGTCCTGCCGGAAGCGCCCTGGGGCGTTGCGGTTGTCGCCGAGGACGACGGCCTCGTGGTGAAGGGTCATGCGGGTGATGGTGTGCGGCCTGCCGCCGGGGCGGGCGGGGCGGGCGCCCCAGGCGTCCCGGCACAGCAGGACGGCCGAAGCTGCAGCTGGCGGGAGTGTGGGCGGGGCCATTGGCTGGGGCGGTGGGTCCGCTATCGGGCTGGCATTGGGCCCGGTCGTTGTAGCCAGGGCCGTGGGACTCGGATTGGGGCGGGTCCTGGACTCGCTGGCAGATGCCGAGCATGCGCTCACGATGGCCGCCATGCCGGCGCCACCGGCCAGCCAGAGCAGCCTGCGGCGGTTGACGAGCTCCGGGCACCCGTCGTTCCGGCCGGGCGGCAGTGCGTCCATGACCGACACGATAGAAGCTCGGTCGTCGGTGGAGACGGTAAAGCGAAACCAACGGCTTGGGGGTCGCCGACGCGAACAGTGCGCTTTCCGGATGTCACGGTGACCAGACCCCGTGAACTGGTCCACGGCACCTTCTTGTGATTGACTGTGCAGCCTTCGGCGGGGCTGTCGTGATACGCGGGCCGGAATCCCGTCGTGGGTGGTCTTTGGCGTAGGCTCGAAGCCAGGACCGCAACCCGCATCGGGGTCCTGCGGATAGCAAAGCCGGTTTGTGCCGTTGAGTAGCGCGGTGTTGCCCAGTCACGCGGCCGGGCGAAAGGGTCTGCGGGCGAGCAATGTCTCCGGCTCCTCCAGCGTTCAAGTCGATACCGGCAGCTTCAGGATTCGATGAGCCCGTTCTGCTCACCGGCATCGGGGTACGCGAAGTATTCACGGACCTCCATCACAGATGTCCACCGTTGAAATCCCGCGATTATGGCGGCGTCGGACAGTTCCCCCATATCAGGCGGGGCACGTCTAATCCCTCGATATGCCCTTATAGAGTCGAGCCGTTAATCCCGACACGGATAACCGGCCAAGTTGCAGAACATAGTTCGGCAGTTCTCTGCCAGCCGCGCTTTCAGGAAGCGACGTGGAGCCGGATGCTTTGACTCGCGTGTCAATGGTACCGAGCGCCCAAGTGTCATCGGCGAGGGTATTCCAGCGTGGAAATGGCGGTCCGACCGATGCGGATCTCGTTGGCTCCCAATCGCCATACTGGGCATGCCAGTGGTGTCGGCGTACCTGGTCGTCGTTCGACCAACTGACGTTTCCAACACCGTTTAACACGACAAGCGCCGTATTGGAAACCGGCGAAGTCGCTACACCATTGAATATCGCAGAGAACTCCGACACGAAACCGCTGCGGGGACAAGCGCATATCGATGGCCTCCGCTCCATCTAAAGCTCCCTGAAAAATCAGGGGGTTGCGTCCCGAGGGCGTTCTTACTTCGACATCAGGCGTGAATTCACGGTAACGGGATATGTGCATAGTCGTCCGATGGCGGTATCGTTCGCCCAGTAAAAGGATTCACCGTTTGCCCCATCCCCTTCATGTACACTACATAACCGTTCGGATATTGGGGCGTGGGCTCGGCACGAAGCGACCATGGCCGTCATGCGCAACTTGTGGTTTCATACTGGCGACATCGGACGATTCGACGACGACGGATGGTTTTGGTTCGTCGACCGAAAGAAGGACTATCTGCGGCGACGCGGTGAAAACATCTCCAGTTATGAGCTCGAGCGCACCTTCCGCACCCATCCCGACATCGCCGATGTCGTGGTCCATGCCGTGCCATCCGACCTCACCGAGGACAACGTCAAGGTCATAGCGGTGCCCTGCGACGGCGCCACCCTCACCGAAGAACAGCTGTGCCGTAGGTATTTGGACAAGCTGCCATATTTCGCCGTGCCCCGTTACATCGAGTTCCACGCCGAACTTCCGCGCAACGCCACCGGCAAGGTGCTGAAGCGCCAGTTGCGTGACGAGGGTGTCACCGAGGGCACGTGGGACATCACCAGCTCTGACATCGAGGTTGTGACGCGATGAGCGCACCCGTTGTCCTGCTCGACGGAACGGCGACCCTGCCACGAGCCATCCTCGGCAACAAGGGCTACGGCATCAACGCGATGCGGCGCGAGGGCTTGCCGGTCCCGCCGGCGTTCTGCATCATCGCCGAGGTCTGCGCGCGCTACTTCAAGGAGCCCGACGCCACCACCGATTCCATCCGCAATGAGGTAAGAGACAAGCTGCGCTGGCTGGAAGCCGAGACGTCACGGTCTTTCGGAGCCGGACCACGCCCGCTGCTGGTGAGCGTGCGCAGCGGCGCCGCGCTGTCGATGCCGGGGATGTTGGACACTGTGTTGGATCTCGGCATCAATGACGCCGTCGAGTCGGCGCTGGCCGAGCTTCACGGCGGCGAGTTCGCCAGCGATACGCGGCGGCGGTTCTGTCACATGTACCGGCGCATTGTCCTCGGTGACGAGAACGGCGAAGTTCCCGACGACCCGTTCGCCCAGTTGGGCGGCGCGATCGGCGCGGTGTTCAGGTCGTGGCACTCGCCCCGCGCCGTCGCCTACCGAAAGCATCACGGCCTCAGTGACATCGGCGGCACTGCCGTGGTGGTGCAGGCGATGGTGTTCGGCAATATGGAATCCAAATCAGGTACCGGGGTATTGTTCTCGCGCAATCCGGTGACCGGCGCGAACGAACCGTTCGGTGAGTGGCTGCCCGGCGGTCAGGGTGAGGATGTCGTTTCCGGCACCTTCGACGTCGAGCCGGTGTCGGCGCTGCGTGACGAGCAGCCGGCGATCTACGACGAGTTGCTAACAGCGGCTGGCACTCTCGAGCGCATCGCCAAAGATGTTCAGGACATCGAGTTCACCGTTGAGCAAGGCAAGCTCTGGCTACTGCAGACCCGGATTGCCATGCGGTCGGCGCAGGCCGCGGTGCGCTTGGCCCTGACGCTTCGCGACGAAGGATTGATCGACGATTTAGAGGCGCTGCGCCGGATCGACCCCGCGCAGATCGAGATGCTACTTCAGCCCTCACTGCAGCCCGAGACACGCTTGGCCGCAGCTCTTTTGGCCAAGGGGCTGCCCGCTTGTCCGGGCGTGGTGTCCGGTACGGCCCACATGGACGTCGACGAAGCAATCGATGCAGCTGAGGGGGGCGAGGACGTCATTCTGGTTCGCTCCAGCACCAGTCCGGATGACATCCAAGGAATGATGGCCGCACGCGGCATCGTTACCGAAGTCGGCGGTGCCACCAGTCATGCGGCCGTGGTGTCACGCGAACTCCATCGTCCGGCAGTCGTCGGTTGCGGCAGCGGGATTGCTCAGGCCCTCGCGGGCAAGCAGATCACGGTCGACGGTACCGAAGGCGAAGTGCGTGATGGCATTCTCGAGCTGACGTCGTGGTCCGAGTACGACAGCCCCGACCTGGCCGAGCTCGGCAAGATAGCCCGTCAACACAGCCCGTTGCGCGCGCACGCCGACGGGGAATATCCGGCACTTGACGACAACACCGAACGCGGTGTGCGTGCCGCGCTGGAGGGTGGTCTGACCGACGTCGTTTCGCCGCATCCGCTGGTCACGATGCTGATCGCAGCGCATCTGCAGGCCAACGTAAATCAGGCTTAACTCAGAGGAGGAAAGCATGGGTCACGTCGAGGACAAGGTCGTCTTCATTACCGGTGCTACGCGCGGTCAGGGCCGCAGCCACGCGGTGCATCTGGCCGAAGAGGGCGCCGACATCATCGCGGTGGACATCTGCGACGATATTGCGACCAACGAGACCCGTTCGCGCGTCCCGAGGACCTCGATGAGACAGCACGGTTGGTCGAAAAGACCGGCCGGCGGATTACCCATCCAGGCTGATGTACGAGACCGCAACGCACTAGGCGAGGCGTTGCACACTGGCATCGCCGAACTGGAAAGTTGGATGTGGTCATGGGCAATGCAACGTCCGTTACGACGGCGGCTGTGGCAGCCATCGATCGTCTCCGGCGGATCGAACTGGCTATGATCGAGCCCACTATACATCTGAAGGATATGTATTCGGAGTCATGATCGAGCTGAAGGTGTTGCAAGCAGTTCGACTCAAAGGCCGAATCGCACCGGCGGACATCGCCGCAACCGTCGGCGAAGACCCCACGGCGGTGGCCGACGCGGTCCGCGCTGCAACCGAGGCAGGATCGCTCATCGAGGGCAAGACGGTCCGCCTCTCCCCGGAGGGCCGCACCAGACTCAACGGACTGCTCGCGGCCGAACGGGAGAACGTGGATCAGGTCGCCATCAGCGACGCCTACGACAAATTTCGCAGTGTCAACGCCGATTTCAAGGCGTTGGTCGCCAATTGGCAACTCAAGGACGGCGAGCCGAACCCACACGACGACCAAGAGTACGACTCGGCAGTGTTAGCCCGACTCGTCGATGTACACAGGCGAGTGACGCCCGTGACCGCAGCGGTCGCGACCCAGATCCCGCGTCTGACAGGGTATTCGGATAAGTTAGACGCCGCGTTGGCGAAGGTCCAGGCGGGAGACACAACCTGGCTGACGTGTCCGATCATCGACTCGTATCACACCGTATGGTTCGAGTTGCACGAAGAACTGATCCTAGCCGCCGGGCTCACTCGAGAAAGCGAAGCACAGGCCGGCCACGCGTATTAGGGCCGCGAGGACGCGAGGACCGACGTGACATAACCGGCCTTGAGACCATCGAATTCGACGTAAGCAGTCATGTCGTGACGCTGACACTTAACCGGCCTCGACATCCCAGAGCGGCCGAATACGCAGCGGCACATAGCGATCCGGCGCGGTGCCGCACCACTCCTCAAGCATCCAGTCTTCCAGGACCGCACGCAGTCCAGGGCCCACCGACACCAACTTCATCCAATCTTGAAGCGGCATAACACAACTCCTTTA
>Ga0335071_10003486_pt1 | contig 16565 bp, 12 predicted proteins | sample Lox_Sample_15_FD_206724 | JGI IMG/M metagenome (GOLD analysis project Ga0335071, IMG submission 206724) | Soil microbial communities from Loxahatchee National Wildlife Refuge, Florida, United States - Lox_Sample_1.5 | ecosystem: Environmental > Terrestrial > Soil > Wetlands | place: USA... | reverse complement strand
GCCCATCGGCTACACCGTCGCGCCGGTGATCACCGCCACTGCGCAGGCGGTCGGCGGCGCGACCACCCAGAACTACACCGGATCGCTGATGCGGCTCGCGAACAGCTCGCTGACGGGGCGCGCGTACACGCCGACACCGTCGAGCCCGGGCCTGAACCTCAGCGGCCTGCCGGCAACAACCACCGACCCCGCGATCGCGGACCTGGGAGGCGGCCGGGTGTCGCTGACCTTCAGCGCCGGCACGGGTCTCACGTTTACCCGCGCTGCCGCCGTCGCGCCGTTCAGCGCGAACATCGCGCTGGCAATCAATGTCATCGACCAGGATGGCGCCGCGGCGCCGAACCCGGTCACTTTCGGCACCGGCAGCGGCATCGCGTTCAGCACCGGCGCGAGCCAGTACTTTGGCCGGTTGCTGCTGCAGAACGCCGCCGGCTCGGAGCTACTCGATCTGCCGGTGTCGCTGACCACTCAGTACTACCTCGGCAGCGCGCAGGGCTTCGTGACCAACGCGCAGGATTCGTGCACGGTCGCCCCGGCGCTGAGCTTTGCGAACTACCAGCAGAACCTCAACAGCGGCGAGACCTGCGTGCGGGACTCCGGCAATCCCGGTGCGTCGGGCCAGGGCTGCCCGACGGCCGCGGCCGCATCGCTGCAGTACCGGCCGACGGCCGCCGCCGGCAGCTTCAATCTCGTGCTGGCCGCGCCGGGAGCGGGCAATTCCGGGGCGCTCACCGTCACGGCGGCCGCGCCCAGCTGGCTGCAGTACCTGTGGTCGGCGAGCTCCGGGAGCAACTCGAACCCCGCAGCGATGGCGACCTTCGGCATCTTCCCGGGGCCCGCCTCGCGCGTCTACGAGCGCGAGGTCTACTAGCCAGGGCAGTCCGCTCCGCGCCCGGAGTCGCGCGGCCCGTGCGCAGCGAGTCGCTGGGCGGTGCGAAACCGCAGACAGCGATCCGCATCGCCGCGCGGCCCCGTTCGGCTGGGCGGTACCGGCACCTGCGGCAACCCGCAGCGTGCCGCCCGCGGCGCAGGCGGCACAATGGAGCCCGGCCGGGACTCCGGCGAACCGCCTCGGCAAGGATCCGGACCGATGACCGACGACCCGGCCCGCCACTCGGACGCTGCGCCATCCTCGCCCGCGGCGCCGCCCGCCGGCGAGCACGCGCACGCCCGGCGGGGCTCGCTGCCCGCGCTGACGATCGGGGCCGCCGGTATCGTCTTCGGCGGCATCGGCACCTCCCCGCTGTACGCGCTCGACCAGCTGTTCCTCGGCCACGGCGGCGTGCCGCTGACCCCGGCCAACGTGGTCGGCGGTCTGTCGCTGGTGATCTGGGCACTCACGATCATCGTCGCTGTCAAGTACGCGATCCTGCTGCTGCGCGCGGACAATGACGGCGAGGGAGGGCTGTTCGCGCTGTACGGACTGCTGCACACCCACAAGCACCGCGGCATCATGCTGTTCCTGTGGGCGCTGATGCTCGGCGCCGGGTTGCTGTTCGGCGACGGCATCATCACTCCCGCGATCAGCGTGCTCTCGGCGCTCGAGGGCCTGCGGGTCGCGACGCCGGCGCTCGGCCAGCTGGTGGCCCCCGTCACCGCGCTGCTGCTGACCGCGCTGTTCATGGTGCAGGCGCAGGGCACCGCCGGCATCGGCCGGGTGTTCGGCCCGATCATCGTCGGCTGGTTTCTCGTCATTGCCGGCCTCGGCATGGCGCCGATCAGTCACCATCCGGAGATCATGGCCGCGTTCAATCCGCTCCACGGCCTGCGGTTCCTCGCCCGCGTCGGCACCTACGACGGACTGATCGTCGTCGGCGCGCTGATGCTGGTCGTCGCCGGCGGTGAGGCGCTGCACGCCGACATGGGGCACTTCGGAGCACGGCCCATCCGGCTCGGCTGGTTCGGCCTCGTGTATCCGGCGCTGCTGATCAACTACCTCGGCCAGGGGGCCTTCCTGCTGAGCGGTGCGCCGATCGCCGGCGGCAAGCTCTTCTACAGCCTCGTGCCGTCGTCACTGCTGGTGCCGATGGTGGCGCTGGCGACCGTCGCGGCGATCATCGCCTCGCAGTCGCTGATCTCCGGGACGTTCTCGCTCGCCTCGCAGGCGACTGCGCTCGGCATCTTCCCGCGTCTCAAGATCCGGCACACGCACGATGCGCACGCGGGCCAGATCTATCTGCCCTTCATCAACTGGGCGCTGTACGCCGGCTGCATCGTGCTGGTCTTCGCCTTCGGCTCGAGCTCCGCGCTCGCATCGGCCTACGGCCTCGCGGTCGCGGGTGTCATGGCGATCACCTCGTTCGCGATGATTCCGGTGGCGCGCCTGTGCTGGCGCTGGACCTGGCTCGCGACCGGCCTGCTGTGGGGGACGTTCGCGGCCATCACCGGAGCGTTCCTGGTGGCCAGCTCCCTCAAGTTCCTCGACGGTGGCTTCGTCCCGCTGTCGATCGGTCTCGTGGTGTTCCTGGTCATGGTCACCTGGCGCTGGGGCCGCAAGGCGACGTTCGCCGCCTACTCCGCCAAGGACACGATGACGGTCGCCGAACTCGTCCGGCTGCACCGCAAGTGCGAGTTCTTCATGGAACGCACCGCGGTACTGATGGCTCCGAAGCCGCTGCGCCTCGACAGCGACCGTACGCCGGCGCTGCTGCAGCTGCTGTGGGACCGCTACGGCGTGCTGCCCCGCAATCTCATCTTCGTCGAGGTCATCCACCGCAAGGTGCCGTTCATCCACGAGAACCGCTATGCGGTGGTCGTGTTCGACCGCCATCGCGACCGCGGCAGCATCATCAGCGTCGAGCTCAGCTTCGGCTTCATGGAGGAGCCCAACGTCGAGAAGGCGCTGGAGGGCATGGCGCGCCACCGCGAGATCGACTTGCCGACGGATCGCCGCCAGTGGATCGTGCACGTCTCCAACGAGAACCTGCTGCCCTCGCGCGCCATGGGGCTGGTCGGGCGGATCCGTCTGCGACTGTTCATGTTCCTGCGCCTGGTGTCGCAGCCGGCCTACTACGCCTACGGCCTCGGCGACGAGGTCCAGCTGTCGGCCGAGGTCGTGCCGGTACGCCTGCGCTGACGGGCGGCTGAACCGCGCCAGGCGTCACACCTTCGATTGGCCGATCGAGAACACGATGATCGCCGCCGCCGCCAGCAGCACGGCTGCGACATGGTAGTGGTTCATCGGCTCGCGCAGGTACAGGAAGCCGACGCCGACCGAGGTCGTGATGATTGCGAGCGCCGCGTAGACGACGTACGGCGACGCGCCATACCGGCTGTAGAGGAGATTGAAGCCGGCGTAGGTCAGCAACAGTCCCGCGCCGCTCAGCAGCAGCGCCCGCCACTGCGTGCGCACCATCGTGATCGCGTTGAACGGCCCGAGCAGCGGCGCGCAGGCAAGCGCGACCGCGACCGCGATGCCGGCGCTCAAGCCGACGAACAGCAAGCCATTGGCAGCGGCGGAAGAGCGCCGCTGGCCGAGCGCAAAGAGGGCGTTGCCGACGGCGGCGAGCGCGGCATAGGCAATGGTCAGCACGACGTCCATGGGGTCCTGCTCGCGGGGCTCGGAGGCGGCAATTGTACGCCGCGCTGCAGGGCGGACCGGCCGGCGGTGCCCGTCACCCGGCGCTTACCGCGCCGGCTCGGGTACCAGCCATCCGACGACCCGCTCATAGACGGCGCGACTGGCGAGCAGTTCGAGATGCCCGGTGCCGTGGGCGATCCACTGGCGTGACGCCGGTACCGGCAGAGCGAGCTCCGGACGCGCATGGCGCCCGAGGGCGCTGTCCAGCGGCACCAGGCCGTCCCCGACCAGCCGGTCGCGGATCGATCCACGGCGCTTACCGAGCACTGCCGCCACGGCGTAGCAGCGGGCGCCGTCCGGAAGCGGCACCGGCTGGCGCCGGTCGTTGCCGCGCTCGAACCGGTCCCGTCCGAGCCAGTCCTCGTCACGCAGGTCGCCGTAGCGCAGGTCGGTAATGCCCGCACTGCGCACCCTGCCGAGGCGGGTGATCGGCGCCGAGTACGGGCTCAGCTCGAGCAGCAGGTCGAGGCGGTTGCCGCCCCGCTCCAGCGGCGTGCCATGGTGCGGCGTCCCCAGGAACACGAGGTGGCGCAGCCGCCGCAGCCACGAGTGGCCGGCCAGCCGCCCATAGTGGCAGGCGCTGCGGGCAACGAGACCACCCATGCTGTGGCCGATGATTGCGACCTCCTCGAGCGGCACCGGCCAGCGGCCGACGAGATCCTCGAGCAGCGCCGCGAGTTGGCGGCCGTTCACGGAGACGTGCAGTCCGCTGTTGTAGCGCAGATAGAGCGGCGTGTAGCCGCCGTCCTGCGCGAGGGCCTGGCCGTGGTCGTGGCCGTCGCGCCGCCACCGCAGATCAGTCAGGCACAGCCCGTGCACGAGCACGAGCGCCTTGCCGGAGTAGCCGGCAGCGGGACGCACGGCCCAGTCCAGAGCCCGGCCACCCTGCCGTAGCTGCATCTGGATCGCGAGCGCGTTCCCGGTTTCGACGAGGTGGTCGCCCGAGATGCCGTTGAGCACGCCGACAAACGCGTCCAGCCGGGGCCCCGGCTGCCGATCCGGGAGCAGCGCCCCGAGCGCGCCCATTCCGGCGTCGGACCCGCGAGCCAGCGTCCGCGTCGCGCCGCGCAAGGTCCGGTACACGGTTCCGGCGAGCCCGGGCGCCGACCGTCGCCGTGCCGACCCGAGCGCCTCCGGGCGAGCGCCAATCGTCGCATGCATCTGCTCGACGACGTCGATCAGCCCGAGCGTCGCGTCGGCGGCGATCGCGGAAGTCCCGCGCAGGACATCGTGCAGCGTGGTCATCGGTTGATCACCCGTTGAGCGCCTTGATGACGTCGACCGGGTTGCGTCCTATCGCCCGCAGCAGGGCGCGCGCGGGGCCGGTCGGCGCGCGCCGCCCCTGCTCCCAGTTCCGCAGCGTCGCGACCTCGATGGACAGCAACTCCGCGAACTGGGTCTGGCTGAGCTTGGTCAGCGCCCGCACCGCGCGCACGTCGAGCTCGTCGTGGGCGGCACCGCCGCCCGGTCGACGACCGCGGCCGTACAGCCAGCGCTCGCGCAGCGCCCGTCGCCGGCGGCGCGCCGCGCGGGCCGTCTCCAGCAGCGCCTGGAAGAGCTCGCGATCCAGGATCGTACGCTCCGATCGTTGCTGTCGGTACACTACGCCAGTGGCGTACCTACGTCAATGGCGTACGTGCCGGCACGGGCCGGGACGGGCCCCGCGGAGCGGCGCCGACCGGCTGGTGGCCAGCGAGGCCGTGCGAGGTCGTCGACCCCGGGGTGTTGCTGCTCGGTCGGGCGGGCCGGCGGGGCGAGGCCGTATCGACCGCAGCGGCAGCGTCGAGCGCCGAGACGGGCCGAAGGGCGAGCGTCGCTGGCGGTCTCGGCGTGACGGACTGTCGACCGTCAGGCGGCTCGGCGCCGATCGCGCCGCAGCGCTGCTGGCGCCCCTGCAGCCCGGACGGACGGCCCGCGGGGTGCCTCTCAGATCGTCTCCGGCACCCTCGTGATCGCGCCGCACGGGCACTCGGCGATGCAGATGCCGCAGCCCTTGCAGTAATCGTAGTTGAACTCGAAGCGCTTGCCGGGCCCGAGCTTGACCACCGCGTTGTCGGGGCACACCCCGTAGCAGTTGTCGCACTCGAAGCAGTTGCCGCACGACATGCAGCGCCTCGCTTCATACAGGGCCGTGCCCTCGTCGTAATCACCGACGACCTCAGCGAACCCCGACGTGCGGCGCACCGCCTCGAGAATCGGTCGCAGCGCGCGTGGCGCATCCGAGTAATACCAGGTATTCATCTTGTCGGCGGTCGCGAGCTCGTGCTTCGCGTGGCGCGCGACCGCCGCGCCGCGCAGATAGGCGTCGATGTGCCGCGCTGCCCGCTTGCCGTGGCCGATGGCGACCGTCGCATTGCGGTCCGCGGGCACCATGTCGCCACCGGCGTAGATGCCGGCGCAGCCGGTGGCCATCGTCCGGTCGACCTGCACCATGCCGTTCGCGAACGCAAGGCCGGGCACGCCGTCGAGAAACGACAGCTCCGTATCCTGGCCGAGCGCCAGCACCAGCGAGCTCGCCTCGAGCGTCTGCAGCTCGCCCGTTGGCTGCGGAAATCCCTTCGCGTCCAGCTCCATCTTCTCGACGGTGATGCTCGTTGCGTCCACCTGCCGGACCGTCGACAGGCACTGCAGGGTCACGCCTTCCTCGAGCGCTTCCTTAATTTCGGACCGGTGCGCGGACATGCGCTCGCGGGTCCTGCGGTACACCACCAGCGACTCGATGGCGCCGAGGCGGACGGCCGAGCGCGCGACGTCGAAGGCGGTGTTGCCGCCGCCGTAGATCACGACCCGGCCGCGCAGCGGCACCGGTTCCTCGAGCTCGAGCTGCCGCAGGATGCGCACGGCGTCGAGCACCGGCAGCTTGCCACTGCTCGGAATGTCCGCCAGGCGCCCGAGCGGCGCACCCGCCGCGACGAATGAGGCGTCGAAGCCGCCGTCACGGATCTCGGCGGCGAGGTCCGTGACCCGCGCGTTCAGCCGGATGTCGACGCCCATCGCGACGATGCGTTCGATTTCGGCATTGAGCTTCTCGCGCGGCATGCGGTACTTGGGAATGCCATAGCGCAGCATGCCGCCGGCCTTGGGCGCCGCTTCCAGCACGGTCACGGCGTGACCGAACCGCGCGAGGTGGTACGCGCAGGCGAGACCCGCCGGCCCAGCGCCGACCACGAGCACCCGCTTGCCGGTCGGCACGCCGGCGGCGACCTTCCAGTCGTACTTGATCGCCTGGTCGCCGAGGAACCGCTCGACCCCGTTGATGCCGACGGACTCGTCCACCGTCGCACGGTTACAGGCGGTCTCGCAGGTGTGGTAGCAGACCCGTCCCATGACCGCCGGGAACGGGTTCTCCTCCATGATCTTCCGCCAGGCCTCCTGGTACCGCCCTTCCTCGGCATGGTAGAGCCAGGCCTGGACATTCTCGCCGGCGGGGCACTGGTTGTTGCAGGGCGGCAGCCGGTCCACGTACACCGGCCGCGTCGTGCGCCAGGTGCCCGTCTTGTTCGCGAGGCTGGAGCCGACGTCGAGCGTGATGGCGAAGGGCTTCTGCATCGCTATGCCTCCTCGCCGAGGAGACCGTACCTGCGAATGTTGCGGTCGGCCATCGCCTGGATGCGACCGATCGTCGCGACCGCCGGCTTGCGGCCGAACAGGTGCGCGTAGCGGCGCTGAAGCTTCAGGTACTCCTCGACCTGAACGCGGCGCCGGATGTGGTAGCGACCGGTAATCTCGCCGTGCTCGGCCTCGAACAGCGGGAACAGGCCGGTCTCGACGACCAGCCGTGCGAGCCGGATGGTGTCCTCCGACGCCGCGCCCCAGCCGAGCGGGCACGGGACGAACACGTGGATGTAGCGCGCCCCGCGGATACCCATGGCCTTGTGGACCTTTGCCTCCAGGTCGCGAAGATAGGCCACCGAGGCGGTCGCCACGTACGGTATCTCGTGCGCCATGGCGATCGCCGGTACGAACTTTCCCTGGCCGAAGACGTTGCCGGGCTCCGGTCCCACCGGCGCGGTGGTCGCGGTACGGGCAGCGGGCGGGGTCGCCGAGGAACGCTGCACACCGGTGTTCATGTAGCCTTCGTTGTCGTAGCAGATGTAGAGCACGTCGTCGTTGCGCTCGAACATCCCCGACAGGCAGCCGAAGCCGATGTCGGTCGTGCCGCCATCCCCGCCCTGGGCGATCACCCGGACCTCCGGGCGTCCCTTGACCCGCATTGCCGCCGCCACGCCGGTGCCCACCGCCGCAGCATTGCCGAACAACGAATGGATCCACGGGACCTGCCATGACGTCTCGGGATAGGGGGTCGAGAACACCTCCAGGCAGCCGGTCGCGTTGACGGCGATCAGCTGGTTGCCGGTCGCCCGCATCGCCGCGTCGATCGCATAGCGCGCACCGAGCGCCTCGCCGCAGCCCTGGCAGGCGCGGTGCCCCGAGTTCAGCGAGTTGCTGCGCTCGAGAGTCGCCTGCACGGACCGCTGCGACTCATCGAGCAGGCGGTTGCCGACCGCGAAGCTGCCGGTCTGGTAGAACTTGATGACGGTCGTTTCCATGGCGATCGCTCAACCGATGCCGGTCGCAGCCACGCCCAGGTCGCGCAGGATGTTCTCGGCGATGGATCCGGAGCGGCGAGTGGCCTTCTCTCGGTCGAGCACGCGGTTGACGATCTCCCAGTTGAGATCCAGGAACGTCACGTGCTCGAGTTCGTCGCGCAGCGCCTGCTCGAGCAGGCGGTGCAGCGAGCTCTTCAGGATCGGGCGGCCGCCGAGCCCGGCGATCACTGTGTAGCCGTGCAGGTGCAGCCCGGACAGCGCCATCCGCACGTCATTGGCGACGATGCCGCCGAGTCCGACCGCCAGCGACTTCTCGATCACTACCACCCGCTTGGCGTCCTTGAGCACGTCGCGAATCGCCGCGAGGGGCGATGGCCTGAAGGAGCAGATGCCGAGTGCGCCGACGGCCGCGCCGGCCCCGCGCAGCTCGTCGACCACGTCCTTGATCGTCCCGAGCACCGAGCCCATGGCGACGACGATCGTCTCGGCGCCGGCAGTGCGGTACGCGTGCACGAGTCCGCCGGAGTCGCGGCCGAACACGTCGCGAAATTCCCGCGCCAAGGCCGGGATGCGCTCCAGCGCCTGCAGCTGCTTGGCGTGCGCAAGGTAGCGCACCTCGGTGAAGGCCTCCGGACCCACCATCGCGCCGATCGAGACGGGCTCGCGAGGATCGAGCACCTGGCGGGGCTCGTAGGCCGGCAGGTAGAGGTCCACCTGCTCCTGGCTCGGCACGTCGACGCGCTCGTAGGCGTGAGTCAGGATGAAGCCGTCCATGCAGACCATCACCGGCAAAGACAGCTCCTCGGCCAGCCGGAACGCGAGGATGTGCAGGTCGAGCGCCTCCTGGTTGGTCTCGGCGAACAGCTGGATCCAGCCGGAGTCGCGCATGGACAGGCTGTCGCTGTGGTCGTTCCAGATGTTGATCGGCGCGCCGATCGCCCGGTTGGCGTCGGTCATCACGATCGGCAGGCCCAGCCCGGCGGCGTTGTACACCGCCTCCGCCATGAACAGCAGACCCTGACTGGCCGTCGCCGTGTAGGTGCGCGCCCCGGCGGCGGACGCACCGATCGCCACGCTCATCGCGGCGAATTCCGACTCGACGTTGATGAACTCGCAGCGACCGAGTTCGCCGCTCTTCACCATCTCGCCCAGTCCCTCGACGATGTGCGTCTGGGGCGAGATCGGGTAGGCGCAGATCACCTCGGGCCGGCACAACGCCACGGCCTCGGCGACGGCGTGCGAGCCTTCGGTCTGCTTAAGCATGGGCGGCCTCCACCATCTCGAGTGCAACCGCCTCGTAGGCCGCGGTGGCCGCGGCGACGTTGCCATCGCACACCTTGCCGCTGAACCTGTCCCGGATCGCCGCCAGCACCGCGTCGAGAGAGATCACGCCGCTGATGGCGGCGAAGCCGCCGAGCAGCGGCACGTTCGGCACGGGCCGGCCGACGTGCTTCAGCGCGAGCTCGGTCGCGGGCACAGTGCAGAGCCGCTCGGGACGGAAGCCCTTGACGAAATCGCCGAGGCCCAGATCCTCGAAGCTGCGGTTGGTATTGATCAGGATGTAGCCGTCCTCGCCGAGACCCTGGAACACGTCGAGCTGGTGCAGCAGCGTCGGGTCCTGGATCAGCAGCGCGTCGGGTCGCATGACGGGCTCACGCAGGCGGATCTCCCGGTCGTCGATGCGGCAGAACGCCACGACCGGCGCGCCGGTCCGCTCCGAGCCGAAGCTCGGTACGGCTTGCGCGTGCTTGCCACCGAGAAAGGCGGCAACCGAGAGCATTTCCGCCCCGGTGACGACGCCCTGCCCGCCGCGACCATGAATCCGCACCTGAAACACCGCCAGCCTCCGTCGATGCCGGGCGCCGTCCCGATGCCACAGCCGTGGCCGGTCCGCCCCAGGCCGCAATTTGCGTTCGCTGGCGGGAGCCGGCCATCAGGGAAATCATCGTCGGGCGCGGGTAAGCCACCGCGACAGGTGGAAAGCCGAAGCGCTGCGGTGGGTCGGCTGGACCCGGATGCCAGGGATGGCCGCTGCACCGCAGCAGCCGGACCAGCCAGCGCCGGTGGGCGTGCGTCTGCGATCGCGGCGGTCAGCGCCCGTCGAAGCGCCCACCGCGGCCGAGGCCCGCGGCGAACCGGGCCGCCCCATCCGCGGCCTCGCCGAGGTTCGACGTGCCGATCAGGAACTCATTCCTGAGCCCCGCCTCGAGCGACAGCGCGAGCTGCTCGTACGCCGACCGGCGGTCGCCGCGCAACGTTGCCTGCGGAAACGCCGCGATGGTGGCCGCAAGGTCGCGCGCGGCGGCGAGCGACGCGCCCGGCGGGACCACGCGATTGGCGAGACCCATCCGCAACGCCTCCTCAGCGCCCACCGCCCGCCCCGTCAGAATCATGTCGAGCGCGTGACTGAGGCCGACCAGCCGGGGCAGGCGGACGGTCCCGCCGTCGATCAGCGGCACGCCCCACCGGCGGCAGAACACGCCGAACACGGCGTCCGCCTCGACGACCCGCAGGTCGCACCAGCATGCGAGCTCGAGCCCGCCGGCGACGGCGTATCCGCTGACGGCCGCGACGACAGGCTTCGACAGCACCAGACGCGTCGGCCCCATCGGCCCGTCGCCATCAGGATCGAGCCGGTTGCCGCGGCCGTCGGCGAAGGCCTTGAGATCGGCGCCTGAGCAGAACACGCCGCCGGCTCCCCACAGCACCGCGACGTGCGCGGCCGCATCGGCCTCGAAGCCGCGGAAAGCGTCCGCCAGTGCCGTGGCCGTTTCGCGATCGACCGCATTGCGGGCCGCGGGGCGATCGAGGATCACCGTCGTGACCGGCCCATTGCGTTCCACGGAGACCGTCATCGCTTCACCCTCCGCCGTCGATGCGGCCCCAAGGCGGCGCGCGCGGAGCGCGCCGCAGGATCTTATGCACCGCGCCGTTCGGCAGCCTCGCGCGATGCGCTGCGGCACCTGCTACGCGGCGGGCCGCGCGGCGTTCGTCAGGCCGGCCCTGCGGACTGCAGGTGGCGGCTCCGCGCTCACGCGTTGACGTCGACGACCACGCGACCGCGCACCTGGCCCTTGACGATCTCCGCAGCAAGTCGCGGCACGTCGCTGAGCCGGGCCGCGACCGTCATCGAGTCGAGATGCGCGAGCGGCAGATCGGCCTGCAGGCGCGTCCACGCCGCGATGCGCCGCGCCGTCGGGCACATGACCGAATCGATGCCGAGCAGGCTCACGCCGCGCAGGATGAACGGCATCACGGAATGCTCGAGCCGCGCGCCGCCGGCCAGGCCCACTGCGGCGACCGACCCACCGTAGCGGGTCTGCGCCAGGACGCGCGCCAGCGTGTTACCGCCGACCGAATCGATGCAGGCGGCCCAGCGCTCACCCTCCAGCGGACGCTTGGCGGGATCGGCGAACGGCGCACGGTCGATCACCGTCGCCGCCCCGAGCCCGGTCAGGTATGCCCGCGTATCGGGCCGACCGGTGGAGGCGACCACCGTGTAGCCGCGCTTCGCGAGGATCGCGATGGCAACCGACCCGACGCCGCCAGCGGCGCCGGTGACGAGCACCTCGCCCGACGCCGGCGCGAGGCCATGGGCCTCGAGCGCGAGTACTGCAAGCATCGCCGTGAAGCCGGCCGTGCCCACCGCCATCGCCTGCCGGGTCGTGAGTCCGGCCGGCAGCGGCACGAGCCAGTCGCCGTTCACGGCTGCTTTCTGCGCGCAGCCGCCCCATTGCAGCTCGCCGACGCGCCAGCCGGTCAGCAGGACCTTGTCGCCGACCCGGTAGCCAGGATGCGCGCTCTTGAGCACGGTGCCGGCAAAGTCGATCCCCGGAACGTGCGGGTAGCGCTTGACGAGTCCGCCACCGCCGTTGATGACCAGCCCGTCCTTGTAGTTGACCGTCGTGTATTCGACCGCGACCGTCACGTCGCCGGGCGGCAACGCCGAGTCGTCGAGATCGAGGACCGCCGGCGCGCCCGCACCCGGCTGCTCCAGCACCAGTGCCCTGAACATGTCGCGTCCACCCCGTCTCGCGCGTCGTTGGCCGGCGCGCCGACATTATTGCGAATTCGGGAGTCGATTGTTATCCGCGGCGGCCCGGCCTTTGCGCCGCTCCGGCGCCAGCGGCATACTCGGACCGGACCCGTTACGGACGGCTCTGCGAACCGGGAGGCGGGGCCACCGTGCCGGGCTGCCGCGGCGGATCCGCGGCCGGCCGATGCGAATCCGGACAGGGCGCGGCGCGCGGAGCGACCTCCATGCCGAAGTTCGACAAGCTCACGCGCCGCGAATTTCTCGCCGCGGCGTCAGTGACCGCCGTGGCCGCCGCGGCCGGCGAGCGCACGGGACCCGGACCTGCGCCGCTGGTCGCGATGCCGAACAGGAGTGCTCCCTTGCTGGAACTGTCGGCCGTGCAGGCGGTCCGCTCGATGGCGGCCGGCGAGATGAGCGCCGAGCGCTACGCCCAGGCGCTGCTGGCACGCTGCGCGGAACAGAAGGTGCTCAATGCCTTCATTACGCTCGAACCCGATCGCGTGCTCGAGGACGCCCGGGCCGCGGATCGCCGCCGTGCCGCCGGCGCCGCGCTCGGCGCGCTGCACGGCCTGCCGATTCCGGTCAAGGACAGCCTGAACACTCGCGACTATCCGACCACGGCCGGCACGCCCGCGCTGCGCCGGTTCCGTCCGCAGCAGAACGCGCCACTCGTCGAGGCCTTGGTCAACGCCGGCGCGATCGTCCTCGGCAAGACGAACCTGCACGAGCTCTCCTACGGGTGGACCAGCAACAACCTTGCCTTCGGCGCCGTCCGCAATCCCTACGACCCGGCGCGGATTCCCGGCGGCAGCAGCGGCGGCACCGCCGCGGCAGTGGCGTCGCGCATGGCGCCGCTCGGCGTCGCGGAGGACACCGAGGGCTCCATTCGCGTCCCCGCGGCACTCTGCGGCATCGCGGGGTTTCGACCGACGACCGGCCGGTACTCGACCGAGGGGGCCGTGCCGATCAGTTCGCTGTTCGACCAGGCGGGCCCGCACGCGAGGACGGTGGCCGACCTGGCGCTGTTCGACTCCGTGGCGGCCGGTGATCATCGCGCCGTCGCGCCAGCGTCGCTGAAGGGCGTCCGGCTCGCAGTCGCCCGCGGCTACTTCTTTGCCGGTCTCGACGCGCAGGTCGAGCGTCTCGCAGAGGCGGCGCTCGCCAAGCTGCGCGGGGCCGGCGCGGAGATCGTCGAGGCGGACGTCCCGGAGCTCGAGCAACTCATCGACCTGATCACCGATCAGGTCCAGAACCACGACGTGCGCATCGAATTGCCGCGCTACCTCGAGGCTTACCACGCGGGAGTGCGCTTCGAGGACGTCGTCGCGCAGGCCAGCGCCGATATCCGCGCGACTTTCGAGCGCTACGTCCTGCCTGGCGGCTCGGACTTCGTCCCCGAGGCGACGTACCGCGCGGCCGTGGACGTTCACCTACCGAAGCTGAAGCGCATCTTCCGCGACTACTTTGCCCGCACCGGCGCCGCGGCCATGGTATTCCCGGCGACGATGGTCACGGCACCGCGCATCGGCGAGGACGTCGAGCTCCGCGTCCGCGGCCAGTCCGTGCGCTTCGACGTCGCGGTCGCCCGCAACATCGCCCCCGGCAGCACGGCCGGACTCCCCGGGCTGGTGCTGCCGGCGGGCATCGCCGACGACGGGCTGCCGGTCGCGCTGGAATTCGACGGACCCGCCGCGAGCGACCGCGCGCTGCTCGCGCTCGGCCTCGCCGTCGAGGGCGTGCTCGGCCCGATCGCGCCGCCGCGCGCGCGCTGAGCGCAGACGCGCGACGATCCGATCGCTAGCTCTTGATGCGCGCCATCGCCGGATCGTAGAGCGGCCGCGATGAGACGATGGCGGGATAGCGCTCGCCGGCGATTTCCACCTCCCAGAGCCCGCCGCCGAGATACGCCGCGTCCACCGGCACGCCCGGCTCGATCATCACGAGCCCGACGGCGCCGCCAAGCGTGTGCCCGTAGGAGCCCGCCCGGACGTAACCGACCGCGACGCCGTCGCGGCGGACGACCTCCGCGTGAAACAGCAGCGGCTCCGGATCCCTGACCAGCACCTGCACCAGCCGCCGCTGCAGCGGTCCCCTGGCCCGGTGCGCCAGCACTGCGTCCTTGCCGATGAAGCCACCGGGCTTGTTCAGGTCCAGCGCGAAGCCGAGTCCGGCCTCGTCCGGACCGTCGGTATTGTCCATGTCGTGACCGTAGTCGCGGTAGCCCTTCTCCATGCGCAGGCTGCCGAGCGCCTTCAGGCCGGCGTGTACCAGGCCGAACCTGCGACCGGCGGCGACAATACGGTCATAGACGTGCACTGCCTGCTCTGCGGGCACGTACAGCTCGTAGCCAAGTTCACCGACGTAGGTGATGCGTACGCACAGTACGCGGGCAAAGCCGATGTCGATCTCGCGCGCAGCGCGGAACGGGAACGCGGCATTCGACAGGTCCGCGGTCGTCAGCGTCTGCAGCAGTTCCCGTGAGCGCGGCCCCTGCACGTTGAGCTGCCCGTAGGCCGACGTGACGTCCGTGACGAAGGCGTGCGCGTCGGCCGGCATGTTGCGCTTCATCCAGGTCTCGGCGTGTCGCACCATCGTATCGGTCACGACCACCAGAAACCGTTCCGGGCCGAGCTTTGTGACGGTCAGGTCGGCCTCGAGCGTGCCACCGGCGTTCAGCCACTGCGTGTAGGTGATCGCGCCCTCCGCGCCGTCGACGTCGTTGCCGGAGATCCGGTTCAGGCAACGACCGGCGTCGCGGCCCTGAACGAGGAACTTGCCCATGAACGTCATGTCCATCAGCACCACGTTCTCGCGTGCGGCCCGATGCTCGGCCTGCCAGCGCGGAAACCAGCCCTGCCGTCCCCAGGACAGCGGGCCCGGGTCCGGCTTGGACCCCGGCGTCCCGTACCAGTCGGGGCTTTCCCACCCGCTGACCTCGCGAAAGTAGCCCCCCGCGGCCGCCAGCCGATCGTGGTACGGGGACTGGCGCGCGCCGCGCGCGGTCTCGAGCGACATCGTCGGATAGTGGCACTTGTAGACCATGCCGAGCGATTCGACGGTGCGCTGGCGCCGATACTCCGGATTGGCCTGGTAGCCATGCAGCCGGTCGATGTTGAATCCGGTCACGTCGACGTCGGGGGAGCCCGTGACGATCCAGTGCGCGACCACGCGGCCGAGGCCGCCACCGGTCAGGATGCCGATCGAGTTGAGCCCGGCGGCAACGAAGTAGTTCCTCAATTCGGGCGCCTCGCCCACGATCGGCCGCAGGTCCGGCGTGAAGCTTTCCGGGCCGCAAAAGAACTTCTTGATCCCGACCTCGTTCGTCACCGGGACACGCGCCATCGCGGTGGCGAGGAACGGAGCCATCCGGTCCCAGTCCGGTGCGAGCTCCAGGAAACTGGCGTCCGCCGGGATGCCTTCGACGCGCCACGGCGCGCAGACGGGCTCGAACAGCCCGACCATCAGGCCGCCGCCTTCCTCCCGGTAGTAGCCGTACGCGCCCGGGTCCTCGAGCACCGGCATGTTCGGTGGCAGGTCCTTGATCGCCTCGGTGAGAAGGTAGTAGTGCTCGGCGGCCTGATTCGGCACATTGACCCCGGCCAGCGCGCCGAACTGCCGGGCCCACATCCCTGCGCAATTGACGACGTACTCGGCCTGCACGTCGCCGAGCGCGGTCCGCACGCCCGCGACATGGTCGCCCCGGCGCAGCACACCGTGGGCCGCGACGCCCTCGAGGATCCTGACGCCCTGCATCCGGGCGCCCTTGGCGAGGGCCATCGTGACGTCGACCGGGTTCACCCGGCCGTCCTCCCGCACGTAGAAGCCGGCCTCCAGGTCGTCGACCTTGGCGAGCGGAAAGAGCTGGTGGACCTCCCGCGGCGAGAGTTCCTGAACGTCCACGCCGCAGTAGCGATTGAAGGCCGAAACGCGGCGGTACTCCTCGAGCCGGTCTCGGTCGGCGGCCACCTCGATGAATCCGATCGGCGCGAAGCCGGTCGCCTGCCCGGTCTCGGCCTCGAGTCGGCGGTAGAGGTCGCGCGTGTACTTGCGCATCTCGGTTGACGTCTGCGACGTCGAGCCGAAGGTCACCATGAGGCCCGCGGCATGCCAGGTCGTCCCGGAAGTGATCCGGTCGCGCTCGAGCAGCACGACGTCCTTCCAGCCCATCTTCGCAAGGTGGTAGGCAACCGAGGTACCGATGACGCCGCCACCGACGACGACGACGCGGGCGTGCGCGGGCAAAGAGGGGGTATGCAACGTCTGTTCCTCGAGCGCCGGTGTTCGCGGCACAGTATTGAATGCCAGGCGCGGATGCCGCGCAACGGGTGTCACCCGAAGCGCGCATGACGATCGCCCCGATTCCGCGCCCCGGTGAGCCACGGCTGCGACTCACCGGTAT
>Ga0335071_10003483_pt1 | contig 16571 bp, 16 predicted proteins | sample Lox_Sample_15_FD_206724 | JGI IMG/M metagenome (GOLD analysis project Ga0335071, IMG submission 206724) | Soil microbial communities from Loxahatchee National Wildlife Refuge, Florida, United States - Lox_Sample_1.5 | ecosystem: Environmental > Terrestrial > Soil > Wetlands | place: USA... | reverse complement strand
GCCGCGGTACTGCTCCTGCTGTCATCCCATACGAGGCTGACATTTTCGCCGCAGCCCAAAATCATTGGAACCTCGTCGCCAGTGACAGTTCGAATCTCCAACCCCCATGGGATCCGCCGGAACACAGTGATTCTGGAACAGGATGGGGTCAGGACGCAGTTGATGAGCGATACCCGGAGCCCGGCTTCGCGCATCGCCTTCTGGCGCGCGAAGGTTCCGGATCAGAATTTCCAGTTTTTAGCCGGCAAGAAGCAGGCGCCGAACCTCAAGGAAGGCAAGGCGCGGCTGGTTGTGGAGGTAAAGTCGAACGATTTGGGGGGCGCCGTTGACTCGGTTTCGGCAGATGTAGACGTAATCCTCAGCCCGCCAACTGTGGCCGCGGACGGCTTCCAGCACTACATCAACCAGGGCGGCTCCGAGATGGCTCTGATCACGCCGTCGGGTTCCTGGAGCGAAGCGGGGGTTCGGGTAGGAAACGAATCCTATGCCAGTTTTCCGGTTGGTGGCGTGTTTGGCAGGCGCTTGGCGCTTTTTGCATATCCCTGGGACACGCCGCTGAACACGGTTCCGATGGTTTATGCCAAGAACGAAGCTGGAACAGAGGCGAAGGCTGGATTTTGGTTCAAGGTTTTCCCCAAGAAGTTCCGAATGCGCGATCTGACGATCGACGATCAGTTCCTGACAAAAGTGGTGAATCAGATTGACCCTAACGGGAGCGGCGATCTGCTGGAGCGGTTCCTCAAAATCAATGGCGAGATGCGCCGACAAAACAACCGGACATTGGCCGATCTGCGTTTGAAGACGGCGGATAAGTTCCTTTGGACGGAGGCGTTCCTGCAATTAGCCAACTCGAAAGTAGAGTCGGAATTCGCCGATGTCCGCAGCTATATCTACAAAGGCAAGAAGGTGGACCAGCAGGTGCACCTTGGCTTCGACCTGGCGGTGTCGGCGCACACACCAGTGGTTGCGGCCAACGACGGCAAAGTAGTTTGGGCGGCGCCCTTAGGCATTTACGGCAATTGCATCGTGGTGGATCACGGATGCGGCCTCCAGTCGATTTACGGGCATTTGAGCGAGATTGCAGTGAAGGACGGCGACATGGTGAAGCGCGGCCAGGAAATGGGCAAGAGCGGGTCGACGGGGCTGGCCGGTGGCGATCACCTGCACTACTCGATGCAGGTGGGCGGCGTCGAGGTGAATCCGGTGGAGTGGTGGGACGACCACTGGATTAAGGATCACATCCGGGATCGATTGAAGACGCAGTAGGGCTCTCCTGAAGACGAGCTGCCTGGGTCAAGAGATAATTCCGTTCCGGAAGGTTGGTCGCTCTCGCCGCGGCAGCAAGGTAATTGGTAACGGCGGCTTGCCGGTCGCCTTTCATTTCCAGTAAATGAGCGCGAACGGCGGCCAGACGATGATGGTTGGCCATCCTCTGATCGGAGTCGAGCGCGTCGAGAAGGCCCAGACCATGGGACGGTCCATTCACCATCGCCGCGGCGACCGCATAGCTCAGCGCGACCATCGGATTGTCGGACATGCGCCGGAGAAGTTCATAAAGAGCCAGAATCTGCGGCCAGTCTGTGTCTTCGGCGCGCGCCGCTTCATCGTGAACGGCAGCGATAGCGGCCTGAAGTTGGTACGCGCCAATCGATCCCTTCGAGAGCGCGGACGTTACCAGGGCCACACCCTCGCGGATTTTCTCCTGATCCCATAGAGCCCGGTCCTGCTCCGTGAGCGGGATCAGCTCACCGCCCGGTCCGGTTCGCGCCGGGCGGCGTGCGTCGGTCAGGAGCATGAGCGCCAGGAGTCCGGCGACCTCACCATCGTCGGGAAGGAAACTATAAACCGCTCGCGTCAGCCGGATGGCTTCGCCGGATAGCTCAGGACGCTCAAGTTGCGAGCCATCGCTGCTGGTATAGCCCTCACTGAAAATCAGATACAACACGTGCAGCACGGCACGGAGCCGTAGAGCACGTTCCTGAGGGCCAGGCAACCGGAAAGGCACACCCGAAGCCTTGATGCTTTGCTTAGCGCGGCTGATCCTCTGCGCCATGGTTGCTTCAGGGACCAGAAATGCGCTGGCGATTTGCGCGGTGGTGAGACCGCCCACGGCGCGCAATGTCAGGGCGATCGCGGAGGGCGTCGTCAACGCGGGATGACAACACATGAAGAGCAGGATGAGCGTATCGTCCTTCTCCGATGGGGCCACCTGCCTTGGTTCCTTCGACGCGACGGTCTCGCGGCGCCGGCGCGCTGCCTCACTGCGAACGCGGTCGATCATGCGCCGGGAGGCTACATGAATGAGCCAGCCACGGGGATTATCCGGGGCACCATCGACGGGCCACTGAGTTGCCGCCGCCAGCAGCGCGTCCTGGACCGCATCCTCGGCGGCGCTGAAATCACGAAACCGCCGGATGACCGCGCCCAGCACTTGTGGCGCGAGCTCGCGCAACAAAAGTTCCAAATGTTGGTCCAGCGAAGTCACTGGAATTCTTCGGACGACCTGCTCAGGATCTGACGCACTTCGATTGGCATGCTGAGTTGCCCGCCGCCCGGAGCAGGCCCGCCGGACAACCTGGCGGCGATCTCATGGGCTCGCTCCAGAGTTTCGACATCTACGATCCAGTAGCCCAGCAGAAACTCTTTTGATTCCGGAAAAACTCCGTCGGTGACCGGGGAAAAGCTCTTCCCGGCGCGAACCACCTTGGCCTGATTCGGGTCGGCCAGAGCTTCGTTTGCCAGGAGTTCCCCGCGTTCGCGCAGTTCCCGGTTGAGTTCGTGAAGGAACACAAAATGCGCCTGGATGTCCTTAGGGGACCACGCTTTATAAGTCTCGACCCCGGCCTTCGTGCCGGACATGAGCAAAATGTATTTCATGTGCACTGCTCCTTTCCATGCCGGCGCTCAATGCGCCTTGCATGGGTGAGTCGGAGCAGGCAGCCGGGTTTCGACATTAGGCCGGATCGGCAGGCGGAGCACTCATGACGCGCCGCACCTCGATCGGCATGTTGAGCGGAGCCCCGGCTATTCCGGGCGCCGCCGAGGCGCGGGCGGCTATCTCGTAAGCTCGCTCGGGGCGGGCGACCTCGACGATCCAATAGCCGGCAAGAAACTCCTTGGATTCGGGAAAGACGCCGTCCGTGACCGGCCTGCCGTCACTGCCTGCCCGCACCAGCTTAGCTTCCTCCGGAAAAGCGAGGCCCTCGGCGGACACCAACTCTCCGCTCCTGTTCAGATCGCCGGCGAATCCGATCATAAATGCGATATGCGCCCGAACGTCCTCCTGCGACCAATTGGGAAAGGGCGCGCTGCCCGCCTTCATCGTATTCATCATCAAGATGTATTTCATGTGCTTGCTCCTTTCGATACTGGCGCCGTGCTGGAGCGCTCTTGAAGTAGTCGGAGCTCGCGAAGTTCTCTCGACATGCCGGACACGGCCAATCGGAGCTATTTTGCAGGAAGTGCGTGGCCTTGGTTACTTAGTGGCCGGAACGCGGCACGTGCAGCGACATCAGGATGACGGTTCCGTTGATGGGGCTGAACCAATGCGGCGTGTTTTCGGGGACGATGACGAAATCGCCCTTAGCGACAGGCCGCGCGCTGCCGCCCTCGATTGCGGTTCCGGTGAGGTTTTCCGCGTTGGTGCGCTTCTCGTTCACCAGTTTGCCGCCGGTGACCAGTGTGGCCGAGCCATCGATGACATAGAACATCTCGGCCTCTTTCTCATGGACGGCCGCGGCGCCGACGGAAGCGCGATACTCCAGGCTGGCGTTATAGGGCGCGAGCTGCAGGATCGGCTGGGCGACGATCGGCTGTCCTTCTTTGCGTTCCGCCTTGGCCTTGGCGATTAGCGCGGCGACATCGGCCGAGGAGGCGAAGGTCTTCATGGCCGCTGGTTCCTGTGCCGACGCCGAAGAAACCAGGCCCAGTAGGGCGAGTGACGAAGCGATTGCGAATGCGCGCATGCGATCCTCCTGTGGTTGGCCCGTGGCCGGGCTCAGAGCATGCTATCACAAGGGGACGCGACTACGGTTGTTCCTGCTTCGGTGGAGGGAAGCGCCATTTCTCCGGATCGGAGGGCGGCTTGAACTCATCGGTGCTGAAAATGCGCAGGCTCTGGCCCGGCGCAGCTACCTTCAGTTGCAGCGCGACTTGGAATTTGGGGCCTTGGAAATAAGAAACGCGAATGCGATGGATGCCGCCGGCCAGTTCAACTGTGCCTTGTTTTTCGATCGGCGGGTGCTGGCCGTCGTTGTCGATGATTGCCTGGTCGTCGATGTAGAGTTTGGCGCCGTCGTCGGAAAGCAGGGCGAATGAATATGCACCGGGCTGGTCGATCCAAAAGCGTCCCGTGTAATCGATGGCGAACCACTCAAAACGTTTTGTGACGCCGGGAAAGCCCTGCTGAAAATCCTGGGGCGGCACGTCGAGCGAGGAAGCATAGATCGTGCCTACAGGCTTCCGCTTTCGGAAATCCGGGAGCCGCTTGGTGCGGTGGCTAATGTGGTAGATCTCGCCGCGAAGGCCGGAAGGAATGACGACCGTAGTTCCGAAGGTAGGCGTGGCTTCCTGCGCGCAGGCGGCGCAAGCCGCGAGAACGGCGACCGGCCACAATCCATTCACGACAACTTGGCTCGCACCTTTTCGCTAAGCGCCTTGCCGTCGACGCGCTTTCCGGCGAGCTTGGCCTGGGTGGCCTTCATCACGACACCCATCTGTTTGAGCGAGGTCACGCCGGTTTCGGCCATGGCCGCTGCGATGGCGCCTTCGATTTCCTGGTCGCTGGGCGCCGCGGGCATGTAGGATTCGATCAGCTTCAGCTCGGCTTCCTCTTTATCGGCCAGTTCGGCGCGGCCGCCTTTGCGGAACATGTCGGCGGCTTCCCGGCGCTGTTTCACCAGCGTGCCGAGCACTTGCAATTCGGCCGGCTCGTCGAGCGGCTTCATCGAATCCACTTCGTGCTTCTTCAGCGCGGCTTTGATCATGCGGATGGCGTTGAGACGCACTTCATCTTTGGCGCGCATGGCGGCCACCATATCGGATTGAATCTGGTCGAGCAAGGGCATCGGTTTGTTATCCTGAGTTTGTAATTTTCTCTCATGTATATCAAGAAACAACGTCTGCTCACACCGGGACCCACCCCGCTGCTTCCGAAAGCGCTGCACGCGATGATGGGCTCGGACATTCATCACCGCACCGAAGACTTCCGCAACCTCTACCGCGCGGTGCTCGCGGACTTGAAGGAAGTGTTGGGCACTTCGAACGATGTGCTGGCGCTCGTGGCCTCCGGCACGGGCGCGATGGAAGCGTCGGTTTCTAACCTTTTGTCGGCCGGCGATCGCGTGATCGTCTGTTCGGCGGGGAAATTTGGCGAACGCTGGGTGGAGATCGCCAAAGCTTACGGCCTGGATGCCGTTGTCTTGAAGGAAGAGTATGGGCGCGCCGTGAGCGCGCAGCGGTTGGCGGACACGCTGAAGGCCGAACCGAACGCGCGAGCCGTTTTCGTGCAGGCCTCGGAGACCTCCACGGGCGCAGCGCACGACGTGCGCGGAATGGCCGAGGCAATCAAAAAGACGCCCGCGATTTTCGTGGTGGACGCGATCACCGGCCTGGGGACCATGCCGCTGGATATCGACGGGTGGGGCCTGGACGTGGTGATCGGCGGATCGCAGAAGGCGTTCATGATCCCGCCGGGCATGGCGTTTCTTTCGATCAGCCCGAAAGCGTGGGCGTTTTCGGAAACCTCGAAGCTGCCGCGCTACTACTTCGATTTGAAGAAAGAAAAGAAGAGCGCGGCGGGCGGTGAGTCGAGTTGGACGCCGGCTACTTCGTTGCTGCTGGCGTTCGCCGAGTCGCTGAAGTACATCAAATCGCTCGGCATGGACAAACTGGTGGACAACGCCCAGTTGCTGGCCAAAGCGACGCGCGCTGCGGTAGCGGCGCTGGGGCTCGAGCTCTTCGCTCCGCAATCGCCGGCCGCTTCCGTAACCGCGGTGAAAGCTCCGGCGGGCATGGACTCCGGGGTCATCGTCAAGGAATTCCGTAACCGCTTCGGCGCCATCATCGCCAATGGCCAAGGATCGATGAAAGGCCAGATCTTCCGCATCGCGCATCTCGGATACTTCGATTTCGCCGATCTGTTCGCTGTGATCGCGGAGTTGGAACTCATCCTGGCTGGCCAAGGCGTGCCGGTGAAGTTTGGAACGGGCGTGGCCGCGGCGCAGAACGTATACGCCGAGGTCGCGCTCGCCAAAGAAACCATTACTGCTTAACTCATACACGACATGCGAATCCTGATAGCCGAGCCTATGGCTGCCGCGGGAATTCAGCTTCTGCGCGAACAGCCGGGATGGGAAGTGATCGTTTCCAATCCGAAAGAGTACGCGCAGCATCTGGCGGAGGCCGATGCATTGATCGTACGCAGCGCCGTCACGGTGGATCAATCCGTGCTTTCCGCCGCCCCCAAGCTGCGGGTGATTGGCCGGGCTGGCGTAGGCGTGGACAATGTCGATCTGCCCGCGGCCACGGGCGCCGGTGTGCTGGTGATGAATACGCCGGGCGGCAACGCCATTTCGGTGGCGGAGCACACGCTTGCCTTAATGCTGTGCCTGGCACGTTCCATTCCCAACGCCAGCGCGTCGATCAAGTCGGGCAAGTGGGAAAAGAAGAAGTTCATGGGGACGGAGCTGCGGGGAAAGACGCTCGGCATCGTGGGCCTGGGCAGCATCGGGCGGGAAGTGGTGAAGCGGGCGGCGGCGTTCGAAATGAAAATCATCGCCAACGATCCGTACGTGCATTCGCAGACCGCAAAAGACGTGGGCGTGGAGCTGGTGGATCTTCCGACGCTGTTCGCTCGCAGCGACTACATCACGCTGCACACCGCATTGACGCCCGAATCCGTGAAAATGCTGAACGCAGCGGCATTTTCGACCATGAAGCCGGGTGCGAAGGTTATCAACTGCGCACGTGGCGAACTGATCGATCAGGAGGCGCTGCGCGAGGCCTTATCGTCAGGCAAGCTCGGCGGCGCGGCGCTGGATGTGTTCGAGAAGGAGCCCCCGCCGCCGGACGATCCGCTGTTGTCCATGGAGAAGCTGGTGGCGACGCCGCACATCGGCGGTTCCACCGAGGAAGCGCAGGAAATCGTGGGCGTGCGGATTGCTGAGCAGATCGTGCAGTACCTTCAGCACGGCGCTGCGCTACACGCCGTTAATCTGCCGGCGATGACGCCGGAGCAGTACAAGGCACTCGGGCCGTATGGCCAGTTGGCCGAGCGGCTCGGCAATTTCGCGTCGTATATTTCCACCGGCAATCCGCAAGCGGTGCGGCTGGTTTATTTCGGAAAAATCGCCGAGTACAACACGTTGCTGGTGCGCAACGCCGGTCTGGCCGGAGTGCTGCAGCGATCCGTGGCGCGCAATGCAAATTCGATTAACGCGATGCAGATTGCCGGCGATCGTGGGTTGACCGTTGCAGAACGGCACGAAAAGCGCGTCGTACACATCGACTCGGTGCGCGTCGACTTGGAAACCGACGCCGGGGCCACTTCGGTGGAAGGAGCCGTGGTGCTGGACCAGCCCCGCCTGCTGCAGGTGGATGGGATCCACTGCGAGGCGACTCTCGAGGGGAACCTGACGGTGCTCAAGAGCGAAGATGTACCGGGTGTCATCGGCTACGTAGGCGACGTATTCGGCAAGAACGGCATCAACGTGGCGACTTTCTCACTGGGCCGCCGGGAGGCGGGCGCCGAGGCAGTTTCCGTGATCCAGACCGATCAGCCGGTGCCCGACAACGTACTGGCGGAGCTGCGGAAGAACCCCGCGGTAAAAGTCGCGCGCACGGTCAAGTTCAGCAACATAACGCCCGCAGCGCCTGTGTCTTAGCGCCGCATTACAATTGCGTTAACTTGGTGCGGCCCGGCTCGGCTGCGATAATGACAGCGTGCCGGAACCCCTCATCGAAGCGCGGCAGATCGAGAAGTATTACGCCCAGCCCAGCGAGAACCGTATCCAGGTGATCGCGCCGCTGGATCTTGCCGTGTATCCTGACGAAATTCTGGCGCTGCTGGGACCGTCGGGCTCCGGCAAATCGACGCTGCTGCGCATCATCACGGGCCTGGCGTCCGCCTCGGCCGGGCAACTGCTCTGGCATGGCCAGCCCATGACGGGTCCTTCCGAAAACGTGTCGATTGTTTTCCAGAGCTTCGCGCTGTTTCCCTGGCTGACGGTTTACGAGAACGTTGAGGCGCCTCTGAAGGCGCGCGGCGTGCCGGCAGAAGAGAGGTTCGCGCGCAGTTTGAAGATGCTGGACGCCGTCGGGTTGGATGGCTTTGAAAACGCTTATCCGAAAGAGCTCTCGGGTGGCATGAAGCAGCGGGTGGGGTTCGCGCGCGCGCTGGTGGTGGAGCCGGAAGTTCTGTTTATGGATGAACCATTCTCGGCGCTCGATGTTCTGACGGCCGAGAACCTGCGCAGCGAGCTGCTGGAGCTGTGGGAAGACAAGAAAATGCCCACGCGGGCGGTATTCATCGTCACGCACAACATCGAAGAGTCGCTGATCCTGGCCGACCGCATCATCGTCCTGGGAAAGAACCCAGGCAGGATCCGGACCGATTTCCACGTGGACCTTCCGCGCCCGCGCGACCGTAAGAATCCGCGCTTTACACAGCTCATCGATTACATCTACAAAGTATTGACTCAGCCGGAGGCCGAGCACGCGCTACCGGTGATGGGCCCGGCGCCGCAGCCGGCGCGCGCGAAATACCAGATGCTCCCGCACGCCCGCACCGGCGGCGTCGCGGGTTTGCTGGAGCTGCTGGCCGATCACAGCGGCCACGCCGATGTTTACCAACTGGCCGACCTATTGTCGTTCGAAATCGACGATTTCCTGCCCATCGTGGAGGCGGCGGCGATGTTGGAGTTTGTGAAGCTGGCCGAAGGTGACGCGGAAATCACGCCGCAGGGACTTGAATTTGTGAACGCCGACATCCAGCACCGCAAGGAGCTGTTCCGCCACGCCGCTCTGGAGCACGTCGCGTTGATCAAACAGATTACCCGGGCATTGGAGACCAAGTCCGACCATACACTGCCCGACGAATTCTTCCACGACATCCTGGACGAGCACTTCAGCGAAGACGAGACCGTGCGGCAATTGGAGACCGCTATCAACTGGGGGCGCTACGCAGAGTTGTTCGATCACGATTCGCAGCGGGAACGTTTCTACATTCCCGAGGAACAGACGAGCCCCACCGAGGGTAGCGAACCTACCGAAGCGGCCAAGACAGGCACATGACGATTCCAGGATTGCTGTCGCGCTCGCTGATTCGCGATCGAAGCTGGAACTTCCTGATGGACGCCGCCGTGTTCGGCACGTTGCTGGCGATCGGCTTCAGCATGGTGAGAATCGCACAGTATTGGTTCAGCGCGCCGGTGTCGGCCGTCGAAATCTCGTTGGCTCCATCGGCCATCCCGCGCTACGCCTTTTACTCGCTGGTGCGCATGGCCGTAGCGTATCTGCTGAGCCTGTTCTTTGCGATCGGGTACGGATATGTCGCCGCGTACAACAAGAGGCTCGAGGCGATCATGCTCGCCATTCTGGACATTCTGCAATCCATCCCGGTGCTGAGTTTTCTTCCGGGTGTGATGCTGGCGATGGTTTCCCTGTTTCCATCACGACAGCTGGGCGTGGAGTTCGGCTCCATCGTGCTGATCTTCACAGGGCAGGTGTGGAACATGGCGTTCAGCTTCTATGCGTCGCTCAAAGCCATTCCGCGGGAGCTGATGGAAGCATCGCGCATCTACCGCTACAGCGGGCTCCAGCGCTTTCTGCAACTGGAGTTGCCGCAGGGCGCCATCGGCCTGGTATGGAACTCGATGGTTTCGGTCGCCGGCGGCTGGTTTTTCCTGATGGCCTGCGAGATGTTCGTGCTTGGCAAACGCGACTTTCGTTTGCCGGGACTGGGCTCGTATTTGCAGTCAGCCGCGAGCGCAGGCGATACGGGCGCGATTGTCTGGGGAATCGCGGCGATGATCGGCGTCGTGGTTCTGATCGACCAATTGATTTGGCGGCCGGCGATTGCCTGGTCCGACAAGTTCAAGCTGGAGCAAGTGGAGAGTTCAGACGCACATTCGTCGTTCATCCTGGACCTGGTGCATAAATCGCCGATCCTGACGCGCATGCGGCAGAAAATCACTTTGCCGCTGATGGAGCGCATTTACAGGGCGGCGGCGAACCGGCACAGCGAGAGCGAGGCGCCACCTTCCAAATGGCAACGGGCGTTCTGGGCGATGGGCGGCATCGTTGCGGCGCTGGCAATTCTGCACGGCGTGTTTCAGGGTCTCCTGGTTTTACGGGCCGTGAGTCCGTCCGACGTTCTCACGACAATCGAAAGCGCGGGGGCAACCTTCCTGCGTGTGCTCGCGTCTTTGGTGATCGCGTCCGCCTGGACCATTCCGGCCGGCGTCGCCATTGGCTTCAACCCGCGGCTCGCCCGCATCGCGCAACCAGTCGCGCAAGTTGCGGCGTCGGTGCCCGCCACGGCGCTCTTTCCGGTGCTGCTGCTGGGTTTGGTCCGGTTCGGAGGCGGGCTGAACACGGGATCGATTCTATTGATGCTGCTGGGCACACAATGGTACATCCTGTTCAATGTGATCGCGGGCGCGATCGCGATCCCGTCGGATCTGAAGGAGGCGGCGGACATCTTCCGCTTCAGCAGCCTGGACCGCTGGCGGATCGTGATTCTTCCGGGCATCTTCCCCTATCTCGTCACCGGGCTTGTAACGGCCTCCGGAGGCGCCTGGAACGCCAGTATCGTCGCCGAGTATTTTCACTTTCAGGGAAAAGTGCTGTCGACGTTCGGGCTGGGGGCGGAAATCAGCTCCGCGACCGACTCGGGAAACTTCGCCTTGCTGCTTTTGTCCACGGTGGTGATGGCCACGCTGGTAGTCTCAGTGAATCGTTTGGTGTGGCGCCCTCTCTACCGGCTGGCCGAAAGCCGCTACCGGCTGGAGTAGCCCGAAACGACGTACGACAAGTATGCGTCCTTGCTGCACGATTCCGGGCGCATTTTCATGGAAAAGTAACCTGACATCTGGGACGTTCCGGCCTCCGGGCCGTGAAAAAGGGGAAGGACATGATTGAACTGACCGTAAATGGCGCCGCCAGGCAGTTTGACGGCGATCCCGCCATGCCACTGCTGTGGTATCTGCGCGATCTGCTGGAGCTGACCGGCGCGAAGTTCGGTTGCGGGATGGGTCTGTGCGGCTCCTGCACCGTGCACGTCGAGGGAAAGCCGATGCGGAGTTGCGTCCTTACGATGAGCGATGCCGCCGGCAAACGGGTCACCACCATTGAGGGCCTGAGCGCCAGGGGCGATCATCCCATCCAGAAAGCCTGGAAGTCGGTGAACGTGCCGCAGTGCGGATACTGCCAGGCCGGCCAGATGATGCAGGCCGCGGCTTTGCTGAACGACAAGGACGCGACCGCGTGGAGTACCTGCTCGAACTTCTGGGTAACGATCGCAAGATCGACACCCGGCCGCCCAACGCCCGCAAGGGCGATGACCCGTTCGATATTATCGACACTACGCGCCTGCGCCGCGTGATTCAGACGGTTGCCGACCAATCCGGCTGGGCCAAGAAGAAACCAGGCAATGGCCGAGCGCTCGGCATCGCCGTGCACCGCAGCTTTTACACCTACGTCGCTGCCGTGGTCGAGGTGGAGGTGGACAAAGGCAAGCTGCGGATCCCGCGCGTCGACGTGGCGCTGGACACAGGCCTCGTTGTTCACCCCGACCGGGTCCGCTCGCAGTTCGAGGGCGCCTCAGTCTTTGGCGCAACGATCGCGATGATGGGCGAGGTGACGGCCGCCAACGGACGCATCCAGCAATCCAACTTCAACAACTATCCCGTGGCGCGGATCAACGAAGCGCCCATGGCGACGCACGTTCACATCGTGGGCGGCGACGCACCTCCGGCGGGCGTGGGCGAACCCGGCGTACCGCCCATGGCGCCCGCTGTCTGCAACGCGATCTTCGCGGCTACCGGCAAACGGATCCGCGAACTGCCGATCAAGAAACAACTGGCGCAGGCCAGACGCGGCGCTGGTTCGCATAAGATAGATAGTCGAACCTAAAGGAGGCTGTTCCATGTCCTGGAAGAAGCTTGCCGTGCTCGGTGTGCTTATTTCGGCTTCGCTCGCCGCTCAGAACAGCGCGGCACACCACGCGCCGAAAGCGCCCAAGTCGTTACGGCTTTACGTATTCGATTGCGGCGTTCTGAAACCCATGGACGCCGCGATGTTCAATTTCAAGAAGGAAGAGGTCGCCGAATTGAACATGTCGGTGCCGTGTTTCCTCATCGCTCATCCGAAGGGGACCTTGATGTGGGACGTCGGCGTCGTTCCGGACAGCGACTTCAAGCCCGACGGGAGTCCGGTGGTGCAAGGCATGATCACGGTGACGAAGCAGTTGAAGCCACAGCTTGCCGCGATCGGTTACGTGCCGGAAGACATCACTTACGTATCGTTCTCGCATTACCATATCGACCACACCGCGAACGCAAACATGTTCGCAGGTTCCATGTGGCTGGTGGAGCAGGCAGAGCGCGACATCATGTTTTCGGACAAGCCGGCGCCAGTGAAGGCTGAAAAGAACTACATCGCGCTGAAGGACAGCAAGACGAAGATTCTGCCGCCGGACGCCGATTACGATGTTTTCGGAGACGGGAGCGTGATCATCAAGCCGGCGCAGGGCCACACGCCGGGCCACCAGGTTTTGTTTCTAAAAATGCCGAAGACCGGCCCCGTGCTCGTCGCCGGCGACCTGTACCACTACAACGAAGAACGCAATACGGACAAGGTCCCCACGTTCGAGTACAGCAAGGAGCAATCGCTGGCCAGCCGCGCCAAAATGGAGGCGTTCCTCAAGCAATCCGGCGCGCAGCTTTGGATCGAGCACGACTACGCCCACGACGCCAAGCTGAAGAAGTCTCCCGCGTACTACGAATAGGCCGCCGCGCCGTGCCAAAGCTTCCGCTCACGCTTGCCTGCTGGAATTACGACCGGACCCGTGCGCTCCTGGAAGGACGTGTCACCGTGGACGGGGTCGATCTGAACTACCTCAACCTTCCGGTCGAGGAAACGTTCTTCCGTATGTTGCGGCATCGCGAGTTCGATGCCGCGGAGATGTCTCTGTCGTCTTACACTCTATCGTTGTTCCGCGAGAATCCCCCTTTCATCGCGATTCCGGTCTTTCCCTCGCGGATGTTCCGCCATTCCTGCATCTATGTGCACACCGACAGCGAAATTCGTGAACCGAAGGACTTGATGGGCAAGCGCGTCGGAAGCCCGGAATATCAAATGACGGCGCCGGTCTGGATTCGCGGCATCTTAAGCGATGAATACGGCGTGCCCGTCACCAGCCCCAACTATTTCACCGGCGGCGAGGAACAGCCGGGCCGGCCGGAAAAGCTGGCGCTGTCGCTGCCGCCGGAGTTTCGCGTGCAACCCATACCGGCTGACAAGACACTTTCACGGATGATCGAGTCAGGCGAAATCGACGCGCTCTACACGGCCCGGGCTCCGTCTACTTTCGGGAACGGGTCGGGCCGCGTGCGCCGGCTCTTCGACGACTACCAGCCCGTGGAGCGCGATTATTATCTCAAGACGAAAATCTTCCCGATCATGCACGTCGTGGTGATCCGCCGCGACTTGTATGAAAAACACCGCTGGCTGGCACAATCGCTCGTGAAAGCCTTCACGCTGGCGCAACGAGACACCTACGAAGACCTGCACGAGATGGGCGCATTAAAGATGATGCTGCCGTGGCTGGTCCGGCATGTGGAGGAAACCGAGAAGCTGCTGGGGCGCAATTACTGGGCGTACGGCCTGGAGCCCAACCGGCACGTGCTCGAAACATTCCTCCGCTATTCCTACGAGCAGGGCCTTTCCAAGCGCCTGTTGACGCCGGCCGAACTGTTCGCGCCGGAGTCGCTCGAGTCGTTTAAGATTTAGATCGCATGCCACGATGGTGGGCGCTCAGCCGCGGCGACCTGGACACGACTGTCGCGCAGGTTGGCTTCAATCTCGCGCAGAGTGTTATTCCGGTTTTCTTGTTGTTGCCCGCCGGAATCCCCGCGGCGTTCAGCGTTACGCACCTGCTTCCTGGATACGCGCTTGGTTTCCTGATTGGGTCGCTCGGGTTGGTACATTTGGCGGTGCGGCTGGCTGCGCGCGAGAGGCGCCCGGTCACCGCACACGTCTACGGCAACAACGTGCCAGCGATCATTGCCTACACGCTGTCCATCCTCCTCCCGGTTTATCTGGAGAGTCACGATGCGAATCGCGCCTGGGAGATTGGTGCGGCGGCCGTGGCTTGGACTGGGATCATCAAACTGGCGGCGGCTCCGTTCGCCGGGGCGTTCCGGCGTCTTATTCCAGCTCCGGCGGCGATGACCGTCTTTGGGGCGGCAATGTACAGCTATCTCGCCCTGGTACTGCTGCAACGCGTCTTCGACCAGCCGCTCGTGGGACTGATCGCCTTGGCTATCATCGCAACCAGCATTCTCGCCAACGTCCCGATCACGCGCTGGCGGATTCCGCCGTTTCTCGCCGCATGGATCGTGCCTCTCATTGTCGGCCTCGCGATCGGATACGTTCGCCCATTCTGGCCGGGCCTCGCGCTGCAACTCCCGTTCGCGATTACACCGGAGCCTCTGCGAGCCATGGCTCTGGCGCTGCCGTACCTTTCCGTGATCGCGCCGATTGCAATTTACCAGGTGTTGCAGGACATTGCTTCGGTGGCCGGAGCAGCCGCCGCGGGCGATGATTATGACGTGCGGGCCGTGCTGGCCTGGGACGGCCTCGGGACGCTTGCCGCGGGACTGGCCGGCAGCATCGTCGCGCCCGTGATCTACGCCATGCTCCCGCCGTACAAGGCCGTCGGCGCGTGCATCAGCTTCGCGCTCTGGACCCCGATCGCGTTCCTGCTGGTTGTGATGAGCGGATTGACGATTTTCGTCGCGCAGCTTTTTCCCTGGCCGATCCTGGCGGCCATCATCGCTTATGTTTCCATCGGCGTCGGCACAGCGGCGCTACGGCGCGTGGATCCGAAATATTGGAGCGCCATGCTGCTCGGTTTTGTGCTTCCGGCCGGCGCTGTCGTGGCGACCGCGATGAACTCCGCGCTGCCCGCGCTGCGGCTGTCGGCCGCGAATCCGGTCGTGCAGACTGCTTTGAACCGGTCCATTTATTGGTCGTCGGTCCAAGGCCTGGGCAATGGATTTCTCTTCCTGGTGCTGGTCGTCTCGGCCGTGATCGCCGAAATGATCGACCGGCGTTTTGGCCGCGCGGCCGTGTGGTGTCTGATCGCGGCTGTATTCTCCTGGTTTGGCCTCATGCATTCGCCGCTGCTGCGCTGGGCCGCCCAACCGGACTACGCACTCGGCTGGCTGTCTGCGGGCGTAGCCGTATTCTCGGCGCGCTGGTGGCGCGGCGATTCCGTGGCTGCCCGCGCATAGCGCGCCCTTTTCAGGAAACGAGCCTGAACTGTTAGGGATGGCGGAGCCAGAACGCTGAATGGTTCCATGACGCCCAACGTCCTCGCGAAACTCCGCAAACGTGCCAGAACGGTGAAAGTCACCGGCTGGCCTTTCGCCAGCAGAAGGACGCCGTTCTTAGCCCAAACGTCCTGGTTGATCACCATTAGTGTGTCGAGCTGGCCAACCGTGACCATGCGAGTGTCGTATCCGGTTTTGTCCACCGCGACGTTCTCCAAGGCAGCGAGTAGCTTCGAATCGAAAGGCGGACGTTGATAGCGCATCTCGACGATGGCATCGGCCCGGGAACTCCCCGCCCGGATCAGCCGGTCGAACTCATTGGCCGCGCGGAGCATCTCGCAGCCCACTTCTTTACCGTCTATCTGGCCACCGATGATTTTCGCCACCGCTTCCAGGCGCGGCACGTTTTCGAGCAGCCGCTGCGCCACGAGTGGATGCGCCGAAACGATTTCGTCCTCGTCGGCGGAGAGAATTTCGCCCACCGCGATCTTTTCCAGGAGATCCGGCGGAACCGCAATGCAGCCAATCTGCGACAGCATCGCAGCCAGTTCGTACTGCCACGCGTCGGGAAGCTGCAATTCCATCGCGATATGCGCGACATACGCCCGGATGCGGTTGGCCCGGCTGAAGGATGCCGGGTTCACCAGGCTCAGAATCTCGGTGAGGACGTTGATCGCCCCATGCAGTGTCTTCTCCAGCAGTTCACGTTCGGCCATCAACAGGCGCTGCTGTCCGAGCCCCGCTTCGAGGGCCTTTACCAGCACTTCGCGAGGACAGGGCTTCATTAGAAAACGGAAGATATTGCCTTCGTTGACGGCCGCGATCGCGGCGTTCAGATCGGCTTGGCCTGTGAGCATCATGCGCACGGCGTCGGGAGCGAGCAGTTTCACCGCGGCCAGGAAGCGCGTGCCGTCCATGCCGGGCATTCTCAGATCCGAGAGCACGACGCCGAACGGCCCGCACTCGCGCAGAGCCTTTAGCCCTGCTTCCGGACCCTCAGCGGTCTCGATCTCGAAC
>Ga0335071_10003482_pt1 | contig 16573 bp, 12 predicted proteins | sample Lox_Sample_15_FD_206724 | JGI IMG/M metagenome (GOLD analysis project Ga0335071, IMG submission 206724) | Soil microbial communities from Loxahatchee National Wildlife Refuge, Florida, United States - Lox_Sample_1.5 | ecosystem: Environmental > Terrestrial > Soil > Wetlands | place: USA... | reverse complement strand
GCTGCTGCTGGCGCTTTTCAAGTACCAGTCGACGCATCCCGAGTGGGCGTTCTGGGCGCTACTTGCCATTGGAGCCATCGAAGCGCTTCTCGGGCAATTGCCAGTTACGCGCCGTCGCCGTAGTGCCGTCATCGTGCTGTCAACTCTCGGCGCGATTCTCTTGATTGCTGCCTTCCCCTTCCGTTACTCCGGCGCTCGCTTGTCCGTGCTCTGGCTGCTCGAGGCCGAGGCACTCCTGTTGATTGGAGTCTGGACGAAGGAGATCGTCTTCCGCCGGATTGGAATGCTGGCGGCGATCGTCGTCTCCGGCCAGATGATCGCCTATGACGCTGCCGAAATCTTCGGACGCCGTATGGACGGCGCCGACCTCAGGCCTGACTTCGCGTTTGCGATTGTCTTCGCGGTTGCCGCCACAGTTTTTTATGTGAATGCCGAGTGGATGCTGCTCCGCTATTCGGGCCTCTTCACACACGAGTTTGATCGCCGAGTGATGCAGCGCCTGTCGTATGGGGCCGCGCTGATGCTTCTGATCGGCGCATGGATTGCATTCCCCGAGAGTTGGACGGCCGTCGCATGGAGCGTACTCGGACTCGGCCTCACATTCGCCGCACATTATTTTGATCGGCGGGCCACCCAGCAAAGCGACACTCCGGCGCTAAGTTTCCGCGAGCTTTATTACCAGTCCAACTGGTTCGCCCTCTTGTCCGTGCTCCGCGCCTTCACGATCAATCTGGAAACGCCGGAAAAGTATCACGGCGTGACCCTACGCCTGATCACAATCGCGCTCGTCGCGGTCCTCCTATATATTTCGTCGCGCTGGAGCGGAGACTCGGATCGCACGCGCGGCATTCGGATTCGAGATCAGCTTTATTCCCACGCACAACTGGCGGGTGTGTCCTACACATGGTGCGCATCGTTTCTCGTCGCGCTGCTCGCGTGGTACGAACTGCGTCCGGTCAGCGTTGCCGACGCCTGGCTGGCCGTCGGTTTGCTTTTGCTCGAACTAGGATTGTCGTGGGAAAAACTCAGTCTGCGCCTGCAAGGTTATGTGGCCATTGCGGCGGGCTTCGTGCGGATCTTCTTCGTAAATTTGAACGCCGCCGGAAATCCAGGAGAACTCAGCCCGCGCGTCTACACCGTGGTGCCATTGGCGCTTGGATTCTTCTACACCTACTGGAGACTGTATGAATCCAGCGACGACCTGGATAAGTTAGAGCAACGATTTCATCTAGCCGACCTCTGCTGCTGGCTGGGGACAGTCACTTTCGCCTCGCTGGTGCGTTTTGAGATGGAGCCCGATTGGGTCGCCGCCGCATGGGCGGCAGTTGCGCTCGGGCTTTTGCTGATCGCCTGGCGCAGCGAGCGAGGTGTGTTTCTCTATCAAGCTTTGCTGTTGGTAGCAGGCGTGCTCTTCCGCGCGGTGCTGCACAACCTTTACGAGCGCAGCTATTTCCCGGCGTCGGGCTGGGATAGCCGCTGGATCACAGCGGGAGCGGCAATCGCTCTACTTCTGCTTTCATTGCCGATTGCGTTTCAACTTCGCAAGAAATATGAGGCGAACACAGAGAGCGGGCTGGTCCGCCTTTTCCAGTCAGCGGTCTGTCGTCCCGAGCAGATCGTCTTCTTCTCCGCCATTGGCCTGCTCACAGCGCTCCTCGGAGTGGAGATGCGTCACGGTATGGTTACGCTGTCGTGGGGCGTGGAAGCCGTCGCGGTATTCATTCTCGCGCTGCGATTGGGCGAGCGCAGTTTCCGCCTGACTGGCCTGGGACTTTTGCTTTTGTGTGTCGGCAAGATTTTGCTCGTCGACGTCTGGCGCCTCGACCCGCGCGATCGCTATCTCACTTTTATCGTGCTGGGCGCGGCGCTGCTGCTCGTGTCGTTCCTCTACACCAGGAATCGCGAGGCCTTGCGGCAATACTTATGAAGCGCTGGATTCTATTGGCGGGAATTTTGATTCTGGCAGTCGGCTCAGTCGTGGTGAGCGAACGCCGCAAGGTGGACGTGCCTCCCAGTCCCGCCGCCATCTTGTATCTCGTTGCCGACACCGAGCAGGAATTAACGCGCATGCCCGTGAGCTTCACACTTATGTCGGATGAAGAGGAAATCCGTATTGGAAACGAACTCGCCCGCGCCTACGCCCCCAACCAAGAACGCGAAAACACTCCCGAAGTCGGCATCATCGAACGACATCTGACAAAGATCGGCGAGCAGGTTGCGGCCAATGCCCATCGCCGGCTGCCTTACAAGTTCCATTACATACCCGATTCATATTTCATCAATGCCTTTGCCCTACCCGGCGGCCACGTTTTTGTCGGCGGCGGATTGCTCGCGCTCATGGACAGCGAAGACGAACTCGCTGCCGTACTCGGGCACGAAATCGAGCACATCGACCACTACGACTGCTCCGAGCGCGTGCAACGTGAACAGGCCCTGCGCAAGATTCCGCTGGGAAGCCTGTTCGAAATCCCCATCGAAGTGTTCGAAGCCGGCTACAGCAAGGACCAGGAGCTACAGGCCGACCGCGACGGTATCAAGCTTGCCGTCGAAGCAGGATATTCCGCCAATGGCGCGGCCCGCATGTTCGAAACCTTCGCCCGCTTGTATCGGGAGTCGCAGAACAGAGCAAAGACGCCGCAGGAGGAACTCTCGCGTGTCGCCGAGCAAACCCTGGAAGGATATTTCCGCTCGCATCCATTGCCCTCAGACCGCATCGCGCAAGTGCGAAAGCTGATCGCGAGCGAGGGCTGGACGGCGCGGCCAGAGCGCGATCTGGCCATCGCCTATATCTTCTGGACTGAGAAGGCGCAGAGTGCGCTGATCGCCAATAAATATGCGCAGGCCGAACAACTTGCAATGCAGTCGCTGAAGCTGCGACCCGATCAGCCGAAAGCTCTCCTGACGCTCGCACAGACGCGATTCGCACAAGCGAATTTCAGTGGCGAGGCCGACGCTTTCCGCCGCATTCTCGATATCGATAAGACTTCGCACCCGGAGATCATCACGGCGTACGCCCATGCGCTCGCGGCGGCTGATCGAAAGAGTGCCCCAACGCAGTTCCAAGACTGGGTTCGAACCGTGGAGGGTGACAAGCCACGAGAGATTGCCGTCGCGGAGGCGGGGCTCGCCTTAGTTAACGGTGCAACAGATGCGCCACGCCGGCTGGAGAGCGAATTGAGCGCCAGTTCCAACGTCTCCGCTCCGCTGCAACTCGGAGATCTCGCCTGGTGGCAATATCTGGCCGGAAACTATAGCGTCGCCGCTGAATGGTTCACTAACGCCCAGCAGTTGCGGCCCACAGAAGGAAAGCTCGTGATCGGACTATGCTGGTCGCTCATTGAAATGCGGCGTTACGCTGACGCGCTGGGAGTATTGGCCGCCTCCGGTTATGAGCCCCGCGACTACCCAGAGAAGGAGATGGCGTCCGCGGTAGCTCGGTGGCAGGCACAAGAAAAAGATCGGGCGATAGTCGATTTTAACACTGCCATCGCCGCACAACCCGAATGGGAGAACGCCAACTGGGTCCGCGCTCTCTACTCTCCCCTCGTCGCACAGAGCATCCAGGAAATGCAAGCCGAACGCGAGCGGCGCAAAAAAGAAAAAGCACACTCGGTGCGATAGCTGAGTATGATGTAGCTCTTTATGGGCAAGCCGCCCCGCACTTTCTGGCAAATCTGGAACATGAGCTTCGGCTTCCTCGGCATCCAGTTCGGCTGGGGCCATATACCGTTCGACTCTCTTTTTACCTCGGCGCCGGGACGTTCTTAACCACGTGCACTCCCTTCTCGAGATACGCAAAAGTCATCCCGCCCTCCGCTCACGCAAGGAATGGCACATCGGCTGGGATGACACCTACTACGCCTTCCTACGCGAACTGCCGGAAGAAAAACTCCTGGTCATTTACAACAGTGCCGCCACTGAACGCGCACTCGAAATTCCGCTTGGTGACACGCCCCTTCAGAACGCGCGCCAACTCCAATCGGTCTTCGGGAATGTCTCCGCACAGTTGAAAAGCGGCAAGGTGTTCGTTTCCTTGCCCGCGCAGACGGCGGCAATTTTCAACGTTCAATAGCCTTCCCCCCTCGAGACCACTGTCCGAAGTTGCGTCTGGTTTCGTTTGCTTTCGCGGGGTGATAGGCTAGACGGCAGCATGAGCGGATCAACGACACCCGAACGAGCAGCCGCCGCATCTACCACTCCACACCTGAGGCGCACTCTCACTCTCTGGGACCTGATCCTCTACGGCGTCATCGTGATTCAGCCGGTCGCGCCGATGTCCGTCTTCGGCGTGCTCAGCGACCGTGGCCGTGGCCACGTGGTCACTACCATCCTCATCGCTATGGTCGCGATGCTCTTTACCGCCATCAGCTATGGACGCATGGCGCGCGCCTATCCCAGCGCCGGCTCGGCCTTCACCTACGTCGGCCAGGAGATCAATCCTGCCCTCGGCTACGTGACCGGCTGGAGCATGGTCATGGACTACATGCTTAATCCAATCATTTGCACGATCTGGTGCAGCCAGCAGGCACACGTATTCGCCCCTGGCGTGCCGTACTGGATCTGGGCGATTTTCTTCGCGCTCGTTTTTACCGGGCTCAATGTCCAGGGTGTCAAAACTTCCGCTCGCGTGAACTCAGCCCTCGCCGCTGGCATGGGCGTGGTAATTGCCGTCTTCTTTGTAGTTGCTGCTCGTTACGTCTTCGGACATCCCCATGATGGCGCGGAGTTCTACACGCGACCCTTTTATGATCCCTCGCTTTGGAACACCAAGGCCGTCCTCGGCGGAACCTCGATCGCCGTGCTCACTTACATCGGTTTCGACGGGATTTCCACGCTATCCGAAGAGGCAGAGAACCCGCGCCGCAATATTCTCCTTGCCACCGTTCTCACCTGCCTGGTGATTGGAATTCTCTCCGCCTTTGAGGTCTATGCCGCGCAATTGATCTGGCCCGCATCGCAACCCTTCCCCGACGTCGACACCGCTTTCGTCCACGTGGCCGCTCGCGCGTGGAAGCCGATGTTCGGCCTCATCGGATTCACCCTGCTCGTCGCTAATTTCGGCTCCGGTATGGGTGCGCAGATCGGCGCCGCTCGACTGCTCTATGGCATGGGCCGCAGCAACGCGCTCCCAAGATCTTTTTTTGGGGTGGTCGACCGCGTCCATCGTGTTCCCCGCAACAACGTATTGTTCGTAGGAGCGGTCGCGCTGATCGGTGCTTTCGCAATGAGCTACGGTCTAGGCGCGGAGATGCTGAATTTCGGCGCGCTCATCGCCTTCATGGGTGTAAACGCGGCGGCCTTCATCCGATACGTAGTACGCGATGGGAAGTGGACCCCGTCCTTCGTCGTCCCGCCCATCCTCGGCTTTGTGATCTGCCTCTTGCTGTGGGTGAGTCTCAGCACTCCCGCCAAAATAGCCGGCTCTATCTGGATGGTTGTCGGAATCGCTTTTGGAGCCTGGAAGACGCGAGGCTTCCGGGCGGATCTGGTCAATTTTGATCTGCCTGCTGAAGATGAGAGCTGAGACCAAGCTAAGGTTGGAAATTCTGGAACTTAAGACAAAGCTGAAGCGCGACCGCCCTTACGCTCCCGCTGATAACCGGTGCGTGCTCCGGCTCTGCGCAATCCCATACTGCCGAATCTTATAAAGCAGCGCTTTATAGCTGATCTTCAATAATGCAGCCGCCTGCTTGCGATTCCAGTTGGTCTCATCCAGAGCCCGCGCAATCGCCTCGGCTTCCGCTTCGTCTTTCGCGCTGCGCGCCAGCGACTTCAATCCTCCGCTGCTGTCGCCATTCGCGGAAGCTCGACCATCCGAATCCGCCTGTAGGGCCCCTCCGCTGTCGGGCCGCGGCCGCAATTCCGAAGCCGCCAGGTTCTCATCCCCTAATACCAAATAGCGTTTGACGAAGTTGCTCAACTCGCGCAAATTGCCCGGCCAGCCGTGGCGCAGGCAAGCCTCCATGAGTGCCGGCCCAAGCGGCAACGGAGGCCGCGCATAAGACTCCGACATGCGCGACATGAAATGCTTCAGCAGAATCGGAATCTCTTCCTTGCGGTCGCGCAATGGCGGCAGCGAAAGCGTGAACGCGTTCAGCCGATAATAAAGGTCCTCGCGCAGCCGCTTCGTGGCGATCGCCTCGGGAATATTAATATTGGTTGCTGCCAGGATTCGAACATCAACCTTGATCACTGCGCGGCTGCCTAGCCGCGAAAAAGTCTGGTCCTGCAGCACATGCAGAAGTTTCGCCTGAAGCAGCGGCGGCATCTCGCCAATTTCGTCGAGCAGGATTGTTCCCTTGTTGCAAAGTTCGAACTTCCCCGGCTTCGGATGATTCGCGCCAGTGAAAGCTCCTGCTTCATATCCGAAAAGTTCGCTTTCAAGTAGGTCGGCCGGCACAGCCGCGCAATTCACTTTTAAGAAAGTGCGGTGCGCGCGCGGCGACAACTTATGAATCAGCCGCGCCAGAACCTCCTTGCCCGTTCCGCTTTCTCCAAGCAGCAATACCGGGATGTCAACGTTCGCGACGAGCGCCGCCTGCGATCGAATCTTCTTCATCGCCGGGCTGGCGGCCACGAAAAACACGTCATCGCACAACTCTTCGACCTCACCCGCGTAGGACTCGCCCTTGGCGCTGCCCACGCACTGGCTAATAACCGAATCGAGTTCCGCTTTCTGAAAGGGTTTTGTCAGGTAGTCGGTCGCGCCCAGTCGCATCGCCTGCACAACCTTGCGCGTGTCGCTGACACATGACAGCATCACCACCTTGAGCCCGGGCTTCATCTGCCGAAGCTGCTCAAGCGTCTGCAATCCATCAATGCCCGGCATGAGCAGATCGAGCAGCACGAGATCCGGCTGCAAGCCTTTCTGCACCTGCGCGAGCGCTTCCTCGCCAGTGGTTGCCGTCTGGACCTTATGCTCGTCCACTTCGAGCAGCGTTCGGATGTAGCGCAGCATTCCCGGCTCGTCATCGACAAGCAGGATGTTCGCTCCTTGGCTCATGGATTGTTCCCCCGGGTGGAATCGCCAGGAAATGGTCTCAAGGGAATGAGGAAAGAGAATTTGCTGCCGGCCTCCGGCTCACTTTCAACCCAGATCTTCCCGCCCATGCTCATAAGAAGGCGCCTTGCGATGGCGAGTCCAAGACCCATGCCTTCAGTCGCTTCGCTGCCGGGAAGACGGAAGAAGTCGTCGAAGATCTCCAGTTGAAATTCAGGCCGGATGCCGGGTCCAGTATCGGAAACGCTGACCTTCACCGCGTTCGGACCGCGATTCGACTGCCGTCGGCGTTCGCCGTTCGCGGCGGCTGCGTTTGCCGAACGTCGTTCCCACATGTGCGGTTCGGCGTGGAGCCACACTGTGCCACCTTGCGGCGTGTATTTGCAAGCGTTCTCGAGAAGATTCGAAAGCACCCGCTGCACCTTGGGAGAGTCGAACAAAAAAGACTGGAGCTTCTCATTCTGAAGAAAGTAAAGCGCCAGACCGCGCTCCTGAAACCGGTCCGACCAGATGCGGCAAACTTCCGAGAGACACTCGTTCATGTCGTTCTCGACATACTGCATTTTGAGTTCACCGGTCTCCAGCACTGTGTACGTCAGAAAATCCTGAATGAAGTGTTGCAGACGCTGGCCGCTCGAAAACATGTCGGCCATCACGTCTTTCTGACGCTCATTCAGCGCTCCCAGCTTCCCGCTCCGCAGAAGTTCGATGTATCCGTTCATGATGGCCAAAGGAGTCTTCAGATCATGTGCGGCTGATGCGAGAGCATTTGTGGTCTTACGGTAACGATCACGCAGAGCTTCAAGCTCGCGCACCACTTCGCGCTGGGAAAGTGCTTCGGAAGCTTGCGCCTCGGTCGTCAGGTTCTCTTTCACCGAGCTCGCGCCAGTGGACATGGCTGGTCTTCCTTCATGTGAAGTCATTAAAGACACTAATAACGACACTCTGGGGAGGGAATCTCTACCGATGGAACGAGGGATTGCTCGTATGCTAAGTCAGGTGCAACAGACTGTCAATCGGAAAGACACCTAGTGCGAAGCGAAAAACATTGCACATTCTATTATTGACCACTAGTCATTTGTGGTGCCGCCACTAACTCTACTGATTCCCGCGGATTCCGCGCCGCAAGCGAGGTTTAGCCGGGTCTTGCCCCCGCTCTTGGGGGTTCCACCGTATTTGGCCCCTAAGATGCTTGGATTCGAGAGTTTACGCACGCAAACCCTCGTGAAGCGACGAAATTCATCCCGGGAATCTCGCAAATCAGTTCGGTTACAGCTGGCGATTCCGGTCTTTGTCCGCTCCAAAGATGGCGGCGGCAAAGATTCGCTCGAGTTCGCCACGGCGCTCAATATCTCCGCCGGAGGCGCCCTCATCGTTGTCCGCCGGTCTCTCCCTAAATCCGCACTGATTTCATTGGAGATCCCTATCGTCCCTGTCGGTCCCAACGCTGGATTGCCGAACTCCTCAAGAGTATTCCGTGCCAAGACCGTCTGGGTCGCCCATCTGGATGACTATCACCTTCTCGGCCTCAAGTTCGCTAAGCCGCTTCATACGAATCCGGATGCCATTCCTTCCGATTTGAGAAAAGGCATTGCCGCAGTGTGAAATCTTTTTCCCTCGCCGTTGTGCGTTCTACATAGCACTTTCGTGCCATGCACGCGCTTGAGAATAAAGGACTATTATTCCCATAAGTCGCTAGCCGACGCGCAGTTATCTGTCATCGCCAGCTTCGTCCTTCTCACTTCCCCCGTTTGGTGCTAAAGATGCACTTTTAGTGCATGCCGGGTGACATACCCGCTAGGACTCCGGGTCTCTTATGACGACGATGTCTGTAACTTCTTTGCAGCAGGCGCTGGGCGAGCTTCCTCCTGACAATATTATCTTCGGCCATTCTGAAGCGGTGCAGGCTATTCGCGCGCAGCTCGCCCGAGTTGCAGCGGCCAATGTTCCGGTATTGATTACGGGTGAGAGCGGCACCGGCAAGGACATCATCGCGCGCCTTATCCATGGCCTTTCGCCTTGGAAGGTCGGACCTTATGTAAAGGTCAACTGTCCCGCCATTCCCGGAACCTTGCTCGAAAGCGAACTCTTTGGATATGAAAAAGGCGCCTTCACCGGCGCGTTTGGTTCAAAGCCGGGCCGCGTCGAGATGGCCCACCGTGGCACCTTGTTTCTTGATGAAATCTCCGAACTCGACCATTCTCTCCAGTCGAAACTCCTGCAGCTCCTGCAAGACGGCCAGTTCTGCCGTATTGGCGCGCAGGAAGATAAGAAGGTCGAAGTTCGCGTGGTCTGCGCGACCAATCGCGACCTGCAGTCTGAAATCGAGAGCGGCACTTTCCGCCAGGACCTTTTCTATCGCATCAATGTCGTCAACCTTCGCATGCCTTCGCTGCGCGAGCGTCGTGGCGACATCGAAGATCTCTGCCGTTATTTCCTCGATTACTACAATCGCAAGTTCAACTGTCGTGCCCGTCCGCTCTCCGCCGAAGTCATGGCAGTTCTACAGAAGTACCACTGGCCCGGGAATATCCGCGAGTTGGAAAACCTGATTAAGCGCTATGTGATCCTCGGGCACGAAGAAGCGATCACTAGCGATCTCGTTCAGCGCGAGCCTGACTTCCTGAATCCCGATATCTCCTTCGATGGGCCGATTTCATTGAAGAAGCTGACGCGGCAGGCCGTGCGGGAACTGGAGCGCAAGGTCATATTGAAGGTCCTGCAGCAACATCACTGGAATCGTAAACAGGCGGCTCGCACTCTGGGCATCAGCTATCGCGCACTGCTTTACAAGATTCGCGATGCGGGACTACCTTCGAACCGCGCTCTACGCTTGCGGCAAGCTGAGAATGCTATCCCCCACGCGGGAGCAGCCGCGGACTAGGTTCGCAACCACCCAAGCACTGATCGTCAGGGAATCGCTGGACCTCGGGCATCGGTTGTGTGCGCGGCCACGGGAGCGCTGGCCGCGCTTGTTTTTCCGGGCTGTCCGTCCCGTTCAGATATCTCCCCAGTTCTATCAAACGCTAGCTCGCCATTCTGGGCCAGGATATCGGCGTTCTCTTGCGCCTCGGGCAAACCGAGCTTGGCAGCCTGCCGATAGAAGTTAGTGGCTCGCGCCAAATCGGGCGTCATCCCCTCGCCATGTTCATACATGTATCCGAGATTGTTGAGGGCGCGTGCATCCCCCTGCTCAGCCGCCTTGAGGTACCAGTCCAGAGCCTGGGAAGCGTTCAGTGGAACTCCAAAGCCGTGCTCACACATCCAGCCGATTGAAAATTGCGCATGCATATTTCCCTGCTTGGCGGCGGCCAAATATAAGCCGGCGCCCTTGCCTGCATCTTGCGGTACTCCCCTGCCCTCGACATACAGCAGCGCAAGGTTCATCTCCGCCGGCGGGTCATGCTGCTCGGCAGCTTTTTCAAACCAACGCGCGGCTTCTGCATCGTCTTGTCTCAGTCCTGCACTGCCCTTGAAGTACATCACTCCGACGTTTGTCTGTGCCGCAGCCACGCCTTGAACTGCAGCGCGCAAATACCACTTCAATGCCGTCGTATCGTCCCGCTCAACTCCCTTGCCTTGGAGATAGAAATTCCCGAGGTTCGCTTGTGCCCCTGCACTACCGGCGTCGCCGGCTTTCTGATACCAGCGCGCGGCCTCGATATAGTCCTGCGCAACCCCACGTCCCTTTTCATAGGCGAGTCCGAGCAAGAACTCCGCTTCAACATCACCCTTTGCGGCACGTTTTAGCAGATGACCTATGTCGGAATGTTTGTCCCCGGACCAGGAGATCGACGAAAGCAGGACGACCGCGAGACAGAGACAGGCAAGCAAGCGCATGTTGCAACTCCAAATGATTGCGCTATGAATAAAGAGCGAAAATTCTGTGGCCCCACGCCACCTTGCCGATAGATGGTTACAGCTTCCCGTGACCCTCACAATCGGGACCGTACTGTAGAAACAGCAGGGACTTTACGGGAAATTGGCGGAATGTTACGTCAGAGGGGAAGGCATTTCAAGAGCCGGCTGGGCGGTTAAGCCGAGTGGCGCATGTTGGCGCGTGGTTCTGCTGAACGATTCGCCGGGACGTCTTCGTGTAGGTTCGCCTCTGCAATCTGACTTCTGACTCCCGCAATTCCATCACGCCCAATAGGTTCTATCCAGCGTCCGATACTGAATCGCCTCTGCGATGTGTTTCGGCTCAATCTGCATCACCGAATCTAAGTCTGCAATCGTCCGTGCCACTTTCAGTATCCGGTCGTGCGCCCGTGCGCTTAGCCCCTGCTGTGTCATCGCCCGCTCCAGCAACCGTTCGCAGTCACCCGACAGTGTGCAGAACTTCCGAATGTGCTGCGACCCCATCTGCGCATTGCAGTAAATCTTCTCCTTTCCCGAAGCAAAGCGCTCCAGCTGAACCTGCCGCGCCCGCACCACGCGCTCCAGTATCTTCGCCGATCCCTCCGGCTCATTCGTGCTGCGCATCTCTTTGTAGTTCACTGCCGGCACGTCGATATGAATGTCAATTCGATCCAGCAGCGGTCCGGAAATCTTCGAAATGTACCGCTGAATCATGGGCGGCGTGCAGGTGCATTCGCGCGTGGCATCATTATGGAAACCACACGGACATGGATTCATCGCCGCCGTCAGCATGAATCGCGCCGGAAAGCTCAGCGACATCGCCGCGCGAGCAATACACACGGTTCCATCCTCCAGCGGTTGACGCATGACTTCAAGCACGGCACGGGGGAACTCGGGCAGTTCGTCCAGAAATAGCACCCCGTTGTGCGCCAGCGAGACTTCGCCCGGACGAGGAATCGCCCCGCCGCCAATCAGCCCGGCGTCGGAGATGGTGTGATGCGGCGAGCGAAACGGCCGCACCCCCACAATGCCCGACCGGGCATCCAGCACGCCTGCCACGCTGTGAATTCGCGTCGTCTCCAGCGCCTCTTCAAACGTGAGAGGCGGCAGAATCGTCGGCATGCGCTTCGCCAGCATTGTCTTACCCGAACCCGGCGGCCCAATCATCAGGATGTTATGGCTCCCCGCACAAGCCACTTCGAGCGCTCGTTTGGCGGTCTGTTGCCCGCGTACGTCCTTGAAATCGACATAGAAGTTTTGCGCTTCGCTCAGCAGCCGGTCGCGGTCCACCTGAACCCTCGGCACGCCATTTCCGGAATTGATGTAGTGAATGACGTCAGTGAGCGACTTGAGAGGATAGACCTCCACATCCCCCACCATCGCTGCTTCCCGCGCATTGATTTCCGGTACAATCAGCCGCTTCAGTTTGCGCGAACGAGCCTCAATGGCAATCGGTAAGGCTCCCCGCACGCCTCGCAGGCTTCCGTCCAGCGAGAGCTCGCCGACAAACAGCGCGTCGTTGATCTCCTTCTTATTCAGGCCGCCATATGCGCCCAGAATCCCCAGCGCCATCGGCAGGTCGAATCCCGAGCCTTCCTTGCGAATGTCTGCCGGCGCCAGATTGATGGTGATTTGCGTGGACGGGATGTCGTATCCGCAGTTCTTCAGCGCCGCACGCACCCGGTCCCGGCTCTCGCGCACTGCCGCATCCGGCAATCCCACGGTGTGGAAGCAATCCTGGTCCAACTTTACGGTTGAAACGTCGACTTCGACCTCGATGATATTGGCGTTCACGCCGTAGACGGCGGCGCTCAGAGTCTTATAGAGCATGAGTCGGCCTCAATTCGGAATGCAGCGTCGCGCGCCGCGATTCCTCAACACAGTTATTGCTTGGACACACCAGGAGGGCGAAGCGGATGGGAGATCGCTAGCTGTAAGCATACCGCCGGGGGCGCCCCCTCGCGGTGACGGCCGTCACCCCGTTACCGTGATGGAACTTCCTTCGCACTAATGTAACGGGTCAACCAGCCCGTTCGGTGCTACGCTAAAGTCAAAACGGCGGAAAACCAAGGGTTACCGTGCTGCCCGGTTTCCGTTTCGGTGAATTCGTATGTCTGTAGAAACGCCAAAACCAATCGCACCGGGACGCTTGGAACGCGAAGAGAGCCAACTCTGGCGCTGGGCGCTCGGCCTTATCCTCCTTTTGGCGGCTGCGGTTGCGTATTTTTCCTGGCAACAACTTCAAAACCTGCCCTACCGGCTCTGGGCAATTCCCGCCGGACTCTTTTTACTCTCAGTTTTATTCGCCGCCTACGCCTTCGGACGCAAAAAAGAAGTCTCTGAACTAAAAACCATCCTGAAGGGTCTCGAGGAGCGCACCGGAGCAACTCCCACTGAGGAGCAACTCGACCATCTCGGCCAACTCATCTCGCGTTCGCAACGCAATTTCAAAGAACTGATCGACTCTCTCGACGACGTCGCGCTCGCCGTCTCTCTCGACGGCACCCTCCGCACCGTCAACCGCCGAGTCACCGAAATTCTTGGCCATCCATACTCCGCTTTGGTCGGGAACAAGCTCGTCGATTTCCTCGATACACCTCCAGTCACTGAAACGCCGTTCGACTTGGCGCGTTTCCTCGAGAAACGCACCTGGAGCGGCGTAGTCGCCATCCAGCCGAAGAAAGGTTTCAAGCGCCTCTATTACGACTGCATGGTCAACGCCATCGTCAAGGGCGACGATGTGACCGGCGCCAGCGTGCTCGCCCGCAACATCACCGAGCAGCGCGACAAAGAGCAGCGCTTCACGCAGCTTTTTGAAAGTCTGCGCGAAGGCGTCTACATGTGCACACCCGATGGCCAGCTCCTCGAAGTGAATCCGGCTCTCGTCGCCATTCTCGGATACGAAAGCAAGGAAGAACTGCTGCACCTCCCTCCCGACGCGCTGAAAGTCGATCCCAGTCCCGACCCCGTACTCGGACGCGCCGGAAGCCAAACCGGCCGCACCCGCACGCGCGAAGTCAAGCTCAAGAGAAAAGACGGCGGAGTCGCCGTGTGCCAGGACATTTCCACCGGCGTCGTCGAAGAGGGAAGGATCGTTCGCTATCAGGGCACGCTCGTCGATATCACCGAAAAGCGCGCTATGGAGAAGAAGTTGCGCCGCCAGGAAGACTTTCGCCTTCATCTCCTCGAGAGCTTCCCCGATCTGATTCTCGTTCTCGATCTGAAGGGTCAATACACATTTGTCAGCCCGCGCATTCGCGAATTACTCGGCTACGGTCCCGAGCACCTCATGGCCAAGAACGTAGAGGACGCCACCCACAGCTGGCCCGAACTCGCGAACCTTTTTCAGACAGTGGCAACGGGAGAGAACTCGCGTGCCTCCTGCGAGTACGCCGCGCGTCACCAGAACGGCGACGAGCGCACCATGCTAGGCATGGCCAGCCCGATGCTCGATACCGACGGCAAACCAGCCGGCGTCATCATCTCCGTCCGCGACGTGACCACCGAAAAGAAGCTCGAGCGCCAGATCATTCAAAGCGAGCGCCTGGCCGCCATGGGACAAATGATTGGCGGCTTCGCGCACGAACTGAACAATCCTCTGACCAGTATTCTAGGCATGGCCGAACTGCTTCAAGATGGCTCCGTCACCGAGGGCGCGCGCAAGCAATTAACGATCCTCCATCAGCAAGCCCGCCGCGCTGCCGAAATTGTCCAGAACCTTCAATACTTCGCCCGTCCACCCGCCCCCGGTCGCAGCCCGGTGGACCTAAACGAACTCGTGCAGCGCATCCTGCAAATGCAGGCCTATCCTCTGCGCAAGAGCAACATCACGGTAGATTTTCTGCCGGAGGCCAGCCTGCCGACGGTCGAAGGCGATCCCAACCAGCTCATGCAGGTTTTTCTGAACCTGCTCCTCAACGCCGAACAAGCCATTCGCGAGACTCGCGACAAAGGCACAGTCCGCGTCCGCCTCGGCCGCAACGCAGATCAGGTCTGGATTGTCTTCCAGGACGACGGCCCCGGCATCGCACCCGAAAATCTCGCCCACATCTTCGACCCATTCTTCACCACAAAGCGCCCCGGCCGCGGCACCGGTCTCGGCCTAAGCATCTGCAAAACAGTCCTCCGCGAGCACGGAGGCAACATCGAAGCCAGCTCCGCCCCCGGGGGAGGCGCGGTCTTCACCATCACGCTGCCGCTGACCACCGGCATCGGCGTGGCAGCGGGGTAGGACGGTACAATTCAGTTGTGCTTAGTGCGAGAGAGCGTCGATCCGCAACTGCAATCGAGGCAGCCATTTCGAACAAGAACTGGCCAATCGCACGGCGCTTGATTCGTGCAGAACTGACGCCGACACCAGAAGATCACTGGCTCCTTTCCCGCCTGGCGCTCACATACTACGAACAACGACAGTATCGTAGAGCCCTACATTACGATCTAAAAGCGCTACAGAATGGTCCATACTGTCCCCTCGCAATTTGGGGCTATGCAGGTACGTTGGATATGTTGAACGAAACGAGGAAGTCTCTCGCCCTCTACCGTTGGCTCATCAGTTGGGGAGAGGATGAACTGGCGTACGGTCCCTGTGGCGAAGGTATACGACGCGCGCGTTCCTTGATTGCCGATTGCTTCTATCGCATCGCTCGCATACAAGAGGAGGCCGGCCAACGCAAGAGAGCTATCGCATCTTATAGAGAGCATCTCAAACGACGAAAGAGAGGGGCCTCCAGCATCTACTCATTGCGACAAGTGAGGCGCCAGCTCAGGTCACTCGAAACGAGATAATCTTACCAACGCCGAAGCCGGAACCGGACCTCGTCACCGAGCGCCTGCGGCGGGCGATAGCAATCGACGAAGAATTGGAGAAGTAACTTGCCCAAAAACACGCGCGACTACACGATTGGACGCGGAAACGTCTTCGCTGATCTAGGCCTGCCCGAGACCCCGGACTCAGACTCTCCGAGAACAGAACGTTGACGACAATGATCGCGATCCCCAGAAGAATGAAAGCAAAAAGCCATTTTGCCCGTGGATAAAGTACGAGCGCACTCAACGGCGCCAGAATGGAAATCAGGCATCCGGTATTGGCCGCCATCCTTGCTAGTCTTTTCACCGCGAATCAATTGAAGCAGAAAGATTCTGTCTTATCTTTCCACCGCCATGGCCACCGCATTCCCGCCGCCCAGACAAAGCGCCGCAATCCCGCGATGCACATCGCGCCGAATCATCTCGTAGATCAGAGTCACCAGCACGCGCGCCCCGCTAGCCCCAATCGGATGCCCAAGCGCCACCGCACCCCCATTCACGTTCACCCGATCCATATCCAGCCCAAGCTCGCGCATCACTCCCAGCGCCTGCACCGAAAACGCCTCATTCAACTCGTACAGATCGACCTCGTCCTTCTTCCATCCCGTCTTCTGCCAGATCTTCTGCACCGCGCCCACCGGAGCCATCATCACCCACTTCGGTTCGACTCCGCTGTAAGACTGCGCCACAATCCGCACCATCGGCTTCGCGCCCAACTCCGCGGCCCGCGCTGCGCTCGTCACCACCACCGCCGCCGCCCCGTCATTCACTCCCGGAGCATTCCCCGCCGTCACCGTCCCATCTTTCTTGAACGCCGGCTTCAGCGCGCGCAGTGTCTCTACAGTCGTGTCCTCACGCGGACCCTCGTCCTTATCAAAAATCACCGGCGCCGCGCCCTTCTTCTTCGCT
>Ga0335071_10003481_pt1 | contig 16575 bp, 11 predicted proteins | sample Lox_Sample_15_FD_206724 | JGI IMG/M metagenome (GOLD analysis project Ga0335071, IMG submission 206724) | Soil microbial communities from Loxahatchee National Wildlife Refuge, Florida, United States - Lox_Sample_1.5 | ecosystem: Environmental > Terrestrial > Soil > Wetlands | place: USA... | reverse complement strand
GACCGTCGATCCTAAAGTACCCTGCTTTGTGGGAGGTTGCAACAACCCCGCAGAGCTGGGCGTCATCAAGAATTTGAATGCGCCGGAAGGAAAGATTACGGGGGTCACATACTTCATTCCGTATGAGAAACGTTTTGACATAATCAAGAGTCTTTTCCCGTCCGTCAGGGCTGTGGCGATCCTAGTGGAACAGGGACATCCAAGCGGCCTCATAGAGGCGCAAGGGACGCGTGAGCAGTGTAAACGACTCGGCATTAACTACGAGGAGGTCGTGGCAACGAACCTAAATACTCTGCTTGAAGGAACAAAGAGGGTAGCTCCTAAGGTGGACCTCATTATTATAAGCAATACCCGCTTGGCTATGGATAACGTCACCAATCTGTTACCGATTCTCCACCCAACGAAGACGCCTATGTTTTCGTTTGCCGATGCGCCGGTCAGATCGGGCGCGGTCGCGGGAGTTGCTGCCGACGACATTAAACTAGGCGGCTTTCTAGCTGAATCGGTTGTGGATGTTCTTATAAAGGGCAGACCGATTTCGCAGGTCCCGGTCAAAATGGACCCGGACCCCAAGATCAGTATCAACGAGCCGATGATGAAAAGCCTCGGCCTAAATTTTCCCGACGCGATTATGAAAAAGGCTGAACTTATACAGTAGCCCAGCGGGCCGCACGGCATTACGCCAAATTTGCTCTCAAGAACGAACTCTTACAAGTCTGGCGCGGCAAAGCATAAGCTTCCGCACGATCACAATTGCACACCCAGCCGATCCCAGACGGATTCGCCCTCCTTGATCTCCACAGCCTTCAGGTGCGGATAAGTGGTAAATAGGAAATAGAACAGCGGTAGCACGCCGAAAATGATAATGATGAGGTCCGGAACGATTCTTATGGTGCCGAGGGTAAGCACAACGCCGCTGCCAAAGAACGATGCGTCCCGTGCTACCCACAATCCTTGAGTGAAGCTCGTCCAAGTCTGGAGCACTCCCACGGGAAACAATGTGCACAGCGTCAAAAGCGCAAGTCCAAGGTTGAGGCCGACGAAGGACAGACCGAGCAGTCGATCATTCCAATGGGCCTTGTCTACAAGGCCTCTCCATGAAAAGGTCAGCAGCGCTATGGACAACATGCCGTATACCCCGAAAAGCGCACCGTGTGCGTGGTTCATGGTGAGATACGTGCCGTGTTCATAATAATTCACAATCGGCAGATTGATGAGGAACCCGAAAACTCCAGCCCCGAGAAAGTTCCAGAAAGAAGACGCGACGAGAAAGTATAGGGGCCACTTGTAAGGAAATTCCTTTCCCTCCTTCCTGATGGATTTGTACTCCAACAAACCTCGCACCACCAGACCAAACAGTGGGACCGGCTCCATGGACGAAAAGACCGAGCCGATAGCCAGCCAGAAGGACGGTTGTCCAAACCAGAAATAATGGTGAGCGGTCCCCAGGATGCCGCTGAGAAACGTAAGCGCCGCGGTAAAGTAAGCCACCGCCAGGGCTGCTCGCGCCGTGGCCAATCCCATGACCACCATGAGCAGAGCAATCACGGCTATTCCGAAGAACTCGAAAATGCTCTCAACCCATATGTGCACGACGAACCAGCGCCAGTAATCGGCTAGAGTGAAGTGCGTTCCCTTGCCGTAAAGAAGCCCGAAACTAAAGAAAGCAACCACCAGGACTGCACTCATCACGTAAAAGATTATTAGCGCGTTGAATTCGTCTTTGTGACCGAGGCTCAAATGGTGACTGATAGGCCGATAAACTATAATTAGCCACGCGATCAGGCCTACAAACAGCAGGATCTGCCAGGCGCGGCCCAGCTCCAGGTATTCCCATCCCTGGTGACCCAACCAGAACCACGACCAGTTTCCCAGAAACCCCTTGATGCCCGCGACTTCGCCCAGCAGGCTTCCGAGCGCAACTATGAGCACAGCTATAAAGAGCAGCTTCACCAGGGTTCCCTGACCCTTTGGTTCCACCCCTCCGATGATCGGGGCAATGTAAATGGCCGAAGCGATCCACGAGGTCATGATCCAGAATACGGCAAGTTGCAGGTGCCAGGTCTTCGCCCAGCTATATGGGATAAGATCAGCAACGAACTGAAGGTAAAAACTTGCCGGGTGGATAGTGTAATGTGCCAGTAACCCCCCGAAACTAGTCTGAAGCAGGAACAGAAGAGTGACTACAAGAAAGAACTTGGCCGCCTGGAACTGACTGGGCGTGAGAGGCATTTCCACGAGCTTTTCCGTCAAAGCCATACCTCGCGCAGGGCCGTACCAGAGACCGTAATAGTGCACGAAAAAGATGAAAATCCCCGCCACTATGAGAAATGATAGGAGTCCCCCCACCGTCCATATGTAGGTGGAACGCGTGGGAACATTTCCTACGCTACGGTCCGCGGGCCAATTATTTGTGTACGAATAGGTCTTTGCAGGACGATCCGTTGAGGCACACCACGCGGTCCAAAAGAAGAATCGAGCAAGCTGCAATCGTTGCTCAGAAGTCGGGATAGTGTTCGGGAGAAAACCATAACCGGCCTCCCCGTTCTTGAAAACGGCCTCCCAAAACTGCTCAATCTTCATCGCTGCTTCAGCCTGTGCTGTAGTCAAAGCCAATGTGTCTGTGGAGGCATCATACCGATTGGTCCTTATTTCCTCCACCGCCTTCACGTCGACGATGTTCTGGTCGAGTTTACTAATGGCGCTGTAGTGTTTTCCGAATTCCTTTCGGGCCAGCGAATCTCGTACAACGTCGCTCATGATGTGCAACGTCACCGCGGAGAATTCCGGGCCTCTTTGGGAACCGTGGCCCCAGACACTTCCGTGATCCATCAAACCGTAACGTTGGAACACATCTTGGCCAGCCAGAATATCGGCCCTGCTAAACAGGATCTTGCCGTCGGCGCCCACAACTTTACCCGGATAGGGCGCTAGTTGGTCCTTTGTGGTAAGTCCTCCGTAAATAAGGATGACCAGAGAGATCACAAAACTGATAATGGCGGCCCACTTCAGTTTTTTGATGGACATCGCTCCCCCCTACGAGTTACTTAGCCGGTTTCAAGGAAACGCCCACATAATCCATGCGCCATCTGCGAGTCGCGATACACACCATCGTAGGTGCAGCGACTCGGCGAGCTTCCGGAAGCTAACTTTACCGTCTTCAATCTTGCAGCACGATCATGTGTCAGGCAACAAGTTTTTCTTTCCTAAGGATTTCACCTCGCACGCTGACAATTGCCAGTTCTACGGGGATGTCCTTGCCGGCCATAACCATGCCTCGCCTCACTATTAACGGCAGGCTCTGGCAGCAGGGAACTTCCATTACAACCACCGTGACACTCCTGATCGAACCTTGGGTAAAGATCTGGGCGAATTTCTCGACATAGGCCTGGACATCATCGAACTTTGGGCACCCAACCATGATAACTCTCCCTTCAAGAAAATCCCGATGAAAGGAGCGATATGCCACGGGAGTGCAGTCCGCCGCCACCAGCAGGTCCGCGTTCTTGAGAAACGGCGCAGTGGGCGGAACAAGTCTTATCTGGACAGGCCAATGGGATAGCTCGGACGCTTCGGTTTCATGAGTTGCCGGTTCGTTGGGAAGACGGCGAGGAGCGGGCCGGGCAAAAGTCTGCATGGAAGCTGACGGACAACCGCAGGCCATGGGCTGTTCCGCGGGGCTCTCGCTCTCTTTCAAAGCTTTCAGATGGTGTTCCACTGCCTCTTCGTCAAAGTCCTCTGCTTCTCGTTCGCTTATCTTAAGTGCGCCGGTAGGGCATTCGCCAAGACACGCGCCTAGCCCGTCGCAGAATTTGTCTGCGATAATCTTCGCCTTCCCGTCCACAATCTCCAGCGCTCCTTCAGCGCATTGGATGATGCATTGACCGCAACCAGTACAGAGGTCTTCGTTAATTTCTATGATCTTACGATTTACCTTCACGGGACTTCTCCTTTTGCATTCCACTAAGCGACCGCTTGGGCACGCGGGTTGTCAATTAGTATGCTTTGAGCGAGTTCCTTACCGCTCGTTGTAAGAAACTCGGTTTCGATAAGTGCAGCCAGTCGCTGTGGCTCGATGTCTGATTTCTTCTTCTTCTCTTCAAGATTAGTCAGTAAGTCCGCGTCGTAAACGACCTTGAAGTTCGCGGTCTCCTCAGGACGCGGGTGATGATGATGAGCGATGATGTCACAGACCTCATCAATGAGCGGCCCCGCTGCATCGAGTCTTGTCAGGATTTCACGAGCCACATTCGGCCCTTCCATCTCCTGATAAATAGCGTCAGTGCTTGCATGCTTGTTCTCGGCTTCTTTAGCCCCTATATCGTGAAGATAGGCAGCGGTAAGCACCACCGCCGGATCGCCTTTTTCCTTCTCCATGAGCTTCTCCGCATAACGCGCCACCTTGGCCGCGTGCCCGATTCGCTTGAAGTCTTGTTGGAAGTAGAGCTTCATTTCGACGGCTACCCGGTCTTTGAACAGGTCCTGCTTTTGTTTGATAAGTTCAGGGGGAAGCTCTCCGAAACAATGTTCCGCGAATTTGCAATGTGCAGCGCAACCGAAATCCATCTTCGGGTTGAGCACTTGATGGCCGCATTTCCTACAACGTCGTTTCGTCTCATCCTTGAAGAATTCGACAGAATTTCCACATTTCGGACACTCGGCGTCGAATATCGCGTCGAATTTCCAGAATCTTGGGTCCTGGCCCGGGCATTTCATCGTCCTATCTCTCTACTGTCGGTCGCTTGGCTGACAGCGGCCGGGGAGGAGGGGGCAGTCGAGGACCGCCCCGTTGAATCATCCCAGAATCGCCTTAAGATCTTCGTCAGGCGTAGTAATGGGTTTGATATCGAAATTCTTCACAAGCACGTCCAGAACATTCGGCGTCAAGAATGCGGGTAGGCTCGGCCCCAAGCGAATACCCTTAATTCCAAGGTGAAGCAGAGTCAGCAAAATGGCCACAGCCTTCTGCTCATACCATGAAAGCACCATGGAAAGCGGAAGCTCATTTACACCCACACTGAAAGCTTTGGAAAGGGCCACGGCAATCTGGATCGCGGAATATGCGTCATTGCACTGTCCTACATCCAGGAGCCTGGGAATGCCGCCGATATCGCCCAGGTCCTTGTCAAAGAAGCGGAATTTACCGCACGCGAGCGTCAACACTACACAGTCCTTGGGCACCTTCTCGACGAATTCCGTGTAGTAGTTTCTTCCCGGCTTTGCGCCGTCACATCCCGCCACTAGGAAAAAGTGTTTGATGGCCCCGCTTTTGACCGCGTCGATAACCTTGCCCGCTACGGACATGACGGCATTTCTCCCGAAACCGCAAGTCACGGATTTGGCCTCGACATCCTCGGGAAATCCAGGCATCGCCAGGGCTTTCTCGATCACCGGAGCGAAGTTCTTGTCTGCAATATGCGCAGCTCCAGGCCAACCTACCAGTCCGGTCGTAAAAATATTGTCCAGATAAGATTCCTTCGGACGCTGGATGCAGTTTGTCGTCATTAGTATTGCGCCCGGGAATTCGGCGAACTCCTTGCGCTGGTTCTGCCACGCCGTCCCATAATGGCCATAAAAGTGCGGGTATTTCTTTAATTCCGGATAGGCGTGTGTGGGAAGCATTTCGCCATGAGTGTAGATATAAATTCCCTTGCCTTGCGTTTGTTTGAGAAGTTCCTCCAGGTCCTTCAAGTCGTGTCCTGAAACCAGGATGGCTTTACCTTTCTTGGCCCCCAATGGGACTTTTGTCGGGACCGGATGGCCGTACGAGCCGGTATTGGCCGCGTCCAGCAGTTCCATAGTCCTTAGATTTATCCCGCCGCAGTCCAGAACCAACTTCACCCAATCATTGAGGGTCAGGTTGGGATTCAGGGTGGCAGCCAGGCCTTCGTGAATAAATGAGTAAACCTTATCATCTTCCTGGCCAAGGATCTGTGCATGGTCCGCGTAGGCTGAAATGCCTCTCAGGCCAAAAATCAAGGTATGCTGAAGCGCCTGTATGTCCGGGTTTGCACCAGCCTGAGCTCGGAAACCGACTCCTTCTGCTTGCTTGAGCAGCCCATCCATAGTTGGCTCGGGCTTGAATGTGGCCGGGCCATCAGGAAAATCTACTTTGCCGCCAGCTACTTTGACTTTCTGCTTTAACTCCTCCCTCAGTTCCACACATTTGTTGATCAGTGGGACAAACCGTTGCGCGTCAAAGTCCACGTTCGTCAGGGTTGAAAACATGGCTTGCACCGTAAAGACGTTGGCCGCCCGGTCATTGACGCCGACTTTCCGGCCTTCAACAGCATAGAGAGCAAGGCCCTTGAGGGCATACGTGAGCAGATCCTGGAGCGCCGCCACTTCGGGCGGTTTTCCGCAAACACCTACCTTGGTGCAACCGGTACCGAAAGCGGTCTGTTCGCACTGGTAACAAAACATTCCTTCCACTGGACTGTCCTCCTTTGTCCCTGTTATTTTGACCCCCCGAGCCTTCCATTCAGGCCGGCCCATGTCATCTCAACCATAAGTTAAGCCCTCTCATGTGAGAGCGCCTTGACTTAGGTCAAGAATCCCGATTTTTTGTCGAAATCTTTTATTTTTTGACAGGAGGGTCTAGCAATTTGTTTCCGTCACCGATGTCTTGTCGCTCGCGACTTGTTCAGCGCTGAGATTGTCCCGTTCGAAAATCTTGTAAAGCGCGGGCAGGACCATGAGCGTGAGAAGTGTGCTCGATATGAGACCGCCTATCACCACGGTGGCGAGAGGCTTTTGAACTTCAGCGCCCGTTCCGGTGGCTACTGCCATTGGAACGAAACCCAATGAGGCCACCAGAGCTGTCATGAGAATGGGCCGCAGTCTCGTCAAGGACCCTTCGACGATTGCCTCGTCCAGAGGTGTTCCCTGTTGCCGTAACTGATTGATCAACGTCACCATGACTAGGCCGTTGAGGACAGCTACACCGGCAAGAGCAATGAAACCCACGGCGGCAGTTATCGAAAATGGCATCCCTCGCAGCCAAAGAGAAACAATTCCTCCGGTCAGAGCCAGAGGGACGCCGCTGAAAACGAGCAGCGCATATTTCACCGAGTTGAACGCGCTGAACAGCAATAGGAAGATGAGAAAAAGACACACAGGCACTACGATACTCAGTCTTTTGCGGGCAGCGAGCAAGTTCTCAAACTGGCCGCTCCAATCGAGCCATTGGCCCGGAGAGATCTTGACCTGTTCAGCGATCTTTTGTTGAACCTCGGCGACAAAAGATCCCATGTCCCGTCCTCTCACATTGGTCTGGACAACCACTCTGCGTTTACTGTTTTCCCTGCTGACCTGGTTGAGTCCTTCTGTAACGCGTATCTGGGCTACTGCTTTGAGAGGAACGAAATACCGTCTTTCTGATTCCTTTCTTTCCGGCAGTTCTTTTTGTTCAGGATTTCTGGACAGAGCCGTGAGAAGTATCCTCCCCTCTTCTGCTCGAGGAAGTGGGACAGGCAGGGTCTCCAAGGCTTCGACATCATTCCGAAGAGTCTCGGGCAGCCTGACTATGATGTCGAACCGCCGGTCTCCTTCAAAAACGAGCCCCGCCTCTCGACCCCCGACAGCAATGGCCACGGCATCGTGCACATCCGTCATGCTTAAACCGTAGCGTGAAATCGCCGAACGATCCGTTTGCACGTCTATGGTGGGCGCGCCCTGAGTTTGCTCTACCTTCACGTCTGCTGCGCCTCGGACCTTCTTGATTATTTCGGCAATGGTGTTTGCCGTCTTCAACATGTCTTCAAAAGTGTCTCCGTAAACCTTCACAGCAACATCGCTCCGAACCCCTGCGATAAGTTCGTTGAAACGCATCTGGATTGGTTGGGTGAATTCGTAATTGTTGCCTGGAAGCTTTTTCAGTGCCTTCTCAAGTCGCTCTATAACTGCTCCCTTGGGTTCCTCGGGGTTTGGCCATTGCTCCCTTGATTTAAGGATAACGAAGGTGTCTGACAAGTTTGGAGGCATGGGATCGGTTGCCATTTCCGCAGTCCCAGTTTTTGAATAGACGAACGCTACCTCAGGAAATCCCTTAATGGTCTTTTCGACTTCAAATTGCATTTCCGTGGACTGCGTAAGGCTTGTGCTGGGTATGCGAGCCGGCTGGACCAATATGTCCTTTTCATCCAGTGTCGGAACAAACTCCTGACCCAATCTTCCAAAGAGAAGCAGAGAAGCGGCAATGACGACTACTGCGGCAACAACCACAGTAAATCTGTACTCAATCGCCAATTTGAGCCCAGGCTTATATGCCCATTCGGCGAGTCGCATCAGCAGATTCTTCTTCTCTTTCACCCGACCCCTGATAAAGATCGCAACCATCGCGGGAACGAAAGTCATGGACAGGATAAAAGCAGACACGAGCGCCAGGATGACGGTCATTGCCATAGGGTGAAACATCTTCCCCTCGACTCCCTCGAGAGAAAGGATGGGAATGTAAACGGTTATAATGATGGCCTGCCCGAAAACCGAAGGCTGAATCATTTCCTTGCTTGCCGCCATGACTTCCTGCAAGCGTTCCGGCAAGATCAATAGCCGACCGAACTCGTGGTGCTTTTCTCCCAACCGCCTCAGACAGTTCTCTACTATGATGACTGCGCCATCCACGATAAGACCGAAGTCGATGGCCCCCAAGCTCATGAGATTTCCACTGATTTTTATCTGCACCATACCAGTGGCAGCCATGAGCATCGAAAATGGGATAGCCATCGCGGTAATCAGCGCAGCTCGGAAGTTCCCCAACAGCAGGAACAGCACGACAATCACTAACAATGCCCCCTCGGTCAAATTACGTCTTACCGTGGCGATGGTGGCGTCGACTAACTTCACTCGGCTTAGAACAGGCTTGGCATGAATGTCCGGAGGAAGCGTGGCATTGATCTTCTCCAATTTTTCAGCTGCGGTAGCGGCCATTGTGCGGCTGTTGGCGCCTATGAGCATCCAAGCAGTTCCTATGACCACCTCCCTGCCGTCTTCACTCGCGCTGCCTGTCCTCAATTCTTTTCCTATGGAAACACTCGCCACATCGTGAATGTGGATCGGCGTCCCGGATCGCGTCGACACAACGATGTCGGCAATCTGACTTTCGTTCACGATGCGTCCCTCAGCCCGCACCACATAAGATTCGCCTTTGTGCTCGACGTACCCGGCTCCGGTGCTCAGGTTGTTTCGCTCTATCGCTTCGATGAGGTCTCTAAATGACAGTCCGTAAGAATGGAGCTTCATCGGGTCCGGCTGAACGTGATATTTCTTTTCATAACCGCCGATTGAATCCACATCAGCCAGGCCGTCCAATCCCTTGAGCTGAGGACGAATGATCCAGTCTTGGACGGTTCGAAGATAAGCCAACCGCTCCAAATCGGTTGAGAGCCTCTGACGTTCCGGGGTCAGGTACGAGCCGTCGCTTTGCCATCCAGGAGAATCATCCCTGATATCGGCGTATTTGCCATCCGGATGTACGAAATCGACCGTCCATACATACACTTCTCCGAGTCCGGTCGTGATCGCGCCCATTCTTGGTTCCGTATTCGATGGTAAATTCTTACGGGCATCAACCAATCGCTCATTAACCTGTTGCCTTGCAAAATAAATGTCCACGTCGTCGCGAAACACGGCAACAACCTGCGAAAATCCGTTTCTGGAAAGTGACCTTGTATGTGTGAGTCCGGGAGTCCCTGCCAAAGCAGTTTCAATAGGAAAGGTTATCTGTTTTTCGATCTCTACGGGGGACAAGCCGGCGACGATGGTGTTGATTTGGACTTGATTGGGGGTGATGTCAGGAACGGCATCAATTGGCAATCGCTGCAGCGAATACACTCCGATGCCTGCAAGGGCTGCAACCCCTAGAACAATTAGAAATCGGTGTTCAATGGAAAATTTCAGAATCTGTTCGAGCATGAAACTACAATCCTAGGTATTTACTGTTATTTCACTTCGGGTCGTTTTCAACTGTTTGCTTTCGGCAGCATGACAAGCCTCAGTCATTGTCCTTGGCCTCAGACTTTCCGAGATCTGCTTTGAGGAGAAAACTCTGCTTGCTTACAAACTGATCTCCAGGATTGACACCGGACAGGACCTCAACATGAGAGGCGTTATGGCGGCCGATCTTGATTCTCCGAGCCTCAAATCCCTCACCTTCCCGGACGAAGACTACGGATTTTCCTTCGATAGTCTGAATAGCGGCCTTCGGCACGAGTATCCCCACATCAACAGTGTTTATCGTAACTTTGGCGGTCACAAAGAGACCGGGCGACCATTGCTTTTCGGGGTTTGGAAGGACCACCCGAGCGGTGGCAGAGCGTGTTTTATCCCCGACGACAGGCTCCACATATGCAATGACACCTTGCGCGTCCGGTATACCGTTGCCCGTGGAAATGGTCACTGTTTGGCCTTGCTTGACGTAAGGCATGTCTTTCTGCGAAACGTTGATATTTGCCCACACGGAGTCCAGGTCTGAAATCACGAAGGCTTCGTGGTCCTCTTTTCGCATTTCTCCAAGCGTTATTCGTTTGTTGAGCACCGTGCCGGTGAATGGGGCCACAACCTCGTACCTGGTCAACGAATCCTCCTCTGAATGCTGAGCAAGCTCTTTGACATGATCCACAGACAGCCCCATAGCCAGAAGCTTATGTTTGGCGGATCTCCGCTCAATGTCGGCCTCTTCAAAGGTATTTTTCACTTCAAGAAATTGTTTCTCAGGCACCACTTCCTTCTTCCACAAACCCTCATATCTGCTGAAATTAGTCTGTGCCAGTTCCATCCGTGATCGGGCAGCAAGGTATTTGGCTTTTGCTTCCGCCAATTCCCGGCTCTCAATAACAGCCATAACCTCACCAGCGCTCACGGTGTCCCCAATGTTTTTCCGGACTTCGCCCACTACACCAGTCAACCTAGGCACAATTTGAGCTGTCCGGTCCCAGTTGACCGTGATTTCGGCGGTGAAACTCAAACTGATGCCGAGTCTGCCGGGTCCGGCGACTTCAACCTCGATACCTAAGCGTTCCATTTCTTCTTGGGAGAGAATTATGTGTTTCTCTTCTTCATGTTTTTCTCCTTCTTGTTTGCCTTCTTTGTGTTCATTCTTCTCCTGATTCTCTGGGATTTTCTTTTCTATCCGTTTTTCAACGTCATGGGATTGATCCGGAGAAACGGATGCCTGCCCGGAATTGCGGGCAGCCATTGCCACGAGGAAAATACTTGCAACTGCTATAACGATAACTATCAAGATTTTCTTGTTTCTCATCTGTCACCCTCTGTAATCATTTTTTCAATTCCAGTTGACGAAGCATTGCAAGATTGCAATTCGCTATCGGGCATCGTGCGGATCACTCGTGTAATTGCCCACAATAACTACAATAATGGGCAGCTGCATGTAGTTGCCCACAATGGCTGCAATAGTGGGGAGTCGCCTGTTTTGCCTTATCGATCCCGCCTTCGTATTTCGGGACGCGGCCCAGCCCGGCTGTCTCTCTCTCGAGTGCCCGAAAATTCTCCGCCTGCTTTTTCTGCGAATTTTGTATCCTTTTCCATTGCTGATTGAGCCTGGACCAAGTATTGTCGCTGCCTGCCATGGCTAATGGAACCGACGCCAGGAACATCGTAAGAGCGAATCTAATGATCAGTTTCTTCATATTTGTCTCTCCTCCTGTTGCCCAGTGGGTCCATGCAACCCTTAGAAGCCACCAGATCCAAAATTTCCAAAATTGTGGTACCTGTGCTTAGCTTCTGCCGTTCGTTGTAATCGCATTATCTGTCAGCCTGGTTGGGCGTGCAGATCGGCGCGCTCAGATACAGTTTGCGACAAACCAAGTACGTTGAATGACCTGACAGAATCGGGGTAATTTGATAGCCCTTCTCACAACTGTGAGATGGCCATCTTTCCTGGTGAGTATCAAATCAGCAGAACAGTAGAACGGAGAAAACTGAGAGTGGAATTGATTTGATGAGCATCCTGGGAAAGAAAAATTAGCGACTTTGAGTTTGAAGTCAAGGGGGAAAGGTACATCGAAACGAAAGCCGCATCAGAGATCAAGGACACTTCATCCTGGGCAAAGCCACGAATTGCCTCAACACTGAAGATGGGCTCGTCAACACAACCGTCGCTGGAATCAGCCAAATCAGCCTTAATACAAACGGCATCCGACGCTGGTTCGCAGATAGGAAGCAGTGAACAGATTCCACCATATTCAAGGGCAACGTGACCATCACCGGCATGACACCAGACCCAGCCCGGAGATACTACGCCGACGGCCAGGATGAGCACTAAAAGCTTCGCGCAAAATCTGGACGCCGTTGATTGTCGTATTCCGCTTAGATGCAAAGAATTCCTGCTAGGCATGATGTAGGTGAGAGTAATTGAGCCGAGAAGGGTTGTCAATGTTTTCTATAATTGAGGGACGCTGTCTTTATTCGACAAATTCTGTTAGAAAACCGCTATTCCTCCACAAATCCGATGCCTGTTCGGTTCAATATTTCGCCGAACCGCTCTCCCTCAGCGCAATGCTGAATATGGTGTTTCAGGCATTTTTCCACGATCTTTATTGCACCTTTTCTGGAACGGATGCCTTTCAAATCTCGCGCCAGTTGCGGGTGGCGGCCGAGCTTGCCTCCCAACATCACTCGTCTGCCTTTTTCCCCCTCGATCAGAGTCCCGGTGGCGCAGGTCCGGATACACTCACCGCAGGCCACGCATTTATCTCGATTAATCAGGAGAGCCCGGGAAGTCCCCCGTAGTTCGATTGCCTCTTCTCTGCAAACATCGCGACAGAGGCCGCACAAACTGCACTCCGCCTCCGCAATGACCGGGCTGACAGCGCCGATGAGCCCAATATCAGCTATTTGCGGCCGAGAACAGGCATTGGGACAATCGCTGATAGATACTCGAAACTCGTGATGCATTTTGAGCGGACCTTTGACACGTGACTTGAGAACGCTCAACAGGTCCTTGCTCTTCAGCAGGTTCTCCAGCTCTTCCGCCAAATCGTCTTCTGCCACAGCTCTATTCGGACAGCCTCCCGGCCCGAAACAGGTTTCCACCTGATAGCCTTTGACTTCGATCTCCATCCTTTTGAGGAATTTCTTTTGACAATCCATTACATGCTCTACGGTTACTGTTTGGCTTCCGCGTCGTTTCGCCTCGTCTTCCACTCTCTTGCGCACTCGCCTGCGGACGAAGAAGGGAACTCTATTCACCGCCTGCTCTGCATCCTTGGTCCACTTCATTCCCGAACCTCCCGGCTTCGGAAAATTCCCCTCGAAACAACTGATCAACTTAAAGGGCCGCTTGATCTTTCCAGCTCTTTCAGCCCGATAAATAATATAGTACTGTGATAGGAGTTCCGCATTGACTTAAGTCAACGCGGAGCTTCAGAGCGACATTTGATCAGTTCGCCGTTCGGGGGCAAACGACCTCGTTTCAAGATGGAGGGGCTTCTCGTGGGGGTTATTGAACAGTTAGCGAAGATCCCGCTGTTCGAGGGATTACCTGCGGTTCAGCTGAATGATCTTGCGTCCATCGCGGCACAAAAATCGTTCAGCCGAGGGCAGACAATTTTTATCGAAGGCGAGCCCGGCAGCGGTTTTTATGTGACAATATCGGGGGTCGTGAAAATCTTCAAAACCTCTCCTGACGGCAAGGAGCAGATACTTCATATCTTCGGACCCAATGAACCTTTCGGCGAGGTGCCGGTTTTCGAGGGGCGCAATTTCCCGGCTCATGCTATGGCGCTCGAAGAGACCCGGTGTCTGTTTTTTCCCAGGGCGGCATTTATTAAGCTTATAAAAGAGAACCCTTCATTGGCAGTGAACATGCTCGCCGTTCTTTCACGTAGGCTTCGGACCTTCGCCGCTCTGGTAGACGCGTTAAGTCTCAAGGAAGTTCCGGCGAGGCTGGCGTCTCATCTGCTTTTTCTCAGCGACCGTAACGCGGGGTCCGATAAAGTGGATCTAGGTATCCCGAAAGGACAGTTATCTCATCTCCTGGGAACCATTCCGGAAACACTGTCCCGGATTTTGACGAAAATGTTGAAGCAGGAGCTAATCGAGACCGACGGGTCACATATCAATATCCTTGACCGGGAAGGACTCATGGAAATAGCCGAAGGCCTGCGAAGATTGTGAGAGGCAAGGGGAAGGGAAGAAGATTTTCGGGGAGGCCCTTTTTGCAAAAAGTGCCTCCCCGCACCCCTCCCCAAAAACTCCTAATTATGCGCACTTGACCGAAATTTCGCTGACCACTTGACCCGCTTCGTTGGCGTATGCCCGCAGCGAAGCACGTATTATATATAGAGTTTTTTGAAAGGGGCGTGGGGAAAACTTTTTTGCAAAAAAAGTTCCCTCCCGGTGCAGTCAGCAATGATTTATGCACGGAATTTATGTGAGCTTTACGACGCGTACAATCGCAGGGAATATGTGCACCCGGACCCGTTGGAATTTCTGTACGATTATAAAGAGCTTCGAGATCGAGAGATTGTCGGGCTCATCGCGTCGTCTCTCGCCTATGGAGCGGTCCGCCAGATACTGAAAAGTGTTGGCTCTGTGCTCGGAAGAATGGATTCTCCATATCTGTTCTTGAGACAATCCTCAAAAGAGTCCTTACGGGAAACGTTCAAAGATTTCAAACACCGTTTCACCACGGGCGACGAGCTTTCCACGATGCTCTACGGAATAAAGAAGACCGTCGAACGTTATGGATCCCTCCAAGAATGCTTCGCACAAGGATTCAGCAGCGAGCAAGAAACGGTCATCCCGGCTCTTTCCTCTTTTGTGGACGAACTACGGTCAGTCTTCGACGGCAGACCGCGCAGCCTGCTCCCTTCTCCGGATGCAGGGAGCGCATGCAAAAGGCTGAATCTATTCTTGAGGTGGATGGTAAGGCGAGACCAGGTGGATCCAGGCGGATGGGACAATATTCCGGCTTCGAGTCTGATCGTTCCGCTGGATGTTCACATGCACAGGATCTCCCTACAGCTCGGCTTGACAAAAAGAAAGCAAGCTGACCTGCGTGCCGCGTGCGAAATAACCGCGGCATTCAGAGGAATTGAACCGGAGGACCCGGTAAGATACGATTTTGTTCTCACGCGCTTGGGCATACGAGATGATCTGGATCCCGAAGAATTCTTGAAGTCGTGTAGAAGCGACGATTGAAATTTGATGGAGGTCTAAATCACTTGCTCGATTTCGTATCGGTCTCGGGACCAGTTTGCCCGAAGCTCACTGTCTGCCCGATCTTCACTCCAAATTTCCGGCAGAATCCGGACTTGACCTCAAGACAATAGCGGGACGGGAACATAGAAGGAAAAATCTGACCTGAGTTGGGCTGAATATCATCGTAGATCAGCCGTATCACTCCCTTGGAGTCGATCCATATCGCGTCGATGGGGAATTTCATCCCCTGCATGTGTATAGCGTAAGTTCCTTCCATGATGAAATCCAACAGCATTCCGGTGTCTCCACTTATGTATTCCCATCCCAGTAGACCCTGTATCCTGGATGAATCTGTGTCCGCCACCTTTGCAAGAATGCTTTTGGTTCCGAGCGTCACATAGAGAGAGCGCAGCCCCGGTGATTGCCGCTGGTCCGGGATGATCTCGGATGCGCTCAAGGCCGGGGTCATCCAGGAAAGGCCGGCCAACATGAAAGAAAGCGCTGCCAATATGCAACTCTTCAGCGCCAAACGACTTCGTGTGCTCATAAGCCAACCTCGCGATAACGGCATTTTACATCAACTTGTATCATTTCGCCTCCAAAGCTGTAAGGTTCACGGTTGACACCCGTCCGATGCAAGGATATGATCCGGTCGTTCACAGCCTGCAAGGCTTAATTAACTAATATTATCGGATACATCGTGCTCGAAACATTCCTCGAATGGTTGAGTGAGCCCGTCAATTATGAATGGAACCTTGTCCACCACGAGATCCTCCCGGCAGTAGCCCCGCAGCTTGAAGCAATTCCAGCGGACCTCGATCCTCGAGCATCGGAGTTGGTTCGACGTTGCGGGATCGATTTGCTGTACTCGCACCAGGCAGCCGCGGTAAAACTGTCGCTTGAGGGCGGAAATGTAGTGCTCTCCACTGCAACCGCCAGCGGGAAGACCCTCGCGTACCAGCTCCCCGTGCTGGATCGCCTCATAAGAGATCCGCATGCACGGGCCCTGTTCCTGTTCCCGCTCAAAGCGCTCGAACGCGATCAGAAGGATGCTTTTATGACCTTGGCATCCGGCCCGGGCCTGAGCGCCGCGGTTTATGACGGCGACACGCCTGAATCTGAGCGCCGCCGAATCAGAAATCAGCCGCCAAGAGTGCTCATAACCAACCCGGACATGCTCCATGTGGGACTTTTAGCCCATCACGACACCTGGAAGGAGTTTTTTGCACATCTGGCCTATGTGGTGCTGGACGAAGTACACACATACAAAGGTATTTTCGGGAGCCATATCTCCCAGGTGCTGCTGAGGACTCTGCGCGTTTGCGGCATTCACGGTTCGTCACCCCAATTTGTGGCTTGCTCTGCAACGATTTCAAACCCCGGGTCGTTCGTAAAGAGACTCGTCGGACAAGACAC
>Ga0335071_10003480_pt1 | contig 16576 bp, 17 predicted proteins | sample Lox_Sample_15_FD_206724 | JGI IMG/M metagenome (GOLD analysis project Ga0335071, IMG submission 206724) | Soil microbial communities from Loxahatchee National Wildlife Refuge, Florida, United States - Lox_Sample_1.5 | ecosystem: Environmental > Terrestrial > Soil > Wetlands | place: USA... | reverse complement strand
AGCAGGGTAAAAGGCTGTCAAAGAAAAAATCCTGTCATCGTTTTGGTTGAAGGGGATTACAATCCTCCTCACCGATACCACTGCTGTCAAATTCCTGTAAAAAAAAAAAAGAATTGTTCTTAAACAAGCCGCATCAGTCCTGCGAATGTCCGCCCTTGGTAGGCATGCCGTTCAGGTAATCACAAATAATCCTGGCGATGTATGGGGTGGCTATCGGAAGGACCCCGGCCAGTATCTCCCCTGTAAGGTTCGGTCTGCTTTCATCATTCCCTTCACTAGCGTTTTTCCCGCGGGTGACCTGTGGCTGAAGCATCCCGAGAACAATGGTGCCGAGCATTCCTCCCATGCCAGCCGTTCCGGCGGCAGCGAGGGGGTGATCGATGAAGGTCCGGCTCGCAGTCCGTAGTGCCGAATCCTGTGCCTGTTTTAAAGACAACTTCAGCCTGCCGTAAGACTCGGCGATCATTGCTTCGGTAATGAGGATGTCTTCCTCATTAATACCCTTACGTTCCACCATCATTCATCACATCCCTGGCAACTGGCGTATTAAGGACAATCCTGTGTGTTATGAGCCGGTATCCTGTTGTTCCTCCGGTCCCGAGCATAATGGCGGCAGTGATGACCAGCGCCTCCCAGAGCGGTACAAGGGTCGCAAGAAGGTACACCAGGCCGATTACGAGGACTATTGTTCCTGCGGCAAGGAGGGTAATGATGACTATCAGGACCATGACCTGCCCGGCCAGGAACCGAAAAGGTTCGAAGACATACCGCTGCAGGAAGAGGTCGGTTTTCTGCTGCAGGTAAAGATCGATACACCTGATGAGATGCACGAACTCGGCCTCCACCGTCAGTTCATCGTCGTAAGCAGCTGGATCCATGTTTTCCCTTCAGTCCTTTGCCCGGGAGATGAGCATTCCAATGAGGGCACCTACGGCTGCAGCGATGAGTACCGCCTGGAGGGGGTGATCTGCGATATAAGACTCGATGGATTCCAGCCTTCCGTGGAACTCAGTGTCGCACCGCTCGTAGCCGGTTTCGACCGCAGCCCTGGTCTGGTGAATACGACCTTCAGCATCATCCAGAATGCTCCTGATATCTTCGCCCTGTGACAAAACGTCCACGTTCCGGAGCTTTCGGGCGGCCTCCTCCAGTGTCTCGGCCGCCTGGATCTTCACGTGTTCTATACCTGCAGATCCTTTACCGATTGTCTGGTTTACCGTTTCATTTGACATGAATAACACCTATCGTACATGCCGGCTTCAGGGTTACCGGGATTGTACCGGAGATGACGCCTCACTCCTGAGGTGCTTTGCCTTCTCCTCATACGGATTGGCTTTTTTCTCAAGCTTCTGAGCTTCCAGGTTCTTCCACTTCGCCACAGTACGCTGATAATGCTGGTTAAGCTCCTTCAGGCGGGCCTCGACGGCTGCCTTAGTTTCGCCACGGGCATGCACCCCTTTCTCCTTTAAACCCTGCACTTTGCGATCGTGTTCATTTCTGATCTGTTCTGACCTCTTGTGAGCCTTTTCCACCTTCTTTCTGTGCTGTTCTTTCAGATGGTCAATTTTTGCCTGGATTTTAGCCTTCCTTTCGTCTTTAGCATCTTTCATTTCGTTTTCTAACTGTGCAATCTCCGAATCATATGCCGCCATTTCGCGGTCCATCTGGTCAGCTTCAACATCCATCTTCGGTATCCGGAATACCTGACCATTAAGTCTCTCCATTTTGGCATCCAGGGGTGTTGTCCACTCCTCGCTGATATCAGCAATGACAGCATATTTACCTGGGATCAGTTTCGCAGTAACGTCATCCACGAAATCTGCACTGACACCGGAGCCGTACAGGTCACAGGTTACGCCAACTAACGAACCCGATGCGGCACCGACAAGTACGCCGTACGGACCACCAAGAAGCCCGATGAGGCTGCCAAGTGCGGTCCCTCCTAGAGTGGCAATGGGGAACTGGTCTTCAGTTTTCAATACGACTGTTTTTCCTTCAGCGTTCTTCTTGAGAACTGACTCTGCATAAACGGTAATGCTCCCTTCGCTGTCGAGCTGAGAAAGGGCATTAGTTCCTTCATACGCCTTTGATTCATCGTCAAAGACGACTACTACCATTTTTTCCATGAAACTATCTCCTTTAATGTCTGCACAGGCGCATGATTTTTATGATGGAAAATACCTGCCTGAAGGGACGCCGGTTTGGACCGGCAGTCTGCAAATGAAAACGCCCCCCGGTTTCCGGAGGACTGAGTTTTTCCGGCAGCTTATTTTTCGTCATTTTTATTCTCTCCTTCATGCACCAACGCACAATACACCTGGGAGGGCTCTGGCAATATTGAGGACGTTTACACGTGCATTTTTTGTACACAACATATCACCGTTCATCTTTTTGCAAGATCTCGTCAATTTCGCCTGTACCGGTCCCGATTATGCAATAAATAACCTTATATATGCATCCGTATATCTGCACTTGTACACTTTCCGAAAGGTTAAGAAAATGACTGGAAAGAGAAAGAAGACGGTCCTGAGAACTATCCGCCTTGCAGAGGAGGTAGATGATCTGCTTGAAAGGGATGCGTCTAAACAGAATATCAGCACTAATGCGTTGGTCGGCAAGATAATGACCCGGTACGTTGAGTGGGACAGGGTTGTCGAAAAACTCGATTTTGTTGCATTCTCAAACGCATTATTCCTGGCGCTCATTAACGAAGTGAGTGATGAAAAAATCCAAGAGATGGCGTCGCATGAAGCCATCAGACAGATTAAAAATCATGCAATCTGGGATTCTGGAAAGACGGATTTTGATGTCCTGTTAAAAACAATTCTATTAATAGGAAAGTATGGGCTGATGACAAATGTATCTGTCGAAAGCTGGGGTGATGGCAATTATGTCATCACCTTACGTCACAGATGGGGACACAAGGGGGTCGTCTTCTTCAGAAGCTTTTTTGACAGCTTTGTAAGAAACGAATTGGGAGTGCATCCTACCATCGACATGGCTGACGATGTTATTGCTGTCAGTTTTCATAGGCCTTTGAAAAGGACGTCTTAAAAGGTGTCGTTTCTCCCCTGTAGTCTTATGTCTGGTAACGATCCAATTCCTTACACCGATTTTCTCCCTGGAAACCGATGAAGACCTGTCAGAACCGTCAATCCACTCCGTGCAACCCTGGGTAGAACTAGCAGAACCCTGAATTGGTATTTTTACCCGGAATTTTTATCTTTTTGATCATCCCTTTTTCGGAATAATCCTACAACAACGGATCCAATAGCAAGAATTGTGATTCCAATAAGTGTCAGGGTTATATAATTGAAGTTATCCTGGACAATTGGCAGGCTTCCAACAAAATACCCGGCGAGTACGAACGTGCAACTCCACAGGACGGCCCCCACAACGTTATAGGTAATGAACCATCGATAATTCATCCTGCTGACACCGGCAAGGAACGGTGCAACTGTCCGGATATAGGGAATAAAGCGTGCAAAAATAATAGTAAAACCACCATATCGGGAAAAATATTCCTCAGTTTTTTCCAGATGACCTTTTTTCACGTGTTTTTCGAGTACACTCATCCCCTTGGTTTTCGCGATCCAGTAATTAACCGAGTCGCCAAGCACCGCTGCAGAGCAGAGTGTGACGATCAGTATCTCTACATTTAGGTATCCTGAGCTTGCAAAAGCCCCCGCAACAAAGAGAAGCGAGTCACCGGGGATAAAGGGGAATATCACAAAGCCTGTTTCGCAGAAAATGAGCACAAACAGGATCAGGTAAGTCCAGAATCCGTATTTCTGGATAATTCCCGGAAGGTACTTATCGATGTGACTAATGACGTAAAAAAAAGTAAAAAGATCCATATTTCATACCGATATACCTCTCCAAGAAATATAAGAGTATCACAACAGCTTGTTGCTCCGGAATAGTTATCAGTGCTTCAGGACTCTTTGCAGGATTTTTTATCAGTTTTTTACTGGCGATTGCAATAACACGATTATTCATTCTCTCGGTTTTCAGGATAAATCCGGTTACCGGTTCCAGACCTGAACAAAACTAAAACGGGACAGGGGGAAGCAGATTTCCATTCGATTCTGTAGTTATTCGATCGTATCGGAAACCGGCAGCTCCTTACGATAGAACCATCTGCTTACCAACCAAAGTAATATCCCGATAACAACCCATGATAACTCGGCCAGATATGTGTTGATTATTGCTATACCTATCGATACGAAAAATACCCCGGATCCTAAAACTAGACGGGTGAGTCTGTAATCAACAATTCCCTGGGAAAGGTCAGATTCCGAGAATCGGCGATCTTTTGTTGCGTACCACCAGAGAAGACAAAGAATTAAACCTGCTAGCGCCTGAGTCATTGCATAGAATATTACCGCAACCGGTGCTTCCGGATACCGGATAATCAGAGACGTATGAAACGGGATCAGCGTGATAAAAAAAAGAAACAGGAAGTTCAGTATTATAATAGTCCGATCTATTTTTTTAATATGCTGGAAAATATGATGATGTGCCATCCACCATTCGCTTATAATAATAAAACTGATGATATAAATCAGGAACGTTGGCCATTCACTGATTAGTGGTGTTGAGAGTTCAGTGGCAACAGCATTTCCGGTAACCTCTGGAACGGTAAGTTCGAGAACCATGAGGGTAATTGCAAATGCGAAAATAGCATCTGTCAAATTTATCAGGCGTTCAAGATCTTTAAAAAAATGATATGTTGAATGTGATGTTCCTGGTGACATTCCCTTTTCCCTCAAATTATCTCTTAAATCATGTTCTTATTTCTAGAATGCTGCAATGATTCATACAGAAAATTAATCAAAAAATTTACTTTTTCCTTCCAAAATGCCAGAACACATAAAAAATACCAATTATAGCCGCAATAATAATCGATACGGCAACACTATTGGATAAGATTCCTGCAACCCCTGTTGGAGATTTCACTTCGACCTGGACCTTCATGAGATCAGAGACGTACATATTATCCAGGGAATCACGATACCTTACCTCAGTGTCAATTCCATAGAGTTTCGTGACAGCATTTGTCCCCACACCAATCTGGTATGAAGCATTGGCAGATTGCCCCGGGGCAAGATCACCGAGATATGCAACACCGTTTGAGATAGTAAAGGGTGATCCGGCATTAATACGTGCCTCAGCTCCCCTAATTGTGGAATCTCCGGTATTTTTGTAATTCACCTGAATTGTGTTGCTACTCCCGGGACTCAGGGTTATTAACGATGGCGTGATCTCGAAATCGACCTTTTTACCTGCATCAACCCCGGTCGTCACAATCCTCGAGTCAACGAAATCACCCTCATCATTCAGATAAACGACCATTATGCTTATCGGGTATTGTTTATGAAGGGCACTTTCACTGACAGCCACCTTGAATTGGCAAGGCACTGAACTGTTGGCAGGGAAATCACCGACGTACACCCCGCTGTCGATGGGAGTTATCGGGCTTTGACCTGCCTGGACCAATCTGACTGTTGCTTTTGTTCCGTTCAAGGAACCGATATTTTTTACCACGACATTGACATACCCGTCAGCTCCCGCAACAAGATTGTCCGGAACTGCAGAAATCACCTGAGGAATTACTTCTGCCTTGATGACGAAGGGAACTGTCAGGATCACACTGTCAGGCAGGTATCGGTTTTTAACCGTTGACGATTCCTGGTATACCAGGTATGACGAAAGAGTTGAATAATTAATTTCTACTGGCAGCATATACGTTCCCGCCGGGGCGTCAGCGTTCACCGTAGCCGCAAAATTTACATTTGATGTTCCCTGGCCGGGGAGATCCCCAATCATCTGGGAATCCGACTTTACGTCGATCGGTGCGTTTCCTTTCAAAAGATTAACCGTGACAAACTTTGCCGTCATAGGGGGAGTATCCGGAGCAACCAAGGTATCACCGACTTGTTTCGTGTCACTCAGACCAGAGTTCCTCACCGTGATGGGGATGATTATATCGCTCCCAGCCGAGAATTCATTTACACCCGATACATATGCTGTGAGATTTGGAGAACCCCCGATGTATTTCGTATCCGCTAATGCCGGGGATCCAATACATCCGAAAATGATAACTGCCAAATATGCAATGAAAACCAAATTTCTCCATTTCATAACCTGGTCACCTCCTCCTTTTCATGCTATACAAACCGGCGATGATGCCGATAACAGATATCGAAACAAGAGCCCCCACGATGAATATGGGAGAGAATGCCCCTTTTGCAGGAACAATCTCCACCGGGGTTTCGACCGTGTCAGAAATGAGGCTGTTGTCAAAGGAATCCCGATAGCGGACATTGGTATCCAGCTGATATGTGCCAGGTGCGGCGTTGTTGTTTGCGGAGATTGTATATCTCCCGACAGCTGTCTGCCCTGGAAGAACATCACCAAGATACGCCATTGTATCCGAACTGTCGAATGGCTCTGGCAGGGTGATGCGTGCAAGTGCCTTATGTGCTGTAATCGAGCCCGTGTTTTGATAATCAATTTCGACGACCCTGGATTCACCCGGTTTTATGGTCACCTGTTCGGAAGTCACAATAAATCCAAGCTTCTCACCAACAGGCACTCCAACAGTCTCAATAGTTGATTCTACTATTTTTCCCTCCGAATTGGTATAGGTGATCTGGACGTCGACAGGATATGTTTGGTGCTGCCTGGCATCATTGGATACATCTACCTTGTATTGGCACCTGATGGCCTGGCCCTGATCGAAATTTCCGTTATAGATACTGCTGTCTGAAGGAATTATGGGGCTTTGTCCGTTTCTCAGGAGAATCACCGAGGCTTCTTTTCCGTCATCGGCTCCATCGTTTCTGATTGTCAGATTGAGGAACCCTTCTGTTCCCGCAATCAGATTGTCAGAAGTGACATTGAGGACATTTATCTTGATTACGGGTTTAATTTTTACTGCAATCGGAATTACCGTAGTCATTTCACGATACACTGGCGATAACATGTCGCTTGACGGTTGGGCGCTGATACTGTTAGCGAAGTATTTGTAATGGATCGTCAGGGGAATCTGGTACTCCCCTGATGTGGCATTCGATGTAATCTTTGTTCTGAAGGTAACTGTCACAGATGAAGGGCTTGGAATATCCCTGATATCCTGAGGATCAGTTTTCACAACAATTGGCGCCGTTCCATTGGTCAATCCAACAGTCACGAGCTTTGCCGTCGTTGGCAAATCATCCGGAGCAACCGAGCCATGATCAACAAATCTTTCTGCATACGTCCCGGTGTTTTGGATTACGACCGTTATCTGAGCATCTTGTCCGGGAGAGAATTCATCGATACCTGCAACATAAGCCGTCAAGGCCGGACTACCTCCGAGGTATTGATCCGCCGAGGCTACAGGGATACTGAATCCTGATACGAGGATTAGTAAAATAATAATTGAATGCTGTTTCATTTTGATTACCTAACCATGAATTTTTTACTGTTCATTCTCCTGTCTCGGCATGGTCTGGAACTCGCTTGTATGAATTCCGATGCCGCCGTTCATCCCACCATTCTGTAAAACCGCCGATCAGCGAGAGCACTGCAGGCATGAGGAATATCGCTCCGCAGAGAGAGAATCCCACCGCAATCAGGGTTGAAACCCCGAAATTGCTCATGATGGGGAAACTTGACAGGCAAAGAGCCGAGAATCCGAAAAAGGTTGCCAGGCCTGATACGGTGATTGCCGACCCGATCTTCTGGACACTTTCCTTGATGGCACTGATACGATTATGGAGTTTTTCCTCTTCTTCTGCATAACGTTCCATTACGAGAATGGTATATTCTGCAGCCACCCCTATAGTCATGGACCCCAGGGTGGCTGTCAGGGGGGTGTAGGCCATTCCCAGAATATACATCGCGAGGGAGTTACATCCAACAACCATGACGATTGGGATCAATGGAGAGACCGCGTGAAAATGCCGGTAGACTACTACGAGGAAGATGAGAATGAGAATAAAACCTAAATAGGTCATCTCGTCTTTCGAAGATGTCAGGCTCCCGATAAGGGTGGTGAATATGCTGAAATTACCGACGGGTGTCAGTGTTATTCCCTGGGGTGGCTCGAGGAAGCTGATGTCGTTGATCATCTCCTTTTTCAAGTCATCCTCTTCAGGGATCTGGAGATGAACAGTGTAAAAACTGATCAGCCCCCGGTTTGATCCACTGAGATATTGATCCTTTATGTCCTGGGGAATCTTTTCGAGGACTGTATCCAGCTGGCTCTGAGTCTCGGGCATCACGCCATTGTTATAATCGGATACATAGTTGGCGATACTCTCCGCTGATGTGAACTGCGAGTACGAGGCCAATTCATGGTCCTGGAAATTTTTCATCCATTTTATCGTGTCAATATCTGTGACCCTGTTACCCTGGACATAAAAGTCCGCAGTCGAAGTGGAACCCAGCACCCGTGTCACTTTGTCAAATTGTATTTTGGCTGGCATGTCGCTTGGAACAAAAGTATTCTGATCTGCCTGTACGGGAATAGTGGGGTCCAGTTGGAACCCGATCACGGCGACAAGCCCGACAACGAGTAAAATTGGTATCGGATTTTTTGCAATCCTGACCGAGGTATCCGTAAGGAAATTAGCATATGACCATTTTTTCCTGCCTGGTAATGGAGTTGTTTCGCACGCATCCTTGCCAACCGCATAACATGTTTTCGGAGTCTCGGGTTTTGGTTTATAGTTAATTATAAGAGCGACTGCCGGAATTCCGATGAGCGATATACCATAACAACTCATAATCCCGATGATTGCGACCAGGCCGAATGATCGGATCATAGGGACGCTCGAGACGAACATTGCACAGAATCCGAGAGACGTTGCAATCATTGCATACATCACGGCCGGTCCGGTTTTTGTAATGGTTGTCGTAACAGCATCGTCAAGCGAACCCTTCCGCGACTCCTCATCCAGTCTGGCATGAAACTGGATGGCGTAATCGATCCCAAGTCCGATCATTACCGGGAAAGCCCCAATCACCGCAAGGTTGAGATTAATGCCGGCAAGACCCATGAGCCCCATCGCTGAAGTTAATCCAAGCCCTACGAAAAGAACGGGAAGGAAGCGGTGGCGGACATAGGAAAACAACAGTCCCATAACAATAACCATCAGAATCATTGCAGCGCCGATAAGAACCCCCATTGAAGAGAGTAGTGCGGCCTTCATCTGCGTTGTGAACGGGGGATCCCCGGACATTGAGATGGTAACGCCGGAAGGTGGATCAGATCTGTCAATGACCTGCTGTATGGTGTTGAGAACAGATTGTTCAGTCAGGTCGGTCAGACTGTTTTCCAGGCGGATCTGGACAAGAGTAAGGACATTTGAGGGGACTACAATCGCCCGTTCTGTTGGGGGGATCTGGCTGACTGATGCATCGACCTCTTCTTTGGACTGGGGTAGATTTCCACCATTTTCACTTTTAAGGACATCTGATACACTCAGAACGCTTGCAATATGAGACTGTTTTCGCAGGTCGCCACCGAGCCGGTCGATATACTTGAGTATGGCCGGGTTAAGTGGTTCACTTGTTTCAACAACAAGAATAACAGTATCCCCGTGAAAGGTGTCTTTATACTCCTTATTCGCGTCACCCAATGGAGAATTCCGGTTCATGTATGTATCATCGCCGGTCTGCATTACGATCAATGTCATACCATATATGGCGGCAATCAGGACAATAACCAGGATTGCAATGACTGCCTTGGGCCGGCGATTTACAAACCGTGCGATTGAATTAAAAACCCGATCGATCATGGTAACCTCATTGTTTTGAGAAATGTCCCGATCAGCCGGATCTGTTTTTTATCCGCCGGGAATAGACCCAGTATCCAAGCCCCGCAATACCAGCGATAATAATAATTCCAATTATTCCGTAGGATATCAGATTCCCGGCCGGTACTACGTGGACGGTTACTTTGAGCGGATCTGATGTAATTTGGTTGTCGATGGCATCACGATACTGTATTTCGGAATCAAGACCAAAATCTTTCGTTGTTGTATCAGATCTGACTGATATTTTATAGGAGGCCTGCCGGACATCACCAGGCGCCATATCCCCAAGGAATGATGTATCATCATTACTGCTGAAAGGATCTACTGCACTTATCCTTGCCTGAGCATTATACGCCGTAGCACTGCCAACGTTTTTGAATTTTACCGTAATCAGCGCGGTAGAGCCAGGATTAATGTTAGTCTCGACCGGTTCCACATCAAATGTTATCTTGCCGCCTACCGGTACACCGATGGTGATTGTTTTGGAATCTACATAAATACCATCAGAATTTTTATAATTTACTTTTATATCAAGCGGGTAAGTCTTATCCTGCGCATCTCCCGACACCATTAGCTTGAAAGTACAGTTAGTAACAGACCCTTCGGAATAATTGCTTATATAAAAACTTCCCTCAGTAGGCGAGAGGGGACTGTTCTCATGCGGCTGCACGCTAACCGTCGCGTTGTTGCCATCTTCAAAACCTGTATTTTTAAGGCTGACGTACACATACCCTTCGTTACCTGCATTGAGATCTTTTGTCCTCACCGATAACGCCGTAATCTGGACATCGGGCTTGATTTTTATGGGCACAATCACCGTTTCGTTGACAGATTTGTAAACATACGAGAGGGTATCGGTCCCGAGCTGAGTCGCAGAATAAAGATACGTATAATTCAACCCAACTGGTAAGTAGTAGACGCCTGCAGGAGCATTGCCATTGATGGTCAGGTGAAAGACAGCTGTCAGGCTTGAACTTCCAGGAAGATCGCCTACCAGCTGAGAATCGGATTTTATCACTATCGGTGCACCGGCTGATCCCAGATCCACGATCAGATTTTTTGCGGTATTGGGAACATCGCCCGCGCCGATTATTGACGACTTGACAATTTTGTACTCAATAGTCCCGTTATTCTCGATGGTGATTGGTACGTTGTACTCTTCTCCAGGTGTGAATTCATTAATTCCCGATAGATGTGCAGATAACTGGGGGCTGCCGGCCAGATATTTTGCGCTGGAAGTATCATCTGCAACCGATGGTGCAATAAAAAATATCACTGCAAATACTGCAAGATATATAACGATACACCTGGATATGGTATCTTTTTTCGATTTCGTTTCAGGTTGACTGTTCATGATGGTACCCCATAAGTAGTCAAGGTCGAGGTATCCGGGAACCAGCCCGTTGCCTGGTATCCACCCATATCGCCATAGGCATGAACGGGAAGGCCATTTCGGCTTAAGCAGATTTTAAGGTACAATTCATTGTTCATCTGTTCTACATCCTCCATTCGTGAGATTTCTTGATTGTTCCGGAAACACCAGAATCTGGGGCATTCCAGGCATCCATAAAAAATACGTACTAGTCATTATTAATACTTTCTAGTCAGTCACTTTTATTAAATATTAGTCATATTTATTACCAATGCGAATAAATATATCCTAATTATGCCAAAAGTTGTCCCTGAATACAAAGAAGAGGCGAAGCGGAGGATTATTGCAGCCGGCTTTGCCGTGATGAGCAAAAAGGGCTACTGTACTATGACCATGGATGATATTGCATTACACATTGGTGTCAGTAAGGGAGCCCTCTATCAATATTTTAAAAAAAAGGAAGACCTCGTGCTTGAGATCATCAAGACCATGGATGAGGATGTAACGCAAACGGTAATGACAATATTCCCAAACCGAACACCAATGGAAATATGGTCGGAAGTGCTCGACCGTTATATGAATAAAGACATCGCTGACAACTCAATTTTCATGGAGGTGTTGGCTATGACCGCAAGAAATGATAGTATCAAGGAGAGCCTTTCCCAGATGATCAGGCTGTGGATTGATATGGCCACACAAACTATTGCCGACCAGCAGAGCGGGGGGCTCATCCGAAAAGATGTAAATCCGCGGATACTTGCCTTTGCCCTTATCAGCGGTTCTATAGGGCTCCGGAACCTCGCAATGCTGGGCATCGATCAAGAGGAGATCCGTGAGTGTTGGACGACAACGGGAAAACTTCTTCTCGGTATACCTGATTCTCCGAAAGAAAAAGATCCTGTTATCGAGAAGTCCTGAAAATGTGTAATTGATTTTCAATCGATACAATGATGCGAGAAAGAACGATAATCAGCAGGATTGGATTATCTTATCGGGTTTAGCGAACACCAAGCACAAGATAGATTCGGTCAGAAATTACCAATATAAATGATTTTATCGAACAGGCTGTCCCGATCCTTAAGAAGATGGTTGTTAACTATATCCAGCGCTCGCTTTCAGAATGGTGGTTCTATCCGAAAATCCCAATAAATTTTATGCATTTCCATATGATGATTTTTAGGTTCTTCACGAGGCGGGTAATGACGGTACTCTATAGTGGTAATTACAATGACCATCTTCATTCGTGGGAGTGAGCTTGTTTCTAATTCAAAAAGGTTACCGTATTATCAAGCAATCAATTATATCAGCCCATCTCGCAACATTCGAGTTATATACTTACTTAAATGCAGCTTTTCACAGATCGATTTCGTTATTCATTTGTATGGCTCGAGCATCAAAATCCGCTCTATAGCCGTTATCCAAATTTTTTTTGTTTCTGCCATATCGATATTCATCATCACACGAGCGCCGCTAATACTATATGCCATCATGATAATGGCAGTAGTGGATTCAGCGATATCTATCAGGGGAGATAATTTACCAGCTTGCTGAGCCTGCTCGAGAGAATAGCCGATGAGATGTCGACAGTCGTCAAGAATGCTCGAAACGTCCTCATTTCCTCGCAGATCGCGAATCATCTTCATGGGAAGCTGGAAAAAGATATTTCCAGAGGTCTCCTGCTGCTCAAAGAATAGATTGGCGAGATTCCGGATAATCTGATACATATCGTTTTCATTTTCGAGAGTGGATTTCAGCGAAGAGCGGATATTTCGGACCACTACATAAAAGACTTCCCGCAGTAAATCCTCGCGATTTTTGAAATAGGTATAAAGCGCAGGTTTGGTTACACCTACTTGCTGGGCAATAGCATCGAGGGTAACCGCATCCCATCCATCTTTTCTTGCGATTGTTTGTGCAGCAGCTATAATCTGATTCCGCGCATCCTCATAATGATTAGTTCTGATTCGTGGCATATTCCTGGTAACAATGATGCTTTATTAATAATAAACAATTCTTATTTACTATTAAAATTAACTTAATAAAGATTTAATATTATTAAAACAATATTTTGTGACATAGAAAATGTGCGTGGTGAATTAAAAAATGGATATTGAAAATCCATCAGAAACGGGAAAAAATAGTTTAATCCTGCTTGATAATACAGCGAATCCCGGCCCACTTGGGCTGTTGGGATTTGGAATGACAACAGTTCTCTTGAACCTCCACAATGCCGGATTCTTTGCATTGGGATCAATGATCCTTGCGATGGGAATGTTCTATGGGGGCCTCGCTCAGGTAATTGCGGGAATCATGGAATGGAAAAAGAATAATACATTTAGTGCAACAGCATTTCTCTCCTTTGGTTTCTTCTGGCTTTCCTTTGTTGCATTAATAATCCTACCAAAAATGGGGCTTGCAGATCCTACTGGGGGTATTGCAATGGCGTCCTACCTGTTCATGTGGGGTCTTTTCACTGCCATTATGTTTATTGCAACATTGAACCACTCCCGGGCGATGCAATTGGTTTTCGGATCGCTCGCTATTCTCTTTTTCCTCCTGGCGTTAGGAGAAGGGACAGCGAGCTCAACGATTACAGTAATTGCAGGATTTGAAGGAATCATCTGTGGGCTCTCTGCAATATACGCAGGTCTTGCACAGGTCCTGAATGAAGCTTATGGCAGAACGATATTCACGCTTGGAATGGTGAACCATGCCTGATTCAATTTCCCACCTTCAGGAAGAGTCGGAGCCCAGAGATTCCAGACTCCCCAGTATCAATGATTATCAATATATTTTTGAACATAGCCCGACAGCCCAGGTCATTGTCGATCAGAACATGAATATTCTCGAGGCAAACGGGCAGTTCATTTATATCATCGGATATCCTCATGAGCGGGTTATCAAGATGAAGATAACCGATTTCCGAAGCCAGGGTTTGGTAAAATATCTGAAGGATTCAGGACAGACAATTGCCGATGCGATAACAAAGAAGACCGTGACTCACGGTGACTCGACTTTGGATTCTCCATCGGGCATCCATGTTGTTCAACGGACAAATATTCCCCTATTTGACGATCATGGGAATGTCCGGTATGTTTATGTCAGTTATAATATCATCACCAAAATCATCAAAAACCAGGAATATATGGCCCATGAAATAGCTGAACTGCAGAAAATTTATGCGATTGGGGCTGCAGGAGATCTCACTCAGCGGTACCATTTGACCGAACCCGATGAAGATACCAGGGAAACATACGATCAGATTGTGGCATTAAGAGATTCGGTTCGTGGAATTATCAATGCTTTGCAGATAAATATCAAGGATGTCAACAGGCGGATGCAGGAGATGGTTGACAATTCAGTTGACGCATCCCGGAGTATCGACGATGCCTCATTGGGTCTTGGGCAGATTGCACGGAATACCGGGGTTGTCAGCGAGAAAGCCCAGCATGCCACGAATAACATCAACGATATGGCCCGTGCGATGCAGGACATGAGTGCCACGGTGGAGGAAGTGACCTCAAGCATGGAAAGCGTGGCCACACAGGCGAAAGCTGCAAATGAAGCCGCTGATAAAGGAGCGTCATTCGTCGAGAATGTGAATAAGGGAATGACCGATATCAAGGCCTCGACAGAGAATGTGGATAATGTAGTTCGGGAAATTGTCAACCAGATGTCAGACATCGGGAAGATTATCACACTTATCCGTGATTTGGCTAACCAGACGAATCTTCTCTCTCTTAATGCGGCTATCGAAGCGGCACGGGCAGGTGAGCACGGGAGAGGGTTCGCTGTCGTTGCCTCTGAGGTTAAGGCCCTCGCACAGGAATCACGATCAAGTGCTGAACGTATCGAAGAGATGATTACTCATCTTAATATGGCGTCAAAGAAGGCAATCGATGCGATGGAGATCTCAAAGACCCTTGTGAGTAAGGGTCTGTTGGCGGCATCAGAAGCACAGACAGCATTCCAGACCATCCAGAGCGCATCCGAGACAGTTGCCCGGAATGCCTCGGAGGTAGCAGCTGCGACTGAGGAGCAGGCGGCCACCGTCGAAGAGATGACAGCCAGTACTCAAGAGATCGCAAATCTGATTGAACAGACCGCGAAGGAATCTACTGATGCCGCAGCGGCTACAGAAGAATCATCAGCGGCAATAGATGAAATTACAAAGATGATAAAGAATGTCTCAAACGTTGCGAATGATGCGTTGCTTGCCAACCAGAAATTCAAAGTCTGACAGGTGATTTATTGTGGACGCTTCCGTTGACAAACCAGTATCTGCAAATGACACAGCACAAGGAGAGCTCCAGGTGGTCGAGTTCATTCTTGGCGATGAACATTTTGCTATCAACCTGTTTGATGTGAAGGAAGTTGTCGAATACACGACGATTACCAAACTCCCGCAGGTCAGGGCTTATATACGGGGTATTATCGATCTTAGTGGCGAAATAACGACTATAATCGACATCAAGCAACGACTCAATATTTCTGGAGGATCGACAGGTATTGGTGAAAGGTCCCGAATTATCGTTCTTGACGAGAAGATTATCGGCACGAAAATTGGGATCCTTGTCGATGATGTTACATCGGTTTCGACGTTTGCGGAGAATCAGATTGATCGCAATTCGGCGCTGATTACCAAGAAGGATACATCCATCAATGGGATAATAAAACGTAAATTGAGAGATAAAGAAAAAAGTATCAACGAACTCATAATCTGGATCGATATAAGGCAACTACTGGCCGATATCGATTTGTCATCCTGATGTGGGATGTAAATGTTGCAAGAAATTGTTGATTCTGCCAATGGCGGTTCAACTATCTCAATTCTTTATGTCGATGACGAGCCGGGGCTTCTAGAAATCGCCAGATTTTTCCTGGAACAGGCCGGGGAGTTTAAAATCGAGACCTTGACATCAGCACGCGAAGCAATCAACTCTCCCCGTATTCTGACATATGATACAATTATATCAGATTATCAGATGCCAGAGATGAATGGAATTGAGTTTTTAATAGAAATTAGGAAATTATCAAACGATATTCCTTTTATTCTCTTCACTGGTCGCGGCCGCGAGGAAGTCGTAATCGAAGCAATAAATAACGGAGCTGATTTCTATCTCCAGAAGGGAGGCGATCCCGAATCTCAATTTGCAGAACTGAAGCATAAGATCCGCATCGCCGTAGAACGTCGCAAGGCCGTTAATTCGCTCAAAGACTCTGAACAGCGTCTCTCTGATATTATCAATTTTCTTCCGGATGCTACATTTGCCATTGATTATGGTGGCCAGGTAATAGCTTGGAACAAGGCAATGGAATATATGACCGGTGTAAAATCTGAAGAAATACTGGGAAAAGGAAATTATGAATATGCTCTACCCTTTTATCATCAACGACG
>Ga0335071_10003479_pt1 | contig 16577 bp, 17 predicted proteins | sample Lox_Sample_15_FD_206724 | JGI IMG/M metagenome (GOLD analysis project Ga0335071, IMG submission 206724) | Soil microbial communities from Loxahatchee National Wildlife Refuge, Florida, United States - Lox_Sample_1.5 | ecosystem: Environmental > Terrestrial > Soil > Wetlands | place: USA... | reverse complement strand
GCCTCCTTCTCTAAGGATAAGTTAAAAAAGTATATGGACGATACGCCGAATGCAGGCATCGTCAGGGATTTCATCGCCGGCATGACCGACGACTACTTCAACGATACGTTCCAGGAGATCTACCTGCCAGCCAAGCGCCGCCTATAGTATTTTCTTGCCGAACGCCGAGCTGATGAGCCCGATGGCCAGCTTGCCGGTGACGTTCTGCCGGTCCAGGATGGGATTCAGCTCCACGACCTCGAGCGATTTGAAGTTCTTGCACTCGGAGATCATCTCCATCGCGAGGTGTGCCTCCCGATAGGTCATGCCGCCCTGCACCGGCGTGCCGACGCCGGGCGCCTCCATGGGATCCATGACGTCGATATCGAAGGAGACGTGCAGCGCGTCCGTGCCTTTACAGGCGATCTTCAGGGCCTGCTTCATTATCTTGTGCATGCCCTGCTCGTCGATGTCCCGCATGGTGAACACGGTAACGTCGGACTTTTTAAGCAGCTCGCGCTCTAAGGGATCGAGGTCACGGGCGCCAATTAGGACACAGTTGGCCTCGGAGACGCTTGTGCGAACGCCCAGCTTGCCGACCAGGTTCTTCGTGCCCCGGCCGCAGGACGTGGCGAAGCTCATGCCGTGGATGTTGCCGGTGATGGTCGTATCTTCCGTATTGAAGTCGCCGTGGGCGTCGATCCAGATGATGCCGATCTTATTATAGAACTGGCTCAGGGCCGCGGTCGTGCCCATGGCGATGCTGTGGTCGCCGCCGATCACTAAGGGAAAATATCCATCGGCGATGCTCCTGCCCACGAAGTCCTGCACCCGCTGGCAGGCGAAGATGACTTCCTCGTAGTTCTTTAGCCGCGAATCGTATTTTTTCTTCGGTGGCCGCGGGGGCAGCATGATGTTGCCCGTATCCTGCACGTCGATGCCCAGCTTTTCAAGCTCCTCGACGAGCCCGTCGTTCCGCAGGGCATCGGGGCCCATGTCGATGCCGCGCCGGTCGGCGCCCAGGTCCAGCGGCACGCCGACGATGCGGACCTTATCGATGACGGCGTCTTTTTTAGACGTAGCGTCCTTTTTTGGCTTTAGTGACGATCGCTGCCTATGACCTTGCATAATTCTCAAGCACCTTCTTCTCGGCCTTTCGCAGGTGTTCCACCGCCGTGGAGGCCGATACATTCAGCTTTTTGGCCACGTCCCTGACGGACGCCCGGCGGGGCGTGTCGAAGTAGCCCATCTCGACGGCCGTACGCAGCGTGAGCATCTGCCGCTCGGTGAGCCCGACGTCGGGCTCGCTGCCCTCGGAATTTCGTATGTACGCGATGTCGGCGCACTGCTCCATGGCTGCCACGACATCCTGAAGCTCTTCCCGCGTGGGGGCCATGATGTGCCAGTTCTCGACGCCGTCCTTCACGACCGTCGGGCCGATGAATACACAGTTCTTTCTAATAATGTTGTCGATGATGGAGCCCTGCTCCGCCCAGGTGATCACGTCGGCCCGGTCGGCGGACCGGGACAGCACGGCGTACTTCCGGATCTGGGGGGCGGCCTTGAGAAAAGCCTCCAGCTCGCCGATGCGTGGGCTGATGATGGTCTGATACCCGTATAGCTGATTATTCGGGAGCATGTATGTATATTTCACGACGATGGTGGCGTCAAGCTTTTTCGACAGCGAGTAATGCCAGCAGTCCCGGTGTCGTATGCCTATGCTGAGCGCTATGGACATAAATATGCCAGGCCGTATATGTTCGGTATACCATTTAAAGTCATTGGTCGGTCATTCTATTACTGGTGTAAACTCATGGTCAAAATTTACTATGATAAGGATGCGGACTTCAAATACCTCAAGAACAAGAAGATAGCGGTCATCGGATATGGAAGCCAGGGCATGGCGCAGTCCCAGTGCCTGAAAGATTCGGGCCTGGACGTGGTCGTCGGCCTGAGGAAGGGCGGCGTCTCCTGGTCGCAGGCGAAGAAGGACGGCCTGACGGTCGCGACTGTCGAGGACGCGGCAAAGGCCGGAGACGTTATCCAGATGCTCATACCCGACGAGATCCAGGGGAAGGTCTATAAGGAACAGATCGAGCCCTACATGAAGAATGGCAAGACCCTTATGTTCTCTCACGGCTTCAACATCAACTACAACATGATCAAGCCCGGCGAGGGCATCGATGTTGTCATGATCGCCCCCAAGAGCCCCGGCCACTTAGTGAGACGGATGTACCTCGAGGGCAAGGGCGTGCCGTCGCTCATCGCGGTCGAGAAGGACTACTCGGGTAAGGCCCACAAGACCGGCCTGGCCTATGCGAAGGGCATCGGCTCCACGAGGGCGGGCGTCATCGAGACAACCTTCAAGGAGGAGACGGAGACGGACCTCTTCGGCGAGCAGGTAGACCTCTGCGGGGGCGTCACCGAGATGGTGAAGGCGTCCTTCGAGACGCTGGTGGACGCGGGCTACCAGCCGGAGATCGCCTACTTCGAGACGATGCACGAGCTAAAACTCATCGTCGACCTCCTGTACGAGGGCGGCATGACCAACATGTGGGACAGTGTTTCGGATACGGCCCAGTATGGCGGCCTCACGAGAGGAAAGCGCGTCATCAACGACGAAAGCCGCCTGGAGATGTGGCGCACCCTCGAGGAGATCCAGGACGGGCGCTTCGCGAAGGAGTGGGTGCTGGAGAACATGGCCGGCCGGCCAGTGTTCAACAAGCTCACCGAGATGGACGCGAACCACCCCATCGAGGTCGTCGGAAAGCAGCTTCGCGCCATGATGCCGTGGCTCAAGAAGAAGTAAATAACCTTTTTTAAATGCCCGCCTCCAGGCGGGTCGCCCTGTTTTTCCAGTTAATTATTCTGCATGGGCTTTAAATCGTGCGCTAAAAGCTATTAATTTTTATATAAATGCTTCTCGAAGTTTGAGTTGTTAAAGTTAGTCAACAGGGGTGGATTGTAGATGAAGAAGCTGGTTAGCATAGCATTGATAGCGGCCATGTTAATGGCGTGCATCGGAATGGCCGCGGCGCAACAGGGAATGACTCAGGCACAGAACTTACCGCCCGCGCCGCCAAAGGCGACGCCGGACATGCAGTACGGCAACACTGCGAGGGCCGCCATCATCGGAGAGCGGCTATCGAACGCGGCCGAGGGTAACGCGAACGTCCACATCGACGAGGGCAGCGTCATTACGGTCAGCATCTACCTGCTCAAGGACGCGGGGACGAACGACCTGGCGGGGACGATGGCCAACTTGACGTATATGATCGCCGACCTCTACGGCACCATGGCCGATAAGACGAACAGCAAAATCGTGCTCAATGTCTACGACACGTCGAAGAACATGATCATCGACGCGAAATTCAACATGGCGAAGAACGACTTCGAGTACTTCGACGTCGCGCAGGACGCGGCGACGGAGCAGCAGCCTGCCGCGGGCATGCAGCAAACCGGCAAGCAGCAGCCGGCCATGGGACGCATGGGATGACGGCCCGCGCGTCTTTTTTTTTCATACGGATAAAGTATTTCCAGTCAAAACACAATTAAAAGCCTGTCAATGAAAGGTAAAGTATAACTAGTAGGTGTGGCATTTGAAGGAATATCCAAAATGTCCGTACATCGTCTTCTGCTCCATTACCGTCTATGACGGTATGGCATTCTCGTGGATGTGCCTCCGCCTCAGGAGGACCGTCGGAAAGGCGCAGTGCGAGCAGTGCGAGCGGGCCATCATAAAGATGATTGACTACAAATGCCGTTAAAAAGGAGGTGACTCAAGATGAGGAAAGTTGTGCTGTTCAAAATGGACGATTACAAGAAGCACCCGGAGCACACCATCAAGCTGATCATTCATTCGGCGAACATGGGGAGGCTGGAGGAAGGTACCCTTGAGAGGATCAAGCAGTCCGACCCTAACGCCAGCGTCGAAGTGTGGCATGCGGTCGTGGGACAGAACACCGCGGAGATCACCATCTCCCGGCAGAAGTCCGAGGCCACAATCGTTACAATATAAGCGGAATTTAAGCGATATCGGGCTCGTTTCAAGCCCGATTTCCCCGATTCTATTTTAATACTCCCTGTTCTAAATAAAACACTCTATTTCTCAGGCGCACGGCATTTGGCCCTACCATTCTAAGGCTTATATCTTTTAGCAAGGTTATAAAAATCCATAATTAGGCTTATTTGGTTAAATCAAGCCATATTCTGGGAGATTTGATTTTTAGCGGCGCTTCCTCTATCCGGCCGATATAACGCCCTGGCCGGTAAAATTATGGCCGTGATGCTTGCCGTTTTAAAGTGAAATCGGCATAGGCAAAAGTATATATGCGCCCGAGCCCTATGTTACTGTGCAAAGGAAAAGAAATAGGCCACAAAGATTCGTGGCCGGTGCTTCCTGCAATGGAAGCCCGAAAAAGGATGTGAAAACTATGAATACCGTTAGCGTCAATACGACGCAGCTGTTCGGCGTTATGCTGGGCCTGCTCGTGACCGTTGCGGCTATCATAGTCAATGTGAGACTATTTGGAAGTGACCTTTCGTTAATCAACGTGGTGTCATACATAACGCTCGGCGCGCTGGTCGTCCTTTCCATGATGATCATGGTAAAAGACTAGGCACGCTCTGCGGCCCATGCACTTTTTATTAAAGCGCATCGATAGCCTGCGTCAGGTAAAAATTTTATTCACGGGCGTAAATTCTTTCGGCCTTTTTATGCTTCCGTTCAAAAGACAGCGGGCGTATTTATAAGTGACTCGTTTGATTTACGAAGCTATATAAATCAACGATTAAAATATATATTGTAGCTCTATGACGAAGATCATGGTCGTCGACGACGAGCCCGACCTGCTCGAAGTGGTAAAGCTCATCCTGGAGAGCGACGGCTACCAGGTGGTCACGGCGAACAGCGGGCAGGAGGCGCTCGACCGGATCGAGAAGGAGCTGCCCGATCTGGTGTTACTGGACATCATCATGCCGAAGATGGACGGCTGGGAAGTGTTCTCCCGCATCAAGAGCAACCCGAAGACCCACGAGATCCCGGTCATCATGCTCACTGCCAAGGACCAGCGCATCGACAAGCTGATCGGCCTGCACGTGGTCCGGGTGGATGACTATATCACCAAGCCCTTCGGCCGTGCAGAGCTGCTGGAACGTATTAAGAGGGTGCTCCAGGAAAAGCGCCCGGTAAGCCTCCCGTGATAAGCTTTATAATCCAGCACGGGCTTTTTTACACCGTAATTTCGAGAGAGGCACGCTTATTTCATGAAAGAGGAAATGTCAAGCGTCGACGTGTACGTCGTCGTCCGAGAGCTCCAGTTCCTCCTGGACTCGAAGCTCGAGAAGGCATACCAGCATACCGCCGACGAGATCAGGTTAAAATTACAGGAGTTCGAGACTGGCAAGTACGACCTCATTATTGAAGCCGGCAAGCGGCTCCACCTGACGGAGCACCCGCGGGAGTCGCCCAAGCTCCCTCCATCGTTCCCCATGATACTGCGCAAGTACATGACGGGGGGGCGCGTCACCAGGATAGCGCAGCATAACTTCGACCGCATCGTCGAGGTGGAAGTCACAAGGGCCGGCGTGAAGAACACGCTCGTAGCCGAACTGTTCAACCAGGGCAACGTCATTATGCTGGACGAGAACCGCCGCATCATGATGCCCCTGCGCTCCATGAAGATGAAGGACAGGGACGTCCTGCGGGGCGAGCAGTACGAGTTCCCGCCGCCGCAGCTGAGCCCGATGGACCTGACGGCGGAGGCGCTGAAGGCCCTCTTTGCAAATTCGGACCGGGACGTGGTGAGGACGCTGGCCACGGAGACGAGCATCGGCGGCATGTACGCCGAGGAGGCGCTGGCGCTGGCGGGCGTGGACAAGAATAAGCCCGCGAAGAGCCTGGTGGATAGCGAGGTCCAGCTCGTCCTCAACGGCCTGAGCGAGCTGTTCAGGCCCATCAGGGAGGGAAATCTCAGGCCGAACATCGTGATCCGCGACGGCAAGGAGATCGACGTCCTTCCCATGGAGCTGAGCCGGTACGCGAACGACCAGAAAGTCTACTTCGAGTCGTTCAATAGGGCGCTGGACGAGTATTACGGCAAGCACATCGTGGCCGAGGCAAAGGCCGAGGTCGTGGAGAAGAAGGCCGAGAAGCTCGGCGTGCTGGAAAGAAGATTAAAGCAGCAGGAAGAGGCCATCGCCAAGTTCGAAAAGGAGGAGAAGGAGAACGTCCGCAAGGGCGAGCTGATATACGCCGAGTACGCGGCGGTCGAAGACGTTATCAAGGTCATCAGGGGCGCCCGCGCCAGGGGCATGTCGTGGGACGATATCCGCAAGGTCCTCAAGGATGCCAAAAAAGCGGGCAACACCGCGGCATCCATGATACAGTCCGTGGACCAGGCGGCTAACACAGTCACCGTGAAGTTCCCCGAAGCGGCCATCAGCATCAACATTGACCTTACGGTTCCCCAGAATTCACAAACTTACTACGATAAGGCCAAGAAGGTCCAGTCCAAGAAGGACGGTGCCCTCAAGGCCATCGAGGACACGAAGCGGATGATGGCGAAGGCGATGCCGCAGGAAAAGCCGGCCGATGCACAGAGGCCTGTCGTCAAAATGAAGCCCCGAAAGCCGAAGTGGTACGAGAAGTACCGGTGGTTCTTCACGTCGGACGGCTTCCTTGTTATAGCGGGCCGGGACGCCGATCAGAACGAGGAGCTCGTCAAGAAGTACATGGACAAGAAGGACATTTTCTTCCACGCGCAGGCGTTCGGCGCCCCCATAACCATCGTTAAGACGGAGGGCCGGGAGATCACGGAGGAGACCCTCGCCGAGGTGGCCCAGTTCGCCGTATCCTATTCGTCGGTATGGAAGTCCGGCCAGTCTTCGGGGGACTGCTTCTGGGTCCGCCCGGAGCAGGTGAGCAAGACGCCCGAGTCGGGCGAATACGTGGCCAAGGGAGCGTTCATCGTCCGGGGTGAGCGGAACTACGTCAGGAACGTGGAGACGAGGGCGGCCTCAGGCATCCGGTTCGACGAGACCGGGTGCTACGTCATCGGCGGACCGGTAGCCGCCGTAAAGGCGAGGGCGAAATACAGCGTCGTCGTCGAGCCCGGCGAGTTCAGCCAGGGCGATATAGCAAAAAAGATCTACCGCTACTTCCTGGAGCACGCGGGCGAAGACGACGCGAAGGCCATCCGCCAGGCGGCTTCGCCCGATAAAGTGTCGCCTTTCCTGCCGCCGGGAGAGTCGAGGATCGTAACATGAAGGTCAACAAGGAAGATCTCAGGGGGGATTATGGGGAGATATCGCTTACCCCCGAGTCTCTCGACGACCTCTGGCATCTAAAATACGTCATAGAGCCAGGCGATACGGTCTTTTCGCTGACCTTTCGGGTCCTGGACAGCGCCACCGATAAGCTCAGGCCCGAGAAGATGGACAAGAGGCCCGTGAGGCTGGGCGTCAGGGTGGAGTCCGTGGAATTCCATAAGTTCTCGAATCGCCTGCGCATCAAGGGCATCATCATCTCCGACCTGGACACGGGCATGTACCACACGCTCAACATCGAGCCGTATTCTGAATTGTCGATCATCAAGCACTGGAAGCCCGACCAGATCGAGCGGATACGCGATGCGATCGAGGAGGCGAAGCTGCCCGAGATAGAGATCGTCACCATCGAGGAGGGCGAGGCCGCCATAGGCTTCCTGCGGCAGTACGGTGTGGAAGAGGTCTCCAGGATAAGGCAGTCGTCCTCCGGCAAGCGGGAGGGCACCGACGCGAGGGCCGAGTTTTTCGGCGAAGTGGCGGCGCAGCTTAAGAACGCCGACAGGGTCAAGACCTTCGTGGTCGCCGGCCCCGGCTTCATCAAGGACGACTTCGTGAAATTTTTGAGGAACAACGCAAAAGAGGCCGCCGACAAGGTCATTGTCGAGGATACCTCGTCCATTGGCTCTTCAGGCTTCCAGGAGGTGCTCCGGCGCGGGGCCATCGAGCGCGTCGCCGAGGAGATGCGAATATCCAGGGAAGCAAAGCTCATCGAGCGCCTCCTGGTAGAGATCGCGAGCGACGGCAAGGCCACCTACGGGTACCGGCAGACGAAAGATGCCGTGGGCCTCGGCGCCGTGGAGGTGCTGCTTATCGCCGACGAGACGCTGCGGAACTACCGGGAAAAGGGCGAGGCCGACATCGAGCGCATGATGAAGTCCGTCGAGCAGTCCCGGGGTAAAGTGGTCATTTTTTCGACGGAGTTCGAGCCAGGCCAGCGCCTGGAGAAGCTGGGTGGCGTGGCGGCGCTCCTGCGGTTCAAGATTAGCGGGCAATAGCCGGATGACGGCCAGTCCAGCCTTTATTATGCTGAAGCCAAATAATATATGAGATTAAGGAGCATTTAGACTAGAGGTCACCCGTGAATAACCCGCTGAGCGATTCCATCGGCATCATGAGAAAGGACTGGAAACTGCTTGCCGGCCTCAACGTTCTTTATCTCTGCGTGCTCCTCATCGGAGCCGTGCTGGCCCTGATCAGCCCGGGCCTGCAGATGTCCATGGTCCAGTTTTTGGGCGCCGATACCATCAGCGGGTCGCTGAGCACGCCGGCCAACATTACGGACTCCCTCATGGCCAGCATCAGCGGCCTGGCCTCGAGCTTCGGCCTGAACACGCTGGGGCTGATCACCATACCGTCGGCGGTATTACCATTATGGGGGCCCATAATCGGCTCGGCCCGGTTTTTTATCTGGGGCGTTTCCTATGTCTTACCCCTGGAAGGCGTGATGACGATGCGGGACCTGCTGCCCCAGTACGTGGCCATGCTGCTCCAGGGAGAGGCGTACATCATAGCCATTTTCGCCTGCGTCCGGCAGATGGTCGTCGCCGTCGATTACATAGATGCCGGCTTCCGATGGATGCTCCGGATGTACGCCCGCGCGGTCGCCGAAAACTTAAAGCTGCTAGTCGTCGTTTTTATATTACTTGCCATCTCCGCCGTATACCAGGCGTTCATCATCCCGGTACTCAACGGCATACTATAGGAAAACGGTTATAAATTCATGAAAGCTTAAGTATCATAATACGGTCAGAGGTTGAAAGTGAGGGATATAAGATTTTTTAATGGCTTCAGCGGCGCCGTAAAGCTGCCTTCCATGGGCCGCCCGCTGATAAAAAATGGCCGGCGCATCGGGCGTAACATCCTCGATGCCACGGGAGACTACGAGGAGCAGGTACTCAGCGTAATATCAGGCCGCCAGCTCCACCGCATCGACATCTACCCGAATGCGGACTACAAGACGGGAATCTATAAGGCATCGGAGGCCGCGCCGGGCATAGAGCCCATATTTTATAAATGTGAGAATCTGATACCCTACGGCAAGGAGTACTGGTTCGCGATCTTCACCTCGATGGATAAGAAAAAGAACCCGATGCAGCTCATCGTGACCTTCGGCCGGAGGAACTCCCGCAAGTCGGTGATCGACAACGTGGAGATCCTGGGAGACAGCCCCGGCAACGGCACGACCCGCATGGGGGGTTTCGCCTGGTGCTATGACGGCAGGAAAAAGCTCGTCGTGCCCACCGTGGAGACGATGACCAGCGTCACGGACCATTCGATCGTATCGGCCGGCGAAGGCCTGAGCATCGACATCTCGGGAAATGTGCCGCAGTTCAGGGTGAGGGTCGACAGCAATGCCATCAAGTGCGACTTCAGCCTGACGAAGCCGGCCTCGGGCTATGACACGGAAGTGCTGAACGAGCTCAAGATGCGGCTGAACTATCAGGTGTATAACCTCTACTACGATTTCACCGGTACCCTCAACGGCCGCGAGTACAGTGGCAGGTGCTATTTACAAAAGGTCATCCTCATGACGCCGATGGTCCCCTGGTACTGGTCCCGTTTCGAATTCCGGGACGGCTCGTACTTCGTGTTCTTCAAGCCGTACTTTGGCAGCCGTGACATGAACTACTCGCTGAGGAATAAGGGCGCCTTCTACTCGGCTTCGGAGGATAAGCTCTACTGGGTCTATAACATCGATGTGAAGCACGATAACCTCATGAAGAGCTGGAAGATCACCAGCAAGGGCAACGGCTACTCGCTGGCCGTAGTCGCCAGGACCTACGCGGACCACGGCTTCAACTTCCGCCACGGCGGGATCTTTAACTATAACGAGCACATGGTCAACGTCACGAAGTTCGATTTCAAGGCCGATGGCCGGAAAGTCAACCTCAGGAAGCTGGGCACAGGCGCCGGCATCGTCGAGGAAGCCACAGGGCTGCTCATCTAAGCGCCAGGGACTTTCGTTCTCATTTTTATAAATTGGCTGATAATAGCTTTCGATTGCTAAACAAGCAATTATTATGCATTAAAAAGCGAAATAATTTATATATTATGTCCAGTTTACCCAATAAATTGTGGGATAAACGAGAAAAGATATATACTATAATTTATTTGTTTAATTCTGATAAACATGATGAGCGAGAGGCGTATAAAGGTCGACTTTCCCGACATTGACATCACGCCCGATGACATATCGGGCTATTATATGGACGCGGGCGCGGACATCGTCCAGAGCGGAGAAGTCCCCGACGTGGACGCGTTCATCCGGAACCTGGAGGAGTATAACCGGCTCCAGTACCGGCTGATGGATAAGACCGACCGCCTCTGCGAGTCCATGGAGCGCATGCTCGACAACGAGTTCGTCATCGTCAACGACCTTAATCCTATTTTCGAGGAAGTGGACGAGATCACTGAGCGCATGGAGGATATGAAGTACTTCATCCCCCGGGACGAGGTCCTGGAGGTCCTCGAACGATACCTGTCCCTGCACCAGAGGCTCTTCGATAAGCCCGTCTTCTACGTGGAGGCCGGGTGGGACGTCATACAGGACTACGGCCTGTAATCTTTTTCTAATTCTTGTATGCTTTTCGGATTATACTATTGCTCTGGCTATTTTGTATTCTCGCTTTTTCTCCTCTGTCCCTGTGGTTAAGGACACTCCGGGAAGGCATAACGGGTAAATCAGATTGTATATTGTAAATGCAATTCGAGCCGGGATGTTAGAGCCGCTTGAGGCGTATCTGCCCCTGCTCAAGCCGGGCCACAAAAGGCTCGAAGCTCTTCGCATAGGGAGCCTTCCGGACCCGCAGCAGCGCATAGCCGCCATAGCCCCAGACATCGACAAAGCCGTCCGAGGCGGCCGATATATTCGAGGACAGCGGGCCATCGGCAGACGGGCCGCTAAAGACGATCAGAAGCTCGCCCTTTTCACGGGCCCTGCTCCGGGAAAATTCCAGCGCTTTCCAGGCGCCGGCAATGCCGGACCATCTCTCCATGCTTCCCGCATCAGCGATGATCCGGATGCGCTTTCCTTTCACCAGACGCTGACGCGACACGGGCACGCCGGCATTTTCGCCCATCTCCACTGAAACAATGAAATCCTTAATCTTATCAGCCGCGGGAAGGCCGAACGGATCCACGATGGCCAGGCGGCCTTTAAGCTCGCCCTCTGCCCCGAAACGCCACCGGAACGCTTCAAGAGAGAAGTCGTCCGCCGCCGAAGCAAAATACACGAGGCTGTCGCCGGAGGCGAGCGTTTCCCGTACCATCGTGTCCATGAGAGGACGGCAGAGGGACTCGTACCGGACGATAAAATGCCAGGTGGAGCCATAAGGCATCCCCGAGATGATCTCGTCCAGGTCTGTAACCCCTGTCTTTGCTGTCTCGACCTCGGGCGGGCTGCCGGTGCCCGGGGCCAGCACCGTGATGCCGTCATTTGAAATATTATACAGATACCGCCCGAAGCAATGCTCCTGCCCCCGGAGCTTGACGACTTCAAGGGTTTTAACGGCGATGCCGGGGCCGCCCTGGACTGCAATCTCCTGCTTCCCGAGGTCGACGATATCGTCGACCAGCATGCGCTCGATGCCGTCGCCCTCCGCGGTGAAAATTGTCGTACAGCCCGATCGGGAAGCCCATCCCAGGAACAGGAGCAGCTTTCTTCGGCGCTCCAGGTCATCGCCGGTGAATAGGCGTATGGAGCTGATGGAATCGACTACCAGGTGGTCGATGCGGTGGGAGCTCACGCGCTCCTGGACGATATCGTAAATATCGCCCGCATATTCGCCCTCCGCTATGGTGCCGAGCGAATAGTCCCAGAACTCTACGAACCCTCCCTCTTCCCGGGGCCCGTAGAAGTCGAGGTTGACGCCGGTCCTGACCAGGTTGAGGTCAAAGAAGGACATCGTCGACGCGAACTTGTTGATGGAGTACAAAAGCTCATGGGTGCTCACGAACAGCACGCGCCCGCCCTTCCGGGCCTGGTTGAACGTGTACTGCAAGGCCATCACAGTCTTACCAGCACCCGGGGGGCCGGATATGAGCATGGTCGAGCCCTTCGGTATGCCCCCGCCGAGGAGCGTGTCTAATCCCGCGATATCGGTCTTCACCGTGGCCAATCCCATGCTCTGACATCCCTCAAAATTGTATTATAATGATTGGACAATGTTAATATAAGTATTTTAAGTACGGCCTTCAGGCTGCGCATGTCGAGGGAGGCGTTTCGGCGCGAGCGTTAAAAAACGAATATTTATATACTAATGTGCCCAATAAATATAATCTAACCGATAAAAACCGGGGACAATGGTATGAAGATCGACAAAATGAACAAAAAGATACTCAACATCCTCCAGCAGTCCGGCAGGATGACCTACAAGGACGTCGCTAAGAAGATCGACCGGGCCCAGTCCACGGTTCGTGACAGGATAGGCATTATGGAAGAGGAGGGCGTCATCAAAGGCTATACGGTCGTAATCAACAAGAAGAAGGCCGGCCTGGATTGCTACGCCATCATCAAGTGCAAGGTCGACTCGGGCAGGCTGGACGAAGTGACCCGTAAGCTAAAGCGCGTGGACAACGTCCTGCAGGTCTACCACACGAGCGGCGCATACAACCTCACGTTCCTCATCGCCACCTGGGACTACGACGAGTTGAAGCGCATACTAAAGGAAAAAGTGGCCCCGATGGGAATAAAGGACTACGAGACGATCATCATCATGGAGTCCATCCGTGAGATGTCGTACGTGGACATCCATTAAAGTCAATTTTTATTTACTTTATTATCGGTCTCGACGGCCTCGTACTTGAGCGGCGTCTCCAGGATCTTTTTCGTGGTCAGTATAGTGTTCGTGTTGAGCACGCCGCCGATGCTGGAAATATTTCCTATGATCTCCCGTAGCACGTCCACGTTGTTCGTCCTCAGCTTCAGCATGAGGTCAAATGGCTCCAGAGTCTCGTATATCTCGAGTACTTCGGGCATGATCATGAGCTCGGCAATGACGTCCTCTTTCTTTTTTCCGGTGAGCGCGCTGCGCTCCAGCTCGATGCCCACGAAGGCCACGGTCTTCAGGTCGAGGATGATCGGATCGAATAGAATGGTGAAACGCTCGATGACGCCCCCGTCGACCAGTCGGTTAATACGCTTATGGATAGTGGAAGGCGAAACGTTCAACTCGTCCCCGATACAGGCGAGGGGCGTGTTGCTGTTCTCGCAAAGCTTTCGGATGATGTAAATATCCGTTTCGTCCAGGTTGCCCTTAAATTTTGAGCTCATTGATCGAGCGCTCCGGTATGATATTATAAACAATAGCTTATTATACTTATATATACCTTTCCTAATCTAGTAAATTTATTATCATATTTGGCCATAATATTATAAATTTTTATCAAGTATCCGCTTACGTGGCAGAACTATGGCGATTGTCCTCTTTGTAGGGTAAATATTATATTTACGTTATTTCTTCGGGGGACTGTTAAGCGTACGCTTGCCTAAATACCGTATGCCGTGCCCCTGTGGCTCAGCTGGTCAAAGCGGATTACTAGTAATCAGCGCGTCGCAAGTTCAAGTCTTGCCGGGGGCTCCCACTACATAGGCTGGTAATTCCTTTTTATCCTTAGCTAATTCTCCTGCCTGCGACTTCTCCGGTGATATAGCCCGCTTTGGCTTCTATGCCATGTTATTGTGGAGCTTATCGCTTCGGTTTTTCAACACTAAAACACGAAAATTTATTATATCCCACGTAAGGGCACGAGCATCTCTAAGGCCCATGCTTTAGTGTCAAAACATAAAACAATATCTCAAAGAGACGAACCTCTCCAAGAAAATGAAACACAAGAGAAAGCATTCACTTACATGCCGTTCTTGTGTTTCAGTCTTATAGTGATTTGGGGCTCTAGGGATGTTGTTTTGTGTTTTGAACGCCCGGCATGAGCTTTTGTGATGTTCGTGTCCTTACGTGGGATATAAAAATAATTCGTGTTTTAGTGTTGAAAAACCGGAGGCTGTACGTGCATCGCTAAAGCGGTAAAGGATTAAGCGCGAGAGCCCAGTTATACCGCGGGCACTTCGATGAACCGCTCCATGATGCGGTTCGTGGTCAGGATGGTGTTGGTCGCCATGATGCCGTCGATGGCTGCGATGCTCGTGATGACACTCCTTAGCTTTTCCACGTTCTTGGTGCGCAATTTCAAGATCAGGTCGAAGGGCGCCAGCGTCTCGTGGATCTCCACCACGTAGGGGATGCCCGACAGGCTGGAGAGCACTTCTTCCTTCTTCTTGCCCATGAGCGCGTCCCGCTCCAGCTCGATGCCCACGAAGGCCACGGTCTTTAAATTTAAAATCATCGGGTCGAAAAGTATGGTGAAGCGCTCGATGATATTATTCTCCTTCAGGCTGTTGATGCGCTTATGAACCGTGGACGCGGAAATGCCAAGCTCCTTCGCGATATCGTTCAATGAGGCGGAAGAGTCCTGGCAGAGTTTCTCTATGATCTTAATATCGACGGCATCGAGGTCCTTGACAGATTTATACGCCATAATCCTCAAAAATCCTAATTAGTGGCTTGGATTGAAAGTGTTCGTCATATAAATAGCGAAAGAAGTGTGATAAAATAAAAGAAAAATCGGTGTTTTTATAAAAATTATGTTATATGGCGCGTAGTATATCCAATAATTTTCCATGAAGGGCTTGCCACGTTCTTTTTTTACCGTATATCTTAAAATGATGCGCACGAAGACGATTTAAAGAGAAATTTGAATTCACGCCTGTTTATTTTAACATTAATTTACAGATAACATTTATATATGACGATATTTGCTATGGCATATTCTGCCGATAATGACATGTGCGATCGTTAATCATCCGGTATTCACATATAAACTTTTTTATATATTGGTCGGTTTTTTTACCAGGCATGCCATAAATGAACAACATTGCGGCATAAGCGTACCATTATCATATACTTTATATAAAATCGCTAATTATTCGATTTATTCAATATAATCCGCTATATTTTAAGACAAAGCTGATGCCCTTACGTATATTAGTGAATTGCTAGGGAATAAACCCCTTATCGGACAAGCATTAGCAGGAGGAAATTGATGAAGAATAAAGTCTTAATAACACTTATAATGATCTCGGCAATGGTACTCAGCGCTACTATGGCCATGGCCGCGAGCTGGAGCGCTATGGGAACAGTAGACTCGGGTCAAGGCTGGACCGTGACCCAGGGCAGCTTCGAAGGTATGTTCACCTCTATGGAAGGCGTCTATGCATCATCGGGCACTGCCAGGGCAGTCCACCCAATAACCGTGGGCAGCGACGGGAATTTTTCAGTCTCGATACCCTTCAAGCTACAGAGCAATGGGACTTCGGCATACGTCGGTATCAGCACGGCCTCAACCGCCTCGGATACCTCCGGGGATATGCTGATCGGTAACGCCCAAAACGACGGGCCATTAGGAGTTTGCACAGGCGGTAATGTCAATAACATCGCTGCCTTTGATCCTGAGATACCCGCCAGAGGATCTGATTACGTGTATACTGCGACGATAACCTCAACTGACAATGGCCAGACCGCCGATTTCAGCATTGCCGGCTGGGGCTACCCGGCAACATTATCTTTGAGCGGCCCGCCGAAGTATATCGTGTTATACCTGGTCGATGGCGACGTCCAGGATCCTTCATTCATGACCGTGCCAGTTGTAACGAGCGTTACATTCAATACGGGCGCATCCGTAAATCCGTCTCCCAGCCCATCGCCTTCGGCAAACCCGTCCCCGACGAATATTAACATGGATCTCCAGGGCATCCGAGACTTCTACGCCCACCAGCCGGTCGTCCACATGTCGAACCAGTCCGTAATCTACAACCCGGACGGCACGATCAAGCAGGTCATCACCGGCACGCAGACTACGACCCCGGCCGTCTCGGCGACCCCCACGGTCAAGCCCAATGTGACCACGACTGCGACTCCCGTGCCGGTCACCCCCACGGCCGTAGCCCCGACGACAGCCGCACCCACGAAGAGCCAGTCCCCGGGATTCGAGATCGTACTGGCTGCAATGGGCATGATCGCCGCGCTGGCGCTGATCACGCGGAAGAAGAAATAAGTAAATAGCTGCTTATGCCCGCAACAGGCGGGTATAAGCTTCCTTTTTTTGCTGTGTTGAATAAGTCAAGTTTTGTTAATTAGTAAACGATTACTAAGCTAGTTAATTTTTAAAAATATTTGCTGTGTTGAATTTCTCCCGTATTTTAAGCTTTTTAAGAGACG
>Ga0335071_10003477_pt1 | contig 16580 bp, 14 predicted proteins | sample Lox_Sample_15_FD_206724 | JGI IMG/M metagenome (GOLD analysis project Ga0335071, IMG submission 206724) | Soil microbial communities from Loxahatchee National Wildlife Refuge, Florida, United States - Lox_Sample_1.5 | ecosystem: Environmental > Terrestrial > Soil > Wetlands | place: USA... | reverse complement strand
TGAGCGAGCCACCGCGCGACGCGGCGGAGTGACGCAGCGCTATTTCGCCCGCGAGATGTAATAGGCAACGTCGACGAAGTCGGCGTCGCTCATCGGCTGCACGACGTCGGCCATGCTGGCATCGTACCCGTGGCGGATGCCGCTCTTGTACTCGCGCAACGACTTGAGCAGGTAGTCTTCGCGCTGGCCGCCGAGGCGCGGCACGTTCTCCTGGCCGCTGAAATCGGCGCGATGGCACATGTTGCAATGATTCTGCCCGGCCAGCACCTGGCCGTGCGCCATGCGTTGCGCATCGCCGCCCTCAGCCGCCTTGGGCTGCGGCAGCTTCGCGATCGCGTCGGCGAATGCCTGCAAGTCGGCATCCGCGACCCCCTTCATCATCTCATTCATCGGATCGGCTGTGCGCAGGCCCTCACGGAACATGAACAGCTGAATGAGTGCGTACGGCGAGTTCTGCGCGCCCAGAGAGGGCACGTTCTCGGTTTGCGACGTCCCGCTTTCACCGTGGCAGGCGAGGCACGTCGGGAGTTTCTCGCTGACGTTTTGTGCCGAGGCCCGGCCGCTCAGGGCCGCGAGAAAAAGACAAATCGTGACGATCGTGCGCATGGTTGGGGCGCTTCGGCCGGAAAGAGAGGGGGGCCGAGAGTCGCCTCCCGGCCCCCCTGGCTTCAACTCAAATCAGCGCGATGAGACGCGTTCGGTCGAATAGCTGAGACGATACACGGCACCGTTCCAGTCATCCGAGATCAAGAGCGCGCCGTCCGGCATCTGCAGGATGTCGACCGGCCGGCCGATATACTTGTTGTCCTGCAGGAAGCCCTCGAGGAACGGCTTGATCGTCTTCACCGTGCCGTCGGGCTTGAGCCAGGCGACCTCGATGTCGCCGCCCAGCTTATGCGTCTTGTTCCACGAGCCGTGGCGCACGATGAACAGCGCATCGTGATATTCCTTCGGGAACATCTTGCCGGTGTAGAAGCGCACGCCGAGCGGTGCCACGTGCGGGCCCAGTTTGGCGAGCGGTTTGGTCACGCCGTCGCAGCCGCGCCCCCAGCCGAACACCGGATCGGGCACGTCGCCCTGATGGCAGTAGGGGAAGCCGAAGAAGTCCTTCCCCGGATGCTGGAGACGGTTGAGCTTGTCATTCGGAAGGTCCTCCGAGAGCCAGTCGCGCTGGTTCTCGCTGAAATAGAGGACGTGCGAGACCGGATGGAAGTCGAGGCCGACCACTTGGCGGGTGCCGCGCGCGATGACCTCCATCCCTGAGCCGTCGAGGTTTATCCGGCGAAGCTGGGCGTGGGTGTCCGGCGGCATGCAGATGTTGCAGGGTGCTCCGACGTTGAAATAGAGCTTGTTGTCGGGCCCGATCGCCAGATATTTCCAGCCGTGCGCCTCGTCGCTCGGCAGATTGTCGTAGATCAAGGTCGGCTTCGGCGGATCGGTCAGATGATCCTCGATGCCCGGCACCTTCGAGATCTTGTTGAGCTCGGCGATGTAGAGCGTGCCGTCCTTGAAGGCCAAGCCGTTCGGCCGGAACAGGCCCTTGTACAGGGGGATCACCTCGCGCTTGCCGTTCTTGTCGGTGACGGCATAGATGTGGTCGAGCAGGCGGGTCGAGACGAAGATCGTGCCTTTGTCGCCGCGCGCCATGGAGCGGGCGTTGACCATGCCGCTCGCGTAGACCTCGAGCTTGAAGCCCTTCGGCAGCTTGAGCTTGTCGAGCTGGATCTTGTCGGCCGCGGTGGCGATCGGCGGCGGTGCCACCGGCGCCAGCTTCTGGGCGTCCGGACTGTTGGGCGCATCCTGAAGGACCGAGTTGGTCGTCGGGCTTGGCAGCGGCGCTGGTGTCGCGGCGGGCTGCTGTTGCTGGGCCGAGCTGAGGCCCGGATAGGCGAAGAGACCGGCCACGAGGCCGGCCATAAGCAGAGTTCGAGTGTGGATTGGCGTGGTCATGCGCTCCTCCCTGAAGGACAGTGACCGTGGCGGGGCCCGCCGTGTTTGCCGGCTGGGCGATCTTGAACGGTAAATCTAGGTCCCCTGCCGCGCAATTGACACTGCTTTTTGCTCGCGACGCGTGCGGTCAGCCGCCAAGCTCGAGGTTGAAACAATTGTTGCAACAGTGTAAACATGAGCAGGTCGTTTCAATATTCCGGGGAGTTGGATGGCGGCTACGCATATCCAGGATTTTTTCGGCGAGGCGATCGACCGGTTGAGCCCGCAGCTGCGCCGGGCGGCGCGGTTCTTGAGTCGGCAGCCGGATCTCGTGGCCGTGTTCAGCCTGCGTGATCTGGCCAAGAGCGCTGGTGTCGCGCCGGCAAGTTTTGTGCGACTCGCCCACGCGCTGGGATTCCCGGGTTATCCCGACCTGCGGCGGGAAATCATCCGGCGCATCCTGCCCGATGCCCTCACCTATGCGGCGAAGGCCGAAAAGCTGCAGAAGGTCGGCGATGCGTCGGGCCTGTACGAACAGGTGTTCGCGGCGCAGATCGCCAACCTCAACGCCACCCAGCGCGCCAACGCGGCCGACGTGCTGCGCGCCAGCGCCGAGACCCTGGAGCGGGCGCGCCGCGTGTGGATCCTGGGCCTGCGCAGCCTCTATCCCCTCGCGTTCTACCTGCATTATGTGTGGGGCTTTTTCCGCCGCGACCTGTTCCTTGCCGCAAGCCCTTCGGGCACCCTCGACAACGCGCTGTTCGCGATCGACCGCGGCGATGCCATGGTCGTGATGACCATGGCGCCTTACACGCGTGATGTCGTCGCCGCGGCGGAGATGGCGGCGCGGGCCGGGGCGAAGGTCATAGCGATCACCGACAGCGACCTGTCGCCGCTGGCGCCGCATGCCGACCACATGCTCGTGGCGGCGACCGACACGCCGTCTTTCTTCCACTCGTTGATCGCGGCGAATGCGCTGGTCGAGGCGCTGGTGGCGCTGCTGGCCAACCGCGGCGGGGCCAAGGCGTTGAGCGCGATCCGCCGCACGCAAGATCGCCTGCAGGCGATGCACACCTACCTGGAGCCGCCCGTGCGCAAGCCCGCGGTGCGGAAAACCGTATGAGCCACGTCTTCCCGCGCAACTCGCGCGCCGAGCCGCCCATCGCCGTGGGCGGGGCGGGCGTCTACCTGTTCGACCGGCAAGGGCGCCGCTATATCGACGGCTCGGGCGGGGCGGCCGTGTCGAGCCTTGGTCATGGCCATCCGCGGGTCGTCGAGGCAATGAAGCGCCAGGCGGAAACCCTCGCTTATGCGCACACCTCGTTCTTCAGCAGCGAAGCCGCCGAACAGCTGGCCGACATGCTGATCGAGCATGCGCCGCGCGGCATGGAGCGCGTCTATCTCGTCTCCGGCGGCTCGGAAGCGGTCGAAACGGCGATCAAGATGACGCGCCAGTACTTCATCGAGAGCGGCCAGGCGTCGCGCCGCATCTTCATTTCCCGCCGCCAGAGCTACCACGGCAACACGCTGGGCGCGCTCTCGGCCGGGGGCAACGAATGGCGCCGCGAGCCCTATCGGCCGCTTCTGATCGACATGCCATTGATCTCCCCGTGCTTTGCCTATCGCTTCAAGCGCGAGGACGAGTCGGAGGACGCCTACGGTCAGCGTGTCGCCAATGAGCTCGAGGCCAAGATCCTCGAGCTGGGTCCCGAGAACGTCGCCGGCTTCTTCGCCGAGACGGTGGTCGGCGCCACGACCGGTGCGGTCACGGCCGTGCCGGGCTATTTCCGGCGCATCCGCGAGATTTGCGACCGCCACGGGATCCTGTTGATCCTCGACGAGGTCATGTGCGGGATGGGCCGCACCGGGACGTTGCACGCCTGCACGGCCGAAGGGGTCATCCCCGATCTGATGGTCCTCGCCAAGGGCCTTGCGGCGGGATATCAGCCGATCGGCGCCGTCCTGGTGCAGAAGCGCATCTACGACGCCTTCGTCCAGGGCAGCGGCTTCTTCCAGCACGGTCACACCTTCATGGCGCACCCGATGGCCTGCGCCGCCTCGCTGGCCGTCCAGAAATGCCTCATCGAGGACAAGGTGCTCGAGCGCGTGACGCCGCTGGGCGATGTGCTGCAGGCCGCACTCTATGACCGCTTCGGCAACCATCCGCATGTCGGCAACATCCGCGGGCGCGGACTGTTCCAGGCGATCGAGCTGGTAAAGGACCGGGCGGCGAAGACGCCGTTCGATCCGGCGCTGTCCGTGCACGCGCGGGTCAAGCGCGAGGCCTTCGCGCGGCAGCTTCTGGTCTACCCGATGGGCGGCACGATCGACGGCCGCCTCGGCGACCATGTGCTGCTGGCGCCGCCGTTCATCGCGACCGAACAGGAGATCCGCGAGATCGTCGCCCGCCTCGGCGAGGCGGTCGACGCCGCACTCGCGGCCTGACAGTTTTCGGATCAACGCATATGAGAGAGGAGCACGGATCATGTTGAGAGCGCGTTCTGGTTTCTTCATCACTCTGGCCGTGGCGGCCGCCCTGGCGGCGTTCGCCGGCCCGGCGTCCGCCCAGCAGAAATTCGTGACCATCGGCACGGGCGGCGTCACCGGCGTCTACTATGCGGTGGGCGGTGCGGTCTGCCGGCTCATGAACAAGGACCGCCAGACAACCGGCATCCGCTGCTCGGTCGAATCGACGGGCGGTTCGGTCTTCAACGCCAACGCGATCAAGGCCGGCGAGCTTGATTTCGGCATGGCGCAGTCGGACATCCAATACAACGCCGCAAAGGGCACGGGCCAGTTCGAGGGCAAGGCGATCGGCGAGCTTCGTGCCGTGTTCTCGGTCCATCCGGAGCCGTTCACGGTGCTGGCGCGGCCGGACGCGCATGTCGTGAAATTCGCCGACTTCAAGGGCAAGCGCTTCAACGTCGGTAACCCCGGCTCGGGCACGCGCGCCTCGATGGAGGAGCTCCTGAAACAGATGGGCTGGACGCTCGCGGACTTCTCGCTCGCGGCCGAGCTCAAGGCGGACGAGCAGGGAACGGCACTCTGCGACAACAAGATCGACGGGTTCTTCTACGGCGTCGGCCATCCCTCGGCGGCGATCCAGGATCCGACGACCGCTTGCGGCGCCAAGCTCATTCCGTTGGTCGGCCCGGCACCCGAGGCGCTCATCAAGGCCAACTCCTACTACGCCAAGGCGGTCATCCCGGGCGGCATGTACGCCAATAACCCGAACCCGACCGAGACCTACGGCGTGCTGGCGACGATGATCACCTCGAGCAACGTGCCGGAAGCGACGGTCTACGCGATGGTGAAGGCGGTGTTCGAGAACTTCGACGAGTTCAAGAAGCTGCACCCCGCCTTCTCCAACCTCGACCCGGCGAAGATGATCAAGGACGGGCTGTCGGCGCCGCTGCATCCCGGTGCCATCAAGTACTACAAGGAAAAATCCTGGATGTGATGCGACAACGGGGCGGCTCTCTGGCCGCCCCGTCCGCTTGATGCGAGCGCCAGGGGGTGAGCCATGAGCGAGGTTGCCGGAATCACAGCGCCACGCGAGGTGCTCGACGCCATCGTCGCCGAGGCCGACACCGGCGGCCGTAAGCCGGCCGGGATCAGCAAGAGCTTCGTCTTCGTCATCTCGCTCGCCTGGGCGCTGTTCCAGCTCTGGTACGCCTCGCCGCTGCCCTACAAGCTCAATTTCGGCGTCATCAACGACGGCCAGGCCCGAATCGTCCATCTGACGTTCGCCTTCCTGCTGGCCTTCCTGACGTTCCCGGCGCGGCGGTCCTCGCCGCGCGACCGCATCCCGCTCGCGGACTGGATCCTCGCGGGACTGGGCGTGGCGGCCGCCGCCTACTTGCTGGTGTTCTACACCGCGATCTCGCTGCGCCCCGGGCTGCCGACGACCGCCGACATCGTCATGTCGGCCATCGGCGTCGTGCTGCTGCTCGAAGCGGCGCGGCGCGCCGTGGGGCCGGCGCTTGCGATCATCGCAGCGCTGATGCTCCTCTACATCTTCGCGGGTCCCTGGCTGCCGGGCATGCTCGGGCACAAGGGCGCCTCGCTGTCCCGCGCCGCCTCGCAGATGTGGCTGACCTCCGAGGGAATCTTCGGCGTCGCGCTCGGCGTGTCGACCAATGTCGTCTTCTTCTTCGTGCTGTTCGGCAGCCTGCTCGAGAAGGCGGGTGCGGGAAATTATTTCATCCAGCTCGCGTTCGCGATGCTGGGCACGTTCCGGGGCGGGCCGGCGAAGGCCGGGGTGGTCGCCTCGGGAATGACGGGCATGATCTCGGGCTCGTCCGTGGCGAACACGGTGACGACCGGGACGTTCACCATCCCGCTCATGAAGCGCGTCGGCTACTCGGCGGTGAAGGCGGGGGCGATCGAGTGCGCGGCCGGCGTCAACGGGCAGTTGATGCCGCCGGTGATGGGGGCTGCGGCCTTCCTGATTGCCGAATATGTCGGCATCACCTACGCGGAGGTCGTCAAGCACGCCTTCGTGCCGGCGTTCCTGACCTACGGCGCCCTGTTCTACATCGTCGACATCGAGGCGGCGAAAAAAGGCATGCGTGGCCTGCCGCGCTCCTCGACGGCACCCATACACCAGTCGCTGATCCGCGCCCTCATGACGATCTGCGGCATCATCATCGCGAGCGGCACCGTCTACTACGGCATCGGCTGGACGAAGGACGTCTTCGGACGTGCGGCGAGCCCGATCCTGGCGGCAGCACTGATCGCGGCCTATGTGGCCCTCATCCGCTTCAAGGCGCGGCATCCGGACCTGCCGCACGACGATCCCGCGAAGGCGATCGTCAAGGTCCCGGACTTCTTCGCGACGGCGCGCACCGGGCTGCACTACATGCTGCCGGTGATCGTGCTGATCTGGTGCCTCATGGTCGAGGAGCTGTCGCCCGGGCTCTCCGCCTTCTGGGGCACGGTCTTCCTGATCTTCGTCATGGTGACCCAGCGGCCGCTGATCGCGATGTTCCGGGGGGAAAAGGATTTTGCCGCTCCCCTGCGGGCCGGGGTCCGGGACCTCATCTCCGCCCTCGAGAGCGCGTCGCGCAACATGACCTCGGTCGGCATTGCCACGGCCGCGGCCGGCATCATCGTCGGCACGGTCTCGCTCACCGGCATCGGCCTCGTCATGACCGAGATCGTGGAAACGGCGTCGGGCGGCAATCTCATGATCATGCTGCTGCTGACCGCTTTCATCTGCCTCCTGCTCGGGATCGGCATGCCGACGACCGCGAACTACGTGGTGGTGGCCACGCTCATGGCCCCGGTGCTGGTGGAAGTGGCGCAGCAGAACGATCTCGCGGTGCCGCTCGTGGCGGTCCACATGTTCGTGTTCTATTTCGGACTGATGGCGGACGTGCATCCGCCGGTAGGACTCGCCGCCTACGCCGCGGCGGCGATCTCGGGTGCCGATCCGATCAAGACCGGCCTGCAGGGGTTCTGGTACGAGATCCGCACCGGCCTGCTGCCGTTCATCTTCATTTTCAATTCCGAGCTGCTGCTGATCGATATCGGGGATGCCTGGCATTTCCTGCTCGTGATCGGCTGCTCGATCGTCGCCATGGGCTGCTTCGTCGCCGCCACGCAGCTCTGGCTCGTCGCGCGCAACCGCTGGTACGAGACCATCCTGCTGCTGCTGATCTCGTTCACCCTGTTCCGGCCCGGCTACTGGCTGGACCGGCTGCAGCCTCCCTTCGAGGACCTGGCACCGGCGCAGATCCTGAACGTGGCCGAGCGCATTCCGCTCGGCGAGACGTTGCGCTTCCGCGTGTTCGGCCAGTCGCGGTCGGGCGATGACGTCAGCAAGCTGGTGCGCGTCACGCTGCGGTCGGGCCAGACCGGGGCCGAGCGGATCCAGGCCGCCGGCCTGACGCTCAACATGGCTGGCGGCAAGCCGCTCGTGCAGCTGGTCAAGTTCGGCAGCGAGGCCGCCAGATACGGCCTGCAGCCCGGTGATGAGATCACCGCAGTGGTCGTGCCGACCGACCGTCCGAGTCGCTATTGGTTCGCGATACCGGCGCTCGTGCTGCTGGCCCTGATCGTGGTCCTGCAGCGGCGGCGCAACCGGGGCGGCCCGGCTGCGGTCGCGGAACGGGTGGCGGTCCAGGGCTGACCTGCGGAAAATGCGCGGTTTTGCAGCGATTTGGCCGTCACCGCCGGTAGGCCCGGCGGGGGGGACGAGCTGCGGTCACGCCGCCGTAACGCTCGTTAACGATGCATCTGTGAGGTCCATCACTGCGCGCCTGCGGCCGCAGGTTTACGCTGACCCCATCGTGGATTGGGCAGACGGGGGTCTGATGAAGCGGTTTTTCTTCGGATTGGTCGTCAGCTGGGCGGTAAGCTTGGCGCTCGGCGCGCCCGCCGCGCAGGCCGGCGATCCGGAAACGCCGTCGATGCTGGTCGACGGCCTGGTCCATGACGCCGTGGCCCGCCTCAGCGTGAAGGGGCTTCCCCGGACCGAGCGCGAGCACGTCGTGCGCGACCTGATCACGCGTTACAGCAGCCAGGAGCACCTGGCGCAGCATGTGCTCGGCCGGTCCTGGGGCTCGGCGTCCGAGGAGGAGCGGTCGCAATTCGAAAACCGCTTCGGCGACTATATGGTCGCCCTGTGCTCCGGGATGCTGAAAGACGTGCCCGCGGACGTCAAACTCGTCGTGAAGGGCGAAGAGCCGCACGGCGATAACGTGATCGTCCATTCCGCGTTCGTGGAGACCGGCGGCGACAAGACGAATGTCGACTGGTTGGTGGCCACCGCCAGCGACGGACATCTGTTCCTGAGCGACGTCGAGGCCGACGGCATCAGCCTCATCCGTACCATGAGCTCGGATTTTCGTTCCGTGCTGTTGGCCAGCGGGGGGCGGATTTCGGCCCTGCTCGCCGAAATGGATCACAAGATCACGGTGTCGGCCGAATAGCGGCTCTCACCCGAGAGACTCCCACCACTCGTTCGGCAGCACGCCGCTCGCCCGGCCGCGGCCGATATAGTAGCGCCACAGCTTGGCGGTGTGCCGGTCGCGCTTGAAGTCGTCGCGGAACGCGGCCATCTCGCCGGCGGTCAGCGGTTTGACGCGGCCGAGCACGTGCGCGTGATACAGCGCCACCGCGTTCTCCACGAAATGCACGCAGTCGACGAGGAGAGCCGGGACGTTCTCCGCCACCACCGCCTGGCCGTGAGCGCGGATGAGGGCGGCCTGGTGCGGGCCCAATGACCGCGCGAGCGCCTGTCCCAGTGCGGGCGTGCTGACATGGCTGGGATCGCGGTGGGTGGGAATGCCGCTCTCCCACCGCACCGCATGGTTCTTGATCGGAACCAGGCTCGCGTCTTCGACGAGCGAGAACGTCGTCGTCAGGTCATGGTGGAAGTGGGCGATCGCGTTCACGTCCGGCCGCGCCTTGTAGATCTCCGAATGCAGGAAGACTTCCGCCGGCGGCTTCACGCCATCGGGCCCGCTCTGCTTGCGGCCGTCCATCCCGCACACGAGGAGATGCTCCGGCCGCAGCTCGGCGCGGCTCTGGTCGACGGGTTGGACGAGAAAGCGGTCGCCCCCCGATCCGTCATTGGCGGGTAGCCGCGCGCTGACATGGCCGCTGTAGCCGAGGATATCCTCCGCCACCAGCAGCAATGTCGTCGCCGCGACCTGGTGCCGCAGCCGCCGCTCGATGTCGGCGGGCGACTCAACCTTGGCGTCCATGCTCCTTCCACTCCTTTCCGACCGCGGCACTCGTGGGAAACACGAGCGACTTGATCACCACCGGCACGGCTCCCGAGCTCTCCAGGATCTCGCCGATGTCGACGTAGTCGAACTCCTTGAGCTCGAGCCCGTCGATCGACACGACGGGATTGGCGAGCCGCAGCTCCTCCTTGAAATGCATGCCGATCAGGCCGCCGACGTCTCCATCGCCCGCGAGGATCAGCGGGTGGCCTTTCGCGAGCACGCCTGCGAGGCCGGTTGCGATCCCGCGGCAGAAGGCGTCGAGGCGCTGAAAGGTCGCCGAGCCGCGCCAGGGCACGAAGATCGCGACCGGCGTCTCGCCCGCGCCGAGGTCGAGCCGCTTCAGCACGCGCGCGACCGCATCTGCGATCGCGGTGGGATCGATCGCCTCGCCGTCGAGCGGCAGCTCGGGGGCTGCCACCGGCACGTTGCGCAACGGGAGTGCTTCGAGCGGCGAGACGAAGATCGTGCTGCCGCTGACCTGGATCGTATATTGCGAGGCGCCGATCACGGTGGCGCGGATGCCTTCGCGCGGCGGGACGAGCGTGGGACCCCAGGCGGCGACGCGGGCGCGGATTTCTGCTGCCAGCAGGCCGCCGAGGTCGCCGAAGCTGGTGGCCTCGCGGCCATATATGTATTCCGACACGCCGCCCGAGAACGTGACCTCGTCGATCGCACCGCGATGACTGAGAGGGTCTAGCCGCAGCAGGCTCGCCCCGCCGGCGCGCGGAGTGCCCCCCTTCATCGCCTCGAAGAGACGATCGGCCATCCCGGCCGCGAGGGTCTTTGCCGCGGCGTCGCCGAGCGGCTGGCCAGGCTCGAGCCGCACGCCGAGCTCGGATGCGAAATGCCGCGCCGCCTGCTCGATGCGCACCACCCGGCTCTCGGCATCGATCGAGACGAGACGGGCGCCGACGTCGAGCGCCGTCAGGTCTACGACCTTGCCGCCGGCGCACACGGCGATTTTCGAGGTGCCGCCGCCGACGTCGACGTTCATGACCGTGGTGCGGCCCGTGATCGAGCGGCTGACGGCACCCGATCCATAGGCCGCCATGGTGGTTTCGAGGCCGTCGCCCGCGCTGACCGCGACCATCTTCCCGGCCTCGCGCGCGAACAGCTCGCCGATGGCGCGTGCGTTGCTGCGCCGGACCGCCACGCCGGTGAGGATCAGGGCGCCGGTGTCGATCACGTCGGGATCGACCCCGGCCTTTGCGTATTGCGCGTCGAAGAACACGGCGAGCGCCTTGGCGTCGATCGTCTCCTCCGCCGCGTACGGTGTCAGCAGGATCGGCGACTCGTAGAGCGCCTCGCGCGAGGCCACGATGTAGCGGCTGTCCAGCCGCTCGAGCACGATGCGCGAGAACACGAGGTGCGAGGTCGACGAGCCGATATCCACGCCCACGCTCAGGAGCTGGATCTCGTCCTCGCCTTCCAGGGTGCGGCCGGTGCTCGAAAAGAAAACCCGGCCGCCGGCGCTGTCGTCGTTCGCCACCGTCAATCAGCCGCGGATTTCACCTTGGCCCCTGGCTTGTACCAGTCGGGGTCCATCCGGCTTTGCACGCCCTCGCGCGCCAGGGTCGCCTCGTACTCCTTGCGGATGAACGGGTCCTCCATGGAGTAGGGGATGGCGGTGCCGCCCTCGTCCACGTCCATGGCGCCGTAGTCGATGTGCTGCTCGCCGGGCGGGCCGGGCTCGCGGCCGGGCGAGTTCGGCCCGAACCATGCCGTGAGCCGGAACGATTCCTTGGAGGTGCCGAAATGCTGGTGGCACCAACGCGCCCCGCCGGGGGCGGCCGACACCATGCCGACCGGCTCGTAGTCGACGCGCTTCACGAGATCCGCGCGCCCATCCTTCCACGGCGTGAGCCCGGCGCGCTCCGGCCAGGTGTAGGTGTAGCCCTTGCCTTTGAGGCAGATCAGGACCGCCGCCGACGTGTGGGCGTGGGCCTTCGAATACCGGCCGTTCTCGTGCTGGCCGATCCACAGATAGAAGGTGTTGCCGGTCATGAACGGCTCGACGCGCCGGTACCCGGGCGAGCGCCGGTTGTCGAGCGGCAGGTCGCAGTTGACGATGTCGGGAATGAAGTTGGTCCGCCGCATCGCGAGCCCGCGCACCGGGTCGGGCTCGATGTTGTCGTTGGGCTTGTAGAAATCGTCGGCGCCGCTGAAGCGGTCGCGGAACTGATAGGGGCAGTTGAAGACGGCGTCGGTGTTGTTGATCAGGTTCATCACATTGGGTGCCGTGGTGCCGGCGAGGATGAGCGCAGGGCTCGAGGTCGCGTTCACCAGGCGATGCCAGGCATTCATCGGGATCGAGAACAGCGAGCCCTTCTGCCATTCGAAGATGTGGCGCTTGGTATCGCCATCGAGCCAGACCTCGGTCGAGCCGCGGCCCTCGACGACGTAGATGATCTTCTCGAACATGTGGCGCTCGGGATTGGTGGCGCCGGCGCCCGGGACCTCCGCGACATAGCAGCCCCATTTGCCCTCGGTGCCGTAGAGCTGGATGTAAGTGCCGCGGCCGCCCAGCCGCTTCCACGGCTGCAACGGCAGGTCCTGGACGCGCCGCACGCCGATGTCACGGAAGATCGGGATGCCCTCGGTCTCCATGAACAGGTCGTAGGGCGTTTTCGGGCGGCCGAACTTGCCGTAGCCCGCACGCTTGGTGCCGGTCGGTTCGTGCCAGTGAACTCCAGGGGCGTCATGGGGCATGGTCGTCGTCCTCTTTTCGTACGCACATCATAAGCCGGTCGCGAGCAGACCAGGATAAAGATCGATCCGCAGCACGACCGCGAACAGAAGCCAGATCAGGAGGCCCGTGCCGGTGCCGAGCGCGACGCACAGGCCGGCCGGTCGCCGGCCGCGCAGCCGCAGCGAGGCGAACACATAGAGCGGCACGGCCGCGAGAATCCCGATCAGCGCGAGGGCCAGGGTGAAGCCCGCGACCCACAGCACGGCCGCGATCTGGCGGTCGATGGGCCGCACCTTGGCGTCGTCCGGGGCGCCGCGCGACATGGCCGCCGAATTGAGCCAGCGGTTCACGGCCTCGCCCAGGCGCGTGCGGCTGCGCGCCGCGAGGTCCAGCACCACGAGCACGATCATGGCCCAGGCCACCCCTGCGGGGACCAGCCGCGAGTCTGGCGCGTAGCTGTACGCCTGGACGAGGTAGGCAGCCGTGACTGCCAGCAATCCTGCGGCCGGCAGGTACTCGAGGAGCGGTGTGCCCAACACGCGCTTCATGGCTTGCCTGCGCCCGCCAGTGCTGTCCCGCGATTGTCGCGGCGGCGCAGCAGCGCCTGGGCGGGCGGCCAGCACAAGAGTGCGGCGATCAGGGCTGCGAGGATGAGCGCGATCGGCCGGCCGGCGAAGATCGCCCAGCTGCCGTCGCCCATCATCATCGACTGATGGAAGTTGCGCTCGGCGGTACTGCCGAGCACAAGCGCGATCACCACCGGCAGGCGCGGGTAGTCGAAGCGCAGCATCAGATAGCCCAGGATGCCGAACCCCGCGGTGAGCACCACGTTGCCGATATTGGCGTCGATCGCATACGAGCCGACGAAGGCCACGCACAGCACCACCGGTGCAAGGATCTCGGAGTCGACCAAGGTGATCAACGCCAGGGGCCGGACGAGTATGAGGCCGATGAACGAGGCCAGCACGCAGGACGCGGTCAGCGCCCACACGAGGCCGTAGATCTCGCGCTGGTTCTGCACCAGCATCAGCGGCCCCGGCTGCAGGCCGTGCAGGATGAGGATGCCGAGGAACACCGCCATTTCGGCGCCCCCGGGAATGCCGAAGGCGAGGGTGGGGATGAGCGCGCTGCCATCCTTGGCGTTGATCGCGGCTTCCGGCGCGATCACGCCCTTGATGTTGCCCTTGCCGAAGGACTCCGGGTCCTTCGAGGCCTGCACGGTCAGGCTGTAGGAGAGGAACGAGGCCACGACACCTCCCACCCCGGGGATGGCGCCCACGACCGTGCCGATCAAGGAGCCGCGCAGCACCGTCCCCCAGTGGCGGAACGTCTCGACGAGCCCGGACGAGATGCGCGTGATCTTGACGTTGCGCGCGTCGTGCGACACCGCGCCGCCTTTGACCATCAGGTTGATCATCTCGGCCACGGCGAAGAGGCCGATGAGCGCCGGAACCAGATGCACGCCGTCCCACAGGTAGGGGACGCCCAACGTGAAGCGCTCGTCGCCGTAGACGTCGTTGTAGCCGATGAACGAGATCATGAGGCCGAGGCCGCCCGCCACCAGCGCGCGCAACATCTTGCCGTGGCTCGTCGTCGCCACGACCACGAGGCCGAGCAGGGCCAGGAGGAAGAATTCGGGCGGTCCGAACAGCAGCACCAGCTCCTTCGCCACCGGCAGCACGGCCAGCACCGACAAGGTGCCGATGATGCCGCCGATCGAGTTCGCACTCGCGGCGGCTCCGATCGCGAGGCCGGCCTTGCCCTGCTGCGCCAGCGGATAGCCGTCCAGGCACGTCGCGGCATTGGGGGCGGTGCCCGGCGCATTCAGCAGGATTGCGGTGATCGACCCGCCCATCGGCACCGCACCCATGACCCCGCCCGCCAGCGCCAGGGCCGTGAACGGCTCGAGCCCGTAGGTGAGCGGCATGAGAAGTGCCAGCGCCGTGCTGCCGCCGAGGCCCGGGATGGCACCGAACGCGAGACCGATCGCCATGCCGAGGCCGAGAAACGCCAGCTCGCGGACCTGCAACAAGCCCTCAATGCCGCTCAGCCAGATGTCGAGCATGGATGCCCCAGACAAGGTGAACTTGGGACGGTGAATCTGGGGGCGGCGTTGACGCGCCCGGTGCTGCCGCCTACGTTCGCATAGCGAACATATTCGCCGTTGCCGAACAATAAAGCGAGCGGCGGCGAGGCTTGTCAAGGAGTGCTCGATGAGCGAGGCGGCAGCCGAAATGACGGACGGCAGCGCGCGCGGCCGCGACCAGATCACGGCACTGGCGCGCGGCCTGGCGGTCATCCGCGCCTTCGCCGGGCGGGACGAGCAGATGACTCTGGCCGACCTCGCCAAGGTGGTCGGCCTGCCGCGCGCCACGGTGCGGCGTTGCCTCCTGACCCTCGAAGCGCTGGGCTACGTGGAGGCGCGTGGCCGCCTGTTCCGTCTTGCGCCCCAGGTTCTCACCCTGGCGCAGGCCTATCTGTCATCGAGCCTGCTGCCGCGGGTGGCAACGCCGTTCCTCGAGCGCATGAGTGAGGAGCTCGCCGAATCCTGCTCGGTCTCGGTGCTGCACGACGACCAGGTGATCTACGTGGCGCGCTCGACCCGCAAACGTCTTGCGTCGCTGCATCGCGACGTCGGCACGCGCCTGCCGGCCTACTGCACCTCGATGGGGCGGGTGCTGCTGGCCAGCCTCTCCGAGCGCGAGCTCGACGGCTATCTCGAGCGGTCCAAGCGCGAGCCATTCACCCGCTTCACCGTCGTCGACGCCGACAAACTGCGCGAGGTCCTGGCCGAAGTCCGGCGGCGCGAGTTCTGCATCGTCGATCAGGAGTTGGATCTCGATCTGCGTTCGATCGCGGTCCCGGTGCGCAATGCGTCGGGGCGGGTCATCGCAGCGCTCAATGTCGGCACGCAGGCGAGCCGCACCAACAAGCGCCGCATGCTCGATGCGTACCTGCCGATGATGCGCGCCGCGGTTTCCGAGATGCGGCCGCTGCTGTTGGGGTGAGGCTCAGTTCGCGGGCAGCACGCTCTGCCATTTGCGCACGAAGGCCGCCTGGTCGCGCAGGACCTGAGCGGCCTGTTCGGGCGTGGCCGGTGACAGGTCGGCATCGGCGGTCTTCGCCCAGGCTGCGACCTGCGGCGCCTTCATTCCCTCAGACAACGCGCGGGCGAGGGTCGCTTTGATGTCCTCGGGCAGGCCCGGCGGGGCTGCGACCAGGCGCTCGACCGCGAGCTGCGCGAGTTCCGGTTGCCCCAGGGCCTGCGCGTCCGGCACGCCGGGCACCGTGCCCTGGGCCTCGAAGGTTGCAAGAATGCGCAACGTCTTGCCGGCGGCCATGCGGCGGAGCAGCGGCAGGGCCGTGATCACGGCATCGCCGTCGCCGCGGATGGCCGCCACCACATAGTCGCTCGAGCCTTTGTAGCCGGTGATGAGCTGCGCCCTGAGGCCGAGCAGGTGGGCGGCGATCTGGGTCGCCGTGTAGGCCGTGCCCGCCGGGCCGGTCGAGGTGAACTTGAGGGGCCGGGTCTGCGACAGCGCCTTCAAGTCGGCCACCGACTGGAGCGGTGAATTCATGCCGACCGCGAGCGCATAATGGTCCTCGCCCGCGCGGCCGAGCCAGGTGAACTTGTCGAGGTCGAAGCCGCCGGCGCCGCGCATCTGCTGCACGGTGATGCCGGGCACATTGAAGATGCCGATCATCGTGCCGTCCGGCCTCGCGCGGAAGATCTCCGAGGCGGCACGGGCGCCGCCCGCGCCGGGCACGTTCGTCGGCACGACGTTGACCTTGTGCGGCAGCGCTGCCTCCATGGCCGGGGCGATCGCGCGCACGTAGCTGTCGAACCCGCCGCCTGGGCCGTCGGGAATGACGAAGGCGATGTCCCGGTCCGGAAACGCCGCGGTTGCGGTGCGCGCCAGAAGGAGTGCCGGGGCGGCGGCAAGGAGATCGCGACGGCGCATCGACTAGCTCGCGAATTCGCGCAGGACGCGGCCCGGCATCCGGCCGTCCGCGATACGCCCGGTCGCATCAGCCACACGCTCGCCGTTCACCCACACGCCGTGCACGCCGCGGGCTGCGGTGACGAGACGCGTGGCACCCGCCGGCAGGTCGTTGACCCGCCGCGCCTTGGTCCGTCCGACCGTCGCCGGATCGAACAGCAGCAGATCCGCCGCCGCACCCGGGACCAGCCGGCCGCGGTCGCGGATGCCGAAGATCGCGGCCGG
>Ga0335071_10003476_pt1 | contig 16581 bp, 8 predicted proteins | sample Lox_Sample_15_FD_206724 | JGI IMG/M metagenome (GOLD analysis project Ga0335071, IMG submission 206724) | Soil microbial communities from Loxahatchee National Wildlife Refuge, Florida, United States - Lox_Sample_1.5 | ecosystem: Environmental > Terrestrial > Soil > Wetlands | place: USA: Florida... | reverse complement strand
CGTCCCGGCCCTCGCAGGCGAACACCCGCGCCTGGTAGACGAGGCTGGTACGCAATTCCGCGGTCTCCACCGTCTTGGGCGTGAACTCGGCGCCCGGCGACACGTAGCCGACCCATCCGGCATAGGGTTTGTCCGGATGGCTGTCGGAGCTGATGCTCGCCCGCGCGCCCGGCACGATGCGCCCGAGCGCCGCCTCGGGCAGATAGACGCGCGCCCACACCCGATCGGTCAGGGCCAGGGTGAACACCGACTTCTGCGGCGAGGCCATGTCGCCCGGTTCCAGCACGCGGTTCTCGATGATCCCTGTGTTCGGCGCGTGCAGCTCGCCTTCGGCGATGTCGTGCTCGAGCCCGGCGACGGCCGCGTCCTGCGCCGCCAGCGTGGCCTCGGCGGCGGCGACGTCTTCCTTGCGCGGGCCGAGCACGGCCAGGCGATAGCCTTCCTCGGCGGCCTTGAGCCGCTCCTGCGCCGCGTCGAGCGCGTTCCTGGCGCTGTCGGCCTGCTGCTGCGAGACGTAGTGTCTGGCCACCAGATCGAGCTGGCGCCGATACACCTGGCGCGCATCGTTGGCGGCGGCCCGCGCGGCGTCACGTTCGGCGCCGGCCTGCCTGATCTCCTCCGGGCGGGAGCCGGCCTTGAGCTTGGCCGCCTGGCTGCGCTGGGCGTCGGCCAGCGCCCTGGCCTGATCGCGCGCGAGCTGCAATCGCGTCGTGTCGAGACGGGCCAGCAATTGGCCCTGGGTGACGTGGTCGCCTTCCTGCACCAGCACCTGGTCGACGCGACCGCTGGCGTTGAAGGCGAGTTCGACCTGGCGGATGTCGATGTTGCCGTGCAGGACCAGGTCCCGGCCCGGCTCGCCGCGATCGTGCAGCGCCCACCCGGCGCCGGCCGCCACCAGCACGACGACCACCGGCACCACCAGGAGCTTCCTGTTCATGTTCGTTTCCCTTTCCTTGGTTGCGCCGACAGGCCGTTGAACAGCAGGTCCAGATGCGCCTGCAAGTGGCGCCGGAAATCCAGCGGCTGCGCCTCGAAGGCCGCGAAGCTGTGTTTCCAGATGATCGCCAGCATCATCGGCGCGATGACGATGCGCCAGGCGTAGTCGGCATCCACCGGCCGGAACTCGCCCGTCGCGGCGCCCTGCGCGAGCGCACCGACGATCAGCGCGCGGCCGCGCGCAATGACTTCGTCATGATAGAAGTGCGCCAGCTCGGGGAAGTTGCCGGCCTCGGCGATGACCAGCTTGGGCAGGCCGGACAGCGGCGAACCGGCGACGCGCTGCACGAACGCAGTCAGCAGGCGCTCCAGCCGTTCGCCCGCGCTGGCGTCTTCGGCGCCGTGCGTCGCCGCCAGTTCGTCGAAGCCGGCGACCAGTGAATGGCGCACCACCGCCTTGAAGAGTTCCAGCTTGTTCTCGTAGTAACGGTACAGCGTCGCCTTGGCGACGCCGGCGCGCACCGCCACTTCCTCCAGGCGGGTGGCGGCGTAGCCGCGCTCGACGAACAGCGCCAGCGCGGCGTCGAGCAACTCCTGGGGGCGGGCATCGGCGCGGCGTTGCCAACGGGGTCGCGGGGCTGTGGCGGGCATGTGCGCTGAAATAAGTGACCGATGAGTCATTTATAGCCGGAATTCTTGCGCCAGGCAATGCCGCGGCCGGATTCGGCGGCGACAGCGGATCGCCGAACGGCTATTGCCGCAGCAGCCGGTCGCCGCGCTCGACGACGTCCGCCAACGCGCGTGCCGCCGGCTTGTCGCCGGACCAGACGGCTTCGAGTTCCTCGTCGATGATGGCGCGGATTGCCACGAAATGGCGCAGGCGGATGCCGCGCGAGTGCACACCTTGCGGCCGGGCGATCATTGCCTGCAGGGGACTGTCGATGCCGGGATGGCGATCGTAGTAGCCCTGCCGGCGGCTCAGTTCGTGGGCGGCCCGGGTGATCGGCAGATAGCCGGTCTGCTGGTGCCACTCGGCCTGCACCTCGCGTTGCGACAGGAAATTCAGGAAGCGTGCGACGCCCTTGTACTCGTCGAGGCTCTTGCCCGCGATCACCCACAGCGAGGCGCCACCGATCAGGGTGTTGGCGGGCGCTCCCCTGGCATCGTCGTGATGGGGCAGCGGGCTGATCGCGTAGTCGAAGCGGGCATTGCGGGCGATGTCGCCGTAGGCCGAGGTCGAGTCGGTCAGCATGGCGCATTCGCCGTTGTAGAAAGGCGGTTCGCCATCATCCTTGCGGCCGTAATAATTGAACCAACCCTTGCGTCGCCAGTCGGCCAGCATGCCGATGTGCCGGACGAAGAAGGGCGCGTCGATCAACAGGCGGGGATGATCGCCGGCGAATCCATTGTCGTCGCTGGCGAAGGGCTGGCCATGCAGCGCAGCGGCGTTTTCCAGCTGGATCCAGGATTGCCAGCCCGTCGTGTACGGGCAGTCGATGCCGGCCGCCTTCAGCCGGCCGGCGGCGAGCGCCATGTCGTGCCAGGTGCGCGGCGGCCTGGCCGGATCGAGGCCGGCCCTGCGGAACGCGTCGCGGTTGATGTAGAGCGCCGCCGTGGAGGAATTGAAGGGCAGCGACAACAGGCGGCCCCGCGCGTCGGAGTAGTAGCCGGTGATAGCCGGAAGATAGGCCTCGGGGTAGATCGCCTGGCCGCCTATGGCCATCACTTCGTGGATTGGCTTGACCAGCGACTTGCCGCTGTCGGCCGCGCCGAGTGCCATCATGTCGGCGGTGCCGACGTCGAGAACCTGGACGATGTGGGGCGGTTTGGCGGTCCGGCCGGGAGCCGTCAACGCCGCCAGGCTCTCGTCGTAGCTGCCCTTGTAGACCGGAATCACCCGATAGGTCGAGGCGGACCAGTAGATGCGCGCGTTGGCCAGCGGTGCCGAGCGGTTCTCGGCGGGCCGCGCGGCGGCTTGCAGCTCGTTGAAGCGGGCAGCCAGCCGCTCGATCTCGTCGCGCAAGGCGCCGGTCATCGAGTGCCAGAAGACGATGTCTGTCGTCGTCCCAGCCCCCCCGGCGGCAGCCGGCAGCGCCAGCGAAAGCGCAGAGGCGGCGAGGAAGGTCCGACGCTTCATCGGCCGGGGCCGGCCCGGGGACGCCGGGCCGTCATGTCGCGGGGAGGGAGGCGGCGTCGCCGATCCGGCGCACGACGACGCCGATGTTCTCCTCGTGGTCGGCGTACTGCAGGGCGATATGCCGGAAATCCTCGGCGCGGGCCAGGAACGCGTCGTTGACGTCGGGATCGAAACGGCGGCCGCGTTCGTCGGCGATGATCGCGACCGCCTCCTCGTGGGTGAACGGTTCCTTGTAGGGACGTCGGCTGATCAGCGCGTCGTAGACGTCGGCGACCGCCATCAGCCGCGCCGAGATCGGGATCGCCTCGCCGGCCAGGCCTTCGGGGTAACCCTCGCCGTCCCAGCGCTCGTGATGGCTGAGGGCGATCTCGCGGCCGAAGCGCAGGAAGTCGTTGGGCGCGTCGAGCAGCTTCTCGGCAGCCAGGATGGCGTTGCGCCCGAGCACGGTATGCGTTTTCATGACCTCGAATTCGGCCGCCGTCAGCTTGCCGGGCTTCAGCAGGATGCGGTCCGGGATGCCAACCTTGCCGATGTCGTGGATGACGGCCGACTTGTAGAGCAGTTCGATGTTGTCCTCGGTGAGCAGCGGCGCGAAGCGTACGTGGCCGCGCAGGGCGAGGGCGAGGATCTCGACGTAATACTGGGTGCGGCGGACGTGGTTGCCGGTATCGTTGTCACGCGTTTCGGCGAGCGACGCCAGGGCGACGATGGCGACGTCCTGGATGGTCGACATCTGCACGACGCGGCGGTGCACCTCCTCCTGCAGAAAGGCGTTCTGGTCCCTGAGGAAATCCGTGGCGCCTTTCAGCGAAAGGTGCGTGCGTACGCGCGCCAGCAGGATCGGCGGGCTGATCGGCTTGGTCAGGTAATCGACGCCACCGGCGGCGAAGCCCTTCTCCTCGTCGGCGATGTCCGAGCGGACAGTGAGGAAAATGACCGGAATGTCTCGGCTGAAAGTCAGGGCACGCAGGCGCCGGCAGAGTTCATAGCCGTCCATACCAGGCATGACGACGTCGAGCAGAATGAGATCCGGCCGTGGCTCGAGCTCCGCCGCGCGCAGCGCCGACTCGCCGCCCGTGGCGACGCGGACGTGGTAATTCTCTCGCAGCAATTCGGCGATCAGCCGCAGCGACTCGGGGTCGTCGTCGACCGCCAGGATGGTCGGCCGCTGGATCTCATGCTGAGGCATTGTCATTCTCCCCTCCCGATGACGCGCCGCGCAGGGCCCGCAAGGCCGAATCATAGTCAAAATGGGTTAAGGCTGCATCCAGGCAGCGCAAGTCCGCCGCCGTCATCTCCTGTTCGAGCACCCGCCGGTTGCTCTCGAACAGCCAGAGCGCCTCCGCGTCGTAGCGGGCGAGGCAGGTCGCCAGTTCGCCGATCACCCGGCCGGCATCCGCCTCGGCTGCCAGTGGCGAACCGCCGCCGGCGGGCGTGGCGCCCGTCTGCTCGAGCAGGTGGCGCATTTCGCGGATGGTTGCCTGAAGCTCCTGCCGAAAGCGGGGTAGTTCCTCGGTGGGTGCCTTGCCCTCGTGCAGGCGATCGGAGATCCGGGCGGCCGCGTCGGCCAGTCCGATGGCGCCGAGGCTGCCGGAAACGCTCTCCAGGGTGTGTGCCAGCCGCCGGGCGGTGGCCTGATCGCCGCTGGCCAGGGCCTGCTCGATCCGGTCGGCATCGCCGGCGCGTTCTGCGATGAAGCGACCGAGGAAACTGGCATAGCGCTCGCGGATACCCCCGGTGCGCCGCAGGCCGGACTCCGGGTCGAAATCCCGGCTGTCGCCGAACACGCAGGTTTCCGGCTGACCGGTTGATTCGAAACTGCCGACCAGCGCCCGGGCGCCGCCGGCGCGCTTGGCCTCGGCCATGAGTTCCTCGGCACGCGGCAGCAGTGCCGGCAGGATCCAATCCGGGCCGGGTTGCGCCACGATGCCGGCGACACTGACTGTCAGGCATTCGCGGCCGCCGGAACCGGCGTGTGGAATGGCCAGCTGTGCGATGTCGCGGCCGACGCGCTCGGCGAGGTGGCGCAGGCCGGCGAGGTCGGTATCGGGCAGCACGCAGGCGAAACGGTTGTCGGCCAGTCGGGCGACCGTGTCGCCCGAGCGACCGAGGCAGACCGCCAGCGCTGCCGCGACCCGCCGCAGGCTGCGATCGCCGGCTGCGCGCCCGTAGGTCTCCTTGTAGGCCTTGAAGGCGTCGATATCGGCGAGCAGCAGCGCCAGCATGCCCTGTCGACGGGCGCAGCGCCGCGATTCGCGCGCCAGCGTCTCCTCGAAGTGGCGCTGGTTGGCCAGGCCGGTCAGGTCGTCGGCCTGCGACAGCCGACGCAGCATTTCGCGCTGCTGTCGCAGCTCGACATGGGTGCGCACGCGCGCCGCGACGATCGGCGGGCGGACCGGCTTGGTCAGGAAGTCCACGGCACCGGCGGCAAGTCCCTCGACCTCGTCGCGTTCGCGGTTGGCGGCAGTGACGAACATGACCGGGATGTCACTGGTCACCGGGTCCTGCTTGAGCCGCCGGCAGACCTGGTAGCCGTCCAGGCCCGGCATCATCACGTCGAGCAGGACGAGGTCCGGCAGATGCCGGTGGCACAGGTCGAGGGCGCGTTCGCCGCTGTTGGCGACCAGGATGTGGTAGCCGTTGCGGAGGATGCCGCCGAGGATGTCGATATTCTCCGGCGTGTCATCGACGATCAGGATGGTCGGGCGGTCGGCGATGCGGTTCATGGCTCGGCAGGGGCGTGTCAGTGGGCGCCGATCTCGGCAATGGCGCGGTCGAACTCGTAGCTGCGCACGGCGGTCTCGATCTGCGCGAAGCGCTCGCCGTAGGCGGCACGCAAGATGCCGGCCTCCTGCTCGAGCAAGTCGAGCGCCTGCAGGTCGCCGTCGTTGAGCAGGGCGAGCAGGCGCGTCCGGATCTCCGGCAACCGCAGCCCGGACGGCTCGTCGATGACGCGGGCCGGGTCGGCGGGCAACAGCCGCTGCAACTGCCCGACCAGGGTCGCCAGCGGCGCGGCCAGTGCCTCGAGCGCGCCGCCGACCACCTCCGCGGCCTCGCCGTCGCGGATCACGGACTCGACGGCGGCCGCCTCGGCGGCCAGGGGCTCGGCGCCAATGCCGCGGCTGAGTCCCTTCAGGGTATGGGCAATGCGCTGGGCATGAGCGCGGTTGCCGGCAGCCAGCGCGGCGCGGATCATCGCGGTGGCGTTGCCCTGGCTGGCGACGAACTTGCGCAGCAGTGACTGGTACAGCGCCCGGTTGCCAAGCACGCGTTGCAGGCCGCTGTCCGTGTCGAGGCCGTCGACGCCGGTCGGCAGGCCGAGGTCTACGGCGGGGGCCGCGGCTGCCGGTGGCGACGGCGAATCGGCAGCCTGCCGCGGTTCGATCCACTTGAGCAGGATCGCCCACAGCTCATCGGGTTCGATCGGCTTGGCCAGGTGGTCGTTCATTCCCGCGGTCCGGCAGCGGTCGCGGTCCTTCGGCATGACGCTCGCGGTCATGGCGACGATCGGCAGGCGATATCCGGCGCGGCGGATCGTTTCGGTGGCGGTGATTCCGTCCATCACCGGCATCTGAACGTCCATCAGGACCAGATCGTAGTCGCCGCCGGCCAGCCGGGCGATGGCCTGCTCGCCGTCGCCGGCGACATCCACCTCGACACCGGCGTGGCGGAGCAGTTCGCTGGCCACCTCCTGGTTGAGTTCGTTGTCCTCGACCAGCAGCAGTCTCGCACCGCGGATGGCGGCGAGACCCGTCGGCGGGCCGGCCGGCCGCACCCTGGCGGCGCGCGGCTCGGCAGTGCGGTCGCCGAATGCGCGCATGGCCGTGTCGAACAGCTGCGACGGCGTCACGGGCTTGATCAGGACTTCGCGGAAGCCGGCGCTCTGGGCGCTGCGGATCACTTCCTCGCGGCCAAAGGCGGTCACCATGACGCAATGCGGCGGCCGGGCCAGGTTCAGCCGGTGAATCTGCCGGATCGTCTCGATGCCGTCCATCGCCGGCATGAGCCAGTCGATGAAGGCCAGTTCGTAGGGTTCGCCGGCCTTGGCGGCGCGCTCGAGTTCGGCCAGCGCGGCGGCGCCCGATCCGCAGCTGCCGATGCGGAAGGTCATGCCGGCAAGCATGTCGGCGAGGATCACGCGGGCGTTCTCGTTGTCGTCCACCACGAGCGCTCGCCGGCCGCGCAGGTCCGGGTCCGGCAGCTGGCGCGCGTCGCCCTCCTGGCCCTTGCCGAGGACGGCGGTGAACCAGAAGGTGCTGCCGCGGCCCGGCTCGCTGTCCACGCCGACCTCGCCGTCCATCATGCGGGCAAAGCGGGCCGAGATCGCCAGTCCGAGGCCGGTGCCGCCGTACTTGCGCGTCGTCGAGGTATCGGCTTGGGTGAAGCTGCTGAACAACTGGTTGAGCTGCTCGGCTGCGATGCCGATGCCGGTGTCGCGCACGGAGAAACGCAGCTGCACCTCGCCATCGGTCTCCCGCTCGACGCGCACGCGGATGTCGATCTCGCCGCGCTCGGTGAACTTGACGGCGTTGTTGGCATAGTTGATCAGGATCTGGCCGAGCCGCAGGGGATCGCCGACCAATTGCCGCGGCACCGAGCGGGGAACGTCGACCAGCAACTCGAGCCCCTTGGCGGCCGCCTTGTCGCCGATCAGCGTGATCACGTTCTCGAGCACGGTGTCGAGGTTGAAGCCGACCTTTTCGACGGTCAGCTTGCCCGCCTCGATCTTGGAGAAATCGAGGATGTCGTTGATGACGCCGAGCAGGTGCTGCGCCGCCGCCTGGATCTTGCCGACGTAATTGCGCTGGCGCTCGCTGAGCTCCGTGTCCATGGTCAGGTGCGCCATGCCGATGATGGCGTTCATCGGCGTGCGGATCTCGTGGCTCATGTTGGCGAGGAAGTCGGACTTCAGGCGCGTCGCCTCCTCGGCCAGCGTCGCCACCCGCTTGAGGGCTTCCTCCTGTTGCTGGCGCAGGGTGACGTCGATGATCATCACGGCCAGCTGCCGGGGGATGCCTTCGCGAGCCGGCAGATAGGACAGCTCGGCTTCCATCGGGAAGCCGCTGCCGTCCTTGCGCCGTGCCGGCAGCAGCATGGCCCGGTCGCCCGTCTCGCGCGCCTTGGCGGCCAGCCGCTCGCGGATCTCGGCCAGCGTCCCTGCGTACTCGCCCTCGGCCACCAGCAACTCCGAACTGCGGCCGACCAGTTCGTCGGGCGCATAGCCGAACAACCGCTGGATCTCCCGGTTGGCGTGAATGACCGTGCCGCGCTGGTCGACCACGAGCAGGCCGACCGGCGCCGATTCGAGGATCGCCCGGTACCAGGCCTCCGTCTCCTCGAGCAGGCGCTTGGCTTCCCGTTCAGCCGTCACGTCCTCGAGCACCCAGACCGAACCGCGCTCCGGCGCCGCCAGGTCGATCACCCGCCCCGACTCGCGGCACCAGAAGCCGCTGCCGTCCTTGCGCTGCATGCGGTATTCGCCGCGGAAGGTCTCGCCGCGGAAGATCGTTTCGTAGCCGATCCTGCCGAGTTCCTCGTAGTCTTCCTGGCGTTCGAAGAGAATGCGCGTCGACTGGCCCTCCATCTCCTCCACCGTGCGGCCGAGCATCTCCGCCAGGCGCCGGTTGAGGCGGACGAAGCGGCGGTCGCGGACGACGGTGATGCCGAGTCCCGCCGAGTGGAAGATGGCCGCCTGCTCGTCCACCGCCGACTTGGTTGCCGCCTCGGCGGCGCGCGCCGAGGCCAGGGCCTCCGCCAACTGCCCGGTGCGTTCGGCCACCTTGGCCTCGAGGGTCTCGTTGGCCTGGCGCAATGCTTCGGTGGCGCGCAGCAGGGCCTGGCGCATGGTCTCCTGGGCCCCGGCCAGTCGGGCGACTTCGCGCCATGGGCTGTGCACCGCGACCGGCGTCGCGAGTTCCATGCGGCCGATGCGGGCGCTGTCCTCCGCCAGCGACTCGAGTGGCTTCGCCAGCCGGCGCGCCATCGGCAGCACGATCAGCGCCGCCAGCGCCAGCGTCGCCGCCGCCAGCGCCAGCGCGATGCCGAGGTCGCTGGCATCGCCCAGCGGAAAGTCGGCCTGCGGCGCCCAGACGCCGAGCCAGAAGGTCTGGTCGCCGAGCGTCAGTGGCCGGAACAGGCTGAACCAGCGTTGGCCCTGGACTTCGAACTCGGACAAGGCGTTGCTGACGCCACCGCCCGCCTGCCAGCGCTTGAGCCCCTCGGACAGCATCGGCAGGTCGAGGTCGTCGACCGACCGGTGCATGGCGGCCTTGATCTCTTCGTCGCTCTTGAAACGCTCGTTGCGCGGCAGGCCGACGAGGCTGCCGTCCTTCTGCAGGATGGCAGCGAAGCCGTTGCGGCCCGCGGTGACCTGGCTGGTGAAGCGCGACAGGTCGAGCAGGTTGACGTCGTGGGCGATCACGTAATGGCTGCCATCGGCCGCCGTCCAGCGCGCCGCGGCGGTGATGCCGGGCTCGCGCGTGGTGAAGAACGTGTAACGCGGGGTCCAGTGCAGGGCGCCGTCGTCGGGCAGCGCCATGGCGCCCTTGAACCATGGCCGTGTGCGGCTGTCGTAGTCCGTGTCCTTGACCTCGACCTTCTCGAGATTGCCGTCGGCGGCCCAGGTCAGCCAATAAGCCCTTCTGCCCCAGTGGGCGGGGTCGGTCAGGCGGTTCAGCCAGCGGCCATCGTCGGTATGCAGGAGAAAGACCTCGCGGCCCGACTCGTGGGCGAAGATGACCGACGAGATTTCCGGATGATTGCCGATCACCGACACATACAGATCCTTGAAGGCGACCAGCGAGTTCTGATCGATGACGCCGCTCAGGCCCCAGTGGCGGCTGGTGCGCACGGTGATCTCGACCGAGCCGAGCAGCCGGGTCAGCATGCCGTCGATCTGCTCCGCCGCCTGCCCCATCTGGGCGCTGGCGATCTGCTTGACCGTCGGCACGACGATGAAGCGATAGACGCTGGCGGAGAACACGCCGAGCGCCGCCAGCACGATGACGATGGCACGGAGGATCAGGCTGGCGCGGAAGCTGCGGGTTCCCATCGGCAAGGCAGTTCCCTCGGGGGTGAATTCCTCGGGGTTGCCCGGCCGGGTCCCCGATGCACGACGCGTCCGTGGCCGAGTGTACTCTGCGCTGCGCAGGCACCGCAATCGCATCCGGATATGCCGGGTCGATCGTCGGGGATCCCTGGCGACGGTCGGCGATTTTCGGTTAAGCTGGCGCCCCCCGCCGAACGATACCGGTTGCACTCGAAATGACCCGCCTGCTCCTGTCGTTGATGTTGGTCACTGCCCTCGCAGGTTGCACGACTGCGCCGGTGGGCACCTGTCCGCCGCCGCCGGCATGCCCGATCTGTCCGGCCTGTCTGCCGCCGGTGACTGTCAAGCCGCCGGAAAGGCCTCTGCAGCCGGCATCCTGGGGTGACCTGCCGGGCTGGCACGAGGACGACGTGCGCCCGGCGCTGACCGCCTTCGCCGCCTCCTGCGCTGCACTCGAGAAGCAGGCCCTCTGGCGCGACGTCTGCGCCGCGGCCCGGGCCGCGCAACCGGCGGATGCCGGCGAGGCGCGCGCCTGGTTCGAGAGCCGGTTCCAGCCGTGGGCGCTGGTCAATCCCGACGGCAGCCGCCAGGGCCTGATCACCGGCTATTACGAACCGGTGATCCGCGCCAGCCGCACGCGCAAGCCGGCGTTCAGCCATCCGCTATTCGGACCGCCGGCCGACCTGATCGACGTCGAGCTTGCCGATCTCTATCCGGAGCTCAAGCACATGCGGCTGCGCGGCCGGCTGGTCGGCCGCCGGCTGGTGCCCTATTTCTCGCGGGACGAATGGGCCGACCAGGCGGCCGCGCGGGCGGCGGACGTCCTGCTCTGGGGCGATGACGCGCTCGACCTGTTCTTCATGGAAATCCAGGGGTCGGGCCAGGCGGTGCTCGACGACGGCACGCGCATCCGCGTCAGCTATGCCGACCAGAACGGCCATCCCTACCGGTCCGTCGGCCGCTGGCTGGTCGACCAGGGCGAGATGAAAGCCGACCAGGCGTCGATGCAGAACATCAAGGCCTGGGCGCAGGGCCACCCGGGGCGGGTCAGGGAAATGCTGGCGGCCAATCCCAGCCTGGTGTTCTTCCGCGAGCTGCCGCTTGCCGACATCGGTCCGCCGGGCGCCCTCGGCGTCGCCCTGACGCCCGAACGCAGCATCGCCGTCGATCCGCGCCAGGTGACGCTGGGTGCCCCCGTGTTCCTGGCGACGACCCGGCCGGACGACGGCCAGCCGCTCGATCGCCTGATGCTCGCCCAGGACACCGGCGGGGCCATCCGCGGTGTCGTTCGCGCCGATTTCTTCTGGGGCAGCGGCGCGGAAGCCGGCAATCGCGCCGGGCGCATGCGCCAGCAGGGCAGCCTGTGGCTGTTGATGCCATTGTCGTATTCACCAAGATGAGGCATTGGTGTCGATTCAGGGGGTGGATGCGCACGAAAGCGGTGCCACTGTCGTGATCGTGGCACCGATATGGTGCCTTCTGATTTTTTGCGACGCCGCAACCTGCTGTTTAATAAGGGTGTCTTGATCGGCACGCTTGTTGCACGCGCGCACGGGATTCGTGCCTATTTTCCCGTGGAGCCCCAGTATGGAGAATCTGAAGACTTCCGCCGACGTGCTGTTCATCCTGCTCGGCGCCATCATGATCCTGGCGATGCATGCCGGATTTGCCTTCCTCGAGCTGGGCACCGTCCGGCGCAAGAACCAGGTCAATGCGCTGGTGAAGATCCTCGCGGACTTCAGCATGTCCACACTCGCCTATTTCTTCATCGGCTATTCGGTTGCCTACGGCGTCGATTTCTTCGCCGGGGCCGAGAAGCTCTCGGAGCTCTCCGGCTACGGGCTCACCAAGTTCTTCTTCCTGTTGACCTTCGCCGCCGCGGTGCCGGCGATCGTTTCCGGCGGCATCGCCGAGCGGGCCAGGTTCAACCCGCAACTGGCGGCCACCTTCATCCTCGTCGGCTTCGTTTACCCGTTCTTCGAGGGCATTGCCTGGAACCAGGCCTGGGGTGTGCAGGCCTGGCTCAAGGCCACCTTCGGCGAGGAGTTCCATGACTTTGCCGGATCGGTGGTCGTCCATGCCGTCGGCGGCTGGATCGGCCTGGCCGCGGTGCTCATGCTCGGCGCCCGGCGCGGCCGCTACCACAAGGACGGCGGCATTGCCGGTGGCCACCCGCCGTCGAGCATTCCCTTTCTCGCGCTCGGTGCCTGGATCCTCACGGTCGGCTGGTTCGGCTTCAACGTCATGAGCGCGCAGACCATCGACAAGGTCTCCGGCCTCGTTGCCATGAACTCGCTGATGGCGATGGTCGGCGGCACGCTGGTGGCCTTGTTCATCAGCAAGAACGACCCCGGCTTCGTGCACAACGGACCGCTCGCCGGCCTGGTGGCGATCTGCGCCGGTTCCGACCTCATGCATCCGATCGGTGCGCTCGTCACCGGCGGCCTGGCCGGCGGCCTGTTCGTGTTCATGTTCACCATTACCCAGAACCGCTGGCGCATCGACGACGTGCTCGGCGTCTGGCCGCTGCACGGCCTCTGCGGCGCCCTCGGCGGCATCGCCGCCGGCATCTTTGGCAGCAAGGCGCTCGGTGGCATGGGCGGCGTCGCCTTCCTGTCGCAACTCGTCGGCACCCTGATGGGTGTTGCCATCGCCCTTGCCGGTGGCACGATCGTTTATGGCCTGCTCAAGAAGACCGTCGGCATCCGCCTCGATCCCGAGGAGGAATTCAACGGCGCCGACCTGTCCATCCACAAGATCACCGCCAGCCCGGAACGCGAGACGCTTTGGTGACTTTGTATTGATCCCGAACGGAAAGTCCTCAACACAAAGCCCGGCATCTGCCGGGCTTTGTGTTTGGCTGGCCACCGTTTGGCCGACGCGGGCCGTCAACTGCGGGTGCTTCCTAGCCCCCGTGATGTTCCTGAAAGCACGCGTGCCCGAGTTCCTCGCCCAACAGCACGGCCAACGCCAGCGCGACATAGATCGGACTGCCGAAATAGGGGTAATGCAGCACCTGCCCAAGAATGAGCGAGGCGGACAGCGCAATCAGAAATACGAGCCCCGTCAGAACGACCAGAACCGCAAGGATTCTGGCCAGCCCCAGGAACGACTGCGCATGCCTTCCGGCCGGAAGGCAGGAATGTCGTTGCAGCCTGACCACCAGTCCGTCCAGCAGCAGGCCCGCCAGTGCAACGCAGAGCGCCTCGACCAGATCGAAACCAATCAGCCTGGACAGTCCTTCGGCTCGGCGCGGATACTGCTCGCCCCGGGCGAGCAGATTGTCGAGCGCCATCGCATGGAGGAACACGCCGGGAACCTCGATGCCGAGCGGCTCGACGACCGTGTCCCTGACGGTGCGTACCTGCGTTCCGATCATGACCACCTTGTTGTGGAGCAACCCGGAGAGCAGCTCGACGGGATCCTTCCCCACGCGTCCCAGATTCGCCGGATCGCGTATGTCGGCCGCCGAGAGTGTCGTGAAGTAGAAGCATGGCCGCAGGGCCTTGTCGGGCGCAATCCATTCGGCCATACTAGGCAGAAACGCGTAGAACGCCTGGACCAGGGAGTCGGAGAGCAGGTGCTCGTCATCCTGCATGACGCACTTGTCAGCGTCCCGCCGCGCAGCCGCCAGCCACTGAGCTTGCTCCGACTGATGCGTGCCCCACTGCACCGCGATCCGCCGGTCAAGGTTTTCGGAGACTTCGTAAAGCCCGAAGCCCGCGTTCTCGCTCGGGTCCGAAGTGCGGTGGATGTCGTCGCAGAGCTTGCTTGCGTCTCCCTGGAACAGCGGCGACCTGTTCTGAGGTTGGCACAGGCGGCTGACGATCGCTGCTGCCGGCGATATCAGATATCTTCCCGGGAGGGATCCCTCGATCGTGTTCGCTTCGCGATGATCCGTTTCCCATCGATTCCACACGGTGCGGCAAGAACCGCGGGGGCTCACGAGGGCGGTGGCCAGTGGATACTCGGTGGGTGGTCCGATCCAGTTCGCTGCGACCATTTCCAGTTGCGCCGACCTTTGGTTGGCAACCTCATTCGATACGCCAAAGGCCCTATCGATGAAGGTGGCCGCCGTGGTCCGCCCCAGAGCGATTGCCTCTTGGTCGATCCAATCCCTGTCACAACTGGTGGATGGGCCGTCATTGATGACCGGTACGTCGCCGAGAAGGATCGGAGTCTTCCGGCTGGCCTCCCGGAACCCGTCGCCCAACTCCGCCAGCGCGGCCTGTGTCGCGAAATCCCGGTCACTTGCCGATAGCCTTCTTGGCATGTCGGTGAATGACATGTCGACAAAGACTGCGGCTGGCCCGGCGTCGATGATCGGATCGAGAATATTGCGCAGAAAGTCTTCGGCAGGCAGTGGCCAACCGGGACGGCGGCCCGGGGTGCCATCGACATAGCGATCGTCGATCAGCACCACGATGATCTTGTCACGCGGCTCCTTGTATTGGTACCAGCCGGCCAGGGTCCGTTGGGCGAGGACTTCGGAAAGCGACTCCAGGTTGCTGTGAATGCCAAGGACATCGACATACGCGACGAGGAAGGTGAGCACAAATGCGATGACGAACCGCCGGACACGGCGCTTGGCGCTCTGGTTCGCCAACATGCAGCGGATGATGCTTGCGGGAGAGACCATCAGTTCGAATACAGGGGCTTGAGCGCGCCGCCGAAGAGGTCGCTGAGCGAGCCTTCCAGCCCCTTCGACATGAACGCCTTCTGGCCTTCCGGGGTCTTGGCCTTGGCGCCCTTGGCCAGCGGATCGTAGCCCAGCAGTTTCACGCACGCCGGATAGACGCTGTGCTGTTTGTAGACGTAGCAATCGGCGGCCTTGACTTCGGCGGTGACAAGGTCGTGGCGCGCCATGGCTGCCCCGACGGCGAGATCCGGAAAGTCCTTGTCCGTGCCGATCAGCCTCGTATAGCGGTCGTAAAGCGCCGGCAGCATGCGCACGCTCGGCGTGCCTGCGAATGCGCCGGTCAGATGTCTCAGGACGTCGATGCTTGCATAACCTGCGCGCGCGTCGCGCTCCCAGTCCTGCGGCGCCCGAGTCCGGCAACTCGGCGACACGTTGTCCCAGTCACCGCGCACCCCCCAGGTAAACGGAGCCGCGTCGATCGGAAAGTCCGCTGGTGGAATCGGCAGTTCGGCGCCCCCTGCGTCGCCCGATGGCTTCGAAGGTGGGTGTGCGCCGCAGGGCGATGGCAGGGCGGTTGCGATTGCCTTCGCATCGCCCTTCCTGTCCTTGGCGGGCGTCGGCCCGGAGCCAAGCGCGGTTGGCACGCCCTTCGAGAGCGAGTCGGCGACTCGACTGACCAGAAGGTCGCGGACGGACTGCGCCGCCGCCGTGCTCTTGACCAGGCTTCTCACGGCCGACCGCCTGACGACGGCCATCGTCTCCTTGGAATGCTTCGTGAGGGCGTTGCCCTCAGCATCGGTGGTCTCGTAGCCGTAAGTGGAATTGGCATATTCGGCCAGGGCCACCAGGCGCTTCTCGCGATCCGGGTGGTCTTGCGTGAATGCCGACAAGCTACCGATGGCCTGCTCCAGCAGCGCAGCGCCGCCGAGGCGGGCGACCAGGTCACCCCAGCCCATCTGCCCGTTCGGGGCAGACGTTTTGCCGGCGAAGATTATCAAGGTTCCGATACTCTGCAGCTTCTTCATCCGTTCGGTGCGGGTCGCTTCCGCCTCGCCGTGCTTCTTGATGAACCGTTCCATTTCCTCCAGTTCCACCCTGAACCCCGCCCGTCGGGCCAAGTCGAGTCCCAGCATGTCGGCCTCGCTCTCCTTGCCGGTGGCCCAGGAAGGCTGAAAGATGTCCCCGACGAGAATGGTCGACAGCAAACCACCGGCCATGCCGCGCAGCAGTGCATCGGTATCCGCCTGGACCTGGATGGTTTGACCGCTGGTATGCGTATGCCCGAGTGCCGTCGCGGTTGTGTAGATCGAGGCGGCCGTCGTCACCAGGTCGACCATGTCCGACATCTGCTGCTGATCCTGCACATGGAGAAGCAGAATGTGCGCGAGTTCGTGGCCAAGCATCAAGGCCAGTTCATCATCGCTTTCCACGCCCTTGCTGGCGTCGCTGTTGAAGGTTCCGACACCGACGAAGATGTCGCCCGTTCGGTTGGCGCTCGCACCGTAGCTGGCTTGCCCGGTGATCCAGACATGGACTGCCGGTCTAGGCCCTTTCCATTGGTCGAGCAGTTTGTCCACGACCCTCTGGCAGAGGGCTTGGGCCTCGGGAGCATTCACGAAGTCGGTTCCATTGATCAGCGCGTAAGCGACCCGTGGGCCAAGCGACGAGTCGGCGTAGGGCTTCAGCAGCTTTTCGTCTGGCACAAACGGGCCCGGAAGCGCGCTGCGCGTTTCGATCTGTTCCAGCCAAGCATTGCCCGGCTTCTTGTCATACGCCGGGAAAGCGCCATTGCCGTGCAGTCCGCCGAGAAACGCAGAACTT
>Ga0335071_10003475_pt1 | contig 16583 bp, 14 predicted proteins | sample Lox_Sample_15_FD_206724 | JGI IMG/M metagenome (GOLD analysis project Ga0335071, IMG submission 206724) | Soil microbial communities from Loxahatchee National Wildlife Refuge, Florida, United States - Lox_Sample_1.5 | ecosystem: Environmental > Terrestrial > Soil > Wetlands | place: USA... | reverse complement strand
GGCTACCGGCGAATGTCGGCGATCCGCATGGCGGGCCAAGTCCATGGCCCTGGGCGGTTCCTCGCCTGAAAAGTGTGCGCGCTACGAAGGAAGCGCAGCGTGGACATTTTGATCCGCTCTATCCGGACTTCGAGGTTGATTATCCCGATCAGCTTCGAGCGGACGAATTTTTGCGCGAGTTCGATGGATTTGTGAAAGCGCGCGGCACGGGGGCCGAACTCCCGCAGTTTATTCTGCTTTACTTGCCCAACGATCATACCGGCGGAACGCGTCCCGGAAAACCCACACCGCAGGCGTCAGTTGCCGACAACGATCTTGCCCTCGGGCGCGTCGTCGATGCCGTGTCGCATAGTCCGTACTGGGATGACACCGCGATCTTTGTCGTCGAAGACGATGCACAAAATGGCGCCGATCACGTCGATGCGCATCGCTCCATTGCACTGGAGATCAGCAAGTACGCGCCGCGTGCCGACAAACCGACCGTCGATCATAACTTCTATACGACCGCCAGCATGATGCACACGATGGAAGCACTGCTCGACTTGCCTACGATGAATCTGTTTGATGCGCATGCTCCGCTGATGGCTGCGTTGCTTGCGGGGCCGGGGATGCAACTGGCGTACCAGGTCGATGATCGCAATCTGCGGAATGGATTGATCTATCGTGTGAATCCGAAGCAAGCACAGGGTGCAGATGAATCGTTGCGTATGGATTTTTCCCGTCCGGACGCAGTGGATACTGAGAGACTCAACGCGATTTTGTGGCGGGATGCGAAGGCCAGTGCGAAGTCCGCACCGTGAGCTTGGATACGATACATCCTGTCTCAGTGCATACCGACCACCTACCGCGAGCTGCCTACTCGAGTGTCTGCGCCACACAATCATCTACGCTAGAATTTAATCGTGGGATTGCCAATCGAATGCTGGAATCTGCGCAAGACCTATGACGGCAAGGTCGAAGCCGTCCGCGGTCTCAGTCTGCGCATTGAGACCGGCGAATGCTTCGGCCTCCTCGGCCCGAACGGTGCAGGGAAGACCACAACCATAGAAATTCTCGAGGGTCTGCTCGCTCCTACTTCGGGCGAAGTCCGCATCTTCGATCAGACCTGGGGTGAAAATCCGCGCCAGTTACGCCAATGGATCGGCATCTCCCTACAGGAGACGCGGCTAAGTGAAAAACTGACGGTTCGCGAGACAATCGAACTCTTTGCCAGTTTCTACGATGAACCGCGGTCGGCGGTCGATGTGCTCGAAGACCTGCAATTGACTGAGAAGTCCAATAGCTGGGTCGGCAAACTCTCCGGCGGACAGAAGCAGCGGCTGGCAGTCGCTACCGCGCTTGTGGGCAATCCGCGCATTCTGTTTCTCGATGAGCCGACGACCGGTCTCGACCCCCAAAGCCGCCGGCAACTTTGGGAGATCGTCCGCACCTTTCAGAAAAAAGGCGGGACGGTGCTGCTTACGACGCATTACATGGACGAGGCCGAGCGCCTTTGTGACCGGCTGGCCATCGTCGACCACGGCGTGATCATCGCCGAGGGAACGCCTTCCGATCTGATCGATCGGCTCGGTGGGCATCATGTGGTTGAGTTTCAAGCGGGCGCCCCGAACGGCAATGGCGCGTCCTCGGCATCCGGCGATCTGCTTGCACAAACTCTTGATGGATGGCGTTCGTTGCCCGGTGTAGAAGCAGTTCGCCGTGAGGACAACACGATCTGCCTGAACGTGCGTGAGCCGCACCTGACGATTCCCGCGCTGCTTGAGGCCGTCAATGGCCAAGGTCATCGGCTTGAGCATTTGAGCACGCGGCAGGCCAGCCTGGAGGATGTGTTCGTTCAACTCACTGGACGTCACTTGCGCGGAGAATAATGACAGTCGAGACGACAACACCGCAGATTCCGCAGAGCGAGCAGCCGCGCCAATCCGCGCCGCAGCCAGCTCCACGGTCCAGTCGCTGGGCGGGATATCGCTACCTGCTGTGGGTCCGGCTGCTCGAGCTGAAGCGCGAGCCGGAAATTATCTTCTGGGTATTCGGATTTCCCCTTTTGCTCTCGCTCGGCCTCGGCCTCGCATTTCGCAATAAGCCTGCGGATCAGAACTCGGTCGCGGTTGTCGCCGGGCCGAATGCGGCGCAGATTGCGGCGAGCCTTGGAGGCTCCAGTTCCGGCAAGCCGTCTCCGCTGCGACCCGCCGTGATGGAGCGGGGCGCGGCGCTGAAGGCATTCCGTCTGGGCAAGTTCGATGTCGTCGTTGAACAGAAAGCCGACGGCGCATACTGGTATTACTACGATCCATCGCGGCCCGAGAGCATGCTTGCACGCCTCCTGACAATGGACGCTCTGGAGGCAAACGCAGGCCGCACGGACAAACTACCGGTAATCAACTCGCCCTCCAGCGCCCCTGGCTCGCGCTACATCGACTTCCTCATTCCCGGCCTTATTGGTATGAACCTGATGAACTCAGGAATGTGGGGCGTCGGTTTCGCGCTGGTCGATATGCGCCAACGAAAATTGCTCAAGCGTTTCGTGGCGACTCCCATGCGCCGCAGCGATTTTCTGATGGCCGTCATGAGCAGCCGCCTGATCCTGATGGTGATCGAAGTAGGCCTGCTTCTGATTTTCGGCATGCTGGTCTTTCACATGCCGGTTGCGGGATCTTTATGGACACTTGCGCTGGTGGGAGGAATTGCCGCGATCGCTTTTGGCGGTCTTGGCCTACTTACCGCGTGCCGTGCTCAGAAAGTCGAGAGCGCAAGTGGTTTGATCAACCTCGTGATGATGCCAATGTGGATCTTCTCGGGTGTGTTTTTCTCTTACGAACACTTCCCGGCAGCGGCCCACCCGTTTATCAAGGTCCTCCCGCTGACCGCGCTCAACGATGCGCTACGTGCCGTGATTCTCGAAGGCGCATCTCTCCCCTCGCAATCGGTACGCCTCCTGATCCTAGCGCTCTGGGGAGGGATATCTTTTGTGCTGGCGTTGAAATGGTTTCGATGGACTTAGTCCTTTGAATCGCCATGTCAGCACGCGTAGTCCACCCACCCAACCTACGGAGTCACCTTGAAGATCGTGCCGCACCCGGTGATCGTTGATCCGATGTGACACTGTCCGGTTCCTCCATACAGCGTTGCGCCATACAGGTTGCCTTGCGCGTCGAAGGTCAAGTTTCCGGTCGGGTGATAGCCGTCAGTACAATTGGCTTGTGAACAGAAGTTGTAGAGGATGGTTTCCTTGCCCGCGGGCGTCAATTTGAAAACGGTACCGCATCCGCCGGAGCAGCTTGCCGTAACATGGCCGCCGTCGGCTGTGCTGCCGTAGAGATCTCCCTGGGCGTCAACCACCAATCCGCCAAATGGAAAGTTGCCGTCGGGTACGCCAGAGAAGTTGTAAAGGACGGTTTCCTCGCCAGAGGCATCAATTTTGAAAACGGTGCCGAGCCCGAAAATTCCGCCACCTTCGGTTACACCATAGAAATTTCCACTTTTGTCTTGGACCAATGTCCCCAGCGGAAATTGTCCGTCGGCGCCTATAAAGCTGTGCAGCACCGTTACCGCGCCAGTCGGAGTAATTTTGAAGACCGTGCCGTCTCCAGTGGCGCCGCCGTTGACAGTTGTTCCGTAGAGATTTCCGTGGTCATCAAAAATCAAACCTCCGTAGGCATTGGCGCCGTCCGTAGCCGCGAATGTGTGAACAATCGTTTCAACTCCCCCGCTGGAGACCTCGAACACCGTTCCAAATCCGCTGCCCCCCGAGCTGGTTGTGCCAAATAGGTTCCCTTGAGAATCCATCACCAGGCTTGCGGCCGGGAAGGCTCCGTCACCAGGTTGAACGCGGTTGCCGCGAAAGATATGGAGCCTCTTAACCGTCTTTTGTTTCTTCAGCCGGAAGGCGGTGCCGTCAAGGGATGTGGGACCGCCGGTTCCAAACGTCGTGCCGTAGAAGTTGCCTTGCGCGTCGGCAATCAGGCCAGCTCTCGGATATGCGTTGACGCCCGCCGCAAAGGCAAATAGTGTCGTCTCATTCCCGTTTGGAGCGAGCTTGAAGATTGTTCCGCAGGCGAAGTCTGCCTTGCGGCAGTTTCCGCCGCCCAGTCCTTGCGTGGTGCCATACAGATTTCCCATACCATCGAATAGCAAGCCTCCGTTCGGGTAGAAGCCGTCGACTCGCAAGCCCGAGAAATTGTAGAGCGTAGCCAGAGTCTGCGTGTTCGCGGCTTGGGTGCCTGCCAGCACCAAACCAACAAGCACCAGCATTGTGCGCTTGAGGCGGAAAGATGGGGCCTGGAAGATGGACATGGAGGTCTCCTTGTCGAGGTCCGAACCGAGTTAGTTCCTCTGAGGGGTGGAGGGTACGCCTTACGGGGAAATACGTCGCGTGAGATTATGCGTTCGGTGGGGAAAACCGTCAAGAAAAAAGGAACGGCCCGGCCAACGGCTGATCTTCAGTCGCTTCTGTTAGGTCTTCATTTTCTTGTACTCGTCAAATGCGGCTAGGAAGCGGTCGATATCGTGCTTAGACAGGTAATACGGAGTCGACAGGCGAAGTTTGTGCGGATCGCCGCCACGGATGCGAATCTTTTTTTGCTTCCACATCCAGTTTTCCAGTTCCATGCGCGGAACCGGCGGCACGTTCACCGAAGCAATAGCGCATCGCATGACGGAGTCGGGAGAAGTCCACGATTCCGCCCCGCGTTTAATCATGGCGTCGAGAATGTAGTCGCAAAGCTGCCGATGGCGGCGCTCGATGCGGTCCATACCGATATCGTTGGCAAGTTTGATAGAAGCCCGAAGGCCCCACAGCGCTGGCACGTTGGAGCTGCCAATGCGCTGGAAGCGCTCGGCGCGGAGCTTGGTGTCGTCCCAGCCTTCGGTCGCAATTGTATTCCATATCCGATCGATGACTTCGTCCCTCACATAGAGAAAACCCGAGCCCTTGGGGGCTTGCAGCCACTTGTGCGGGCTTGATGAATACATGTCGCACCCAAGATCATGCAGGTTGAGGCGCATCATGCCGGGAACGTGAGCGCCGTCGACCGCGGATAGAATGTTCTTGCTGCGGGCCAGTGCACAGATCTCTTTCGCGGGGAGAACGACGCCTGAGTACGTTGTGATGTGGCTGAAGAAAAGAACTCGCGTGCGCGGCGTGATAGCGTCGTTGAAAAGCTGCAGCACCTGCGCCGAATTCTGCACCGGCTTTGGCAGCTCGATTTTCTTGACCACGATTCCGTAGCGCTTGGCACGCAGATCCCAGGGATGCTCGCCGCCGGGATGCTCCTGGTCGGTGATTAAAACCTCATCTCCCGCTTTAAGGTCCACCCCGTTGGCGATGTAACTATTGGCCTCGGTAGCATTACGGAGTAGCGCGATCTCATCGCGATTGCAACCGACGAAGGCGGCCAGTGGATCGCGAAACTCGTTCCAGCTCGCGTAACCCCAGATCGGATAATCCTCGGGATCTTCTTGGTTCATCTTCTCCGTGGTTTCGTAGCCTTCGAAGATCGCACGCAGGACGGGTGCCGGACTGGAGCCGACAGTGCCATTGTTCAGATAGACCTCGTCGGCGGGAATCAAGAACTGCTTGCGCAACTCTCGCCAGTACGAACCTTCATCTTTGTCGTAAAGCGAACGATCGGGAAGTTGGGCAGGTAGAGATGAGAGCTGGGCCCAGAGGTCGCCGCGCCAGCCGATGGCGACGGTTGCGGTAAGCGAGGAGGCAACTGAAGACGAGAGGAATCGGCGACGGTTGAGCATGGAGCCTCTTTCGGAATGGCTTTTCGAAACGGGCCATCTTAACACCACGGCTATGATCTGCAACAAGGCAGAAACCGCTTCGACAAGCAATCTTGTGACAAAGAACAGGTAACTTTAGAGCGAGAGGCAGCGTCCAACTAACTGGGAGATTCCGTCTAGCCCTCTTGCCATCGGGGGTATAATCGTTTCAACGCTTCGTCGCAATGGAGTGGTTCCTGCGGGGTGTGATATGCCATATCGTAAATCGCTGATTCTTTTTGGCTTACTGCTTCTGGTGGCAGCCCTTGCCGCGGGACAGAGTCAGACTTCCCAAAATTCGCAAACGCCTACGGCAACCTCTCCTACGACGCAGACTCCGTCTTCGGATCCAACGGCTACGCAGACACCGACAGATCCAGGCCCCAAACAGGACCCCGCTCCCACCGACCAGCCCTCGGCTGATTCGGACAAGGACGCGAATCCTCCGAATCCTCCGGCGACGCAAGAGGCCGATCCGAGCAAGGTGAAGCATACCGGCGGCAAGGATGACGTGGACGCTATCGGCAACCGCAAAATTGGCGGGCGCGGCTTGGGCGACTGGTATTCACTTGATACCGAAATCAAGGTCGGCAAACAGTACGCTATGCAAGTCGATAACAGCGTGAAAATGGTGACTGACCCCGTAGTCACCGAGTACGTGAACCGCATTGGCCAGAACCTAGTCCGCAACTCCGACGCCCAGGTGCCCTTTACCATCAAGGTCATCGACTCCGACGAAGTCAATGCGTTCGCGCTACCGGGCGGCTTCTTTTACGTAAACTCGGGCCTGATTCTCGCGGCCGATGAGGAAGCGGAGCTGGCCGGCGTAATGGCCCATGAGATCGCGCACGTTTGCGCCCGCCATGCTATGCGACAGATGACGCGCGCCAATTGGGCGAACATTGGAACTATCCCGCTGATCTTTGTTGGCGGCGGCATTGGGTATGCAGTATACGAAGCAGCTGGCCTCGGACTGCCATTGACCTTCATGAAGTTTCAGCGCAATTTTGAAGCCGAGGCCGATTATCTCGGCCTTCAGTACATGTACAAGACGGGGTACGATCCCCAGGCCTTCATCAGCTTCTTCGAGAAGATTCAGGCCAAGGAAAAGAAGAAGCCGGGTACGCTGGCCAAGGCATTTGCTTCGCATCCGCAGACGCCGGATCGGATTGAGGAGTCGCAGAAGGAGATCGCGACCATTCTTCCGGCCAAGGCCCAGTACATCGTCTCGACTTCTGAGTTTGACGATGTGAAGAGTCGCTTGGCGATGATCGAGAATCGCCACAAAGTACTCGACCAGAAGGAAGAGAACAAGCCGACGCTGCGTCGGACATCGAACACGGACAAGTCGGGTACGGACAACAAGAGTGGCGACGATGATCGCCCGACGCTGAAGCGCCGTCCGGATAGTGACAGCGGCAGCAACTAAACCTGGTTTCGCTCGGGGCCGGATTACATCGAATGAACAAACCGGCAGGTCACATGGCCTGCCGGTTTGCTTTTGAGCGTCAAGCGAATTCGATCCTTACGACCCGGCGGCCACGGACTTTACCGTGACCGTGTCCCCGTTCACTTCGCCCGTCACCTTTGCCTTTGCACCTGCCAGTTTGTCGAGCTGTTCGAGAGCGGCCTTATCGGAGGTTTCCAGGGTATAAACCTTATCCCCGACCACTAGCGCGTAATTCGAGCCGTGTTTCACGCATTCGCGTGTACAACTTGCCGCTGCTCCCGGCATCTGGTGCTTCGCTCCGCACATGGCGTCGCTCACCTGGCCGGTTAAGGTTTGACTTTTGCCGGCGCCGAAGACGGGGAGGCTTGCTAAGCCCAGCGCCAGAACGGCGACCATAACTCGATTTGCTTTCATGCAGGGTTCTCCTTGAAACGAGATAGTTCATGATGCCAAGCCGCGGTGCCGCTGCACAAGCCTTCCAGATGTAAAAAATTATGCTGTAACCCTTGGCCTACGCAGGTTTGTTCATGGCGACTCACTGCACTTTGTACTGGATGGTCACATCAACCACCAGGTCCTTCCTGTTCAGTTCTTCATGCACGTTGACGGAATACTGCAGTCCTCGAGGCAGAAGGTGCGGCGCATCATCCAAAAACTGTCGTGTGTAGTCAGCGTTGTAGGGCTGGCCTTCGCGCAACTTCCAAGCGTCATGCAGACGGTCCTTGGAAGGCGTGTCAACTCCGACGATCTCCAGCTCTCCCATTTTGTACAGGTCGCCTTCGGTGATGTTGATGTCGTAGTGAACGGTGTTCTTCGCATCGTCAAGCTGAGCGTCCGGCTTGACCTCCGCCGTCATATAGCCGCGGCTGTGGTAGAGCCGGGTGAGATTCTCGGCGTCTGTCGTAACGCGCACCGCATCGGCCGGGCGGTCGGTCACAAGATGGAAGATGTGAGAGACCTCATCGCTGGTGATAGCGGAGTTCCCCTTCCAACTCACGCCGGAAACAGAATAAATCTTGCCCGGCGTTACTGGCAGAATGGCGTCGACTTCGATGTCGTTGATAGCCGCACTTTCAGCTTGCTCGCTGCCTTTCAATTCGGCGGGCGTGGCTCCCGGCCCGCCTACCACCTTCGCATCGGACGGACCGAATGCCGCCTTCAGGTATCCCCGGCGCTGCAAAAGCGGCAGCAGGTCAAACTGCGCGACAGCCGCCAGCTTTGAGCGGAAGTATTCCGCGTCTATAAGTTGGTGCGCACCTTTTTCCAGAAACTCGACCTGCTCCGGTGAGCCTCCGGGAAACTCCACGTTGCGGATGTGAATACTGACCTCTTCAATCCGAAACACAATGGCGGTCAGTTCTGACCCATCCAGGTTGGACTCGCGCAAATAATCTACGCGCCCTGGCAGACCACGTCCGCTGACAAGCGATTGCAGATTCTCATTCACCCGGTCTGCCAGCGCCCCGGAACTGGGCAGCATCGAATCCTTGAATAGCGGCACGCGCTCTTCCAGGAACGAGTGCAGTTCGGCATCGTTGAACCACACGAAATTTTCGAATCGTGCCGGCAGAAACTTGATGTTCTGGTTGTCTACCAGTTGGAATTCAACCTTCACGCCCGTGTCGTTATAAGAAAAAGAAAAAACGACGCTGGAAAAAAGCCCGGACTTGCCCAGTCGCTGTGCCGCCTCCTGAAACTCGCCTTGCGCGGCCTCTTGCCCAAGCTTGAGCCCGCTTGCCCCGAGAATCTCCTTCTCGCTATAGCGCGTGCTCCCGATGACCTTGAGCGACAGCAGTTTGTTGGGCGTTCCCGAGGGCGCTTGAGCCTTCGCCGCCCGCTTTTGTGCGTGAGAGAAAGAACTTAGAAATAGGCAAGCGATGGCGGCCACAGCGAGCAGTTGCGTTATCTGGAATACACGATTCATTTCGATCGCTTGGGAGGGGCGGCAGCGCCAATGTTGTTTCGGCTAAGCGCGATATCCATGAATGCGCGAGCCGCACGGCTCAGCGATTTGTCTTTCCGGAAAACGAGCGCCAGGTCGCGACGAATCTGCACATCGGCCAGGCTAAGCGCAACCAGCGCCTTGGCGCGTATATCTTCTTCGATGTTTGAACGCGCAATGAATCCGATGCCCACCCCGGCGGCCACAAAGCGCTTCAACAATTCGCTCGAATCCAGTTCCATGGCCAGGTTCGGCTTCACATGATGATCGTAGAAGAGCGCATCAAGCGCATCCCGTGTGTGTCCGAGCTTCGGCAGGACGAGCGGGTACGCGGCGATCTCCGCCACCGTGACCGACTTCCTATGCGCCAGCGGATGATTGGGCCCTGTGATCGCCACCAGGTGATCGCGATGGATCATCTGTGCTTCCAATCGGTTGTCGTTGACTGGCAGTGAAACAACGCCGAAGTCAACCGCATTCTCAAGAATCGACTCCAGAATCTTGGCGTAATCGGAACGCTTGATGCTCACAGCCACGTTCGGATAATCGCGCTTGAACTGCGCAAAGACGTCGGGCAGAATGTGCAGGCACGTACCTTCATTCGCGCCGACGACGATCTCGCCTCGCGGCACCCGTTCGGTTTCCGCAATCTCAGTGAGGATCGTCTTACGGTGCTCGATCGTCTCCTCCGCATACTTGAAAAATAATTTGCCGGCGGCCGTAATCGACACCCGTCCACCGGAGCGGTCGAGGAGGCGCGCGCCGACCTCTTCTTCAAGCGCACGAATTTGCGAAGAGATGGCGGGCTGCGTTCGGAAGCGCTTCTCGGCCGCTCGTGAAAAGCTGGAGAGCCGTGCCACTTCCAGGAAAATTTCGAGCTGATCGAAATCCATGAGGGGTAGCCGCAAACACTATAACGCAAACCCTGCGCTTATCGGTTTGCCAGCATCTTAATCCCGAGCTAGCGTCCGGTATTCGCCCGGATGGCGGAGGCTGAGGAAGGACAGAGGGACAGCCGAGGCGGGCTGTCCCCAGGTAAATCTCGCTAGACGTTAATCACTGCGCACAACTCTTTCACGGCCGCCGCGCTCTTGTCGAGTGCAGCTTTCTCTTCGGCGCCCAGTTTGATCTCGATGATCTGCTCGATGCCTTTTGCACCCAGTTTCACGGGAACGCCAACGTACAGACCGTTGATTCCATATTCGCCTGTGAGATAGGCGGCGCAAGGCAGAATCTTCTTTTTGTCCTTCAGGATCGCCTCGACCATCTCGGTGGCAGCGGATGAAGGTGCATAGTAAGCCGACCCGGTCTTCAAATATTTCACGATCTCAGCTCCGCCGTCGCGCGTGCGCTGCACCAGCGCTTCCAGTCTGTCTTTCGCGATCAGTTCGGTGATGGGAATCCCTGCGACCGTCGAGTAGCGGGGAAGTGGAACCATGGTGTCACCGTGTCCACCGAGCACGAAAGCGTTGACGTTCTCCACACTAACTTTGAGTTCGTCGGCAATGAACGCGCGAAAGCGGGCTGAGTCGAGCACGCCCGCCATGCCAATGACGCGCTCGCGCGGGAACTTGCTGAGCTTATAGGCGGCTTGCGCCATGGCGTCGAGCGGATTCGAAACGATAATAAGGATGCAGTTCGGCGAATTCTGCACCACCTTGCCGACGACATCGCTCATGATCTTGTAGTTGGTATTGAGCAGATCGTCGCGGCTCATGCCCGGCTTTCGCGGAATACCGGCAGTGATGACGACGATATCGGAGTTCGCGGTGTCCGCGTAGTCGTTGGTCCCCTTGATGTAGGAGTCGCGTTTTTCGATGGGCATGGCTTCGAGCAGGTCGAGGCCTTTACCTTGCGGAACGCCTTCGATGATGTCGATGAGGACAACGTCGGCCAATTCTTTCGAGGCGATCCAGTGGGCGGCGGTGGCTCCAACGTTACCGGAGCCGACGATCGTGACTTTATTGCGCATGAGGGTCCTTTCGGGAATTGAGTAATTGAGTAATTTGGCAATTGTGTAATTGAAGAACTGCAAATTCGGCAACCATTGCGCTCTTAAATTACGAAATTACAAAATTACTCGACGACTCAAACGAAAACAGGCGCGACTACACGGAAACTCCAACTTGCATGTTCTCAATCATGCAGGTCGCGAATTCGCTGGTCTTCACTTTGGTTGCGCCTTCCAGCATGCGTTCGAAATCGTACGTCACTTTTTTCTGCTGGATGGTGCGCTCCATGCTCTGCTCGATCAGGTCGGCGGCTTCGCCCCAGCCGAGGAAACGGAACATCATTACGCCGGAAAGAATGACCGAGCCGGGATTGATCACGTCCTTGTCGGCATACTTGGGTGCGGTGCCGTGCGTCGCTTCAAAGACGGCATAACCGTCGCCAATATTCGCGCCTGGCGCAATGCCCAACCCGCCCACCTGCGCCGCGCAAGCATCGGAAATATAGTCGCCGTTCAGGTTGGGTGTCGCCAGCACCGTGTATTCATCGGCCCGCGTCACCACCTGCTGGAAGATCGAATCGGCGATACGGTCGTTAATCAGCAGCTTCTTCTTCCATACCCCCTTGCCGTGCGTCGCGTAGATTGCGTCGAGAACGTCCTTCACTTCTTTTTCCACCGACTGGCGGAACTCAGGCGGAGCGAATTCCATCCCCGGCTCGACCATTTCAGCATTCTGTGCCACGGTCAGGTTCGGATTCTTGTCTTTATTGTCGATGATCCAGCTCTCGCGTTCGGTCACCACCTTGTCGCGGAACTCCTCGGTCGCTAACTCGTATCCCCACTTGCGGAATGCGCCTTCGGTGAACTTCTGAATGTTGCCCTTGTGGACGAGCGTTACCGACTTGAGATTGTTTTCGAGGGCGTGCTCGATCGCCATGCGCACGAGCCGCTTTGTGGAGCTCACCGAGATCGGCTTGATGCCGACGCCAGAGTCAAGCCGGATCTGCTTCTTGCCACTTTTGAGCATCTCCTTGTTGATGAACTCGATCAACCGCGCAACTTCCGGCGTCCCCTGTTCCCACTCGATGCCCGCGTAAACGTCTTCGGTATTCTCGCGGAAAATGACGAGGTCCATGCGCTCGGGATGCTTTACGGGCGAAGGTACGCCCTGGTAATACTTCACCGGTCGCACGCAGGCATAGAGGTCGAGAATTTGCCGCAGAGCCACGTTCAGCGAGCGAATGCCGCCGCCGACCGGCGTGGTCAGCGGTCCTTTGATGGCAACGCGAAACTCGCGAATGGCGCTGACTGTCTCGTCGGGCAGCCAGGTCTGAAATTTCGCTTTGGCCTTTTCGCCCGCGAAAACTTCGTACCACACGACCGCGCGCTTTCCGTCATAAGCTTTCTCGACTGCGGCATCGAAGACGCGCTGGGAGGCCTTCCAGATGTCGCGTCCCGTGCCATCGCCCTCGATGAAGGGAATGATGGGGCGGTCGGGCACATGATACTCGCCCTTGCTGTACTCGATCTTTTGCCCGTTCGAGGGGACTGGAACTCCATTGAACTGCGTCATGCGTGCTGCCTCCAGGTTTGCGGGTTGAAAATGATTATAAAGAATATTGAAGGAAGGGAAGGAGTTCGGCGGGACCTATCACCGGACTATGTGAGCGTCGTCACAAAACCAATGTGACCGATGTACAAAGGCATCGGTCGCGATCTGTCCGTGCTTGCGATTCATGGAGAGAAGAGACGGGGTTCAAGTCCCGTCTCTATTCCGCTTAACGCTCGATCTTCACCGATTTCAGCGAGACTTCTTTGTTCGGCCGGTCTTGCCGTCCGCGTGGAACTTTCGAGATCTTCTCGACCACATCATAGCCCTCTACTACTTCGCCAAAAATCGTGTGCTTGCCCGTAAGCCATTCCGTCGGAGCCACTGTGATGAAGAACTGCGACCCGTTTGTATTCGGGCCGGCATTGGCCATGGCCAGCTTTCCGGATTTGTCGAAGCGATGCGGCGAGCCTTTGGTCTCGTCTTCAAACTGGTAGCCGGGTCCGCCCATGCCCGTACCTTGCGGGTCGCCGCCCTGAATCATGAAATCGGGGATCACGCGATGGAAGATGGTTCCATGATAAAGCGGGTCCTTTGATTTCTTGCGCGTAGTAGGATGCGTCCACTCGCGCTTGCCTTCGGCCAGTTCGGTGAAGTTCGCGACGGTCTTAGGCGCCTCTTTTTCAAACAACCGGCAAACGATAGTGCCCTCGCTGGTTTCGAAGACGGCATAGGTTCCGGGGGTACGGGTCATAAGTCTCCTTGTATGTTTTAGTGACGTATGCGATGAAAACCCCTCGGCCGAGGGAGTTGGCCCAGGCAAAGGGGTTTGCACCAGCCGCTACTTGATCTCAATATGCGTGATTTTGACCGGGTCCATGGGGCGATTATTTGCACCGGTCTTCATCCGCGCGATCTTTTTGACTAGTTGCACAGCCGCGTCATCGCATTGGCCAAAGATCGTGTATCCACCATTAAGGCTCGGATAGGGAATTTCTGTAATGAAGAACTGCGAGCCGTTCGTATCAGGGCCAGCATTGGCATAAGCAAGACGGCCGGGCCGGTCAAACTTAAGGCTGGAAGAGGTTTCATTCTTAAACTGGAAACCAACATCACCGGATCCGGTTCCGGCAGGATCTCCTCCCTGAATCATGAATTCCGGGATGACGCGGTGAAAGATGGTGCCGTCATAGAGCGGCACGCCATGTTTCTTGGCATGGGAAGCGGGATTGGTCCAGTCCTTGGTACCATCGGCCAAGCCGATGAAGTTGGCAACTCCGATGGGGGCCTGCTTTGGGAAAAGCGTGCAGTGCATATCGCCGGCGGTCGTGTGAATGATCGCTACGGGATTGCCGGAGTCGGCGGGTTTTGCGGTTTGTGCCGCGCTGAAAATGGACATCGCAGTAATCAGGATCAAGGTGCTGATCAATGTTCGCATGAGGACTCCTGGAGATTTTTTCGTCTTTAATTGTACGACAGCACTACCGGCAAAGGCAGGGGCGCAGTCGTACCGGATGGTAACGAGCACGTCACCGAGTCTTGGAATCGTCAGAATGCTCGTTTATTTCTTTCCGGACTGCATCTCCCGACTCACCCGCTCCACCTCGGCAAACACCCGCAGCACATTCCCGCCAAGAACCTTCCGAATGTCGTCCGCGCGATAGCCACGGTCCAGCAACGCCTGGGTGATCTTTGGCAAATCGGCGGCGGAGTCCATCCCCTGCGGTGTCGCGCCGCTCACGCCGTCGAAATCCGAACCCAAGCCGACATGGTCAATGCCCGCAACTTTCGCAACGTGGTCAATGTTGTCGATGAGCGCGCTGAGGGGCGGGCGCGGGAGCTTTGCCGCCCACGCGCGATCGATGTGGTCCATGTCGATATAGCTCGGTTCCTTGCCCTCACCCTTGACCTTGTCGGTATAAGCCTGCTCTGCCGCCTGCCGCTCCTTGTTTTGCGCTTCGGCTGCTTTGCGGTAATCCTCGTCCAGGAAAGCGCTGTAGAAGTTGACGTCGACGACGCCGCCGTTTTTGGCCACGGCGCGCAGCATATCGTCGGTCATGTTGCGGGGATGATTCGATATCGCCCGGGCCGATGAGTGCGACGCGATCACGGGCGCCTTGGTGACCGCGATCGTGTCCCAGAAAGTCTTGTCGGCAACGTGCGAAATGTCGACAAGCATGCCCATCCGGTTCATCTCCAGCACGATCTGCTTGCCGCCTTCCGTAAGTCCGTTGTGGTGCTCGACCTTGGGGTTGTTGATGTCGCCGGAGGAGTCGGCAAATTCGTTCGTGTTCGACCAACTCAGTGTCATATAGCGCACGCCGAGCCGGTAGTAATCCCGCAAAACGTGAATGTCGTTTTCAATCGAGTGCCCGCCTTCGATGCCCATCAGCGCCGCTAATTTGTGCTCGCGGTGAGCATGCTCGATGTCAGCGACGCTGAAGGCCATCATCATCCGATCAGGATGCCGCGCCGCCTGCACATAAACCGCATCGATGAGGTCAAGCGTATGGCGCGCGAAGTGGCCCTTGTTGGTTTCAGGCTCAACCCAGATGGAGAAGAACTCCGCGCCGAGGTTACCGGCCTTCGCCTTATCCAGGCTGATGTGTCCGACGTCGTTGGGATCGCTCGAACCAATGTCGAAGTTCTCGTCCAGAAATCGTTGTGGGGTGTCGGCGTGCGTATCGACAACAATGGCCGAATCATGAATCTGCTGCGCCTTCGCACTCACCGACTGGGCGTGGACCGGAAAGGTGATTGCCAGACAGAAAACAAGGGGAAGAACGTGCTTGGTCATGTTGGATAGGCATTTTATACGATTCTGGCAGGCGGTCTAAGAGGAAGATCCTGGCTAGCTCAGACTGAATGAGTTCTCGAAAGTTGGTTATCGAATTGCCGCAAGCGCCTGCTTGACACATTCTTCCAGAGGTCGGTCAGTCGAGACTACGCTTTTCGGATGTGCAATAGGCTCGAATCGCGCCTTTACTTCGAGGTAAAGCGCGTAGCTGCGATTCGTCGCCGGGTGATTCGCATCGGGTTCGAGGTCAAGCCGCCGGTGAGCCGACTCATCCGCGCAGACGCACTCGATGATTTGCCAACCCTGATTGCGCTCTTCCGCAAAGCGCACGACACGGTCGATTTGATAGCGCCGGGAAAACGTCCGGCCATCCAGAATGATCACACGCGCGGGACTCTTGCGCAGCAGGTAATCTGCAGCGTCGAGCATGATCTCCATCACGAAGTCATCCTGTGTGATAGAGAACTCGATGTCCTTAGGAGCGAAGACCGCGGCACGAATCTCGTCCTTGCCGACCACGCATCCCCCAGTGCTCTGCGCCAGTTCGCGAGCAAGCGTGCTTTTGCCGGTCCCGGGCAGGCCAGCCATCATAACGATCATTGTGGAGGGAAAGGACTAGTTTGCAGCGACGACCGTGTCGGATGTCACTTGCTGGTGGACTGGTAACAGCGTCTGTGTTTGCCGCCACTCCTCATATCGGTCGGAGACCATCACGTGGAAGCACCAATGCCGGCGCTCTTCTTCCGGTTCTACCAGCCCGAGCGCCCGCAGATAGAAAAGATAGGCCTCCATAAACCGGATCTGTTGCGGTGTCATACCTCGACGCTGCAGGTCCACCGTGATACCGGCGAGGTGCGACGAAGCCGTTTCGCCTTCGGCGGGCGCTGCGTTGCGGTTGCGCCGGCGGAGTTTCTTCTGCACCTTCACCGTCCGCACCGCTGAGTTCAGCTGGATCTGCTGGTGGAAGCGGTTGTAGTAAACCTCGGAAAGGTCCTCGACGAAGTCACGTGCCCAAACTCGCGAATAGCGCCTCGAAGGATCGAGGCTAGGTTCGATCTTCAATGACTCGCTCGGCACGATCGGCACCAGGTCGCCCGAGTCCTTCAGTTGTTGCAATTGCACATCGTC
>Ga0335071_10003474_pt1 | contig 16587 bp, 13 predicted proteins | sample Lox_Sample_15_FD_206724 | JGI IMG/M metagenome (GOLD analysis project Ga0335071, IMG submission 206724) | Soil microbial communities from Loxahatchee National Wildlife Refuge, Florida, United States - Lox_Sample_1.5 | ecosystem: Environmental > Terrestrial > Soil > Wetlands | place: USA... | reverse complement strand
ACCGGATCAGGTAAATGTTCGATCCCTTGCCGTGCTTTGCGATGTTCAGCAAGTCGAGCACGCCCAGGAACCCCGACTCCCGCGCCAACTGCGGCGTGATATCCGGAAAGCCGATGGGCTCGATCGAATCCACCACAATCTCGCCCTCCTCCATCGGGTAGCGGCCTCCGACTTTGACGTGAGGGCGCGTCCAGATCCGCACGCTGCACGTGATCTCTCCCCGGCGAACGCCCTCGCGAAGGCGCTTGGTGAACACCATGGGGAAAGTCTACTGCGCCCGGCGGCCACAGTGCTTATAATTGGCCGATGCGAGTGAATGGAATCGGCTTGGTCTTGCTGGTGTTGATCGCCGGCATCGGCTGCAACGCACCCCAGCACCCCGACCCCTACTTTGACAACTCCGGCCGGGACGATGTCCTGACGGGCGGCGTCAAGATGATTCCTATTCAGACTCCCAAGGGGACGTTCCATGTGTGGACCAAGCGCGTCGGCAACAACCCTCGCATCAAGGTTCTGCTGCTGCACGGCGGGCCGGGCGCGACGCATGAGTACTTCGAAGCCTTCGACAGTTTCTTCCCCGGCGCGGGAATCGAGTATTACTACTACGACCAACTCGGTTCAGCGTACAGCGATCAGCCCGATCAACCCGACCTGTGGGACGTCCCGCGCTTTGTCGAGGAAGTGGAACAGGTTCGCCAAGCGCTAAAGCTGGACCAGGACAATTTCTATCTGCTGGGCCATTCCTGGGGAGGCATTCTGGCGACAGAGTACGCGCTCAAGTACCAGCAGAACCTGAGGGGCCTGATTATCTCCAACATGGTCCCCAGCATTCCGGCCTACAACCGCTACGCGCACCAGGTGCTAATGCCCGCGATGGACCAGAAGGCGCTGGCGGAGATCCTGCGCCTGGAGTCGGCCGGCCAATTCGACAACCCCCGCTACGAGGAATTGCTCAATCAACATTTCTACGTCGACCACATTCTGCGGATGCCGCTTGCTCAGTGGCCCGATCCCGTCAACCGCTCATTTGCAAAACTCAACAAGAAAATCTACATCCCGATGCAAGGCCCCAGCGAGATGGGCGCCAGTGGCAAGCTGGCCGATTGGGACCGGACGGCCGATTTGCCCAAGATCACGGTGCCCACCCTGGCCCTCGGCGCTCGCTACGACACCATGGAGCCCACGCAGATGGAGGGCATCGCCAAAGCCGTACGCAAGGGCCGTTACCTGTACTGTCCTAACGGAAGTCATATGGCGATGTATGACGATCAAGAGGTCTACATGGCCGGTGTCATCCAATTCATTCAGGACGTGAACACAGGCCGGTTCTAGTGAGAGAGTCAACCGAACGCACGGGCCTGATCGCACGGACCGCACTCGCACTCACCGCTTTCACCGAGCGGTGGTTGCCGGACGCGTTCATTTTCGCGCTGCTGGCTACTTTCGCTGTTGTCGCCGCCGCCAAGATGGCCACGCCCGCTTCGCTTCCGCAAGTTGTCGACGCCTGGGGCCACGGCTTCTGGGAACTGATCCCATTCACCATGCAGATGGCGCTGATCATCATCACCGGCCATGTGCTGGCGACGTCGCCGCCGATGGGCCGCCTGATCCGCGCGGTGGCCGGTTGGCCGCGTTCGCCGCGCAGCGCCGTGGCGGTGGTAGCGCTGTTCGCGCTCGCCAGCGCCTGGATCAACTGGGGCTTCAGCACCATCTTTAGCGCGGTGTTGGGACGCGAGATGGCGCGGCGCGTTCCGGGCGTCGATTATCGCGCGCTTGCCGCCGCCAGCGTCCTGGGAGCGGGCAGCATCTGGGCGCAGGGCCTGAGCGGATCGGCAGCGCTCCAAATGGCCACGCCCGGCGCGGTGCAGCCGCAGATTCGCGATATCGTCGCGCACGGCGGCCTGGTTCCCGGTGGCCTCATCACGTTCAACCACACCATCTTTCTTTGGCAGAGCTTCGTATCCGTGGCGATTGAGATCGTTGTGGTGACCACCATCATGTGGCTCGCCGCGCCACCCGCCGGCCGCGGACGCACCGCGCAGGACATGGGCATCAACTTGGGGGATGGTGAACTGCATACGCCTCCCGCGAAGAGCAAGACCCCCGGCGCATGGCTTGAGCAATCGCCCATCCTCACCTGGCTGATTGTCGCCACTGGCGCGGTCTATCTGATCCGCTACTTCCTCCAGGCCGGCGAACCGCTAAATGCGATCAACCTCAACATCTTGAACTTCGCTTTCCTCATGGCCGGTTTCCTGCTGCATCGCACCCCGGCTCGCCTGATGAGCGCGGTCCAGGCCGCGACACCGGCTGTCTGGGGCGTGCTGCTGCAGTTTCCGTTCTACGCAGGCATCGCCGGCATCATCACCGCAACGCGCCTGAACGCACTGCTGGCAGATGTCTTCGTCCGAATATCCACGCACGCTACCTTCCCGGGGCTCGTGGCCGTTTATTCCGCCGTGCTGGGCGTCTTTGTGCCGTCCGGCGGATCCAAATGGGTGATCATCGCGCCCTACGTCATGTCGGCGGCGCACTCGCTGCGCGTGCACCTGGGCTGGGTGGTCTCCAGCTACGATCTCGGCGAGGCCCTCGCCAACCTGGTCCAGCCGTTCTGGATGCTCCCCGTCCTGGGGCTCTTTCAGATCAAGGCGCGCGACATCATGGGCTACACGTTCGTCGTGTTTCTGGTGCTCACCCCCGTGGTTCTCATCCTACTCACCCTCCTTGGCGCGACACTCACTTATCCGTTCTGAGCTAAACTAAACAAAAACCGGTGGAAATGTATTTGCCGGAAGGTTTGCGATGAAACTGGCGCTCTTCGGCGGTACATTCGACCCCATCCACAACGCGCACCTCACCGTGGCGCGCGAAGCCGCTGACCAGTTCCAACTCGACCAGGTGTGGTTCATTCCCGCAGCGCATCCGCCGCATAAGTCCGATCAAACCGGCGCCAGCTACGAGGACCGCCTCCGGATGACCGAGCTCGCCTGCCAAGCCGATCCGCGCTTCCTCCCCTCGCGGCTGGAAGCCGGCGCGCGCAAAAGCTATTCCATCGACACCGTCGAAAAAGTGCGCGGGATGGGCGAGCAGCCTTACTTCATCATCGGCGCCGATGCTTTCGCTGAAATCACCACCTGGCATCGCTGGCAGGAACTGCTGAAGCTCACCGAATTCATCGTGGTCACCCGCCCCGGCCACCAATACGCCACGCCGCCGGGTGCGTGCGTACACCGGCTGGAGACGGTGGCTCTGCCGGTGTCGTCTTCCGAGATCCGGCGCCGCCTGGCCGCAGGCGAAATCCCCTCGGATTTGCCGCCTGCCGTGGCTCAATACATCGCCGAGCGCGGACTTTACCAGTTCCCACGCACCTCGGCCAATGAAAAAAGTCGCTGAATCTCAAGGAGATCCAGAGCGTTCAAATAGCCGTCACGAAACCGTAATGCATTTGTAACGAAAATCGGGTTACCTTCAAGGAAAGGGCTCATGAAGAAAATAGTTCTCATCGAGGACGATTCCGACCTCTTCGCTCTTCTGAAGTACAACCTCGAAAAAGAGGGCTTCGTTGTCGCCGGTTCTCAGACCGGCCGCGGCGCAATCGAGCTCTGCCGGCGCGAGCGACCGGACCTGGTGATCCTGGACATCATGCTTCCGGATTCCGACGGTCTGGAAATTTGCAAGGGCCTGCGCAATCACTCCGAGCTCGCGCGCGTGCCGATCATCTTCCTGACCGCCCGCGTCTCGGAGACCGACCGCATCCTCGGCCTGGAGCTCGGCGCCAACGACTACATCGTCAAGCCGTTCTTCATCCGCGAGCTGGTGGCACGTGTGAAGAACCAGATCCGCACGCAGGCGTCGCCCGCGCGCACCGTCCGTTCCGGCGATCTGGAGCTGGATCGAGCCAGCTGCCGCGTCACTCTGCGCAACGCCGAAGTTTCTCTAACCGCCACCGAGTTCCGCCTGCTGGAATTCCTGATGAGCCGCCCGGGCGTCGTTTACAGCCGCGAGCAGCTTCTGGATGCCGTCTGGGGCCATGACCGCGCGGTGACCGATCGCACCGTAGACGTCTACATCCTCCGGCTCCGGCAGAAGATCGAGCCCGACCCCACCAACCCCTCGTTCATCCGCGCCGTTCGCGGCTTCGGCTACAGCTTTAACGAACACACCGTCGAATCGCCCGCTAAAACCGTAAGCGCCTAGGCTCCTCCACCGGTGGTAACATCGGTCTGCTTGGCTTATTCGGAAATCGCGCCGCAAGCCTCCCACGCCCGCTGGATCGAGTGTGCCTGGTCTATCGAGAGCGGCACGCCTGTCACAACGCATCGGGTTCCGCCGGACGGCTGCGTCGATATTATTTACCAACGTGGCCAAGGACTGCGCGCCGTGGGAACGATGACGGTGGAGCAACGTTTCGACTATCCCGATGGTGTCTGGACCGCGGGCGTCCGCTTCCGTCCGGGCATGGCGGGCGCGTTCCTGGGCGCATCGCCGGCCGAGATCACCGACCAATTCGTCGCGTTGGAAGACTTGCTGCCTCGCCGCGCCCGCGAACTCTCCCGGCGTCTGGACGACGCGAAATCCATCCGGGATGCGATGCGTCTTCTGCTCGGCAGCTTGTCTGCCCCGGCCTCGCAGCCCAATCCCGTGCAGCAGGCCATTGAAGCGCTCACCGCGTCAAACGGCAGCGCCGATCTGGATGACACGGCGCGCCAAGCCAACCTGAGCCCTCGCCAATTCCGCCGCCGATGCTTGGAAGAGAGCGGCCTCACCCCGAAGCATCTCTGCCGGGTGCTGCGGTTCCGTCACGCCTGCCGCGTGGCGCGCGCCGCCGGACAGCCGGATTGGTCCGAGGTCGCGCTCGAAGCCAATTACTTCGACCAGGCCCACTTCATCCGCGATTTTCGCCAGTTCACCGGCCTGACCCCCATGGCCGTTTTTTCCAATACCCGATCCAGCCGCCAAGGCTAAGATCGGTGCATGAAGATCACAGCCGTTCTCATCGTTGAGTCAATCGAAAGGTCTCTGCCGTTTTGGATCGATCGCATGGGCTTCACCAAGACCGTCGACGTGCCGGAGGAGGGCGGGCTTGGCTTCGCCATTCTGGTGCGCGGCGGCGCGGAGCTGATGCTGCAGACCATCGAAAGCGTGCGCAAGGATGCGCCCCAGTTCGCCCCCAAAGCCGCCTCCAATAACGTCGGCCTCTTCATCGAAGTCGACGATTTCGCCGACACCTTGAAGCGCCTGCAAGGCTATCCCATCGCCCTCGCCGAACGCACCACCTTCTACGGCATGCGCGAAATCGGCGTCTTCGAACCCAGCGGCCACACCGTCATCTTCGCCGCCCAGTCAGCTTCCGGCGCTGGGTCTGTTTGAAGCTCAACTTCTGGGACGGATCGGGCTGAGTGCGTACACCTGCCTAGGCGGTAGCGCATTTCGCGTCGGCCGCCTTCTGTGTTATGCTGCGCTCGCATTCGGAGCGATCCATGACCAAAACCAAAAATTCAGCTCTGCTGGTGTCTTGCACGGTTTCGCTGGCGTCCTTCCAGTTGCTGGCGCAGGTCCAAAGGCCCGGGGAGTATCCGCGTGGCGAGAAGCCTTCTCCGATGATGAATTTCTTCGTCACGAGCGAGCCCGTCGGCGACGGCGGCAATCTCGGCGGACTGGCCGGCGCTGACGCGCATTGCCAAGTGCTCGCAACGGCCGCAGGCGCAGGAAATCGCACCTGGCACGCTTACTTAAGCACGCAGGCGAGGCCCACGCAGCCGGCAGTGAACGCCCGCGACCGTATCGGCAAAGGCCCCTGGTACAACTTCAAAGGGGAAATGATCGCGCAGGACCTGGCACACCTGCATGGCGATACGATGGAACTGGCGCATCAGGGAAACAATCTGAATAAGCTCACCGGGTTGACGGAAAAAGGCCAGATCGTGCCGGGTTTATATGATTATTCCGATCCCCGCGACACCGACTGGAATTACGCCAAAACCACCCGGTTTTCCTCTCGCCACGAAATGCTCACCGGTACTCGGACCGACGGCACCGCGTTCACTGATGATGTCGATCACACATGCGATAACTGGACCAGCAACAAGACCCCGGCTCCAGGAACGTCGAACGGAAACCTGTTTGCTGCCGATGGCAGGCCTAACGCCCAGATCGGTTTTCCCGACCGCAATGGCGGCGGCAGCGGTTCCTGGAACTCCGCTCACGGAACCCGCGGCTGTGCCCAGTCGGATTTGCCGCAGACCCACGGCGTCGGCTTGTATTACTGTTTTGCGATTAACTAGAATGCTTGGTCAAATGCTTTTCCGTCACCTCTGGTGCGCTCTGGCGCTGGGTTCCTGCCTGATGCTGGCTCAACAGAACGCGCCGAATACCCAGGGCGTCACGCCGCCCCCCGGTAGCCCGACGCCGACTCCGGCTCGAATGACCTTTTTTGTCACCAGCGTCGGTCTCGGTAAAGGCGGAGATCTTGGCGGACTTGCGGGCGCCGACGCGCACTGCCAGGCGCTTGCCACAGCTGTGGGCGCGGGCAGTCACACCTGGCACGCGTATCTCAGCACCCAAGCTCGTCCCGGACAACCGGCCGTCAACGCGCGCGACCGTATCGGCGCCGGGCCCTGGTTCAACTGGTCGTTCGCGCAACTGGGGGCGCCGCAAAACGCAATTATTTCGGCAGACCTTGCCGAACTTCACGGAGACACGCTTGTCCAGGCTCAGCGCGGCAGCAATCTCTTCAAACAGTCCACACGCAACGAGCATGGCGAGGTCATTCACGGCATCGGCGATACGCCACCGATTCAGCACGAAATTCTCACGGGATCGAAGTGGGACGGCCGCGCTTACACGGATGACGCCGACCATACTTGCAACAACTGGACCAGCAGCTCAACGGGTTCCGCGCAGGTCGGCCATTCCGATCGAATCGGCAATGGATCGTCCTGGAATTCCTCCAACGCCACAAAGGGATGCAGCCAGGCGGCGCTCGAAAGCAGCGGCGGCGCGGGCCTTTTCTACTGTTTCGCCATTAACTGACATTCATCGGCTGGCTCGTGCGAATTTCTTGTCAAGCTCGCGGCCACATTGCGAGTGCCGATGACCCGTTGTGATATCTTCACACCACGGAGGTTGGTATGCGCGTCTCACTTCTGCGCGGTTTTCTCTTCGCCACTCCATTTTTCAGCCTCTTCGCTCAGACGCCGGCGCTCGAAATGAACGTTGTCTACGTCTGCACCGATGGCCAAAGCTTCAAGGTGTTTTCCTGCACGGGGCCAGAGGGCAACGCTGCCTGCGATTTTCAGAATTACAAGAACGGGCAGGCGTTCCAGCGCGGTCAGGCCTTGCGCGTACAACTCAGCAGTTTGGTCCCCTCCAAGTGCCACGTACAAACAGCAGCCGAGGCGGAGAAGGACCCGCATCGCGGCGAGATACCCGCTCCCGCCGCTCCCCCACGTCCCTCGGCGGGTGCAGCGGGTCAGCGCACGACGCCTGCGGCAGCGCAGACGGCTATCCAAGGCAGCAGCGGCCAAGGCAGCAGCGGACCGGGAGTAGGCGAATTCAAAGTTGGCGACACCGTCCAAATCAACACCGCCTTCGGCTGGATCAACGCCAAGGTCATGCAAGTGAACGGCGCCAACTACTTCGTGCACGCGGAAAGCGGTGCGGACGTCTGGAAGCCATATCCTTCCGAGGTCCGGCGCATCGGCCCGCTCAACGACGAGGATCACGCGCATGGGCTCTACGCGCTGCATGACCGCGTGCAGGTGCTCTATCAGGGCAAATGGGTGGACAGCGAGGTGGTAACCGCCTTCGCCCTCGGCGACCGCTACGAGGTCACGCTGCCCGGCAATCAAACCGGTTATGCGACTCCGCGCGACATGCGCTTCGTTTCGGTTGCGCCGCCCAAGCCTACAACCAAGGCCGGCGTTGCTCCCAAGCCCGGATTCACCAGCTGCGGAACGCGATTCGACGGGCGCTGGGCATCGGCCAATGGCGGCCCAGGGCCCAGGATTGTGTTCGAAGCGGGCAAAGCCAACGTCGATGACGGCCTCACTCGTCAAACCCTGGAATGCTGGGTGAACGGCGACCAGATGATCTTGCGCCTGGTCAACGATCCGCTGAACGGCGGCTCCGATATTACGTTCGACATCAACAAAGATGGAACCATCGAGTCGACGTACTTCGGACAGTTGAAAAAGCGCTAGGGTTAAACTGAAGGTCAGGGCACCAGTGCTCTCTGACCTCTATGGACTCGCGCATCCAGGCGCTTTCGAGCGCCCTCGAGAGCCGCATTCTCATCCTCGACGGCGCGATGGGGACGATGATCCACCAGGCGCCGCTTTCGCTCGAAGCGGACTTCCACGGGCACGAAAACTGCCCTGAAATCCTCGTTCTTACCCGACCGGACGTCATCGGAGGCATCCATCGCGCGTACCTCGAAGCCGGCTCCGACATTATTGAGACCAACACCTTCGGCGGAACATCGCTCGTTCTAGCCGAATTTGGCCTCGCGGATCGCGCCTACGAGCTGAACTACGCCGCCGCGAAACTCGCCCGGGCCATCGCCGACGAGCATGCCACGTCCGCCAAGCCGCGCTTCGTCGCCGGATCCTTGGGGCCGACCACCAAAGACCTCAACATCACCGGCACCACCACCTTCGCGCGCCTGCGCGACGCCTATTACGAACAAGCCAAGGCGCTGGTCGAAGGCGGCGCAGATCTCCTGCTGCTCGAAACCTGTTTCGACACAGGCAATCTGAAGGCGGGCCTTCTGGCTTTGGATCGCTTGCGGCGCGAAACCGCGCAGCGCATCCCCGTCATCGCCTCCGTCACCATCGAGCGCAACGGAACCATGCTCGGCGGTCAGGCGATCGACGCGCTCTACGCTTCCATCGCCAACCACGACCTGCTCGCCATCGGTCTGAACTGCGCCACCGGCCCGGACCTGATGACCGACCACATCCGCACGCTGCACGAGATGTCGCGCTTTCCCATCTCCTGCTTCCCCAACGCCGGCCTGCCCAACGCCGAAGGCAAATTCGGCGAGACGCCCGAGTCGCTGGCCTCGCAACTGGAGAAATTCGTCCATCACGGATGGCTCAACATCGTCGGCGGCTGCTGCGGCACAACTTCGGAACACATTCGCGCCATCGCGCGCATGGCCGCCGGCAAGAATCCGCGCGCGCTCCCGCCCAACCCCCACCGCGCCTATTACTCCAACAAGGAACTGGTCGAAGCCGAGGCGAGCACCCGCCCGCTGATCGTGGGCGAACGCACCAACCTCATCGGCTCCCGCCTGTTCAAAGACCTTGTCGCCGGACAAAAGTGGGAAGAAGCCAGCGAAATCGCGCGCTGGCAGATCCGCAACGGCGCGCACGTCATCGACGTCTGCCTGCAATCCAGCGACGGCGACGAGTCGCAGGACATCCCGCCCTTCTACACCAAGCTCACGCGCAAAATCAAAGCGCCGATCATGATCGATACCACCGACCCTAAAGCGGTCGAGCTGGCGCTCACGCATTGCCAGGGCAAGTCCATCATCAATTCCATCAATCTGGAAGACAGCGAAGAGAAATTCGAACGCATCTGCCCGCTGGCGAAAGCATACGGCGCGGCTGTGATCTGCGGGACCATCGATGAAGACCCTGTCCAGGCCCAGGCCTTCACGCGCGAGCGCAAGCTGGCCGTGGCCGAACGATCCGTCGCGCTGCTCACTCGGAAGTACGGACTCGCGCCCGAGGACGTCATCATCGATCCACTCGTTTTCCCCTGCGCCACGGGTGATGAAGCCTACATCGGCGGCGCGGTGGAGACCATCGAAGCGGTCCGGCTGATCAAAGAAACCATCCCCTACGTCAAGACGATCCTCGGCATCTCGAACATCTCCTTTGGGCTGCCGCCAGTGGCCCGCGAAGTAGTGAACTCGGTGTTTCTGTATCACTGCACGAAGGCCGGACTCGACCTGGCGATCGTAAACGCCGAAAGGCTGGAGCGCTTTCCGTCGATTCCCCCCGAAGAGCGCCGCCTGGCCGAGAATCTGCTGTTCAACTCGCCTCTCCAAGGCGACAGCGCCCCCGCCGATTGGCGCGATCAATCGCGCGAACAGCGCGTCGCCATCAACCAGGCTCACATCGCCGCCATCACCGAGCATTTCCGAAAAGCCGGCAAGAAAGCCAAAACGAAAGCCGAAGAGCTGCCGCTCGACGAGCGCCTGGCCCAATACATCGTCGAAGGCACGAAAGACGGCCTGGTCGCCGACCTGGACCGCAAGCTCGACGAAGGCGCAACGCCGCTCGAGATCATCAATGGCCCCCTGATGGCCGGAATGGCCGAGGTCGGGCGCCTCTTCAACAACAATGAGCTGATCGTCGCCGAAGTGCTCCAATCGGCGGAGGCGATGAAGGCCGGCGTCAACCACCTGGAGCAGTTCATGGAAAAAGCCGGCGCTGCGACGCGCGGCAAAGTCATTCTCGCCACGGTGAAGGGCGACGTGCACGACATCGGCAAGAATCTGGTCGAGATCATCCTCAGCAACAACGGCTACCAGGTGATCAACCTCGGCATCAAAGTCCCGCCGGAGGACTTGATCAAGGCTTGTGAAGAACACCAGCCCGACGCCATCGGTCTTTCGGGGCTCCTGGTCAAGAGCGCGCAACAAATGGTCATTACCGGCGGCGATTTAAAGGATCGAGGCGTGCACGTGCCGCTGTTAGTGGGCGGCGCGGCGCTGTCGGAGAAATTCACCCGCACCAAAATCGCGCCTAGCTATACCGGCCCCACATTCTATGCGAAGGACGCCATGACCGGCCTCCGCCTGCTGAACGAAATCATGGACCCCGCCACGCGCGAAGAGGCATTAGCCTCCCACATGTTCTCTCAGACCGAGTCTCCGCTCCCCACCGGCCCCCAATCTCCAACCCCCAGTCCCTCCGCGCGCAGTTCCAAAGTCCGCCCAGACATCCCAATCCCCAGTGCGCCATATCTCGATCGCCACCTCCGCGACGTCCCCAACCTCACCGAGATCTGGACCTACATCAACCCCTACATGCTCTACGGCCGCCATCTCGGCTTCAAAGGCAACTTCGAAAAGCTGCTGGCCGAGCGCGACCCCAAAGCACTGAAGCTTTTCGAGGACGTCGAGCAGGTCAAGGCCGCGGCCGCGCGATTCATGAAAGTGAAAGCGGTCTGGCAGTTCTTCGAAGCCGAGCGCGACGCCAACACCATCCAACTGTTCGCGCCCGGCGGAGCGACCCCCGTCCACACGTTCACTTTCGGCCGGCAAGCACGCGCCGATGGTCTATCTCTCAGCGATTACATCTTGGACCCACACGACGGCCGGCGCGACCACCTGGTGCTTTTCGCCGTCACCGCGGGCGCAGGTATCCGCGAAGCAGCCGACCGCGCCAAACAGTCCGGCGAATTCTTCCAGGCCCATGCCCTGCAAGCCCTCGCCATCGAAACCGCCGAGGGCTGCGCCGAATGGCTACACCGCCGCATCCGCGAAGATTGGGGTTTCCCCGATCCCGCCGCCATGACCATGCAGGAGCGCTTCACCTCGCGCTACCGCGGCAAACGCTACAGCTTCGGCTATCCGGCCTGCCCCAACCTCGACGACCAGCGCGGCCTCTTCAGGCTGCTGCAACCCGAAGAAATCGGCGTCACGCTCACCGAAGGCATGATGATGGAGCCCGAAGCCAGTGTCAGCGCGCTGGTCTTCCACCACCCGGACTGCGCTTACTTCAGCGTGAGTGAGGCGGCTGAGCCGAATATGGTTTAATTGACGCTAATATCTTCCGCCTGGCTGCGGATTTATGGACGGGGGACTGATCTTGCCGAATAGGAGCGTGCGTTCGGATGGATACCGTCCTCGAACTGGTGGGTCTAATCTACGACTCAGTGGCTGATGCCTCGCGCTGGCCGATGTTTCTCGGAGCCTGCGTGCGCGCTATCGGGGCGCGCCGTGCATCGCTGGCCGTTCGTGACTCGGACGGTGACGAATATGGAATCGTTTGCTGGCATGGCTGGCCCGATGACGACATCCAGCTCTACTTCGAGCGCTTCGCCGCGTTGGATCCCTGGAGAACCGGCTCCGCCCGATTTCCGGAAGGCGGCGTCGGCTCCGACACCGATGCCTGTCCGCGGGAAACAATGGAATCGAGTGCGGCTTTCCAGGAATTCTACGCTCCCAGAGATTGCATTCACGGAATGGGCGGTGTCATTCTCCTCACCAAGACCGGCCAGTCGATGATTGCGGCCGTTCGCGGCGCAGCGGACGGTCCGTTCACGGAATCGGAGAAGGCCGTCGTGCGGCCGCTCATGCCACATTTGCGGCGCGCCGCTCTGCTGCATGGTGAGCTTGGCTCTTTGCGGCGTCAACTTGCGGCCTTCGCGGGTCATCTGGACAGGTACCCACATGCTTTCCTGATTACGGACATCGAGCGCCGTGTCTTGTATGCGAATTCCTCGGCGCGCGAGATCGCCGCGACTCGCGATGGACTCATGGTGGATGCCGGACGCTTTTCGCTCGTCTCCAGGAAACTGGACGCAAACTTGCAAAAGATGCTGGGCGAAGCCATCGCCAACCGCAACAGCGGGCTTGGCCGGCTGGAAGTTCGCAGGCCCTCCGGCAAAAAGCCCTATCGAATCGTTGCAATGCGCGCACCAGGTTCGGGCGCGGTTCCCCTCGGCGTCGCCCAGCCCGCCGCTGCGATTTTGATTGTCGACGGCGACGCGGCCGCGCGCCCCGATCCCGCCCTCCTCTCGGAATTGTTTTCCCTCACGCCAACCGAAGCGCGCATTACAGCACGACTGGCGCAGGGTCAGAGCGTCGAGGAAATCGCTTCTGAAACTTCCACCTCGATCGAGACCGTCCGCACCCACGTGCGTCGCGTCCTATCGAAGACTGAAACCGGCCGCCAGGCAGAATTGATTTCGTTGGTCTTGCGAACAGCGCCGTTTCGCGTCTAGATCCCCAAATACTCTATTTTGGGGACGACAACCCTCCCGATCGCACCTATAATTTAGTCTTTTCGAAACGTATACCAACAATGAAATCCGTAACTGGAACCCATCTGCTCATTGCGTTCCTGACTTTGGCCATTTCCAACGGTCTGAACGCGGAACAGTCCGGCGCGGCGAATCTCGCGCCGAACTCCTTCCTGAATCTGGAAACCGGCGCTGTTTCCCGCGCGGGCGGGGACGTTTTTTGGGACGGGGTAGCGCTGACGCCGCAAGGCTCGGCAGGCCTCTACAACTTGGGCAAACTCGGCTCGCGCGTCTTCAAATCCATCCGGGCTAGCAACGCTTCGTCCGTGTCCTATGCCTCGAAGCCGATTCCCGCGGGCACGCTCGTGGGTGGAGATATTTTCGGAGTTCGTACGAATGCCGGGCATTACGCCAAAGTGATGGTCACCGAGACGAACTCTGAGGCCCTCGCGGTTCAGTACACGGTCTTCAAGCCGGCTGAACCGGCTGCCACTTCAGGTCCGGCTATTTCGGAAGTTCTCAACAACTACAGTTACATTCTGCCCGGCCTTCCGAACTATGGCATCGCTCCGGGCAGCTTGTTCGTGGTTTTCGGCAGCGGCTTGAGCAGCTCGGCCCCGCCCGTTTTGCAGTCCAGCGAGCCGCCCGGACTGCCCACGACCCTCAATCAGACCAGCATTTCGGTGAGCGTCAACGGAGTGAACACGACGCCGGCGCTCTACTATACGTCCGCAACCCAGCTGGCGGCGGTTCTCCCGTCCGACACGCCGGTCGGGAAGGGTACTATCACCGTCACTTACAACGGGCAGACCAGCGCTCCCGCTCCCATCCAGGTGGTCGCCAGCGCTGTTGGATTGGACACGCTGTATGGAACCGGAAATGGCGTGGGTGTGGCCACCGACGGCAATGGCAAAGTTCTGGGACTCACCAACTCCGCGATGCCGGGCCAGACCATTGTCCTGTGGGGATCGGGCATCGGAGGCGACCCTGCCAACGACGACCGTACCTACCCGCAGAAACAGAACAACCTCGCCAATACCACGCAGGTTTTCATCGGGGGCGTCTCGGCCTCGGTCCTTTACGCCGGCCGTTCTCAGTACCCGGGCCTCGATCAGTACAACGTCGTAATCCCATCCACGATCTCTTCCGCTTGCTTTGTTTCCGTTGTCGTGCAGACCGGCTTGGTTGTCTCCAACGCCGTCACACTCCCCGTGAGCGCGGAAGGCGGGCCGTGCTCCGATCCCGCTACCGGCTTGGATGGGACCACGCTGCAATCCCTGGAGGACAAGAGCGGCAACGTGAATTCCCTGCTCGCTATCCTCAGCCTGCACACCGATGGCAGCCAGTCCCTTGCCTTCGCACTAGCAGGTGGCTTGAGCGGCGCGAACTTTGGCAAGGGCTACGAGTACGCGTCCGAGGGAAGCTGCACTGTGGTCCCGCCCAACCAGGGACCGCTGCAGAACACCATCCCGGGCGCGCTGGATGCGGGCACGATTCAAGTGAACGGCCCAACGGGACAGTTCAGTTTGGGAACAGGACCGGGTTTCTACCAGAACCAATTCAACGCCACCTCCGGCGCGTACACCTTTAGCGGTTCTGGCGGAAAGGACTTAGGCAGCTTCTCGGTTTCCTTCAATGTACCGACGCCGTTCACCCTGACCAACTCAGCTACGCTGGCGCTCATCGACCGGACGAAGGACGCCACCGTCACCTGGAGCGGCGGGTTTCCGAACGGCGTTGTTCAGGTGAATGGAGAAGTAGGGGCTCCGAACGTCAAATTCTTCTGCTACGCGCCAACCAGCGCCGGCAAGCTCGTCGTGCCCTCTTTCATTCTGTTGGCGTTGCCGCCGGGTTCGGGCTCGCTCGTCGTGAGCAATGCGACCGCCGCGCAACCGATAACTGCGACGAGCCTGGACGTAGGTGTCGCCGGGGGAGTAGCCTCCACGAAGCTGACCTCCACTTTCAGGTAAGCCCACGCGAGTATACTCGAATAGTCCGAACATTCAATGATTCCGGGGGGAGAATGAAACGGACCATTCTGCTCTTCGTGTTTGTTGCGGGATTGCGGGGCGCGCCGCCCGCGAAACCCGGCTCGGTCTCTTTCGCACAGCTCACGGATCCACACATCTTCGACGACGGCTACCGGCAGTCGATTCCCAATGCAATGCGCCAGGCCGCGAACGACCGCGAAGCGCTCAATTGGGCCGTCGATCAGGTCAACCGCGCCGTCGCCTCCGGCGCCGCCATCGATTTCGTCGTCTTCACTGGCGACCTGGGCCTTCAGAATGTCGCGATGCCCAGCGGAGGTTCCTGCCAGGCGCTTCCCTTCGACCCGGATCCGGGACTTCCGCAGTCCACTCTAGCTGGGGCCGTCCAGGAGATCGCCGACGAGTTGAACCAGCTCGCGGTCCGCAAAGTGTTCTTCGTCCCCGGCAACAACGACATTCGGGACGAGAATGTCACGGACCAGCGGTTCGAATGTTTCATGGCGGAACTCAAGAGCAAGCTCAGCACCGCTCCTCAGCCGCCCGAGGTCGCCGCTCTTCGGGCCGGCGTCCCGATCGAGATCAATGGAATCCGCATCGCGGGACTGAACACCGCCAGTTTCAAAAATCAGGCTAACTATGCTAAGGCGTGCGCGGCCTCAACCCCGGCGCTCGACCTGGCCTGCCCCAAACCGCAGATGGACGCGCTGGCCCGGATCGCGGACGGAACGATGCCGGTGCTGTTATTTACGCATGTTCCTGACCTCATCGACCCGTACCGTCGCAAGCCTTCTTGGGACATTCCTTCCGACGCCAGAAGCGCGTGGGAAAGAGAAGTGTGCGGGCCCAACATTATCGGTGTTTTCGCCGGGCACTTCCATGATTCGAACACAAACGATTACGGCAGCACCGACGGCTCCAAAAGCCTCGCGTCCACCCCGTGCGTTGCGGCCAAGACATGGGTTGCCCCGCCGCTCGCGATGAAGAATCAGGAACGAACCGTCGCCCGTGCGCGCGGGTTCGTCATCGGCACCATCGAGGGCGGCAAAGTGGCCAAAGTGCAAGTGAACTGGTTCGATTCGACGCTCGCGCCGTCGATTCAGGACCTGAGCCACTAACGGCGCGGCATTAAATCTTCGCCTTCGGATTCTTCTTCATCCAGTCCACGAGGTCCTCCGGCGAACTAGTGGTCAGAGCCGAAACTTACCTTCGTCGATTTCTTTGGCAAGCTCGCGGAATGGCTCGTGCATCATGACGCAACCTCTCATGACCTCGACCTCGTTCGTCGTTGCCAGTATGGTCGCAAGTAGTGTTCTATATCGATCTGGCCTTAATCTCTTTATGCCGGCCAGTGCATAGGCTTTCGCTTGCAGGTTACCTGTGGCGAACAGCGTCTCAAACGTGGCGAGGGCGATTGGCATTGACTGGGAAAGGACGAACTTAAAGTCGATTTCGCCGTCCGAGATGACTCCAGCAAATCCCACGCCTCCGAGTGCGAAAGTACTCACGCTGCCCAGACGTTTCACGGCTGCGTCGAGCTTTTCATCGGCGCGCCCAACGCCAATGCACAGCACCAGGAGTAACGCAACGCAACAGATTCGGTATAGCTTTGCCACTCGGA
>Ga0335071_10003473_pt1 | contig 16587 bp, 14 predicted proteins | sample Lox_Sample_15_FD_206724 | JGI IMG/M metagenome (GOLD analysis project Ga0335071, IMG submission 206724) | Soil microbial communities from Loxahatchee National Wildlife Refuge, Florida, United States - Lox_Sample_1.5 | ecosystem: Environmental > Terrestrial > Soil > Wetlands | place: USA... | reverse complement strand
CGCGCGAAGTCCCCAAAAAGCCTCGGATCGTATGCCGCAGGTTTTTCAAACCTGCCGCCGCGATCCGAAAACCACACCCGGCGCGCACTGCAGTGCGCGCCGCATCGACGCGGCTTGCGCAGCGCCTAAAACAGGTCAGGCCGGGAGAGCCGCCAACGCTTCGCGTTGTGCGCGCCTCTTCCGGCCCGACCCTACTCCCTAATCCCTGTTCACACCGCCCCCAGCGCCTGCTCCAGATCCGCGATCAAATCGTCCTTGTCCTCAATCCCCACCGACAGCCGGATCCGCCCTTCCGTAATCCCCATCGCCACCCGCGTCTCCGCGCTCACCGACGCATGGGTCGTCGTCGCCGAATGCGATGCCAGCGACTCCACGCCCCCCAGCGACTCCGCATTCAGAAAAATCTTCAGCGCGCCCAAAAACCGTGCCGCCTCCTCGCGCGACTTCAGCTCGAAGCTCATCATCGAGCCGAACCCCTTCTGCTGCCGTACCGCCAGTTCATACTGCGGATGCGTCTTCAATCCCGGATACGCCACCTTGGCCGCCTTCCGATGCCCGGCCAGAAACTCCGCCACCGCACGCCCATTCTCCTCGTGCTGCTTGATCCGCAGCGGCATCGTCTTGATCCCCCGCAACACCAGATAGCACTCGAACGCCGACAGAAAATTCCCCGCCGCCTTCTGCACCAGAAGAAAGCGCTCCTTGTGCTCCGGCTTCGTTCCGATCAGCGCGCCGCCAATCCCGTCCGAGTGCCCGTTGAGATACTTGGTCGTCGAGTGCATCACAATGTCCGCGCCCAGCGCCAGCGGGCTCTGCAGTGCCGGCGACAGAAACGTGTTGTCCACGCTCACCTCGGCCCCGTGCGCATGCGCAATCTTCGCCACCCCCGCAATGTCCGTCAGGATCATCAGCGGGTTCGACGGTGTCTCGATATGTACCAGCTTCGTCGTCGGCCGCATCGCCCGTTCCACAGCCGTCAGATCGCTCGTGTCCACATACTCGATCTCGATTCCGTAGCCCGAGACGATCTGGTCGAACAGACGAACGGTTCCCGCATACACATCCTTCGAACACACCACGTGATCGCCGGCCTTCAGCATCGCAACCAGAGCGTGGATCGCTGCCATGCCGCTGGCAAACGCGTGCCCGCTCGTTCCGCCCTCCAGCGCAGCCAGCGCCGTCTCCAGGCGGTCGCGCGTCGGGTTCCCGGCACGCGAGTAGTCCCAGCCCCGATCCGTGCCGATCCCGGTCAGTTCAAACGTAGAAGAAAGGTACAAAGGCACATTCACTGCGCCCGTCAGCGGGTCCGGATGCTGTCCCGCATGCACTGCCAGCGTCGCGTACTTGTATTCAGCCATGTCTTGTTTGGGAAATGCTCCTGCCTCTAGCTTACCGAACCAAGCTAACCGGTATCCGTTATCCCACGTGCCATCGTTCTGCGCCGATCGAGCATCGACCTTCCAAATGTAAGGTGGCAACGTTCATCAGAACGGAGGAAGCAGGGGCCTTCAGGCCCCTGATATCCCGCACACAAATGTCGTGGCTTTAGCCACGGGCCTTGTCAGGCACTCGCTCCCTCACCGCCACGCCGCCGCCGCAATCCCAATCCACGTCCCGCACAGCAGCACAATCCCCACTCCCTCCTGCCAGCCCCTCAGGCGATGCTGCACCGCCACAATCGCCATCGTCGCCCAACTCTCCCACACCAGCACCGCCGTGTGCAGCACTACCACCGGCGCCACGCGCCACCCCCCGGCAGCGATCAGCACCTGATCGCACGGCTGAAGCGGGACAAAGGGCAGAAAGAATGTCGCGCCCAGAACATTGAACATCGCAACGAACCCCGCACGCCTTCCCAGGCAGCGCACAAACAACACCGCAACGGCCGCGAGCGCCAGCATCATCAATCCGCCGAACGGCACGGCAAGCGTACGCTGCAGATGGGCATACTCCGTCACCCCCAATCCGAACGGTGGAGCGGCAAACGGAGCCCATCGGCCCTCGTAGTCACGAAACTGGAACCGGACGGAGTAGTAGCCCCACCGCAGCAAAATCAGTACCCACCCGAAGCGCGCCACCAGCCCATACGCCGCAGCATTCCCCGCAAATCGCCTTGGCGCAAGCACAGGGAGACACACGCAGGCGCCGAGCAATCTGGCCCATCGCGCCCACTCTTGCCACCGCTGCCGAACCTGTGGGTCGTCCACGGCCCAGATTATGACGCAAATCGCGCAGCGCTCCGCCTGGACGGCAAGTCCTTGCGAAGTATTTCCCCTCTTTGGTGCATCATGATGATGTGACCACTTTCTGCAATACCCATCGCGTCGCTGGCCGCTCAGCGAGCGATCTCCCGGTCTCTACCGGGCAGATGGGCACCCCCTACCCCCTGGGGTCCGATTCACCCTCTCTTCGCCTTCTTCAATAAATCTGCAAAATGCCCACCCGCGGCCCAGTAACCTCCGTGCGTAAATCGAATTTGCGCCTTGCAGAATAATTCGACAAAGTCACTCACCGGCCGCATACGGGTAACCAACCCTGCGGTTCCCGAACGGGCAGCTCAAAAGCCCCTTCGTTGGATGGAGTTGCCCGCAATTACTGGGCTAAGATCGCTCCATTCCTTGAGAGCAGACCAGCTCCAATCGGCTGCTCTTTGAACGTGAGGTTGCTGCCATGCGTGCTGCCGTTGCCCTCAGTCTGAAGAGCCGGATCACCCAGTTGCTTTGGGTAGTCAATGCCGTGATGAGCGGATTTCTGGCGCTCCTCGGTGGCGCCATGTCGATCGATGCCTTCGGCTTCGACTCGCAGCTGGCCTCGCTGGTCGCCCGTGCCGGCGCCGTCCTGACCGTCGCGGGAGTGGCGCTCGTCGCCTTCTCCCTGTGGAAAGCGCGCTCGATCTCCACACATTGATCACACCGTGTGTCGATCGGCAAACGTCTCCCGTCACATCGCGTGATGGTCGACTCTGCAAGTGACGCGCGTCGCAGACCGTTGCCCCGCCGATTCCTCTCACAATCCTGCCGAATTCTTCGCAAATCCCATCGAACACGTGTGGCAAACCGCACAATTGTTCCACGTGGAACAATTGTGTGATTTAGCACAGCTGGCGAAGAACGTAGGCATCCAGCCAAAATGGAGACCCCGTACACGCCACGCGAAGCCATTGCCCGGACGGCAAGTCCCACAATTGCTCCACGTGGAACAATTGCGCGATCTAGCACAGCTGGCGAAGACGTAGGCATCCAGCCAAAATAGAGACCCCACACATGCCACGCGAAGCGATTGCCTGGACGGCAAGTCCCTATTGGCCACGTAGGCGGAAGTTGTACTCGCCCGATCCCACATTGAAGCCGATGCCGTTGTCCTCACGCGCGGCGCCGCGGATGCCCGGATCGCCCGCCACATATCCTCCGTTCTCCCAGACCACGCGGCCGCTCTCCTCCACTGTCACGCCGCTCAGTTCCTCGGACCGCGGCACAGTCACATGTCCCTCGGATCCAACTGGAATGCTCACCTTCAATGTGATTCCATCTTCCGTGCGCGCCCAGGTCGACTCCACCTTGCCGCGAATCGTCTTTACCGTACCGCTGGCCCAGCGCAATCCATGGGCGGCTTGCGGCTGAATCCGCAGCTGCCGGTATCCAGCCGAATCCGCAGACTGGTTCACTCCCGCAAGCGCCTGATAGAACCACGCTCCCACGCTCCCAAACATGATGTGGTCTTGAGAGTTCATGCTGGGACCGTTCTTCTCCTGCCAGAGTTCCCATAACGTTGTGGCGCCACGCGAGATCATGTATCCCCAACTTGGATACGTGGTCTGCACTGCCAGGTCGTACGCCAGATCCGAGCGGCCCGTCGCCGTCAGCGCCGGCATCAGGAACCTCACCCCAATGAACCCGGTCGTCACGTGCGTGTCGTGCGCATACAAGACGTTATTGCCCAGGTTGTCGGCCACCTCGTCTCTCCGGTCCGCTGGCGGCAGGTTGAGGAACAGCGCCATGGCGTTGGCGGCCTGCGTGCCGTTGGCATACTGCGCCGTGTCTGGATGAAAGTAGGTGCGGTTGAAGGCTTCGGCGATATTCTGCGCCAGCTTTGCGTACATCTGCGCGTCGGCGTCGTGGCCCAGCGTCTTCTCCAATCCGGCCATGACCTGCACATCGTAGAGGTACCAGAAGTCGGACATGTAGTCGTGCGGCGTGTGCTCGAGCTCCACCCAGTCGCCTTCGTGGCCCAGCTTTGCCACAAAGACATCGTCCTTCGCATTGCGGCGAAGATACTCGACATACTTCTTCAGCCCTGCCTCGTTCTGCTCAATGATCCGTTTGTCGCCGTACTGCTCCCACATATACTTCACCAGCAGTGGATAGGCAGTCTGCCAGCCAAGATCGGCATCGTAGCTGCCATATTTCAGCGGAACCGTGTCCGGCACAGCGCCGTCGTCCCGCTGCGCATCGGCGATGTTGCGGATGAAGTTTGTGTAGAGCGCTGCCATGTCGAAGTTCATCATGGCTTCTTCGGCGGTGATCTGCGCATCGCCCATCCAGCCCTGGCGCTCGTCCCGCTGGTCGCAATCGGTGGGCAAACCCATCAGGTTCGTGAGTTGCGACCACCGGATCACACGCTGGATGTCGTTCAGGATTTGTGTGGACGCGGTGAAACTCCCAACCGTATCCACGGCAGAGTGCACCACGCGCCCCCGGATCGTATCGAGACTCGGCGTACCCGGGAAACCGGTCAGCTCTACGTATCGGAAGCCATGGTAGGTGAACCGCGCTTCATACGTTTCCTCTCCGCCTTCGCCGCGAAGCACATAGATGTCGCGCGACTTGGCTCCGCGGATGTTCTCCCGGTTGATCATGCCGTTGTCATAGAGCAGTTCGGAATAGCGCATCGTGACCCTGGTTCCAGTGGGGCCTTCTACGCGGAGGCGCGCCCAGCCACTCATGTTCTGGCCCATATCGAAGACATAGACGCCTGGAGCCGGAGAGGTCATTCTGACTGGCACGATCTCGTCGACCGCCTGGATGGGGGGCATCATCTCCGACGACCGCGCGCCTGCCGATCCGTCCACCACCTGCGCAGGAACCCATCCCGTTTCCCCGAATCGCGCCAGATCCCAGCCCGGAGTCTCCTTCCGCGCGTCATACACCTCGCCACCGTAGACGCTCGACTCGGCCACCGGCCCTCCGATGGTCTTCCACGTCGCATCGGAGACGATCTCGACCGATTTGCCGCCCTCGAGAGCGGCCTGCATCTGCACCAGCAGCGCCGGCTCCTTGTAATAGACCTGGGACCCATCGACTTCCTGCGTGGCCCATCCGCCAGCGAGCATCACGGCAATCGCGTTCGCCCCTTCCTTCAGGAACGGCCCCACGTCATAAGTGGAATACAGAACGCGCTTCGGATACGTCGTCCAGGCCGGGTCAAGAACCTTGTGGCCAATACGATGCCCGTTTACACGCAGTTCGTAGTATCCGAGCGCAGCGATGTAGAGGCGGGCATGAGCGACGCTACCCTGCAATGTGAACTCCTTGCGGAATTCGTTCCCCTTGGCAGCCCCGCCATTGATCCAGGAGGCTTTCCACTCCGAAGGCGCCAGCAATGCCGTACCGAATCGCGCTCGCTTGCTGTACTCACTGGGCCGATCCTCTTTGTCCCAGTACCGCACCTTCCAGAAATAGTCCTTGCCGCTTTCGAGAGCCTTCCCTGCGTATGCCACCTGGGTGGAATCGTCGCTCGACACTTTTCCTGAATCCCATTGGTCGCCCCGATTCTGATCCAGCAACTCGGCGCGCGTCGCCACCAGGACCTGGTAAGCAGTCTGCTTCTCGGCACGCTGGCTGTGTTCCAGGACCCAGGCAAACCGTGGCTCCGGCGTATCTACGCCCAGCGGGTCTCTCAGGTACTCGCAGCGCAGCGTGTCAGGGGCCCCCGGGCCTGCTGGAGTCTCTGCTCCAAGCAAGCTCCATCCCCACCCAGCTGCGGCTAACAGCGCCACCTGCATGAATGCATACCGTTGTTTCGTCCCGCCCTTCATCTGCGCTCCTTCCCAACCGAAACCGTGATGCGTCCCGGCATTTCGCTTCCTTTACGCGGGGTGCGCATGCTGTACACGATCTGTGCTGGATTTCAGGTTCTGGTTGCAGCGGGAAGTATAGTGGGTGCCGCGCGCAGAGGACGAGAGATATTTTCTATTCTGAACATATTTCTGGAATGAAGTCGTGGTCGCATCTCGCGTGTTACGTATGCTATCCGCGCCAAGGTGCTCCTCGATTGCGTTCAGTTTTAGCTTCCTCAACAGACAGGTAGAGAAAGTGGCGCAACCATGGCCGGTGCGGATCATCCGCGCGCAGATTTGATAGGGGACTGCCCAGATGGCGGAGTCTAGTTGCCGGAGGCCTTGGCGGTCGTCTTCTTGGGGGCACGCACCGATGGGAAATAGCCGGTCCGCGTGCGGACTTCCAGCTTGCCCATCCCTGCAGCCTGCGCCGTCACCTGCACACGACGGAATCCTGGCTCGCTCGAAGGCTTGGTGGAGTGATAGCCGATTGTGTATTGGCTGCGGATGTCGTGCGCCACCTCTGCGGCGATCTGATCTACTTGCTCGATCGACTTGGGGAAAAAGGCGATTCCCCCTGTCTCGCTCGAGAGCATCTCCAGCGCACGCCGTGCGTGGCGGACTTCCGAGCGCGTCATCTCGTCGCCGAAAAGCAAGCCGATGGAGTAAATCACCGGCCCTGAAAGCTGCTGAACGCGACGGATGGTCTGCTCAAGCGATAGAGTGGACGCGTTGTCTTCGCCATCCGTGATGATGACCAGCACCTGCTTGGGGCGCTTGGCGTCGGCGACCAACTTGTCTGCTGACGCGACAACGGCATCATAGAGCGCCGTTCCGCCACGCGACTCGATGTGGGACAGGCCTTCGCGGAGCTTGGGGATATCGGAGGTGAACTCGGTATCGATAAAGGCTTCGTCGGAAAAGTTGACGACGAAGGCCTCGTCCTGGGGGTTTGATGCCTCGATCAGATCCAGAGCACTCTTGTTGACTGCGGGCCGCTTCTTGGCCATGGAACCGGAGTTGTCGACGATGAGTCCGATCGAGACCGGCAGATCGGTGTGCTGGAAGCTGATAATGCTCTGCTTGACGCCGTCCTCGTAGACCGTGAAATCGTCCTTCTTCAGGTCCTGAACGATGCGCGTACCTTCGAGCACCGTGGCGTTGAGAACGACCTCTTCGACGTCTCGACGGAGGATGTAGCCTTCACCCTCTTTCTTGAGGGTGCCGGCGGCGGGTGCGCCGGGAACCGGCTCCGGGTCGGGCGAGCGAACAGGGTCGCGGTCTTCGGTGAGAGAGGGCGCAGGGGCCGGCTTGGCAGGGACTTGCGACGGCGGCGCCTGTTGAGCCCGGACCGGCAGCGAAGCAAAGAGAAGTAAGAGTGCGGCAAGAGCTTTATTGCAAGGGCGCATAGTAGCCGGTACGAGCATGAACAGTGAGCTGAGGCAATCCCGGCGGAGGATTGAGCTTTACCTTCACTTTACGCCACTTGCCGTCACGATTCAGGTCCTTGGGCGTGTATCCGATGACGTATTGGTTGCGGAGTTCGGTGGAGATCTTCTCGGCGATGTCGCCCATCTCGGCTACGTCGTCGACGCGATAGAGGCGGCCGCCGGTTTCTTCAGAGATCTCGTTCAGCAGTTGCGGACCGGTACGCTCCTCAGGTGTGGCGGCGTAAGGATCGAAGATACCGATGGAGTAGATCTCCGTATCTGACTCTTTGACCTGGGCGCGGACTTCACCTTCAGTGTAGCGGGAGCGGTTGTCGCCGCCGTCGGAAACGACGAGCAGGGCCTTGCGCTGGTGTTTGGCTTCGCGCATCTTTTCGACGCCATAATAGATGGCATCGAGCAAGGCGGTGCGGTGGCCGCTATGTACAGTGGCAAGGCGAGCCTCGATGTCCTCGATGGAGTTGGTGAAGTCTTCGATGAGTTCGGGGCGGTCGTTGAATCCGATGACGAAGAACTCATCTTCGGGATTGGCCGTCTTGATGAACTGCAGGATCGCATCGCGCGCGCGGAGGAGTTTGGAGGTCATGGAGCCGGAGAGATCGAAGATGATGCCGATGGAAACAGGGGCATCTTCGCTGGCGAAGCTGGATATCTTCTGTTCGCCATTGTTCTCGTAGATTTGGAAGTCCTCTTTCTCGAGGCCGGTCACGAGGCGGTTCATGGGGTCAGTGACCGTCACGGGGACGAGAACCATATCGACGTTCATGCGAATCAGCGCACCGGGGCGAGCCTTGGCCGAGGCTGCGCCAGTGACGACGGCGGGTTGCGCTCCGGCCGGAGCGCTGTTGGGAGTTGTTGTTGCCGGCGGAGCCGTGACGTGGACTTTGTTCAAAGGGTCGTCTTGCGGGCGGACGGGGACCGAGGAGAAAAGCACGATGAGAGCGGAAACAAAAAGAGCGAGTCTTAACCCGCCTGACAGCCGGCGCCTGCGGTGAGAGTTATTGCGCCGATCGAGTTTCGTACCCATTTTGAGGCACCTGAGATTGAACGCGATCTTAGCACGGTTGGCAGACCGCTTGCGTCACGACCATGTCATCCGTTTGTCAACACACCGCCATTCGATGAGACGGGCCGAAACAGGATAAGTCACTGGGATACAATCAAGCGTGTGCGAGCCGCTTCTGGCGCGGTTGATGCGGCCTGGGACCGAGCGCAAATCCAGCCGATTCAACGCGGAGCAAGACCGATCCGATGGCAACCATCTATCCATTTCGAGCCTGGCGCTACAACCCTTCCATAGTCCGGCTTGACGATGTTGTTACCCAACCGTACGACAAGATTTCGCCCGCGATGCAGCAGGCTTACTATCAGCGCAGCCCCTACAATCTGGTGCGGATCATCCTGGGTCTGCCCGAACTATTCGATGCCGAGCGGGGCGAGAGTGTCTACACTCGAGCGGCGCGAGACTTCAGGGCGTGGCGCGAGCAAGGCGTACTGGCGCAGGAGAAGACGCCGTGCGTGTTTGCCTACGCGCAGCGGTTTCAGGTACCGGGATCGAATGAGGTCAAGGAGCGGCGAGGATTTATCGCCCTAGGCAAAGTGCATGATTACGCCGAGCAGGTTGTCTTCCGGCATGAGTACACGCTGTCGAAGCCGAAAAGCGACCGGCTGAACCTGCTGAAAGCAACGCACGCGCATTTCGGGCAAATCTTCATGCTGTATTCCGACCCCGCCGGGAGCGTCGAACAGATCTTGTACGACGGCAATGGGACGCCGGACGCCGAGGTGACGGACGAATACGGCGTGCTGCACCGGCTTTGGCGGGTGAGCGATCCGGCGGCGATCCGCCTGCTGGCCGCTGCAATGGCCGACAAGAAACTGATCATTGCGGACGGACATCATCGCTATGAGACGGCGCTGAATTACGCGAAGGAGCATGCGCAAGCGACACCGGTCAGGACCGAATCCAGCACAACGCAGCTGCCGCAGCCGGCCTATCCCGAGGCTGCTGTGATGATGACGTTCGTGAACATGGACTCCGACGGGCTGGTGATTCTACCGACGCATCGGGTGGTGCATGATCTGACAGGATTTGACACGAAGGCTTTCTTGGAAACTGCTGAGGAGTTCTTTGCTATCGAGGCATTGCATGCGGCAGAACCTTCAGGCTTCATTGGCAGGCTGAGAGCGCAGAAGACCACAGCGTTTGTTGCGGCGACGAGAGCAGGAGCATTCCTGTTGCGAGCGAAAGCGGAGCCTGTAGCTGCGGCGTTGGCAGCGTTGCCGGAGCACCAGCGGCAACTGGATTTGAGTGCGCTGCACACGATCGTGCTGGACAAGCTATTGGGCCTGGATGCGGAGAAGGTACGCGAACAGACAAACATCCGCTATCTGCGCGATGCCGGCGAAGCAGTCGAACAGGTGCAGGAAGGGACAGCGGATATTGCGTTCCTGATCAATCCGGTCACCATGGAGCAGTTGCGCGAAGTGGCGTTTGCCGGATCGGTGATGCCACAGAAGTCCACTGACTTTTATCCGAAGCTGTTGAGCGGTCTGGCCATCTATGCGTTGGATTAGAGTCCCGTCGGGACTCAGAGTGACTCCCTCGATTGCAATACTCGCGGCACTCCTCTTCTGTTCGGTTGCCGGTGCGCAGAGCCTCCCGACTTCGGGCCGATTTGTTGTTGTCCTAGATGCTGCCCACGGTGGAGACGACGCAGGTGGACGGCTAGCCGGCGGCGAGATGGAGAAGGCCGCTACTTTGGCGCTGAGTGTGCGGCTGCGATCGCTGCTTGCTGCGCGGGGTATGACGGTCGTGACGACACGGGAATCCGACGCAACAGTCGATCCTGAAAGGCGGGCAGAGATCGCCAACCACGCCAGAGCAGCGGCCTGCCTGAGCCTGCACGCGACCGAGAGCGGATCTGGCCTTCATATCTTCACCTCCTCGCTGCCGCCGACGGAGCCGGGGCGGTTCATTCCCTGGAAGACCGCACAAGCCAGCTGGATTACACGCAGCCTGGCCTTGGCTGGGGCTTTGAACTCGGCATTGCTGAAAGAAGGCTTCAACGTTACGTTGAGCCGTACAGATCTAATCGGCGTGGACAATATGACATGTCCGGCGCTGGCAATCGAGATCGCGCCGCTGCGGAGCGCGGATGGCAAGGTGACGGCCGAAGCAGACGATGCGGACTACCAGGCGCACGTGGCGAACACACTGGCAACGGCGTTGCTGGCGTGGAGGCTGGAGGCGCACCCGTGATTCCGCGCTACCAGAAGATTCTGTTTGCGGTGCTGCTGGTGGCGGCGCTGGCCATGGCCGGAGTGCTCTGGCATCTTCGGCAGCGCGCTCACGAGCGTCTGCTGGAAGGCCAGGACTCGGCGCCCACCAAGGCCCCCCAGGTTGCTCCCACGGAGCAGGCAATCCTGCTGGTGGCCAACGATGCCGACGGTTCCCTGCTGACGCAGGCGCGTTCGTTGCCGTTGCCTGCCGATCCGGGAGCCCGTGCCCGTGTCATTCTGGGCAACCTGCTGGATGTGTACGCAGTGCCCGATGCGGCGCATCCGGTGGCAGGAGGCGCAGCGGGTATCGCGCAGGTATTTCTGATGCCGGCTGCGGGAGCAAAGAGCGGTTCCAGCGATGAGCTGGCGGTTGTGAATCTGAGCAGCGGCTTCGTGGCAAGCCATCCTTCAGGGCTGGAGACGGAGACGCTCACGGTGCTGTCGATCTGCGGGACTCTGCACGCGAATTTGCCGCAGATCAAGCAGGTTCGCTTTCTGGTGGATGGACAGGAGCGCCCGAACCTCGCCGGACATGCCGACCTTACGCGCACCTATCTGACGAGCGATGCTGCGCCGACGACGGGAGGAAGCGATCAGTGAGTGTAGCGCAAGGCTCTTCGCATTCAGCAGGGCCGACCATCGGGGTGTTCGATTCCGGCTTTGGCGGCCTCACCGTGCTGCGCGCGCTTGTCGCCCGGCTGCCGCACGCACAGTATGCATTCATCGGCGATACGGCACGGCTGCCCTATGGGTCCAAGTCGCGGCGGACCATTGCACGCTATGCGGTGGAGAGCGCGCAGTTCCTGGTGGGTGAACAGGGCGCTGAGTTTCTGGTGATCGCCTGCAACACGGCGAGCGCACTGGCGCTGGATGCGATTCAAGAAGCGGTTCCCGTGCCGGTGCTCGGTGTGATCGAGCCAGGTGCAGCGACGGCGCGTGCAGCCTCGCACAGCAGCGACGTGCTGGTGATTGCAACGGATGCTACCGTGCAAAGCCATGCGTATGCCGCCGCGTGCAAGGCCGTTGGACTGCGTGCGCTGGAGAAATCCTGTCCCCTGCTGGTGCCCCTGGTCGAAGAGGGTTGGACCGGGCCTCGAGCGTTCCCTGCGGCCGTTCCTGACTTCACTGCGGTGGAGACCGCGTCTGCCGCACCGCAGGAGGCGGTGACGGATCAGGTGTTTCGTATTTATCTAGACGAGCTGTTAAGGGCAGCCACAGACCAAGGCATGAAACCGGACACGCTGGTTCTGGGATGCACGCACTATCCGCTGCTGCGGCCTCTGATTGAGCGTGCGGTACCGGCGGGGATGCGGGTGATCGACTCGGCCGAAGCTGCTGCCGAGGCTGCGGTCCGCTTGATCAATCATCGCGCGCAAGGTGCGACTGACGAGGGTGAGAGGACAACTGCGATCAAGTGCTTCGCCACCGATTCAGTAGAGAAGTTCGAACGCCTCGGCTCACGCTTCCTCGGCCAGCCTGTGGGACACGTGGGTCTGGTGGACCTAGGCGGCTGATATTCTAGGAAACGGTCTGGAGCGTCGCCTGACGATGGCTTGAGCTCCATGGAGGGAACACGTACGCATGATTGACCTGAACGGGAAGACGGCAGTCATCTTTGGGCTGGCCAACAAGCGGTCGATTGCCTGGGGCATTGCTCAAAAGCTGCACGCTGCCGGAGCCACTCTGGCCATCTGCTATCAGAACGAGCGCATGAGGCTTGAGGCGGAGAGCCTGATTACGGAACTGCCCGGGGCGAGCGGGTTCCAGTGCGATGTTTCGGCCGACGCCGAGATTGACGCGCTGTTTGCAGCACTGAAAGACAAGTACGGCAAGCTCGACATTCTGGTTCACGCCGTAGCGTATGCGCCGGCAGCCGACCTAAAGGGTGAGTTCATCAACACGAGCCGAGAGGGATTTCGCGTGGCGATGGACGTGAGCGTGTATTCGCTGATTGCGGTGAGCCGCGGCGCTGTTCCGCTGATGACCGACGGCGGAAGCATCATGACCCTCACCTACTTTGCCGCCGAAAAGGTCGTGCCTAACTACAACGTGATGGCGGTTGCAAAGGCAGGCCTCGAGTCGGCGGTACGTTATCTGGCATGGAGTCTCGGACCGAAGAACATCCGCGCCAATGCCATCTCGGCCGGGCCGATCAAGACGCTGGCGGCGCGCGGCGTGGGCGACCTGAGCGAGATGATGAAGAGCCACATGGATCGCGCTCCGCTGCATCGCAACGTGGATCAGCTTGAGGTGGGCGGCGCAGCGCTCTTCCTCGCAAGCGATCTCTCGGGAGCAATTACCGGCGAGACGATCTACGTGGACTGCGGCTACAACATCATGGGGTTCTAGTCCCCTGCCGCCTTGGCAATCCATGGCACGCCAACGTTCGCTCCGGTACGGAGACGAATGGCCAGTTGCCCAGTGTGATGCGCGAGATGGCGCAGGTTGTACAAGTGCACCTCGAAGCGATTGAACGGAAGCCAGGAAAAGCCTGATTCTGCGTCCAGCTTGTCCTGGGCCACGCGCTTCGCCACCTGATCGCGGCAAAGAATCCAATATTCGAGAACATCGCTCCGCGTATAGGGCATGATCTCCGACGCGGGCTCACCTGTTGCCGCCGGTGTTCGTGCGCCCAGATAGTTCGACCCCTTCTGGTGATGCTCCCAGGGATGAAAATCCTCCTCGGACGCCTGGACATAGAAGTGTGTGTAGAACACGGTGTGATAGGCGATGTGCCAGAAGCGGTTGGTGTATTTTGTGTCGAGCCAGAGAGTGTCGGGACAGGACTCGATGGCCTGCCGCAACATGGCAAGGGCTGCAAGATACTGCCGCACGAGCTGCTGACGGATACGCGTTTCGTCGATGGCCATGGCACCAGCATAGCGCCGGCGGCGACGTGGATCTGCAACTCCAGGGTGTAGCGGCTATTGCCGGTCGAGCGCGGCTGGACGGTAGGGAGGGCGTTTGGCGGGACGCGGAGAAGCGCCGACGGCTTCGGGCTCGACGGCGCCTGCCGTCTGGAATCCGCTGGAGGCTACGCCGATGACGACGGGTTGAGCGCTCGATCCACTTGAGGCGACGTTCACCACGACGGGTTGTGGGTTTGGAGCGCTCGACGAGATGTCGATGACGACGGGTCTGTTGGATTGGGCGATCGACTCAGGCGTCACGATCGCAACGACGGCTGGAGGCAGGTTTTGGACGGGAGCGCTCGGGTCGGTCGAGGCGTTGAAGATTCGAGTCTGCTTCTGATTGCCGTTGTAGATCACGACGCCGTTGGCCGGAGGCTGCTCGGCAGCGAGCATCGGGCTCAGGTACTCGACCCGCTTAGAGGGGTCTGAGACGGCGACTTTTTGGGATGCGCCCGCCTTCGAGTGGTGACGATGGGACTTTGGCGCATGCTCGGCAACGGACGAAGCCGAGACAATCAGCACCGACGCGCAGCAGGCCGCGAAGAGAAAGGTGCGCATGAGGGTTCCCTGTGCGCATGAGTATAGCCGGGGTTTGGGGGATCGTCTAGAAAACGAAAGTGTCTATGCGGTGTCGAAAGTGGACCAAAGGAAGATTCAGAAGCGAGCCGGGGCCGGCCGCATGACAGGCGCTTATTCCTTGAGGGTTACGGTGATCTTGCGGGCGTCACCGCCGGCCGAGGAGATGACGATCTCGCCCGTGGCCTTCTTGCGGATGCTCTTGAACTTCTCGCCCCATTCGACGAGGACCAGGGCGTCGGGAGTGAGAAGCTCGTCGAGACCGAGCGTTTCGAGCTGGCGTTCGCCTTCGAGGCGGTAGACGTCGATGTGGTAGAGCTTGACCGGCTTGCCGTGCAGCGTGCCGTCGTATTCATGGAGAAGCGTGAAGGTGGGGCTGGTGACTTCGTCAGGCTCGGCGGCTTCGATCGCCTGAGCAATGCCTTTGACCAGAGTTGTTTTGCCGGTGCCGAGGTCGCCGCGCAGCAACAGAAGTTGCGGCGGCTTCAAGAGCCGGGCCAGCTTGCGACCAACTTCAATCGTGTCCGCACCGCTTTGCGTCGTGAACTCGTGGATTTTGCCTTCGGCGGTGGGCACTGCGCTTGTCATGCCTCGGTCCCTCGAGAAATCGTGTCTCCGAACCCAAGATACCTGCTCGGAGGCAGAAGAGGAGTGGTGTAGATCACTGGTCCGTCTCCTCACGGGGATGTAGGGAACAACCCCTGCAACCAAACATAACCGTTGGGGCGCCGTGAGCGAAAGCGAAAAGCTCCGGAAAACTCCCGGACAGTGTCGGTGGCCAGAAGAGTGCGCTCGTCCACTTTGCGCACGGCGAGATCCGCAGCGAGACCGTGAAAGTAAACGGCGGCTTCGACGGCGCGGGCTGTCTCATTCTGAGACACATCTCGATATTGGGCGAGAAAGCCGGCGACGATGCCGGTAAGCAGATCGCCGCTGCCGCCTTTGGCCATGGCCGGATTGCCGGTGGTGTTGACGGCGACGCGGCCGTCGGGATGAGCGATGAGTGTGCGCGCGCCTTTGAGTACTAGTGTCACCGCATGTTTCTCCGCGAAGCTGCGCGCGATGTGCAAGCGATTGGCCTGGATGTCGGCGACGGTCTTGCCGGTGAGACGGGCCATCTCGCCGGGATGCGGAGTGAGGACGATGGTGCGACCCGCCTTGCCGGATTGCGCGAGCCTGGCGAGAAGGTCGGGATGGGCGGCGAGGAGGTTGAGTGCATCGGCGTCGATGACCGTGGGCAGATTAGTATCGGCGATGAGATGGGTGAGCAGCTTGACGGCGCCGGGCGCCTGACCGAGGCCGGGGCCGACAGCGAGAACGGTTCTGCCTGCAGTGAGAGAGTCGATCAGCTCCGAGGTGATGGCGCGGGCGGAGAGCTGACCGGCGGGATTGGCGGGAAGAGGCACGGTCATCAGTTCGGGAGCGATGCCTGCGACTTGCGGCAGGATGGGTTCGGGCACGGCTGCAGTGACGAGGCCGGCGCCGACGCGCAGAGCGGCAAGCGAGGTCATGGCGGGCGCGCCCGACTTGCCGATGGATCCGCCGACGACGAGCACGTGACCGAAGCGGCCTTTGTTGGAGTCAGCAGGGCGCGGCGTGTGGAGCAGCGTATGCGAGGCGCCTGCCCAGGTGAGGCGCTGGTCGGAGAGGACGGCGGCGTCGGGCGAGCCGATGGGTGCGACGACGACAGGCTTGTTCCAGCTGCGCGTAAGCTGCGCGAAGACGTGCGCGGGCTTGGGTGCGGTGAAGGTGATCACGGCGTCGGCGGGAAAGATCGGTCCGTCGAAGGAGCCGGAGGAGAAATCGGCGGGCCAGCCGGAAGGGAGATCGATCGCAAGGATCGGCGCGGCGCAGTCTTTGATCCAGTGGAGCGCGGCGAGCGGCAGGCCGCGCAGAGGCGGCGTGAAGCCGGTGCCGACGATGGCATCGATGACCAGATCAGTGTCAAGCGCGGCCTTGTATTGGGCGAGTTCGGATTCGGTCTTGACGATGTGAATGAGGCCGTTGGCCGGACTGGCCAGTTCGCGCCAGGCTGCTGCGGCGTCGCCGGCCATGCCTTCGGGCGAGCCGAGCAGGATGGTGGTGACTTTGAGGCCCGCGGCGGCGAGCATGCGGGCGGTCATCATGCCGTCGCCACCGTTGTTGCCGCGGCCGCAGAGGATGGTGACGCGCTGCGCGAGGGGAAATTGCTCGCGCGCGAAGCCGGCCACGGCGGTGGAGGCGGCGCGCATCAATTTGAGCGAGGGCACACCGTAGCGTTCGGTGGTGAGGCGATCGCAGGCCTGCATCTCGGCGGCCGACAACACTTGCATGT
>Ga0335071_10003472_pt1 | contig 16594 bp, 18 predicted proteins | sample Lox_Sample_15_FD_206724 | JGI IMG/M metagenome (GOLD analysis project Ga0335071, IMG submission 206724) | Soil microbial communities from Loxahatchee National Wildlife Refuge, Florida, United States - Lox_Sample_1.5 | ecosystem: Environmental > Terrestrial > Soil > Wetlands | place: USA... | reverse complement strand
CGCAGGGTGCCCGGCGTCAGGAAACGCAAATGACTGCGCTCATGTATGTTATGTACTATCCTCGCGCCATTCCAGGGTAGCCTCGGGGTAGCCTCGGGGTAGCCTCGGGGTGGCCTCGGGGTGGCCGAGAAGTCTCGGTTCGGAGAGTTCACCGAGGCACGGAAACCGGCAAAAGGGGAGCGTCGGGGCGCTGCCCGTCACTTGAGCCATCAGGAACGACCTGTAACGATCCGACTGGAAATAGCGAGGGACCAAGTATTTGCGTGTATCTACTTGGCAGATTATCGCTTCCGTGGCAGTCGCCGCCAGTTCCCGGCGGCCGGATTACGCCCATTCGTTGTGGGAGTTCCCAAATCTGTATTCCGGGATCAGCCGTGCTTGGCTGGGACTGAAGGAGGGGGGGTAGTGTCGCGCGCGAGTCAGGCGCGGCGCAGGACGTTCACCAGGCAGTGCAGGCAACCGAAATGGCGGTAGGCCGAGGTGCAATCCACTGGCCGGACCTCGTAGCCGAGGTTTTCCCAGACCGTGCGCGCGGCGGCGTTCAGCGCCTCGACGCCCCGATAGACCGGCAGGTAAACCCGCCGCCCGCCGCCGTGCTGGTCCATGAGCACGTTGACATACGTCACGTAGGTCCGCCCGTCCCGCGCGGGCACCACCGGGATGCGGATGACCCGATAACCCGCCGCCGCGCATTGCCCGGCGACGGCATCAAACCGCTGCTGCGTTGGCGCCGTGAAGTCCGGCCCGCCGGGCAGGCCCATGAATTCGTTCGTGCTGCCCTGGCGATCGCGCGCCATTTCGGCGCAGACGAATTCCCGGGCGAGCGCGGGGTCGGCGACGAGCATGGTCCGATTGCCCACGGAAGCCATGAACATGCCGGCATGGTGGTCGGGCGCCCCCTCGAGCAGGACGACCCGGCGTTTAAGTTCGCGGGCGAGAACGCCGAGAAACTCCTCCCGCGTGCCGATGGTTTGCTGGAGGTTGCGCTGCAGGACCCGCGGCACAACAAAGACCGTGTCGCCGTCGGCCAGGAAGTCCCCCCCGTCGAAGAAAAGACCGCTGCGCCGCGCCGCGACAGCCGGGGCCAGCGCCGCCGCGAGGTCGGGGCCGACCCGCTCGTCCCCGGCGCGCGCGGGCCAAATTTCGTCGCCTGCCTCGCCCCGCGGATTCCACAGGGTCGTCGGGCCGCCGGCTACCGCCGGCGCCAGGGCCACCCAGCGATCACGCGACCAGGTAGTAATGGAATGCCCCACAACGACGGGCGACACACGGCAACTGACCGCGCCCACCGTGGCGACGAAATCCTCGAACGCCGCGCGGTCGGGGCAGACAACATGAACGCTCACGTCACGGCCCAGAGCGCGCAGGAAGTCGCGATCTCCTTGGCCGACGGTTCGTAATGGAGCACTAGTTCGCGCAGCGGGCCGTCACACTCCGAGAGGATTGGCCCGGAGGCGACTGGCCGTCGTTCCGGACAGTCGGTCAAGGCCAGAATGGCCCCGCCGAGCACGAGACCGACGAGCACGCCAACAATTGTTTGCCAACGGAACATAATTACGGCGTCGAGGCCACGGTCGGCGGCGCCTTGGGCACGAGCGTCGAGAAACTCAGCGCCACAATGCTCGTGGTGAAGGGGGCTCCTTTCTGGTCCGGCTCGTGGAGGGAGACGGAGATCATGCTGTTTGGCGGCAATTTGCGGCCCGCGCGGAGCGTCAGCACTTTCGTCTCCTTGGGCTGGAGCGTAACCACTTGCTCCTGCTGCCAGAGCGCCGCCGGCACGCGGGCCACCCGGGAGAACCTGTCTGCCGGTGACGAGGCGGTCAGGGTGACGCAGACCGAGGCGCTGGCTGGTTGCGGTGTGGTATTGAGAGCCGTGAGCTCAAACTCCGGCTGATCGCCCGCCTTGAACACCCGGCCGCCGGCGGGGGCGAGCGTCAGGGCCACCCCGTGCGAGAGGAACCGCGCCTGGTCGAGCTTGCTGGGTGGCGCGTCCGCGTCGCCCCCTGCCTCGCTGGGACCGGCCCAAAAGGCCGCCACCGTCAGGGTTGCCGTCCCGAGGGCCACCGTCACGATTGTCAGGATATCTTTCGTCTTCATTCTGTCTTTCCTTTCTCCGTAGTTCGTTTGATTTTCTCCCGCCCGAACCACTGCCGGGCGAGCCAACTGTCACCCCCAATAAGCCCCGGAACGACCGATGAGTTGTCATAGAGACGTAAGGAGTTTGTAAAAGGGCTGTAGCGGCGCGCGGCGAGAACGAGCCGGGGACAAGCCACCGGCCGGACGGCGGCGAATGTCAAGCAGCATCCCCGCCTGATTCCGGCCAGGTTAGAGCGCCGTCAATTCCCCGACTTGCACGCTCGGGAGACTGTGCTAGGTTCCTTCTGTTTTTCTGAATCAGATAACTAGCGATATGACGAAATTATCCACACTAATTATGGTTACCGGGCTCTCGGCGACGCTGCAATCCGCCTCCGCCGGTGAAATCGTTGGCACCGTTACCCTCAAAGGCACACCGCCGAAGGAGAAGGAAATCACCCCCGTCATGGAGGACGCGAATTGCAGCAAGCTGCACACGGCCGTCCCCACGACACATTTCTATGTGGTCGGCCCCAAAGGCGAATTGGCCGACGTGATCGTCGCCTTGCAGGGCATCAGCGGCAAATCCACCGGGGCGTCGGCGCCGCCGGTGACGCTGGACCAAAAGGGCTGCGAATATGTGCCCGGCATCTTCGCCGTGCAGACGGGCCAGAAGATCATCGTCCGCAATTCCGATCCGGTCCTGCACAACGTCCACGACGTTCCGGCGGCGGGCTCGGGCAACCCGGAGAAGAACGAGGCCCAGATGCCCAACGGCCCGGACCTGACCTTCTCCTTCGCCAAGCCGGAGAGCTTCCTCAAGTTCAAGTGCGACGTCCACCAGTGGATGTTCGCCTGGTGCAGCGTTTTTGATCACCCCTACTTCGCCGTTACCGGCAAGGATGGCTCGTTCAAGATCGCCAATGTCCCGCCCGGCAAATACACGATTCAAGCCGCCCATCGCAAGGCGGGCGCAGCAACCCAGGAGATCGAAGTCAAGGAAGGCGAGCCGGCCAAGGCCGAGTTCACGCTGGAAGTCAAGTAGCCCCGCCCCAATGCTTTCAGGCAACCCAGGATAGTAGGAACAAAAGCCGCCGCGGTGCTGCTACGCCGCGGCGGCTTTCTGTCCGCCCGGGTCCCGGGCCATACTTGAGATGAGACTCATTCGCAACAACCCAGCCCTGGCCGCCCATGCCAGCGGCGCCGACGCGCCGCCAGGTTGCGGGCCAAGCCAATCCGCGAGCGTTGAGCCGGCTCCGTGCCGGTGCGCCGGACTGCATCGCTTTGCCGTGCTGACCGCCGTCGCCACGCTGGGGTTGCTCGGTATTGGCGGCCTGGTCACCAGCCACGGCGCCGGCATGGCCGTGCCCGACTGGCCCAACACCTACGGCTATAACATGTTCTGTTTCCCGCTCTCCCGTTGGGTGGGCGGCATCTTCTATGAGCACTCCCATCGCCTGGTCGCTTCCGGGGTTGGTCTCCTGACGGTCGTCCTCGCGCTGTGGCTGCACGGGCGGGGCGCCCGCCCGTTCATGCGGTGGGCCGGGGCCGGTCTGATGCTGCTCGCGGTCGCGATGGCGGCAGCAATGCCCCGCCGGTGGACCGACGGTTTGGTGCTCGGCGTCACCGGCCTGGCATTGCTCGGCACGAGCTACGTCTGGCCGCGTTGCGAGCCGAGCCCGAAATGGCTGCGGCGACTGGGACTGGTGGCATTCCTGGCCGTGGTTCTGCAAGGGGTGCTCGGCGGATTGCGGGTGGTGCTGTTCAAAGACGCCATCGGGATCTTTCACGCCACGCTCGCGCAGCTTTTCTTCGTGCTGGTTTGCGCCATCGCCCTCTTCACCAGCCGATGGTGGAAGACCCGGTCCGCGCGTGGCCCCGCAACGATCAATCAGCCGCTAGCAACGCTCTACTTCGCAGCGAGCGTGCTGATCCTGGCCCAATTGACGCTGGGCGCGACGATGCGCCATCAGCATGCCGGCCTGGCGATCCCGGATTTCCCGCTCGCCTACGGGCGGCTGTGGCCGGCGATGGACGCCGGCTCCGTGGCCCACTACAACCAACGGCGAATCGAAGTGGTGGCCGCCAACCCGATTACCGCCTTTCAGATTGCGCTGCAGATGATCCATCGGCTGGTCGCGCTGGCGATCCTCGGCGCGGTCGCGTATGCCGCCTGGTCCACCCGGCGCACGCTCGGCGCTGGAAATTATTGGAGCCGGATGACCCTGGCCTGGCTGGGGTTGATTCTTGCGCAAGTGCTTCTGGGCGCGGCAACTATCTGGTCCAACAAGGCCGCCGATATCGCTACGGCCCATGTGCTCGTCGGCGCGCTCTCGTTGGCGCTCGGCGCAATCCTGTGTATAGTGTCATCCCAAGAACTAATGTCCGCTCACCAGATAACTGATTTGTCGGCCGCTGCCAAGGCGCGGCCGCTGGCGACTTTGAAGCCGCTGCCCTCCGGCATCGGCGGCCTCCCCTAACCATGAAAGCAACCACCGCCCAACCACTCAGCCCAACCGCCGCCGCGGAAAAATCGTGGCTGGCCATCTATGCCGACTTGTTCAAGGCGCGGCTCACCTGCCTGGTGTTGTTGACGACACTGGTCGGGTTTTACGTCGGCTTCCGCGGGCCGGTGGATTTCATTCTGATGTTGCACCTGCTCGTGGGGACGGCGCTGCTCGCCAGCGGTGCGGCCGCCCTGAACCAGTTGGTGGAGCGGGAATACGACGCCAAAATGCAGCGCACGCAGGATCGGCCCCTGCCTTCTGGCCGGCTGCAGCCCCAGACGGTGCTGATGGTGGGCAGCGCGTCAGCGCTCGTCGGCCTGCTGTACCTGGCGCAGGCGGTCAATCTCACGACGAGCTTGGTCGGCGCCGTTTCGCTGGTCTGTTACCTGGGCGTCTATACTCCACTCAAGCGAGTGACCTGGCTCAACACGCTGGCCGGGGCGGTTCCGGGAGCATTGCCGCCGCTGATGGGCTGGACGGCGGCGCGCGGGGAATTGAGCGGCGCGGGTGCGACCCTCTTCGCCATCCAGGCCCTTTGGCAACTGCCGCACTTCATGGCCATCGCCTGGATGTATCGCGAGGAATACGCCCGCGCCGGTTTCCAAATGCTGCCGGTGGTGGATCCTGCGGGCACCCGCACGGCCCGCCAGTCCATCGGTTACACGCTGGTCCTGCTGGCGGTGAGCTTATGCCCGTTCCTGTTCCATTTGGCGGGTCCTCTGTACCTGGCCGGGGCGGCGGTACTCGGGCTGGTGTTTGTGGGCTTCGCGTTCCGGTTTTCCCTCCAGCGGACGGTTGCGCGCGCGCGCCAGCTTTTTTACGTCTCGCTGGTCTATCTCCCGCTGTTATTGGCGGTGATGGTGTTGGACAAGGTTAAGTGAATATGCAGGCAGCCACCGAGACCCTTCCCCACGCTGAAGCCCATACCACCCACCACGAGGAGGGGGGGTTCTGGCATACGTATGTCTTTTCCACGGACCACAAGGTCATTGGCATTCAGTATGGCATCACCGCCTTGTGCTTCCTGCTGTTCGGATTCGGCCTGATGATGCTCATGCGCTGGCAGATCGCCCACCCGGGCGAACCGGTGCCGGTGGTGGGCCCGTTGCTGGCGGCGGTCTTTGGCGACGTAGCGGCCAAGGGCATCGTCTCGCCGGACCTGTACAACTCCTTCGGCGCGATGCATGGGACGATCATGGTCTTTTTGGGCATCGTCCCGCTGGCCTTTGCCGCCTTCGGCAATTACGTCGTGCCGCTGCAGATCGGCGCGCCGGACATGGCCTTCCCGCGGGTGAACATGGCCAGCTACCAGGCCTATGTGATCGGCGGCGTGATCATGTTCACGAGCTTCTTCGTCCCCGGCGGGCCGGCGCAGGCGGGCTGGACCTCTTATTCGCCGCTGGCGACGTCCATCCCGACGGACGGGCAGACCTTTTGGATCATTGGCATGGTCTTTCTCATCACCTCGTCGCTGCTGGGCGCGGTGAACTTCATTGCCACGATCATTCAATTACGCGCGCCCGGGATGACGTGGATGCGCCTGCCGTTTTTCGTCTGGGCGCAGTTTGTCACCGCCTTCCTGCTGCTGCTGGCCTTTCCGCCGCTGGAAGCTGCGGCCGTCATGCAATTGATGGACAAGGTGGCGCACACCAGCTTCTTCCTGCCCACCGGCCTGGCAATCGGGGGCAACCTCGCCCATGTCAGCGGCGGGGGCAGCCCGCTCTTGTGGCAGCACTTGTTCTGGTTCCTGGCGCATCCTGAGGTGTACGTGCTGATCCTGCCGGCGATGGGCATCGTGGCCGAGATTATCGCCAACAACACGCGCAAGCCGCTCTGGGGTTACAAGTCGCTGGTCTATTCGGTGCTGACGATCGGCTTCCTCTCTTTCATCGTCTGGGCGCATCACATGTATCTGACGGGCATGGGCATCCGCATCGCGACCTTCTTCCAGACCACCACGATGATTATCTCGATCCCGTCGGTCATCGTCCTGACCTGCATGTTCATTTCGCTATGGGGCGGGGCCATTCGCTTCAACACCCCGATGCTCTTTGTCATGGCCTTTCTGCCCATGTTCGGCATCGGCGGGCTGACGGGATTGCCGCTCGGCTTGAGCTACGCCGACATCCACCTGCACGACACTTACTACGTCATCGCGCATTTCCATTACATCGTGGCGCCGGGCACGATCTTCGCCCTGTTCGCGGGCATCTACTACTGGTTCCCCAAGCTTACCGGACGGATGATGAACGAATTCTGGGGCCGGGTGCATTTCTGGCTCTCGCTGATCTTCATGAACCTGATCTTCCAGCCCATGTTCGCCCAGGGCATGGCCGGCATGCTGCGGCGCATGGCGGACGGCGGGGCCAATTACTCGCAGGCTCGCGTGGAAAACGCCATCGGCGGCCTGAGCCCGGCGGTTATGCACCTGCACACTTACATCCTTTGGGCGGCGGTCGGCCTGGCGCTGGCCCAGATCCCCTTCATCATTAATCTGTTCTGGAGCATCAACAACGGGAAGCCGGCGGGCTCGGACAACCCCTGGGAAGCCACGACCCTGGAGTGGCAAACGCCCACACCGCCGCCGCACGGCAATTTCCTCAAGCCCATCGAGGTGCATCGCGGCCCGTATGAATACAGCGTGCCGGGCCATGCTCGCGACTTTACCCCACAAAACCAGCCGGACTAATGCGCTGACAAGTTAAATGAGTTACATACGTTTCATGAGTTTCATCAGTTGCATGGGTTACGTGGCTACAATGGACAGCGACGCGCTGCGGCGATGTAACGCATGTAACCATGTAACTTTGTAACCAATTGGATATGGACATCCCCTACACAGTAGAACCCCGCCCGGATACCGGCCTTTACAATGCCAAAGTGGGCATCTGGCTCTTTCTGGCGTCGGAAGTCATGCTCTTCGGCGCGTTGTTTTCGTCTTACATCCTCCTGCGCGTCGGCGCCCCCGAAGGGTATTGGCCGCGCGGTTGGCTCAACGTGCCGGTCGGCACGATCAACACGCTCGTGCTCATCACCTCCAGCATTACCACCGTCATGGCGTGGGCGGCCTGCAAAATGCACCAGTTCGGCCGGTTCAAGGTCTTCCATGCGTGCACACTCCTGCTGGCCATGACCTTCGTCTGCATCAAGTCGTATGAATACCACGACAAATTCATGCATTACGAAATCACCTTGACGGACGGACGGATTGCCGACGGTCATATTGTCTCCAACGACCCCAAGGCGGATCACGTCGTCATCTCCGGTCGCTATGTGACGGACCGCAAAGACCTCTACGATCTGGAGGAGCGCAAGCCCCCCCACCATCATGAGGAGATCACCATTCCCCGGAGCCAAATTGAGAAGATGGAACGCTACGGCCCGTGGCATAACACCTACCTGGCCATCTATTTCACCCTCACCGGGCTGCATGCGCTGCACGTCATCGGCGGGGCCATCGTGATCGGCTTCCTCTGGGGGCCGGGCAGCAAGATGTGGGAAACCGACCCCGAGCGCTTCACCAACCGCGTCGAGATTTCCGGCCTGTTCTGGCATTTCGTTGATCTCGTCTGGATATTTCTCTTCCCGGTTCTATATTTGATATAATGAATTATGACGGCTGAAGCTCACGAAGATTTCACTCATCATGTCCGGCGTTACCTCTACGTCTTCTACGCGCTGCTCTTTGGCACGCTGGTTACGGTGGGGGCCTCGTATATCCCGTTCGGCCACCACTCCGTTAACATCGCCGTCGCGCTGGTGATCGCTTGCGGCAAGGCCTTCCTGGTGGCGGGCTTCTTCATGCATCTGATCTCCGAGCGGAAGATGATCTACGGCCTGCTCGCCTTTACGGCCTGCTTCTTCCTCGGCCTGATGTTTCTGACCCTCTCCGCGTATGGGGATTTCCCGCGGATGACCGTTACGCACTGATCATGTCGCTCAAGGCCTTCCATGTCCTCTTTATTACGGCGTCCAGCGCCCTGGCGTTTGGCTGCGGCGTGTGGGGGCTCCGGGACTACTTTTCCCCGCAGGGGCACCTCTCGGACCTCCTCTTTGGCCTGGGCGGGCTGGCCGTCAGCCTCGGCTTGGTTCTCTACGAGCGTTACTTCCTCAAGAAACTCAAGCGCGTGAGCTATCTATGAGCCGCCTCAATCAACGCGCTTCGGCTTTCAATCCTCCGTTGGCCTTCGGGTCTCGGGCGTCGGGTTTCGGATTTCCGCTCAGGGCTGCGCTGACCGCGCTGGTGGTCGCTCTGGCCTCGCATCCTGGCTCGTTGTGGGCGTGCGCCGCCTGTGCCGGGCAATCCGATTCGGCGATGGCCAAAGGGATGAACTGGGGCATCTTCAGTTTGCTGGCAGTGGTGGCCGTGGTGCTGGGCGGCGTGACCTCGTTCTTTGTCTTTCTGGCGAAGAAATCTGCCACCGTGTCAGCCGCCGCCGGTGTTGCGTCGGCTTTTGAATCAACAGATCAGACTTGACCATGAATTGGAGTAAACTGCTCGGAATGCCGCCCCTGGCCTCGGAACAAGGCCAGCACGTGGATGACCTGATTATCTATGTCCACTGGCTGATGATTGCGCTGTTCGTGGGGTGGCTGCTTTATTTTGCCTACGTCCTCGTCCGCTTCCGCCGGGCGCGCCATCCCAATGCCGATTACCTCGGGGTGAGAAGCCACGCATCCACTTATCTCGAGTGCGCCGTGGCCGTGGTCGAGGGCGCGTTGCTGATCTTGCTCGCCGTGCCGCTGTGGGCCAAGGCGGTGGATAAGTTCCCGGACAAGCGGCAAGCCACCGTGGTGGATGTGGTCGGCCAGCAGTTCAATTGGAACGTCATGTATGCCGATAAGGACGGCGAGTTTGGCCGCCAAGAGATGCGCTTCGTCAGCGCGACCAATCTGTTCGGCCTGGACCCGAGCGACCCGCGCGGCAAAGACGATGTCCAGGTAACCGGGCTTGGCGAAATGCATGTGCCGGTGAACAAGCCCGTGATCTGCTACATCAGCTCCAAGGACGTCATTCACTCCTTTAAGGTCATTGCCATGCGGGTGACGCAGGATGCCATCCCCGGGATGCGCATTCCGATCTGGTTCACCCCGGTCAAAGAGGGCCGTTACCAGATCAATTGCGCCCAGCTTTGCGGCAATTCCCACTCGGCCATGGCGTCGGGCATGCTGGTGGTGGAGAGCCAGGCCGCCTTCGACAAGTGGCTCGCCTCGAAGAAAGGGGCTGCGACCAGCTTTGAATAACGCCTGGGGTGCATCTTCTTCTCCTTGGGCGTGGTAATCGTACTCAACCCCGTCTGTGCGGGCGTTGGCGTCGCCCGACGTCAGAAGAGTCAGCACCGACCCCAACGGCAGAGCGTCACCCCAACAGCGCCTTGGCGTCGAGGTTGCGAGCGTAATCCTTGGGCCAATGCGGACGCGGTTTGGCCACTTTCAGCACCGCCGCGATAAACGGATCCTCCTCCGCCCGCCATTCGTCGGCAATTAATTCGACAAGTGTGCCGTCCGGCAATTGAGCCTCGGGCGGCAGCACCACCACGCCATTCTTTACTGTGCCTTTAAAGCTCACGTTGATTGTTTAGCCCAAGATACCAACCAACGCAAGCTAAGCTGCTTCCGCCGCTGGGGCCACCCGGCTGCTCGCTCCTCCGGAACTTGCCAGATAAAGGATTCAGGCGTATGTAATCTACTCGAGCATGAGCAACCCTGATCGCCAAGTGCGGGCAATTCGGTGGCCCGCCTGGGGCGGGCTGGCGCTGATCGGCCTGTCCCTCCTGCTGGCGTTTCTGCTGGTGCAGGCCAAGTCCCACAGTGTTCCCGAGCAACCGCTGCCGGTGATCGGCCCGATCGCCGACTTCTCCCTCACCAACCAGGATGGCCGGGCGGTGACGCTGGCTGACCTGCGCGGGCGGGTCTGGGTCGCTGACATTATTTTCACCCGCTGTCCCGGGCCGTGCCTGAAGATGACGAAGGAGATGCAGGCCTTGCAGGATGCGCTCCCACCCGACAGTGAAGCCAAGCTCGTCACCCTCACGACGGATGCCGACTTTGACACCCCGCCGGTGCTGAAACTCTATGCCAAGCGCTTTGATGCCGATCCGCACCGGTGGATGTTTCTGACCGGCCCCAAGACCGAGATTGCAAAGCTGGCCGTCCATTCGCTCAAGTTGACGGCGATCGAAAAGAAGCCCGAGGAGCGTGAGTCGCCCGAGGACCTCTTCGTCCACAGCACGATCTTTGTTATCGCTGACAAGCACGGCCAATTGCGCGGAGTGTTCGAGACGACCGGCGACGGCATTGACCCACAGAACGTGAAGGAGCAGCTTCTCGCCGCCGTTGGGCGCCTGGAGCGCGAGCCGTGAGCCCGGCTGACCTGCCCATCGTCAACGCCTCACTCAACGGCGTCAGCGCCGTTTTCCTTGGCGCCGGGTATTACTTTATCCGGCGCAAGAACCAAGTGGCCCACCGCAACTGTATGGTTGCGGCGTTCGTTGCCTCCACGCTTTTTCTGGCCTGTTACCTTACGTATCACGGCTACCTGGCCTATTACCTGCACCGGGGGCCAACCGTCTTTCGGAAGCCGGCCGGCTTTCGCCCGGTCTATTTGGGGATTCTCCTGACCCACACGCTGCTGGCGGTGGTGATTGTGCCGATGGTGTTAATTACCCTGAGTCGAGCCCTGCGGCAACGGTTCGATCAGCACAAGCGGATTGCCCGCTGGACCTGGCCGTGCTGGATGTATGTCTCGGTGACCGGCGTGCTGATCTACCTGCTGCTCTACTGCATCTTCCCCCAGAACTGACCTGGGCCGCAGGCCCGGCTATTCGGCCGGCTTGAGGTTGCGCAGCTCATCGCGCACTTTCGCCGCCCGTTCGTAGTCCTCGGAATTGATCGCCTCGTGCAAAGCCCGCTCCAGCTTCTCCCGGCGCGAGAGCGGGCGTTTGGCGCGGATTTCCTCGAGCCAATGCTCCAGTGACCGCACTTCGCCGACGGTATCGCCAGCCTCGCCGCGCCCGTGTTCCTGGCAAAAGGCGCGAATCTTCTCCAGGCCCTCCTCGATCTGCCGAATCGCCAGCGGGTAATCGTCTTCGTCCAGCGCCTGCGCGGCGTGGGCGCGGGTGAGCACCATGAGAAGCTGCGGCCGAAACTGTTGCAGCGACCAGGCCAATTCCTCGCTCTCGGCGTGCCGGCTCACGAAGTCGAACACGGACAGGTTGCGCTCGGCGTCCCGGATCACGGCGGGGTAATCCTCCAACTGCAAGAGGCAGATGTAACGGTGGTGATACTGGAGGGCTTCGAGCTGGAGGCGGGCACAATCTTCCGACTTCAATTTGAACCCCTCGTCGGTGCCGCCGTGGGCCGCGACGTGCCGATGCAGCCGCGCGCGGAAATGCTCGAACAGCGAGGCCCGGCCATACGGGCGCTTGCCATCGGGCCGGCCCTCCGCGTTCATTTGCAGCAAGCCCAGGTCAACGCGAAGCTGGATTTTCTCGCGCCCGTCTTTGGCCTTGAACCGCCGCACCACCACTTGACCGGGCTGGTAATCCCACTGATTCAGGAGATTCGATATGTCGAAATCCATGGGCCGAATATGCGGGCGGATGCCCGGCAAGTCAACGGCTCCGCCAATGAAATCCGAAACTTGTAATGCCCGCGGATTTCCGCCAATAAAGTGGCGCATGCCAGCGCTCATCCAGGTCGCCATCCACGCCAGCCAGTTTCCTCAGAACGTGCGGCGCGATTTGTTGGAGTCATTGCGCACGCGGCGGGTGAACCACAAGTTCCTTTACGACAGCGTCAAGCAGACCCAGCAATGGCTGGCGCTGCACCAGGCCTTTTCCCCCTCGCGGACCGACGCGGATTGCGCGGCCGCCTACGATCGGAGCTTTGCGTCAGTAGTGGAGCGGATGGAATTCCGGCGCGTGCATCTCATTGGCCTTGGCTGCGGGGGCGGGCAAAAGGACACGCGGCTGCTGAAGTTGCTTCGGGATTCGGGCAGGCGGGTGTTCTACACCCCCTCGGATGTCAGCACGGCCATGGTGCTCGTCGCGCAGCAGGCCGCAACGGCAGTGCTTCCGCCGGAAGACTGCTTTCCGCTCGTATGCGATCTGGCGTCGGCTGATGACTTGCCTGAAGTGTTCGACGTGCTCCCCGTGCCCAACGCCGCGCGTCTGGTCACCTTCTTCGGTATGATGCCGAACTTCGAGCCGCAGGCCATCTTGCCGCGGCTGGCGGGGCTGCTGCGGCCCGGGGATTGTTTGCTCTTGAGCGCCAATCTTGCCCCCGGTCCCGATTACGCCGCCGGCGTCCAACGCATCCTGCCGCTCTACGACAATGACCTGACCCGTGAGTGGCTGATGACCTTCTTGCTGGACCTCGGGGTGCAAGCAACTGACGGTGAGCTCCATATCGGAGTGGAAGACGATCCGGCTGGCAGCGGCCTTAAACGTGTGACGGCGCGTTTCCAGTTCGTGCGTCCCCGTGAAATCCAGGTGGATTCGCTGCGTTTGCTGTTCTCTCCGGGCGAGTTGATCCGCCTGTTCTTCTCCTGGCGGCACACGCCCGCGCTGGTCCGGAGCCAGCTCGGCGAGCATGGCCTGACCGTGCTCGACCAATGGATCACCCAGTCGGAGGAGGAAGGGGTGTTTCTCGTTTCTCGCATAAAGTAGGGCCGGCGTCTCGCCGGCCCCAAACAAGCCGGGTCTTCTACCAGGGGACAGGCGAGACGCCGGCCCTGCTTTAATAGGCGCGCAGCGTGTCGAGCACCGCCTTGATGCGGGGGACTTCATGCGTGCGGAACAAATCCGTTTTGCCTAGCGCGGCCAGCACCGCGAAGAACGGTTCGGCGCAGCGCACTTCCTCGCCGAAATACTCGAAGGCGTGCGGCAAGGCGTGGCAAATCGGGAACCCCAGCCCGCGCAGCCGGAAGGTATTCAGGAACACCGTCATTTGATGGCGCACGCGCACGGCGCTGTCTTGCAGGTTGCGGTAGTAGAAGCCCAGCCCGGGATCAATGAGAATCTTCTCCACGCCATTGCGGGCCGCGACCTCGATCTGGCGCGCGAAGTAATCCCGCATCAGCGCCACCGGGTCGGCGGCGAAGTCGAAGTCGCTCACCTCGCGCACGTTCCGGCCCTGGACGTAACAGATGATCACGGCCGCGTCATGCGCGGCGACCATGCGGAAGAGTTCGTCAGTCCGCTCGGTGCCGGTGAGATTCAGGATGTTCGCTCCCGCCTCCAGGCAAGCGCGGGTTACCGCCGGGGAATAGGTCTCCGCCGAAACCAGAATACCGGCCTCGCGCAGGGCGCGGATGACCGGCAGCAACTTGCCGCTCTGGCCCGCTTCGTCCACGCGCGCTGCACGGGCCAGCGTGGACTCCGCGCCCAGGTCAATAATATCCGCCCCTTGCTCGCGCAGCAGTTTGCCCCGGCGCACGGCGCTCTCGGTCGTGAGGCAGACACTCTCCCGGTACCAGGAATCCGCCGAGAGGTTGATCACGCCCATAATCGCCGGCTGCGAGTTGAAGGCGAAGTGTCTGCCGCCGATGGAGAATTCCCTGACTCGCGCCTTGGCCGCAGCGCGATTCGATTCGAGCAGTTCAGCCAGTTGTTCCAGTCCCAGCATGGCGGGAAGGGTATCGGAAGCCCCGCTTGAGGAAAGCCGTAACTCGCCGCATTGATTCCGCGGGCCGACACGCTACCTTCGAGCGGCGGGCTTCGATCCAACACGGACCGCAACACGCCCGGCGAATCACAGATGAGCCCAATTGTCCCGGTCGAGACGGCGGTGGTGGTGATTGACGTGCAGATCGGACTGTTCTGCGCGAAGCCGGCGCCATTTCAGGCGAAGGCGGTCGTGGCGTGGATTCGCGCGGTGTTGGCGAAGGCGCGCCGGGCCGGGGCCCCGGTCATCTTTATACAGCACGACGGCGAACCGGGCGGTGAGGACGTGGTCCCGTTCACTGAGGGATGGAAGCTGCACCCGAAGCTGGCCGTCCGCCCCGGGGAACGGGTCTTCCGCAAGACGACGGGGGATGCGTTCTATGGCACCGCACTCGAAGCCGAGCTGCGGTCGCGCGGCATCACGACGCTAGTTCTCATGGGCTACGCGACCGACTTCTGTGTGGACGCGACCCTCCGCAGCGCGGCCAGCAAGGACTTCCGGGTCGTGGTCGTGGCCGATGCGCATACGACGTCGGATAATCCAGTCTTGAAGCCGGACCAGGTGCGGCGGCACCACAACTGGGCATGGGCGAACGCGATTACCAGGCAAGGCGTGATCGTGCTGAAGGCCAGCGAGGTGCGGTTCTCCGCCCCCGGCCCTGCCTGACGCCCCACCGGGCTGGGGCTCGGTTTCTTTCCGCAGCCGACCGTATCCCGCTCACCGATAAACTGCGTTCGGTCCCGGCAACCCGGACGTTCCGCCATGCACCGCCGCGGCGAGCCCGAAACGAGCCACCGGCGAGCGTGGATATAGGGAGGTGCCCTCGCGTGGTCCTCGTGTGGTCCTCTCGTGGTGGGCCTGCGTTTCCCTTCCCGCAGGCGGGGGCGGCTGGCGCGAGCCTCCTCGCTCCTCTCGGCCGCTGCCGTTGATTGACGGCACCCAGTTAGACCGGTTTCCGGCCGCAAACATTCAATGTCGGCACTCGCCGGTGGCAGGGCGCTATTCCTTCTCGCCGGGCCAGACGGGCCGGTGGCGGGGGTTCTCGGCCTTGAAATCGCCGAGGCTCGACCAGTAAAGCCGCTGGGCCAGGTCCACCTCGGCCACGGCGACCGTTCCCCATCGCTTCGCCTGGGCGAGCACCTGGCCTTCGCGATCGTAGATGGCGGAGATCGTCCAGTGGCTTGCCGCGTCCGAATAAGTGCTGCTGACGAGGAAGACGTGGTTCTCGCACGCGCGGGCGGCGACGAGGAGGGGGTTGCAGCCGGCCACGGGAAAGGCGATCACTTCGGCTCCGTGCAGGCTGAGCTGGCGGGCGACCTCGGGGAAGAACCCATCATAGCAGATCATCATTCCCACCTTGCCGAAGCGTGTCTCGAAAACCGGATAGTCATGGCCCGGCGAAATGCCGGCCTCGATCTCGGTGCGGGGCAGGGCGACCTTGCGGTACTTGCCGATGAGTCTGCCGTCCGGGCCGATCAGCACGGCGACATTGTAGATGAGAGGTTGGTCGCGCTCGACGAGCCCGGCGACCAGGTACAGGCCGTGTTTGCGGGCCAGCTCGCCGAAGTACTCGCTCGCCGGACCGGGGATGGGCTGCGCGGCGTCCCGATAGGAGAGGCCGTTGCCGGTCGCGGTGAGGGTCTCCGGCAGCACCACCAGGTCTGCCTTTTGCTGCGCGGCCGCCGCCACGAACGGCGCAAACTGACGGCAACTGTCCATCGCCGTCTTCCCGCCCTTCGGCGTGTAATGCACCGTTGCCAGGCGCACCTTTCGCGGCGCCGGTGGCTCCGACTCGGAGAGGGCGATGCCGCTCCACTCGACCCGGGCACGCGGCGCCCACTGCAAGAAGAGCTCCACGATGGCGTGCGTGGCCTGCGACGGCGCGCGATAAGTGCCTTCCACCGCCGTCCAACCCGCCGCGCCGGTCGGGCCGTCGGTCGGGTATTCGGGCTCGGCGATCGGCAGCACGCCCGGCGAAAAGCTCTGCGCGCCCGGTTCGTCGCGGGTGACCGGCCGGTCCTGGTCATCGCGCCAGAGGATGCGCGCGAACACAGAACGGCGCGGTGAAGGCACATGCTCAACCCGGCGCAGCGCGCGAAAGCGGTAGCACTGCCCGCCTTTGACCGGGAACGTCTTGGCCCAATGCCCGTCAAATCCCTCCAGCGGGCCGGTGCTGATGATCAAACATCCCTCGTGTGCCGGCCCGCCTTTGGGGTGGTAACTGAACTGTGGCCGAATCTCATCCCGCGGCGATGCCGCTTGCCAGCCGTCGGGGGCGGGAGTGACGGCAGGCCCGGCATGGCAGTCCGGCCCCGCCAGCGCCAGCACGGCCAGGCCGAGCAGGC
>Ga0335071_10003471_pt1 | contig 16595 bp, 23 predicted proteins | sample Lox_Sample_15_FD_206724 | JGI IMG/M metagenome (GOLD analysis project Ga0335071, IMG submission 206724) | Soil microbial communities from Loxahatchee National Wildlife Refuge, Florida, United States - Lox_Sample_1.5 | ecosystem: Environmental > Terrestrial > Soil > Wetlands | place: USA... | reverse complement strand
TTGTTATCGGATGATGGGAAAAATGGTCGAGAGTGAGAATGCGTATCGACAACTGTTCACCCTTTGGAAGAATGCAGACAAAAGCTTGCCGCTCCTGCTCAAAGCGCGAAATGAATCTGAGGGGCATAAGAGGATCAAAACGCGGAGATCTTGGTGAGCCTACGAACCCTGATATAAGGGGGCTATGACAGACCGGTTTGCGCGTTCCGTCCCACATGTGACCGACTCAGAGCCCGGGATCGCCGTGTGCCACTGTTGATGGTATTTTCACGACGCCCTTGAAAAGGGGGGGAATAGATTCCCCTCCCTGCACTGCTTGGTCGTCGGCAAACTTTTTCAAAGAAACGATACCGGTTGACTCTCACTCAGCAGCTTCTCTACAAAGGAAGTCGCCGTCAAGCCCCGATGTCTTCGAACTGCTACCAAGAAAGATTTGGATACTTGTGGGAAGTTTCCGGAACATGACGAACATGCAACAACATGTTTGAATCTCTGATTCATGGAACTTTATGGTCCAATCATGGTCCACGAATCCTTCCCGCCCGCTACTGAATACGCTTTTGGGAGCCACCCGCGTCGCGTATTTTCAATCAGTTACCCGTTGAGCGGGTTCTTTCACGGCGGTAGCCTGCGTGGTCGGGATCGGTTGTCGAAACGACCGCTGAAATCTGACCTTGCCTTTTGCTACCTCGAAGCCATGTCAAAATTGAGGCAAGTCTCGGCAGGCTCAGATTTTTTACAACTTGGCTCCGTTTTGGCTCCAATAAAGTGAGCAAAATCAGGCAGGTTTTCTGGGCTAAGTCTTGCAGAATGAGTAGATAGTTCTGGGCGACTACAGCCCTGAAAAGGCTACTCTCCGCTAGCATTTTGGAAACGGCGAAACCTATAGAGTAGTACCAACCTGAATTGCAGAAGGGTTGGAGCGTTGAGTTTTCCAATCCGAAAGACTCCGACTCCCGAAAAAGTCCCGAAGTCAAGAGAGTGCAAGAGGAAAGGCATGTCTCGTCAACAGTTTAGGAGAGCGCTGCTCTGACTCTTAATCAGTAGGTTGAAGGTTCGATTCCTTCCGCGCTCACCACCTCTTTCGTGCACAAGCGTTTCCGGGTGTTGGTCATTGCACAGAGGTTGAGTTGCTACCAATTGGTAGCAACTCTCTGCCTACAACACCGAGTGCTTTCCGTTTTTCATCGAGAGTGGCGCGGTCGTAGACCTCAGGTGCTAACTCGACACGCTTGTGCCCCACTACCGCACTGACCACAACTGGATGCACCCCGCCTCTCCGCATCTTCCGAATCAGGGTATGGCGAAAATCATGCCAGCCACCTACCCTGATGCCGAGAGCTTTTGCGGCTGGATGAAGGTGACGGCGACGAGCGTTGCCGGGGTTAAGGGGTGTTCCCTTGCGTGAATGGAATACCCACTGATGACCTTCTCCCAGTGCACGCAGCCGAAGGACAAGCTCTGCGTGCTCTGGCTGGTCAAGCGGCACCACTTGCTGCTCGCCTTCTTCCAATTCCTCCACACGACCATTGACAATAACCCTACGAATGCGGAGCAGGTTGTCGTTGTCAAGATCGGTTGGCTTGATTGCGAATGCTTCCTCTTGACGCCGACCGGACAGACCGAACAACATCACCAGCGTAGAGTAAGGCTCTTTCAGAATCTGAATGAAGCCAGAGGTCTGCGAGGGCTCCAACTCTGTTCGCACGATTTTGCGACCACCAGTTTTTCGAGGCAATCTGATCCCATCCAACCAGCCTGTCGGACGCACGATGTAGCCGTTCCTTTCAGCCCACGCAAGCGTCATGGTCAGCACTAGTCTCATGCTCTTGAGCGATGATCGACTGTACTTAGCCGCCTGTGAGTTCAAGAAATTCGTGATGTCCTCGCGCTGAATGGTATCGGTGCCGTAATCCTTCCAAGTCGGCAGGATGTAGGCACGCAGGGCGTCGGTGTAGTGCTTCAGTGTGTTTTCGCTCATTGCTGGTCCTTCACTATGCTTCCACTTCTCCACCAAAGTTGAATAACGCATCGACTTGGCTGTGAGTGGAACGGCATCGGTCTGTGCAAGGGCAGCAATCATGTCTTGCAACTTTTGTCGGGCAGCCGCCTTGGTGACCAGTTCCCGCTTGGTGCCGAGGCGGAGGTTCAAGGGTTGGCGACCTTCAGGCGTGTCCATCCTGAACGTGCCGTACCATGTGTCCTTGTGCTTTCCTCGGAGATAAACTCCTCCCCGCTGATACCGATTATTTGGCATAAGCCTCCTAGTCGGTTCCAGCGACTTCCGGCTTTCAACTGTACGCTTCAGGTCGTCGGGATCAAAGCGGATACGATTTCCGTGGCGGGTGTGGGGCAAATCGGGCAGGTGCCGCCGTACCCACGACTCCGAGAAGTGCAGGTATTCGGCAGCCTGTTTGATGTCCCACAGCCCCGTTACCGCCCTCGACAGGGGGGCGCGATCTTCCGACAAAGGACTGCGGCGTTTGGGCGCTTGTTTAACGACGGGCTCGTCGGAAGTCCAGTTCTGGGTGACTTCGATGCTATCGGATTGGGAACTTGAAGAACTCAAACATAGGGCCTCACATCGCTTCCAAGGGCATCTCGTACCCCCTCCGGTGGGCGGCTGATAACGTCGGCGGAATCATTGCACCCCTGCCTCGGATGTCAGCCCGGTTCCCTATGCTGGCGGACGGAATTCTGATCGTCCGCGCTCGGAATCACGGTTGAGCCGCCATTCGCCTTTTGAAGACTGGGGCGCTGGCGGTTCTTCTGGTTTGGTGTCAGGTATCTCGTGATCGCCACGTGGCCGTGGGGTCGCAAAAACACCTGATGATAACTAATACGAACTTTTTTCACTTCCGGTGAACGAATTCGTTATTTAGTTAGCCGGGATTCTTTTCTCGCGAAAGTGCTTTCTGGGATAGAGCCATCCACGCCTCGGCTCTGCGCTCGTCCCGTAGCCTCGTCCGGATGCGGGAAATCAAGCCTTTCACAAACGGGTCTTTGTACACATCCACCCATCTGTGCTCGATCTTGCCTTGGCGTGGCCCGACATTGATGATCTTCTGCTTCCCTTTTGTAGGGTAAAAGGATTCCGACAGCTTCTCGCTGTCTAGTCTCTTGCAGACTTCCTCCGCTGACATCTTTAGGTCTTCCTCCAGCATTCTCTCAATTGCGAGATGCACACGCTCTCGGCCATGGGGCGGATGCGTAACAGAGCCGAGCGTCTCGTAGTGCCGTTTCGCGACCTTATAACCGCGCCAGTACGCTATAGCCGCGAAATACCTGATGGTCGCCACGAACCCATCCGCCAGTTCAGAGCCGCCAGAACAACTTCTTAACGCCTGCAAGATACGGGGCTGGATTTCAGCAACCTGCTTTGCCATAACCGCAGCGTGCTTGCTGCTCGCGATCCGAACGACCGCTCCGAAGAAATCCTTGCGGACTTTCTTTTTGGGAATGTCTTTCCGACTGTCAGACATGAACAGATCGTGAAGCAGCGCACGCACCGCAGAGAATACCGGACTTGGTTCGGGCAGTTATCTCTATAAGCTGGCTTAGGAGTTTTTCATTGCACATTGGCGTAGCGAGTAACGATATGGGTGGGCCATACGGCCTAGACCGCGCCCGGCATATCATTCTTGGAATCAAGCACTTGCAAGTAACGATTCAAGGAAAAACAGCCCGAGAACACAGTACCCTCCAGCGAAAATCCACTGGTAGGATAGCAGTGTACGAAGAACAATTTGGTCGTATCGATGAGGCTTTCCACTGGAAGAAAAGCTGTAGTCGGATGCGACGAGTAAAGCAAGGGAACCCCTCCAGAGGTCGCCCTAGCGCATAAGCAAGAACCCGCCGCGCAATTCGACGGGGCGACGAATCCGAGTGTCAGAACACGCACAGGATACGTGTGTCTCGCGGAGTTGCGCGGGCAGCGGGTGACATCAGGAGACCTTAATGAACAAGGTTGCGAAGGCAAATCTCAAGGCGTTTGTGATTCAAGGTACTTTTCTACGGCGTGTAATCGCCGACAACGAACTCAGCACAGCAAAGAAATATGAAGCTTTCCGCAAGGTTCACCCGGACCTGTCGCTTCCGGTCTGGTATTGCGTAGTGGAAGCCGTGAACACCTGCGGGGGCTGGAACTTCGAAATCTGCGGTCAGCATTTCCGCACCACAAGGCTGGAAAGGAAGTCACGATGACCAAAACCGAAAAGAGGCAGCAATGTGTTGGACGTTTTCAGCCCTGAACTGGCGATTTGCCAAGTCGCCACCGAGCGCCTGCTCAATTCCTCTCCCGTTGTCAAAACTACACAGGAGAATCACAACCAATGAAGAAAGCCGCAATCTATGTTCGTGTTTCGACTCCTGACCAGCACGTTGAATCCCAGTTGTACGATCTTCGAGAGTTGGCGGCACAGCGAGGATTCGAAGTGGTACACGAATACGAAGATCGCGGCGTTTGCGGCAAGAAGGCCCGCCGTCCCGGTCTTGACGCTCTCATGGCGGATGCAAGACGTAAGAAGTTTTCTGTCGTGCTGGTCGCGGCTTTCGACCGAATTGCGAGGAGCACGAAGAACTTCCTCCAAGTGGTTGACGAACTGGACAGCATGGGAGTCGAGTTCATCAGCCGAAGAGAGGGTGTGGCTACAGGGGATGCTATGGGGCGTCTGTTCGTGACGATCATCTCAGCCATCGCTGAATTGGAAAGGTCACTGGTGGTCGAGCGTGTCAAAAGTGGCATGCGCAGGGCGAAACTGGAAGGTCGCCAGATCGGCCGTGCGCGGCTCGATGTAGATCGCGAACAGGTCGTGAGTGATCGCCGTTCTGGGATGAGCTTAACGCAAGTCTCCAAGAAACACGGAATCTCACGGGCGAGCGTTTGCCGCATGGTGAAGGAAGTCAACGAGAGTTCCAATGCCGCTATTGTTGCGCCTGCCGGGGATGCCGGGCAGTTATTCCAGCAAGCGGGAGCGGGACAATGATTCAAAGCACCAAGGAAAAGCGGACCGGGGCTGGCAACGATGAAAGCTATAGCAAGGTCTTCATTGTGTGTGGTGAGGGCGCATCACTGCGAAAATGCCTGATCTGCGAGCGTCTCTTCTCCAGACAGGATTCTTTTGAGCATTCCAAGTTTCCTTGTCAGCCGCCAGCGTCTACTGCGAACTGAGCAAACCGGAGCGACACGAAGTCTATGAACACACAATTTCAGTTTCGACTCAATGGCCTCGTCATCACGCACCTGAAGGTTCGCTCTGTCGTAACGGAGGGAATCATAGATCGGTGGGAACTTGTCGCCTGCCACGAGACGCTCGGTGAGTTTGCGATTGACGACAAGGAGGACCTTGCCGATCCCGCGCTCACTCGATTCGTGTTGGAAGTGCGGGACGCGACAATTCCGCCGATTCAGCGTCGATTCATGCCAAACAAAGGCTGGAAGCAGATGAGCACGAGAGAATGCCTCGCGCTGCTGGAATCGGCTGGGGTGATCGACAGGGTTTAGCGAAATCGTCTCAATCCAAGATCAATTGTCCGAACCACGCCAGCGGGCAACTAGATTTTGTGCTGCGAGAGACCAATCGGGAAATTTGAATTGGAAACCAGCTTCGATAAGGCGACCGGGAACTACGCGGCGACTCTTGAGCACAAGTTCGGTTTCGGTTCGCAGAAAAATCGACCCCATTTCCAGCATCCACTTTGCGGCTGGGAGTCCAATGCGCGTGCCCCACGCCTCTCGCAGTGCCCTCATGAATTCTCTGTTAGGCACCGGGTTTGGAGATGAAAGGTTCACAGAGCCCGTAAAATCTTCTCGGGCAATTAGGAATTCAATGGCGGATAGGAAATCGGCATCATGAATCCACGAAATGAATTGCTCGCCGCTGCCTGCTGTACCTCCCAGCCCAGACCGAACAAGACGAAGCAATGTGTCAAAGATGCCGCCACGATCTGGGCTCATAATCATTGCACTCCGCAGCGCGACTTTGCGTGTGTTCGGAGTGACGGCATCGAAGAACGCTGACTCCCAGCTAGTTGCCACATCGATGCTGAACTTCCATTTAGCAGGGGCATCGGGTTCATTTCCACCGATTTCCCCGGTCTGCTCGTCCATCGCTCGGTCATAAACATGACGATAGATCGTCGCCGTGCTTGCGTTCATCCAGAGGCTCGGCGGATGCGACAATTCGACCAATCGCTGCACCTAGCAATCGCGTCGTCTGGGTTCTGGAGTCCATGATTGCCTTGCGGTTTGCCGTTGTGTATCTGCAATTTACGCTCCTACCCGCAAGATTGATGACTACATCAGAATTTTCGAATTCAGAAGTCCACTGGCCCAAATTCTCTCCGTCCCAACTGACGACGCGCCATGGCGCTGGAAGAGGCTTGCGAACGAGGACTACAACTTCGTATCCTTGAGCGTGGAAATGTCGCGAAAGGACGGTGCCGACTTGTCCGTTGCCACCGGGGATGACTATGCGTAGGTGTCTGTTCATGCGTAATCGCCGCTTCTTGAGTCACCAACTACAAATCGCAACATCGCAGCTTTTGAATGCTCAGCGAACCTCTTCTGAAGCAACCGCGATAGCGGATACCCCAGTTTTGCGAACATCTGCTGAGGGCGAGAAAAAGCAAGGATGTCGTACCAGACCTCATCATTGTTTCGGTCCCATTCAATCGTGAATCGCTCTTCTCCACTCTCTGCATGTTCCGCCAAGGTTCCATAGGCAAAGCCGAATCGCTTCATTGGGACTTCTTCATCGACAAGGTAGACTATGCGACAGGCATTCAGCGAATAGAACCCGAAGTGATGTACGGAAACCGCCACCTCGGTTCCGACCAGAATGGGGGCACTCGGCCAATGGAGGTTCACCCATGGCATGTCGAACATTTTCCATGCTCGTATGGCTTCCACGGCCCGCTGCCACGTAACTTCGCCTCTGCCAAGCCCGGATGCGGTTGTGGTCTACGTTGTACCCCGGTGGCGCGGTGATGGCTGACGCTCCGACCTCCGGATAGGAGAAGCCAGAGTCCTTCTGCTTCGAGATGAAGCATCGAATCTCATCTTCCGTGGATGCTGTCAGGCAGAACACGTCAGCCGTTTTCTCCTTAACTATTCGGTTGCAGCCACACGTGCCAGAGAAATAGCCCAAGATAGCTTGCGGCAAGCGCAAGAAACAGTAGGGTTAGAAGCGCGTGTCCCACCACGAACATCGTTCCCTTGGGCCAGTCTGAGTGGGAGAAGTAAAGCGCATCGACAAGAATTCGAGCAGTCCAGTAAAGCCCAATAAAGCAAGTAAGCCCCAAAGCAGCACGGTCGCCCCGGAGGAGTTCCGTATGCAGCACCAGAGTCAGTGTGCCGAAAGCAATGATGGTCAACACCGTGAATCCGCCCTGCACCCAGAGCAGCTTGCGATTGAAAGGCATTAGCTGCTGCAAGTCCGCCTTCCACCGCAGTCGATATGGCACCTGAAAACTGGCGCACAAGATCACGAAATGTGCCGCCCCTACTACCCAGAGGTCGATATTGAAGAACCTTTCAGCGAGCGAGTTTGTCATACGGCGTGAATGGCGTGCATGAAAGGAAGTATCACACGCAACACAAACCACGGGTGAAAGAGCCAGAAGACTGGCCCCGCAACGAATAGCGCCATAAACAACCAACCAATCCGCCCACCCCCAAGTCCAATCCGCTTCCCCAAATTTGAACGTTCCATCGTTATCCCCGCGCCCTGAAGCACGAAATAGGCTGTCGGAAACCCGTAACCTCCGCGAGCGGGCAGCGAGATAACCAAGTCATGGATCAGCCCGGAGAGAACGAACACCAAGAAGCCAGCCACGTCCACTCCCACCTTCCGATGCAAGGGGCGAAAAATCAACTCGTGGGCAAGCTGACGGAAGCCGAGATTCCACCGCTTTCCCCAAAACTCCGCAAGAGACGTAGAACGCAGCGGCGAAGACATGATGGGTGTGGCTTGGACGCCAACGCTCTGCCAGAGGAGACTGATGATTTGAAAAGTACCGAAGTGAAGCAAGAAAATTAAACCCACCATGCCGATCCAGCCGCGCAGGAGGGGCTCACCTTCGGGAATGGATCGCGCAACAACCCAGAGCAGAGCCACGCCGAGAGCCGTTTCGAGAGTTGCCCACAGCCACGTTCTTGCTGGGGGCGACGTAACAGTCTTACTCGCGTCCAAGAACGCCACGGCATCCATTCCCGGCCAAGCCAGAAGATAGGCTGCCGAACGCCAAGTCGGATGTGCGACCCGTGCACGTGCCTTCCACCAAGTCAGCCACTTGAGGCTGACGAAGATGGTGAGAGACAGAATCCACATGAATGCCCAAGCTGGCAGCAGATTGCGGCAGGCAAATGCAACCAGAGGCAAGATGGAGATGGGAAGCCAGCCAACCCACGATAAGCCTTGCACAAACTCAGCAGATTCGATCTGGTCCGCTTCAGTCGGCGACAAGGACGTTCACTCTCCTCCCGATATGCGCACTTCGTAGACGGTCGGAAGCTGGTCGCCATCCGTCCGAACGAAACTACGAACTAGCTCTGTGCGAGAAAAGTGACCGAGGCTGAGGAGCCGAATGCACTCGTCCGTGGCACAACTCTCCCATGAAGTACGGCGTCCCCATGGGAAACAGCTTGCCTCGATGACACGCACCGGAAGCCCCTCTTGAAACCCAGTTTCGACTTGTTCTCTTAGCCATCGCAAGTAGTCCAACTTCTCCGATATGGCGACCTTTGGGTCCTGCCGGATCACCACACCGGGAAAATCGGGCATGTCAGTCCGCAGGGTGTGAATGTGCCCGTGTCCTTCGACCAGAATCTCGATGTCGAGTTCCATCAGTCGTTCGAGGCTCACGAGCCACTTCCTGCTGTCCACATCGGGATTGGGTGTCGCGAAATAGCTTCCCATGAAGGCATCACCCGCCAGCAATAATTTTTCCGTGGGGTCATAGAGAACGACGTGGTCATCGCAATGACCGGGAGTAGGGATCACCTTCAACCGTCCAGATTCGGTATCCACCGCATCGCCGAGCACGCGAAACGGCTGCTTCAAGTTCGGAGGTTGGCCGATGATAATGGCACGTACCAACGGGAGCTTCTTGAACGGCGTCAGAAACCGGGCGGTCATCTCGGAGACATAGATCGGAGCGCCAGTCAATTCGGACAGCCAGTTTAGGTTGCCGACATGCTCTTCGTGTGCGTGCGTGGCGATAACTTTTGTGATCTTTGGTTTGATCTGGCGAAGGTGCCTCTGAAGCGATCTGCGCATCTTAGGCGAGCCGGGATCGACAGCCACTCCATCGTAGAGCACAGTCGTGAACAATTCTCCGAACAGCAACGGAACCGTGTTGGGTAAGAACCCATTCAGAAACAAAATAGTGAGCTTGCCATCCAGCAGATCGAGGTGCTGATGATACGTCCGGGCAAAGATGCTGATCCTTTGCATCGCCGTCTTGATGCCCGCCCACATGACAAGCGGCAACCGAATGAAGAAGCCCAGTGTGTAGCACGACCAGAACGCTCCAAGTCGAGCTTGGCGTCGTATCGCCTCTGGTTTCGCAACTCGATATGCACCGCCTCGGCATTTGCTGAGCGAATATCGGTTCGTCGCAACAAAGCCATAGAGCAGACGCCCGACATTCCGCAACGGAAACCACTGCCCCAGCATGCCAATGATCCATGTGAGCGGGAACAATCGAGCGAGACTCGCGACAGCATCCCAGCCGACGAGGATTTCACCCTTAGGGGTGACCACGTGCAACTGCCGAAGGCATTCATCAAGTCTGAGCCGGGAGTCCACTGCGGATAGGACTTCGGGACTGATTGCCAACGGGAGGGTTTTGTTCTCGCGGTCGAGAGTCTTCAGCCACGCCACGCAACCCTGACAAATCTCGCATTGCCCGTCGTAGAAAACCTTGTAGGCGAGAGCCGCTGAATGCTCTGCATCAGGTCGTGCAACGATCTCCGCAAGCGATTGCTCGGCCATGGCAGTTGCAGAGATTATGCACTGGTAATGGCAGGCTTCCAAGCTGGTGAAAGAGGAACCTCAAAACTTGGCTGTCTGTCGTGAGATTAGACTGTATTCGTGCTCGCAATTTCTCCTGCTGATCGCGTTTTCATCCTCACGGGCGCAGGCGTAAGCGCCGAAAGCGGGATACCAACGTTCCGTGGCGCGGGCAGGCTTTGGCGCAACTACCGCATCGAAGAGGTAGCCTCGCCCCATGCTTGGACTCGTGATCCTCGGCTGGTGTGGGAGTTCTACTCGATGAGGCGGCGGGTTGCCGCTGAAGCCAAGCCAAACCCGGCTCACTTGGCGCTCGCGAAGCTCGAACAGAAATTGCAGGATCGCTTGTTCCTCTGCACCCAGAACGTAGACGACCTGCACGAGCAGGCAGGGTCGATACGCGTCGTCCACATGCACGGCGAATTGTTTAAGAGCCGCTGCGATAGATGCACCCGAACGCCATTTCACGACACGACCACCTACGATCCCCCGATTCAGATGCCCCGGTGCGACTGCGGAGGTCGCATTCGACCGCACATCTGCTGGTTTGGCGAAATGCCGTTCGAGTTGGATCGAATCTTCCGCGCACTTGACGAATCCACGGTCTTCATAGCCGTGGGCACGTCGGGGGTGGTCGAACCAGCCGCCAGTTTTGTCGCTCACGTCGTCGAGCGTGCCCGAACGATCTATGTTGGACCGGAAGAACCTGCGAACGCATCGGCGTTCACCGAATGTCATCTGGGGAAAGCCGGGGAGATGTTGCCTGATTTGTTTGGCTCGTTCTGAACGTGATTGGCTATTGCAACTTCGCGTATTCGGCTTTGGCTTGTTTCAGGATGGGGATGTCGGGGGCGGCTTGTTTGTCCCATACCACTCAACGAGAATCGATGATATAGATTGTTCACGCCAATCAAATGTGCAGTTTAAAGTACGGCGTGTTTGGGCATAGAGTGTTGCACATGGAAAACGCGGAGACCATACAGATTCGGCTTCTCGAAGAAAGCGATCCTCCGAGCATGTCTGCCGCGTTCACGAACATGGGGTGGAAAAAACCTGAGGCTCAGTACCAGCGGTACTTGCAAGAACAGATGGCGGGAACTCGGACCTGCTTCGTCGCTACTATTGACGGGCAATTCGGCGGGTACGTGACGGTAAACTGGCGACCTACGTACACCGGATTTGCGGACCTGAACATTCCTGAGATTCAAGACCTCAATGTGCTCACGACGTACCGCAGAAAGGGTGTCGCCAGCCGCTTGCTGGACCGGGCAGAAGAGGAAGCAGCCCGGCGTTCGGGTGTTGTAGGCATCGCAGTTGGACTGCATCCGGGGTACAACGCCGCTCAGCGGCTCTATCCGAAGCGAGGCTACATCCCGGATGGTCGCGGCATTACGTACCGAGATTGCTTTGTAGAAGAGGGCGCAATCGTAATGCTTGATGATGACCTCGTAATGCATTTCACGAAGCAGTTACGAGCGGAGTGATGATGATGCTCGGCGTAAGTGGCGTAAATCCCAATCTCATTCAGTTGTCGATTGGGGGTTTGGGTCAGATGGCACGTCCGCAGATGATTTCTTGATCTCATCGACCGTTTCGGCGCATTCCCCTTCATCGTTGTAATCGCAGACCCGACCGGGATGGGACTGCTTGCATTTCTCACAGAACTGCGTTGCCATTGTTGCCCCCTGACCCAGACAAATCGGAATCGCACAACAGACTTGTGATCTGCATGATACTAGAGGGTGCCAAGTCCCGCGCTGTCTGTCGGGTTCTTGGAGGCGGCTCGGTTCGAGACAACTGCCGCTCGAAGCAGTGCCGCTCAACGTTGTGGAACAAGGGCGGGGTTGACGGGAGGACGCGGGCAGCAAGAATCAAGGCGGGGCGCAGCCGCAACGTGCGGGAGAAGCATTGATAGAGCGACATCTTCTCGACGGACTATTGCAGCTTCTCGTACTCAGCTTGGGCTTCTTCTAGGATCGGGATGTCGGCGTCGGCGTGTTCGTCGCAATAGTACGGACAGGTCCGTGAACGAAATGACCTGTTTTCGTAGATGGACAATGTGGAGCTATGCGTGATGCAGTCTTTGCCACAGTGTTTCTACGATCAGACCGATCAGCGCATAGGTAGCGGCATTCGCAAGAATGACCAAATAGAAAGACATGCCGAAATGGAAATGGGAACCGATAAGCACAACTGGTTGAGTTAAAGAGCCGAGAGCGTACACGAGCGGTTCTATCGGATTGTCCTTGCTCCGCATTGCGAAATAGAGTGCCCAACAAGCGGCAACCAGAACGCCTGCACCCGCCCACATAGCAATTCGATATTTCATGTTGACGCTCCTATTCACTGTTTCGTGGTGCTCGCCTGAAGGAGACTACGAATCTTCGCCTCAAAACTATCCTTGTCCACAACGCCAGCGTGCGACTCTGCAATTTTGCCGTTGCGATCAATGAGCAGAGTGAGAGGCATGTTTATCACACCAAACTGCTCTCCCAAATCATCATCGCCAATCACTACCGGATAGTTCAGCTTGTGATTTGCAAGGAATGGCTTGACCGATTTCCACCCATCCGCATCCATGGAGACACCAATAGCGGAGAGTCCCGCGTCCCGATATTTGTCTTGGAACTCAATGTACCAAGGAATTTCAGTCTTGCAGCCGCCGCACCAAGTTGCCCAGAAATCTAGCAGGACCACTTTTCCCCTGTATGCGGACAATCTGATGGAGGCACCGTTAGCGTCAGCAAGAGAGAAATCGGGAGCGAGTTTGCCCGTGGAAGCAGGAAGGGGCTTGTGAGTACAGGCAGGCAAGAGCAGACACAAGGCTGCGAACACAAACGGGGTAAATGCGCGACATGGCATTTGAGGCCCCACAAGACCCTTTCAAACTGTAGTTGAATCGAGAGGGAGTTACAAGTTTTCTCGTCTCTTTATATCGTGCGTGCGAAGTACGTCCACCGCACCGAGGCATTCGTCGAAGTCGGTGGTTAGTGCAAGCCAGCTACAAACGAACGCATTTCACGAACCGTGTCGTTTTCGTTCGACAGAAAAATGTAGGTGCTGGCTCCGGGTAGGGTAACTATTTGAGCGTTTGGCTCCCCGGCTTTAAGGTCTTGAACCGTCCTCTTTGTGAAGGCTTCGGCAACAGCGTACTTCTGGGCCATTGCCGCCCGCTCATCTGCTGTTCTTGGTTGGTACTTCCTGAACTGCTCATCCAGCGGGAATGGAACAGCAAGGATGGCAAGCACCGGGGCATGGATGTTCGCATATTTCGGTTTTTGAATACCTGCGAATATCGCGTCCCGCACCCACTTCGGAGTGGAATCCTCTCCAACGCTTCCGTCAGGGTTGACGGGATAACGCTGTCGTAGTTCCGCCTCTGGCATCATGACACCATGCGCCTTCAATTGCGATTCCCTGAAGGCTTGAAATGAAGAATGGTCGGGCTGTGGTTCCGGCGTCGTCATAGAAGCGGGGAGTCTCTTGGTATCAACCTCCGCTACCCCATAAGCAGAGGACGGCAGCGTGGGGTCATCTCCCGAATCGAGAAAAACTAAGCCCGCGACAAGCGCAGGATGTTGTGCGCCGATTGTAAGGAGGTCTAGTCCGCCGAACGAATGTCCAGCCAGCACCGGATGGTCCAATTTCAGCGCGTCGAGAACTTGCAGAACGTCTTCTGCTGACCGCTGCGCGGTGTACCCTGAATCTGGTCGGCTGGAAGCGCCGAACCCCCGCCTAGTAACTCCATAAACGTGGCAGAAGGCGGCGAGTTTCGGAGCGATGTCATCGTACTCATGTGCCGTTTGGTATCCAGCCAGCAGCACAAGCGCACGCCCGTTTCCTCCCCAATCGAGTATTTCCAACCTCACGCCATTATCGACTGTCACAAATGTGATGCGGTGAGGGGAAGGGTCGTGCCACGTTGCAGCGTCCATCGCAATCGTATCGTGAGCAGAACTCGTGAGAATACATAATCCCGCTACCGCAAGCACCCGTATGAAAGGACTAATGTGAAATCGGCCAGCATGTTGCGGTTCTGGGGTCATACGTTTGTTGGTCTTGGTTGCCTATGGTGCAACTATCCGCAAAAGAAAAAATGGTCAATCTTGCACAGCTAAGCCGCTTGTTAGTCTCGGATTGCTCGGAAGCCAGCCAGAATCAGACAGTCTTGCGGCGGCTCCGTGATGTTGAGTGGCGTGACCCGGTCGAAGTCACAAATTTGTGTGCCATGCGAAGCAGGTCCCTCACAACATCTGGGGTGACGCGAGACAGGCGAACCAGCACGGAGGTGTAGTTGAGATAGTGGTCGGTCACGTAGTAAACATCGGGAGCGGCTGCGAGCAGTTCGGCGCGGTCGTCGAAGTCAACGCGAACCGCAAGCGAATGCTGCTGCTGGTTTGCCAGATTCAACTGCGGGAACAAGTCGGCCAGAGTCGGCTCTGGCGGGTCAGGTAGTCCAGTCCCAAGTACGGGACTGGCGGCACAAGACGGGATGCTCACGCATACCTCTCCTGCGTTCCGCTGTGTCTCTCTATCTACATCTTCAGCCGAAGGCGCGCAGACGCGACTAGTTTCTAGAGAGATAGATTCTAGAGAGCTATTCTTTACAAAGCTATGTCCCGCTGGCGGGACTGGTGATTCCCGTACTTGGGACTGGTCGATCACGATTTCGGGACTGGTCATTCCCGTACTTGGGACTGGTGAACCGTCATCCAGTCCCGTACGTGGGACTTCGCGGATGTGCTGCTGAAAGCGAAGGCGGCGGTGCTATGAGGCTCTGTGGTAGGAGTCTCACTTCGCAGAATAACGCAGTGCGGATCAACTAAGCAGGCACTTCCTCTGTTACTTCCATTCGATTACACATCCTGCCAAAATCTCTTTAGTGACAACAAGCGAAGAAACGTCTGTACGCACTGCGCGGCGAGTAGCAATCGCATTCACGCTGCTCATAGGTTCGATGGGGATAGTGTGGGATGTGCTCGCGGCGTTCATCCTGTTTCGCGGCTATTCCTTTTTCGAGGCAGTTGTTGTCTGCCTTCTCGTAATGATCCTAAGTGCGATTGCCACGATTCGAGCGGATTTTGAGCCGGGAGGATTCCTGTACCGTCGCGCCGACACTGCGAAAGAGGATGAACCTAGGCTATTCGCACCTAGGGAGTCTGATTTTCTCGCACAATTTAGATCGCTTCTCAAAACACTGTTCTATACCCTTGCGTTCATCATGGCGCTAGTGAAGCTCGTTCTTGCCCTGCTCGCAGCCTAGCCGTGATCCCTTTGCCTGTGGTTCAGATAGTTCGCCCAACTCGTCTCAAGTTCTGATGTGTGGCTTTGAATCTTGCTAATGATCTGGGCAGCCTCGCTCTCGTTCTTCCCAAATCTCATCTGCCTGTCGAGCCACAGTGCCATCTGAAGTAGCTGTGAAACTCCGGTTAGGTAGGTAGTAAAAGTAACGTGACAAATCTCACAGCGTCGTGGGTCCGTCTCAACGTCAGAGGGCATCTTGAACAGCGCCCAATTCTCTGCTCCCATGTTCCAACACCTCTGGGCTAGAACAATAGCAGACTCGGCTCAGGCGGGAGATGTACAATTCTGAGTCACATTAACGACCTCTTCTGCAAAGGCTGAATGAGCGCGCCAACTCCGCCAATTGACCATCGAATCGGATGTTGGAAGGCGCTGCTCACGGCAGAAATGAATGTCTGCTACTGGAAGTACAAGTGCAGCAGGTACAACAAGTGGGATAGGCGTCTCAAGACCTTCGTTGCGTTAACCGCTTCTGGCACCGCGATAGCGAGCTTGAGTATCTGGGCCAAGCATCCGGCTTACTGGCAGGCCGTGGCAGTCAGCGCCTGCATCGCCTCCGTGATTCATTCGCAGTATTTCTCCTCGGATCGCCTTGCGAAAATCTCTGGACTGGTCGCAACTTGGAGCGAAGTCGCGGCAGACTATGATCTGCTCTGGGAAAAGTACGATGGCGATTTGATATCGCCTGAATCGTGGGAGCAGTTTGAGAGCACCAAGCGCCGTGAGCGTACAATAGACGAGTCTCAGTTTCCGATTGACGAGAAACTGAGGGAGAAAGCATTCCAAGAAGTACGTGCAAAGAGAGGTCTTGGGAATGGGTGAGAAAGACAAACAACCACCGCGTCCGACTCCACCGCTACCGCCAGATAAGCAGCCGCAGAACATTCCGACAAGAGACGATAGGCCACAAGTTATAAAAGTAGACCCTCCGCGAGACTGGCCTCCCCCTCCACCACCAAGGCAAAAGAAAGAGCAGTGAACCGGGGTCGTCACTACCATAATGCGATGAAGGAGACAACTGTTTTTCTCGTATGCCTGATCGCACTACCTGCAACCGCGCAAATGGTTCGCAGCGACGCTATCGGTAATGATCCAGCTAAAGAGCGGCTCTGCATCCAACGCTCGGCCAACGGCGCAAGACCAACCCCATTCGAGATCGATGCTGGCTATTTAGCACGTGCGCGCAAGAAGCACCCCGACGTTACTTTTTTCGCATATGGTCGTGGCGGTGGTGCATTCCTCGTGGAATGCGAACTCAGAGAGGAGACTGGGCGCTTT